>Ga0208814_1000318_pt1 | contig 32400 bp, 33 predicted proteins | sample MalvirAntarct_55_FD_184253 | JGI IMG/M metagenome (GOLD analysis project Ga0208814, IMG submission 184253) | Marine viral communities from the Global Malaspina Expedition - Malaspina viral metaG Antarct_55 (SPAdes) (version 2) | ecosystem: Environmental > Aquatic > Marine > Oceanic | place...
AACGTTACTCCTGGTAACTTCATTACGTTCTCCATCTCATATTGGACCATAGCTCGGCACTCTTCTGCTTTATCCTCTGGTACGTTTATGACAAGTTGATCATGAATCTGTGCTGTTACCCAGCCGTTGATCCCCATCTCATTTAGTCTCCTGTTAATGTTAATAGCTGATCGGTTTACAATCCCTGCTGCTAAACTTTGTATCTGGAAGTTCATAGAGTTATTCTTTCCGTTCTTATAGTCACGGTACCAGCCCAACACCTTCTCTTTTCCATACTGTTGCTCCAGCTCCTTCTTGAATTTCCAGTTAAGTAACCCATCACCAAAGTGATCGTGGAGCTTCTTTAGTTGTGGTAGGTGTCTAATGCGTCCTAACTTGTTCTTTATGTAACCATTCTCTAGTGCGAACTTCTTACTACGTTCCATCCAACTGGCTAACGCAGGGAATCCTCCTAGATAACCAGCTACTAACTCCTTAGCTCTTTTCTGTGGAATATCTAATGACATAGCTAGTGCATAGGCTGACATTCCATAAGGTATACCAAGTGAATAGGCCTTTGCTGACTGTCTTACTCCAGGAAATACCTTACCTAAGTAGTTATCGTCATCCTTGTTTGGTGACACGTCTGGGATATTCTCTGTTCTAATCGCTATGGTTGAGTAAAAGTCATCTCCCTTGTCAAATATCTCCTGTATTCCAGGCTCCTCCGATACAGATGCGAATACGTGTGGCTCTAATGATGTGTAATCCGAATCGATAAACGCTCTACCTGGTTCACTTATCATAAACCTTCTGATGGTATTCGTGTATTTTACCACCACCTCAGCATCATCTCCATCCTCCAGAGGCTTTGGTAATTGTTGTGCGTCAGATCCGTAACGTCCTGATGTAGTTCCGTTTTGCTTATAATAGAAATAATATTTACCGGCTTCCTGAGCGTCTAAAAATCTTTCTATGTAGGTGCTTCGGATCTTGATAAGCTTGTTAAACACTCTTAGGTTATCCGCCCATTCATATTTATCCTTTAGCTCCTTTAACATCTCCATGTCAAACTTATCCTTACCCTTGTCTGTTTGGTTAAGTGCTTTCTCTCCTAGAAAATTAAACACTATATCCCCTAAGTGTGTCTTTGATTGAATGTTGATAGAGACTCCGTCGTTTTTCTTCTTCCATAGTTCAAGGCTTATTAAGAGCTGATCTGTCTCTGGTAATACAGAAACATCTCCGTCAGTTAAAAAGTCCTTAGCGTAGCCCTCAGATAGCTCTCCGACGTTCTTAGCCGTTAGTGAGAACTTACCTGACTTCTCCGATATAGGAAGATCTAAGTTGTAGAAATCTGCTACCTTTTGTCCGTAGCTTCCTTTATGTGATGGTGGAAAGGCGTCTAAAGCCTTCGTTAATACCCATTGCTTTACAGGTAACAGCTCCAATAGACTATCTAGTACTATTTGCTTGTTCTTCGCTATATCTTCCTGTATGTCCTTGTATGTGGCTTCTATTAGATCTATGTCTAACGTGACCCCCATCTCCTCCATTGGGATAGTTACTTCCTTATAAAGTGGCATAACTTCTTCCGTAAAGTAGAAATCCCATAACCCTTCTTCCTTAAGTGTAACCAAATATAGATTACAAATCCGAAGGGTAAGATCAGTATCAGCAGACGCATATTTAGAAAGGATGTCAAGATCTGCCTTCCATATTTCATATTGAGCTTTTGATGTTTTTCCCCCATTAGCATGTATTGATCCTTTTAATTCTAACTGTTCTTTATTCGCCTCCTCTTCCATGTTAAGTCCAAGTGCATTTTGGTTGTAGATTGCAAGTGTTTTTAAACTGAAAGGACTTCCGTATCCAAATGCTCCCTCTTCCTGTACTGTGTGAACAAGTAACTGTGTCTCTACCCAAAGTGAAGGTAGTAAGTCAATACCGAAATAGTTCTTAATATAACGGCAGTCAAACGAAGCATTGTGCATTACAAGCTTCTTACCTACCATCTTCTTGATTAGAGTGATGCTTAAGTCATGAGCAGAGTGAATACCTACCATAGCATCGTCTAACGCATCTGTGATCTTATTGTGAATAAGAGTAGGGAAGTAATAACCCATGCCCTCTTCTCCTGAAATGGACCAACCGATTACCTTTCCTGTTCTTGGATTTAATGATGTTGTCTCCGTGTCTACCGCAATCACCTCTGATTCCAGTATGTGAGACATCATTTCCTTTACAGCTTCTTGGCTGCGTACTGTTACATAACTTTTATTCATTAAAACCTTTATTTTAATATTATACTAATATACGAAACTTTTTTTAAATATGCAAGTTTATTTAAGTAAATTACTTACAGCTGTTGAGCCCGCAAAAGTTCTTTTCTTTGTGCCGTTTATTTCTACAATAGTTGGGTAAAACTCAATATCGAAAGCGTTTAGAAGATCCTCGTTCTCAGTACCGTTTATCTTTAATATAGGTAAAGTTACCCTATCTACTAAACTTTTAATTTTCTTACATGAACTACAAAAAGGAGCATAAAAATAAAGGTAAGTCTTCTTACCTGATCCTATTACCCCTATTAGTTCCTTCTTAGTCATAATATAATATAACTATTTTTTTTAATGATTCAAACTCCTAATGAAGTTTTATCTTGTTCTTACTACGAGGAACTTTGAATACACTCCGGTTGAGCCTGATAACCACATTCCGCCTACTTCCGTTGCTGCTTCTGAAGTTGGTAGGTTGGCAACAATAACACTGCTTCCTGTTATGTTTACCCCACCACCGATATCTGTACTACCAGATACAGTTAAATCTCCTATAATATTTTGAGATCCTGTGAAGTGTCTAAAGTTATTATCTAGTTCAGTAATCGTTAATGCTGAACCCTTTTCTGATCTGTACGTTAATGCCATTTTGGTTTTTATTTAGATGCTACTATTATTTCTAACTGTGATGCTGATGGGTATGATTTTGCTTTTATTGAATCCATTGATATTAAATTGCCATAATATAAAGAATCAACATAGCCCTCTGCTACGTAATCTGAAGTTGATGATGCGTCAAACTGTGCATTACCTGTCATAAATGTTTTCTTACCATCTAACTTAAATACGGTTGACTCAACGTTGTCTTTTATGAAATATAAATCAACATTATTAGCAGTAAGGTTAGAGATTCTCATATACCTTACTTCACCCTTTACAAAAGAACCTGCAACTTGTTGTTGCTCTGAGTCTGTGAAACGGAGTATCTCGATTCCGCTAGATGAAAAACTTGTTTGTATTGTATCTAATCTACGAGAAAATTGGCCGACATCTTCAATAGTTACACTATTTGAAGTATTTTGGGCTTTACAGTTGTCCAGTATTACCCTTTCGTCTAAAGTTGATATAAGTTTACCCACAGATTTGTTTTATTATAAATATGTTATTTCTTTGATGAAACACTAAAGGATGAGGATGCTATATGGTTTAGCTCTTCTTCGTAATACTCTATTATATCATCGACTATAGGATCCCTATGATTAGTCTTTAAAGTAATCCCTTCTAAGTTCTTTACCTTACGTGATGCTTTGTATAAAAACTTAAATCCAGAATCTGATCTTTTTCTCAAATCTATCTGATTTCCGTCTCCGCAGATTATCATCTTACTCCTTAATCCAATACGAGAAACTATCATCTCCATCTGTTCATGAGTTACATTTTGTGCTTCATCAACAATAATCATAGAATCCATAAACGTACGCCCTCTCATAAATGAAACAGGTACAATCTCTATTTGACCATTCTCAAAATACTTTTCCATCTTTTCTTTACCGTAAAGAGTATAGAAGTTTTGATATATGGGTTGAACCCAAGGATCCATTTTTTCTCTCATATCACCTGGCAAAAAACCTATATCTTCTTTAGATACAGTTGGACGTGTGATTATGATTTTATCATATTGTCGTCTGAATAAACCATCTAAAGCTACGTTACATGCTACTAGTGTTTTACCACTACCCGCTTGACCTGCTAATAATGTTATGGTATTATCTAATATTTTTTGTTTTGCTTCTTTTTGCTCAGGATTTAACTGAATATGAAACTTAATAGGTTTTTTTGGTTCTCGTTTAGGACGATATGTATCATCAGAATGAGGTTTACTCGCCATACAATTATTTATTGATCTATTTAATGTTTATTACTTTTATAGTGTACTACTTAGATCTAACCCTCTATAGTCTAATCCGAAATAGCTGCCCAAGTCGATCCATTATTAAAATATAACTTATTAGCAAAAACTGCTAAGTCTCCTGACTGACCTGCGGGTAGACTACCTAAGTTTGTAAGTTTTAATACTTCTGTAATGCTAACAGTACCGTTAACAGTTTGATCTCCTTGGAATGTGTTAGTTCCTGTTGTGGTTATAAAAGTTCCTAAAGTAGAGGCAACATTAGAATATCCTGTGATAGCTAGAGTCCCATTTATCGTCTGATTTCCTTGGAATGTGTTAGCTCCTGTTTTAATGCTATAGGTTGACATTGATGCAGAAACATCTGCATATCCTGTGATACCTAACGAACCGCTAATAGTTTGATTTCCTTGGAATGTGTTAGCTCCTGTTCTAATGCTATAAGTTGCTAGAGAAGCAGAAACATCTGAATAACCTGTGATGCCTAGTGAACCGCTAATAGTTTGATTTCCTTGGAATGTATTAGCCCCTGTCTTAATGCTATAGGTTGACATTGATGCAGAAACATCTGAGTAACCTGTAATGCTTAACGAACCGCTAATAGTTTGATTTCCTTGGAATGTGTTAGTTCCTGTTCTAATGCTATAAGTTGCCAGAGAAGCAGAAACATCTGTATATCCTGCAATAGCTAACTGTCCTGTTACTATCTGGTTACCATTTACGTGTAACTTTTCTGTTGGGTTAGTAATATCAATACCTACGTTATTAAAAATAGGATCGTAGAAAAACTTAGATGCACCATCTAAAGATCCAGTATTATTGAACTGGATTGATTTATTTGATCCTGATACTAAGGATCCTGATACAATCCCTGTAAGATTTGATCCGTCTCCTGAAAAGGAACCGCTAACGAAGGAAGATCCACTCATATTTATCTCCCCTGTGCTTCCTGAGCCATTTTGGAGTAAATCTCCTTCTACTTGTAAGAGAAACTGATAAGTATCCTCAATCTTTCTATTTATTAAACTAGCCATTTATTTTTATTTTAGTAATCGATTTGAAGTGCTGTATATTATATAAATATAGTAAATAAAAGGATGGGTTATTTTGTTCTAGCAAGTTTTATTAGTTTATCAAAATTAGCTTGTATCTCATTCATCTTAAGAGCAAGATTACGATTCTGGTTTTTGATCTCAAATACTTTAGTTGCAACATTTTCTTGAAAGATACTATTGCTATTTCTTAGATTTTTTATCTCATCATCAGCAATCTCACGAATAATGTTTTTCATAAAGCTAGAGTCTTCGCCCATTGAATGCTCAGCTAAACTATTTTGAAAGTTTTTAATGTCATCCTCTACTTTCTTTGCTGGCTTATTCATTATACTCTTCAAGTCAGCTATTTTTTCATCTACGCTATTGTTTTGATCAGATTTATGGTCATCAAGCTTTTTCAGTATGTCAAGTTGAAAATTATGTAGATTATCAATATCAGAGTTTTTAGCGTAGTCAGTAGGTATTCTAGAGTTAACCCCATTTATCAAATTAGTTAACTGAAGGTTTGAGTTTGCTATCTCACTTTTAATCTTTGGGACTACGTTGGTAGGTACGTAATCCTCTTTAATTTCTTTTACCTTTGATTCAAGTAGATTAAAATCCTTAACTGTTCTCTTAGACTCTTTGCTTGTTGCTATAAGAAGATTTTCTACCTTTGATAGTTCTTTTTTATTCTTCTTTTCTAATAATCTAAGAGCGTCTGAGGTCACATATGGATGGAACATCTCTATAATCTCACGTCTAATGTCTGATACAAGGTCATTTGATGCTACATTCTTAGGGATAGCATTCGCTACCTTCTCAAGATTAGATCTGAACTCTGTTACTAAGTCTTCAAGTATACTCTTGCTTACAACGTCAGTAGGTATTTTCTTTTCTACATTTTTAATATCAGAGGGAAGTTTATCAACTTTAGATGAAAGATCACGAAACACGTCGGATACCTCATTAAACTTACTCTTATTATCCTCAACTGTCACATACTTCCCATCAATGCGTTTTTCAAACTTACCTATCTTATCATCATAGTTGTGAAACTTCTTGGTGGTTGTACTCTCTACCTCTATTATCTGACTCTCAACTTTACTCTGTAAATCAAAAGTACGGGTTAAAAGTTCATTTACCTGGTCCCCTGTCTTCCTAATCCAATCATTATTAGATTTCCATTTATTGGTAGTCTCTTCTATGAAAATATTCAATCTCTTAAGGATTGAAGTTTCTGAGTCTATAATAGCTTTTTGAAAGGATGGCTCTTTGTCCGCTCTTGAAAAAAATGATTTCATATCTTTTATAACTTTTTATTGTGTTTGTGACTAATATGTTTTAGTTAAGTCGTCTGACTCATTATTCTGTATTTCTTTTTTTAATATAGATATTTGATTCAAGATATCCTTCTTTAATCTTGGGTTTATACCTCCAATTCTCTCTTTCTCTAAATAACTTTGAAGGTCCCTAAGTCTTTTTTTAGGATCCCTCTCTTCTAATATAATGTTTTTTCCTGCATCTTCAAAGTCTGAATGGTCTTCCTCTTCGATTTCCCAGTCAGTATTTTCTACTTTATCATAATCTACTTCAATATTTCTAAGATCAATACTGCTTGTCTCTCCATATATTTCATACATTTTATTGATAGCTTCATCAATCTCCTCTGACTTACGGGTAACTTTCGTCACAAGGTAATCAGGTGTATTGCTAGGAGGCGTCCAATCGGATCCTTCATACTTATCAAAATCCCTCTCAGGGTACATAATATCATCATACTCATCATAGTTGTCAAGAAAATACTGTTGTTCCTCTTCTACATTAGGTAACTTATGTGCTTGTTTTTTAGTACCTTTATTACTTGTCTTTAGTTTATCGAAGGCGAAGTTAGCCGCTAATATCAAACTAATAGCTAATGGATCAAATACAAACACAATAACTAATAATAGAATATTAATGATACTGTCCATCGGAACTCCTGTTAAACCTGATAGATACTCTAAAGGTCCTAACTCACCTGCTACATCAGTATCAGATTTTAGTTGTAATATTTTCAACTGATAACGTTGAAGACTGTCTGCTACCCTTTCTCTCTTCTCTCTTATGCCGCCTCTGTTGATCTCCTCTGATTCAATACGTGTCTGTGAGAGGCGTAACTCTGCCGTGCTTACAGTTTGTCGAACACCCCCAGCCACCGTGGTGTCTCGTACTTGGATCGACGTAGCCTTTGCGTTACTAAGACTTGAAATATTGTTAGAAATTTGTTCAAGTTCCTTTTCATATCTTGTTACATCTGATTGATAAAAATCTGCCTTCTCTTGTAAAAATGCAATCTTGTTGTCTCGCTGCATTAACTTATTGAAAGTGTCCTGATAAGCTGCTGATAAAAATCCGTAGATACCCATTGACGTAATCGCTACTAAGATGATTACAGCCATTGTAAGGTAGGATTTTAATAAGAGTGATAACTCCTCCCAGTAACGGTGTAAAAGTGTCGCAGTGACAAGCTTAGCTACCTCTAATGAGCCGGCCATTATCATGACCTCAAGGGCTGCTCCAGCAAATAACTTACTAAGACCACTAACGGAATAGAAAGCTGCTGAACCTGATACAGATAATGCTGAAAAGAGTATTAGTGTGGGGAGTACCCTCTTAGATACCCAATCCACTAAATTGTTTATACCTGATTCCATAAATACTGATTAACGTTTTCCTCCAAAATACTCTGTTGCATGACCTTCTTTTATTAATAACTTATTTACTTGAGTCATTGTTGGGCTAATATCAGCGGTTGTACCAACTGTACTAACTAATATTTCCCCCAAAGCTCTTCCATATTTACCTATACCATTAACCTTTAAATGGATATTACCATCATTAAGATCCATAATCTCCTGAAGTCTTGCTTTTGCAGCTAAACCTCGTTTCTTCTCTTCTTTATCTCGTGTTCTAGATTCAGGAGCATTCATTCCGTCTAGCCTAACTCTTACTTTTTTCCATACAGAAAATCCTAAGTCAATAAGGCAATCGATAGTATCCCCATCAACAACCCTTTCGCATATTGCATTGTATGTATACATAATAGTGATTTTTTTTGGTTATTGCAAATTATAACCTGAAGTTTTTAACTTCTTATCGCATCTTGAAAGTCACTCCATAAAAATGAACTTCCAGGGTCGGATTTACCCTTTCCTTTGCCTCTTACGTGATCTCCGCTACAATCAGAGTGTCTTACCACATTATCAGCTGATATCTGGTATTGATTCATCCACCATTTAAAAACTTGTACAGTCTTATCAAACTGTGCTTCTGTGTAAGTTCCTGGTTGGTTTATCTTTTTAATGAATCCAGAGTAATCATTAACCCCTTCTACTAAAAGCTCAATACCTAATGAATGAGAGTTTAAACCATTTATACCTGCCCATATTGATTTGCCAGCATGAGAACACCTCATAGGTGATTCAGTCATCTTATCGTAAGTTCCATCAGGTTTAATAAACCCATGAACTGATAAGCCTAGTTTCTTTAAAAAGTCTTTTGCGTATAGTTTCTTTCCTTCGTATACAAGATATTCCGACATGCTGTGTACTACAAGTACTTTTGGTATAATCAATCCCATATCTTAAAAGTTATCTGTTGGGTCGTTGTCTTGACCGCAATTTGAGCAAAAGTTTGGGATGTCATCTGGTGTTGCTTCTGTTGGTGGTGCTATAGGTTCATCATCTCGACCATTAAACCAAAAATCTATTACCTTACTGTAAGATCCAATAAATGCACCGAGTACTAATAATAAGATTTCTTTCCATTCCTGTGAAAAAGAAGGAGTATCACCTTCACTTAATATTGCAAATCCAATACCCACCATTATTAATAAGAACGTTGTTAGGATAACAGCGGTTATAATAAACCTATTTCTGTTATTTTTTTTCTGTTTTTGAGTCATTTCCATTATAAGAAAGTTTATTATAAATATTAGAATTGAAAACGAGAACCAATAGTGAAAGATAATAAAGACTTTATCTCTTTATTGGTGTTACTTGATACGTTTACTCCTAAGTTTAAGACGAACCTTTTTGATAATGCATAATTACCGCTAACCCCAGTTATTACTGCTATATCCTTATTTTCTATAGTTGTATTACTGTATAAATCTTGCATATGTAAAGGTAAAGAAAATGCAACCATAGGAGATAGTGAAAACCTTTCAAAGTTGTATGACTTCGTGTAAAATCCAGTCAAAGATATCGAAAGTAAGGAGGTATCTAGATAAATACCTTCTTTAGAAACTTGATAGTTTAAGAAAATACTTGTTGCTCCAGCTGAGATTCCTATTACTGATCCCTTCTTTCCCAGCCTTACTATACTGTGATTACTTCCAGCTGTCAATGTAGAATACATTCTGCTACCCATTAATGAAGTAGAGTAGACATACTTAGGTATTCCCTTTACAAAAAATACTTTAGAAAAGTTAACCATTAACATATACTGTTTTAGGTTTGACCAAATCATAGAGTTTAAAGCATACGTCTTATCTCCTCGAAGAGAACTTCTTGAGACTCCTAAAGTCATAGCAACATCAAAGCTTCCTAGTAGGTTCTCCATTGAGGATACATTAGCTACTACAATAGGAGGATTTACATTCTTCTTTTTCTTTTTCTCCTCTTCTTCTTCATCTTCTTCAGTCTCTTCCGTAGATTCGTCTTCCTTATCTTCTTCTGATTCCTCTTCTTCAGTCTCTTCCGTAGATTCATCTTCCTTATCTTCTTCTGATTCCTCTTTAGACTCCTCTTCTTTAATTTCCTCCTCTTCTGCTACTTCTTCTTGTTCATCCGATTTAGAGTCGTCACTATCGTCGCTCTCTCCTTCAGTGTCATTCCCTTCACTACTTGAATCTTCTGACTCTTCTGATGAAGTGTTATCTCCTTCTTGACTTTCTGTGGACTCTGTAGACTCCGAATCTGAACTTTCAGATCCTTGATTTTCATTTGTGTCTCCCGTCTCTGTGCTTGAACTATCGTTCGTTGAGTTCGATTCTGAACTAGTATTTCCTTCACTAGTTCCACTGCTTGTATCATTTCCTGAAGTTTGAGAAGATGTATTTTCACTCTCAGTAACAGGACTTTTACTTGATGTTGTAGATGTTTCATTAGTTGTGTTTTTAGTTAATCCTGTTGAAGCAGAAGGGGTATCTACTACCGATGTTTCTGGTACAGGGGTAACTGTTACCGGTGGTTCTGCTGCAGGGATAACCGTTGCCGGTGTTTGAGCGGCTGCGGCAGTTGCTGCTTTTGTGGCCTCCGTTGCTGTCTGTTGGACAGTCTGCTGTGTTGCAGTTATCGTTACTTGTGATTGAGAACAAGGGCTAAAGTTAGTCCATCTTAAATATACACCCTCTAACCAAGATTGTAAAGATCCGTTCTTGAAATCTTGTGAACTAAACACTCTTGATTGGTCGTAGAAAGATACCACAGTCTGACCATTCATCGGAACCGTGAATACTTTAGTTTCTCCGGTGCAACGATCTGTATAATAACTAGTTAAGATTTGAGATTTACCTACATATCCAAATAGTAAAATAGTAATTATTAATAGTTTACGAACCTGATTGTGCATTTGATGCGGTTTATCTTATAAGATATTAAAATTATTGAGTACTTTCAAGTCTCTCCCATAATTTTCTGCGGATCATCCGCTTAACTATTTTAGCTACAGAAGTTTCAAGTGCCTTCTTTGTTGCTGTTCCAATACTGCTTTGGTTGAACTTTATCTCAGTTAAGTTTTCATCGTTCAATAAGGTCATTTCTCTGATGGTTGTTGCCTTTCCAAGACCTGAACCTGAGAAGTATAGTCCAGTTTCAGAATCTACCATTTTAACTTGCATTCCTAATCTAGTAACTAAGTCTTCTTTAACTCCGCCTTTAAGGTTTATAGTTTCATCATTACTGATACTAAAATCATAGAGCTCAACGTAAAGGAAATACTTTGCCAGTGTTATATTTCCTACTATGTCCACTGTGTTCGCTGTAAAACCTTTAGCTGATGCTGTGTGTTGTGTTACCATTCTATCTTTAATAGCATCTTTAGTTTCTACGAACTCAAATCTGGGCCATAATTCATCAAGATAAGCAAGAGTTATGTTAGTAAGACCAAGTCCTACTCTATAATCTCCAAGTTCTGGGTACTGTTTTAGAACTTCTTCGCTTATGCCAATGTTTAACAATGCAATCGGAATAGATTCACCATCATATTCTGGGATTGTCCATAAAGATTCTCTACTTTCAAAAGTTGCAGTGTAGTCCTCCGTGCTAGTACGGCCCAAGTTTTGTCCATAAATGGCTTGGACCGTGCACAGCAACAGGGTAATCAGGGTTATTTTGCTTTTCATATTACCAGGCTTTAACATCAGCAATCCCAAAGGTTGCATTCGAAATGTCAGCGTCTCCAGTGATAACTGAATATACTAGCAACGTGAATGTAACGGCTACTGTTAATGTTAAAAATCCAATAAAGCTTACGCCAACCCACTCAATCGGGGTCATGTCTTTAAATAGTGTCTTCATTATATTAGGGTTATTAGGGTTATTTTTTTACCAGGTAAGTTTCTCTTTTATCTTTTCTGTTTTTTTTGGTTTAATATATATCTTCTTAACGATGGTGTCTTTTTTTACTTCTTGTTGTGGAATATTAATAATGATTTGTGGAGCTGTTTCTATAGTTTTTTCCACTACCGTCTCTTCTTCTTCTCCTTCAAATAAACTTTTTATTAATAATCCACCACCAGTTGTAATAGCTAATGTTATTATACCGATAATTGCTTTTTTAATGTCTTCCATAATGCTATTGCTTTATTACTAATCTTACGTTATGTAATACTATCCCATCTTTACCAACGATTATATTATAATCACCACCTTGAAGTGCTTTAGTGTAAAACTTCATTACATTATCTCCAGATTTAGCATCTATTATGCTTTTAGAAGTTAGGTTTCTAAAGTAGTCTCTTATTTCTATTGTATATTTACCTTCCTCTAATACTTTTAGATTAAACTTACTTCCGTCTGTTATATTAGATCCCTCAAACTTTAGTCCTGTAGTTTCAGTTATTAACATACTACCGACTGTATTAGAGTTAATAGTTGTGATTTCTAAGTAGTCATCCTTAGCACAACCTAAGGTTATTAATAATATAAATAATACTTTTTTCATTATTGTAAGTTTAATATTAATCTACGTCCATCTATGTCAGCAGCATCAGTATTGAATATTGATACTAAACCAACTGGTGAGGTTACGTTTCCAGTAAAATATATTTTAAATACATCTCCTGTTTCTATTTCACCTCCGTTTTGTTCTATACTACCTAAGTTAACTCTACCATTAGTTTCTGAAGCAAAGTTAGTTACCGTATTACCTGTATTGAATACTGCTTCTTCAAAAGTTAATACTGTACTATCGTAATTAACTTTTAACTGTAAAGCTGATACGTTAAATGAGTTAAGTTTTAAAGTTGCTACTACTTTACCATCTTCTATAGCAGTTAACCATTCACCATTTATAAACCCATCTGTTTTTTTGGATTCTCCATATGAATAGGATTTAGCAGTTTGAGAACTAGCAGCATCACCATCTACTGATGATGAGTGTGAACCATTTGCATCTCCTACAAATCCAAACTTAAACCACTCTGTATATGATGATTGAGTAAAATTAATCGATAGGGGGTGTGTTAATGATGAGTTAGGTTCAGTTATGTTGTTTTTAAACTTATATACTGACCAAGTGTTCCAATCATCTTTTTTAACAGGATGAAAAGAGTTATTAAATACTCCCGTCCCATCATTAGGAATAATATCTACTACTCCCATTACATGGCCTAATAAGTTATAAGCATCTTGTGGATTTAAATCTCTATTTTCGTCTGTATCCACAGCTGTATATTGCCACCCATAGGTAAATTCATTACCTCCATTACCATGTGAGTATTTACCTAACTCCTTTAATGTTAAAGTAACATCTGATAATGTAATAACGTTATCCATAAGAGACTCCCATTGAGTAGCTGAGTATGATGTTACAAAATCTAATGTATAACTATCTGTGCTTGTAAGAACATAATCTGTTATATTAATCTGTCCTCCTGAGTCAAAGTATAAGTTATTGCTAACTGATGTACCGTTCTTTTTTATGACTACTCCTATTTTAGTTACATCTATGTTAGTGTTAAAATCTGCTTTAACATATATGTTTGAATTTAAATCTTCTAATGGTTTATGAGAAACGGACATAATATCATATCCTCTTACTTTACCAACTGGGAAAACGTATTCTTCTGTGCCTGTGTTATCAGTTACTCTAGCCATAGTTACTACTATGTTATCAGTATAGCTATGATTAGCACCAGCATCCTTAGCTAAAAACTTTAATGTAGCATAGTTACCAGATATTGCTGTAGTGGATACTGCTTCAACGTGATCAACTGACCATCCAGCTACTTGTGAATATGATCCACCTTGAGTAGACCATTGTGCCCATAAGTCGTTAGCATCGTAGTTAGGATTTACTGTCCACTTTTGACCATTACCACTCCAGTTACTAAGAGTTGATTGTGCTCCTGTTGGTACCGAAAACTCATGTCCTACTCTGGCATATGCATTAGTGTTATATTGTAAATCTACGTGTATGTAAGTTATTATATTAGAGCTTAAGTTACTTATATTAAGCTTCATTATAATAGTATCGTTAACCTGTACACTAGATAATGCTTTGTTTGCATCTTGTGTAGTACCAGAGTATACTAAGTCAATATCTATACCGTCTGAGGATGAGGTTAGTTGGCCTAAAAGCGTAATAGGTAGTAATATTATAAAAAATAATAGTTTTTTCATAGCTTTAATCTTTCAATAAGTTCTATACATGCTTTTTTTAATGATGTTGAGACTGAAGCTTGTGAAAATGTTCCCCCTTGATCTATGATTAAAGTAGAGGTTGATATACTCTTAGATTGCCCTCTTACTACTTTAGATTTAACCTTCTTCCCGTTTTTATAAAGTGTTCCTTCTATAATAACATTGGTTATATCTACATTCTTAGAGTATATAGCAAGCTGAGCCGATGCTTGTTGTTTTCCGAAAAATAAAATGCTTACCTCTAATACGAGGTTTGATGATGGATCTAGATAGTATTCTCTATCCTGGAGTACTTCTTCAAGTATATTGGATACTCCAAATTCTAAGTTTGGGTTACCGGCTAGGTCTCCGGAAACTATTCTGTTCTCAATCTTACCTACAAATATAGTTTTCTCGTCATGACTTCCAAAGCCAAATAAGACAAGAAACACTATACTCGTGAGTATTAGTCTTCTTACTGTTATCATCCTGTTACCTTTTTGTTGTTAAACAAAAAAAACTATTAGGTATAACTAAAAATTAAAATGGAACTATATTAGGGTTGTCTGTTGTGCAATAATAAATATCATGGTAAAATGAAAAAAGAGGCAACTAAGCCTCTTTTTTTTTAATATATAACAATAAACCTATATAGCTTTATAAGATGAGCTTCAATATAGTTTCTACTGTGTTCTCTCCTACTTGTACTTCATGATAAGGTATATTATGCTCATCTAACTTCTCTACGCATAGTTTATCTATTGCTAGAGACTCTTCTAAGTCTTGAAATCTCTCACCTTCATCATGAGAACCTTCTGTTCTTTTTAACATTATATTAAGATTGTCATATTTTTTATGTAAATCTACTACCATGTTATGAAAACTTTGACCGTAAAACTCTGCCGGATATCCTGACGTATAATAACTATGGTATATAGTTGAAAACATTATTGGTGAATCTATTATTATGTAATCAACCTTTCCATATGATTGAGCTATCCCTCTATGCTGATTAGCAAATACATACAGCTGATCTTGTATAGCTGGATAGTTTTTATCCCACGCTAATGTCTTAGGAAACTCATAAGGGTTGTTGCAACTAATATGATTCTTTTTTAACTCATAAAACAATCCTGCTGCTATTGTTGATTTACCAGCTCCAGGACCAGAAAATAGATTTATTAACTTACTCATTATCCTAATATATGATTGATTAATGCTCCTAATCGTTTACCTGCCATGAATAACCTATCCTCTAATATTGGTTTGTATTTGTAGATATAATCGTATGAAAGGTAATCACCTTCCTTTGTGTTCTCGTAGATGTCTTTTGCATGTTGATGTGATTCATAGGCCCACTCAACTGCAACTCTTTGGTCTACTATTGTTTTTCTGTTTTTATTCTCCAAGTAAGTTGACCATTCCGTATAACTCATTTTGAAATCATCTATTAAGTTACTATCCCAAAGTACATGTAAATTAGTGTTTGTTTCAACACCTTTTCTACCTTTGAACTTTAATCTTATCTTGCTTCCGCCATAATCAGAATATCTTCCTGTATGCATTGGTTGATGTAGATCTCCTACCAAATGTACTAAATACTTTAAATAGAACTTCTTACGGTCTTTAGTAGCATCTTTTGACTTAAGGATCTCAATTGCTTTGTTGATTATTGTAACAACGTTCTCCTCTGTATGCTCCATCTCTGAATATTCCTTGTCTAATGGTAAGTTTACATAATGCCATTTGTCATAAGGTCTCCAGTCTGGATTACTTCTCATCTCATCCGCCCAAGTTGATACTGATGCTAGTGATTCTCCGTCTAAAATATCATATACAATATCTTTTACTTCATCCGTAAGCTGTCTCTCTGCGATCTCACCTACTATCCTATGTCCAACCTTACCCCACTCATCATTACCAAATAAAAATATAGGTACCAGTAAAATTAATAATAGTATTTTTTTCATATCCTTTTAATGAGTTGTTACTTCTTTTTTTCTATTAATATCTTTCGTATGTGATATACTTGTATTCCAATGATTATAAAGTTTAATACTGCTAGAGACACTGTTCCTAATATCACAGCATATCCTAACCAAACTACTCCACCTAATACACCAAATATTCGTAACTTCAACATATCTTTCTGTAGGAACTGTGTTATTATCAGTATATTACCTATCCATCCTACTATTTCAATCCACTCCATAATGTTTATTATATTTTGATGTTAATAAAAAAGGAGGCCGAAGCCTCCCTTATTATCTAAAACTTATATTTCAAAGATACGTTCCATGTACGTCCAAATCCGAACCATACTGAGTTGCGTGTGTCTACTCCGTTCCAAGTCTGCGATTCTGCAGTAGCTTGTATGTTGGAGTTTGACTCTGCAATATACGTAGTGTCTAATAGGTTGTTTATATTACCTCGTATACTAACTCCTGAACCAATATTTATAGTGGCTCCGAAGTCAACTAATCCGTAAGATGGTAACTTAATAGCTCCTTCGTTGTCAGGTGTTAGGAAAGCTGAATCTGTGATGCTATAATCAGCATACAAGCCATCAACAAATCTATAGTCCAAATCTAAGTTTAGTATTCCTAATCTTTGATCTATTCCTAATAACGCTGTAATCTGTGCTGCGTCTCCTACTTTAGCGTCTTTAGTATATAAGATACCTGTACCAACCTGCTCTTGATTCTCATCAAACAAAGCTGATTCAAAGTCTTTAGTATATCTCCAGTCTCCTAATGATAACATACCACGAATCTTAGTAGATCCTGTTGGACGATAAGTTCCTTCTAACTCAATACCGTTGTGAACTACATCAACATTCTTAAACTGTGCAAAACCGTCAACACCTTGTTGGTTGGTTAAACTTCTCTGAACAAAACGGTTACCCCATACTGTTGAGTATGCATTGATGTTAATCTTAACAGAGTTAGAAATGAATCCATATCCTATCTCTACAGAAGTAATCTTCTCATTCTGTAAATCTTCATTTACATTATTTGCGTATCCTGGAAATACTGATCCGAACTGAGGTTGTCTTGAAATGAACCCTGCGTTAAAGAACACATTCGAGCTCTCATTGATGTTGTAATTGGCTCCACCTTTAAGATATCCACCAGCTACATTTTTCTTTTCAGATAAAGGATTGGTTGGTTGATCAAACAAATCCTCACGTTGGAATGACTGATTTGAAGCACCTAACTGAATAACTGCTGTAATTTTATCTCCAGAGTATTCTGCTAAACCATTAACTCCTTGCCATCCTACATGTCCAATGTTGTAGTAATCGATCTTAACTCCTGAAAGACCTGTGTCTTTAAATGGTGTTGCTTCGATAGTCGTTTCTACAATCTGACCTGCTGAGTTCTTGTTTCCTGTTGATAAGTAACCATTTAATCCCATTAGGTTGTTCATAGCTCGGTAGTGATAACCTGTGTATTTACGCAAGTCAACACCAATAGAGTAACGCATTTTACCTGATTGGATGTTTAAGTTTGAAATACCACCAACCCAGTTGTGTGAGTTCATAGAAGCTCTACGTACCATCACAGCACGATTTACTCCATCATTACGAAAGCCATTTGATCCAATCAATGAACCATCAAAGTTACCCCTTGCTAAGCCTCCTGTATAAGGAGAAGTAGAGGAAATATTCTCTGCTACAACTGCATCAAAATCAATAAATCCGTTAGCATCACGTGCCCCGTTTCCATCTTCTAAATAATGCTCTGTGAGATCTTTCTTGTAAGGTAGAGTGTTTGTTACTGAGTTTCTAAAGTAGTTTCCACGAGGACCTGTTCCTCCACCACGACCCGCAGAACCGTATAACGATGTTGCTAAAGTTACATTGTCAGAGATTTTATAATCCCAGTTAAACGTAGCTAAAGGTTTATTGTAGAAGTTTCTACGCATGCTAAACTCTTGTCCGTTTAATGTACCTCCGTTTGTATTCCATCGTCTGTCAATACCCTCGTCTCCGAAGTTTTGGTAATCACGAATAGATACCCATACGTCACGTTGATGATGCCACTGTCCTGATCCTAGAAATGAGAAGTTAAACTTGTGGTCTGAACCTTCTGGAGTGTATCCTACTGCTGTAAAGTAAGTATAACCTGCTCCCCTTGTATTGTAAATATAACCATCTCCTGACCACTTCGATAGTAAATAAGATGATGACCATCCTTTCTCATTAACTCCAGTGTTATAAACAGCTGTAGTTTTGAGGTAACCATCATTACCTGTCATTTGAGTGAAAGATCCACCTTTCTCCTTATCCGCTGACTTAGTAAAAATCGAAACGGTTCCTCCCACTGAAGGGACTGCTAACTTAGAGGCTCCTAAACCTCTTTGTATTTGGATACCTGACGTAATGTCGGACAATCCTTGCCAATTTGACCAATAAACCCAGCCGTTCTCCATATCATTAACCGGTTGGCCGTTGATAAGAAAAGAAGTGTTACTCTGATCAAAACCACGTAATGAGATTCGGCTATCACCATATCCCCCTCCTTGCTTTGTTGCGTACACACCAGGTGTCTTGTTCATAATCTCTGGAAACTCTTGGTTTCCAACTTTTAAAAGTACCTCCTGTGCAGAGATCTTTGATAAAGCAATTGGCGTTTGTCTCTCTTTTGCGATTGTTATCACTCCAGAGGTTACTACCACCTCTTCTAAGTCTACGTTTAAAATAGTCTTAGAATCTGTACTTGTTTCCTGAGCAGAGCTCAAGCCTGATACTAATAGGATTAATCCTACAAATTTTCTCATGAATGCATGATTTTAAAGTTAAACATTAATACAACCTTTATTATTTTTTATTATTGGAAGCTACTCGTACTTCGTGCCAGTTCACTCTTCCTTTTTTTATTGCGTTCTTTATATTTCTTTGGTGTTTAAGCAATTGACTCTTTCCACTCTTTACTTCTATAATATGAACTGCACATTTCTCCGGATCATGTGTGTCTGTAAATGATACGTAATCTATTGGCTTTGCCATAAAAATAGCTGTCTCTGGGGGTACTGGAAACTCATCCATAAATGGGACGAAGTTCTCAATAGTCATCCCCCAGTTAATAGCCGATGATTTAAATGCCGCATCTCTCCTAATCTCTCCTCGTTCCTTGTTAAAGTCTAAAACTTGTTTATCTATCTTGCTCTTTAACTTGTAAATGACAAGTGTTAATGATGCGAAAACTAATAAACTTATTACTGGTAAAACTATTGGTATCATTTATGCTACTTTTTTAATTGCTGTGTTATATACATGCATCGGATTCATTCCTGATATTCTCTCAGTTCCGTTAGGCCCTTCTACGATTACTAATGGAATATTTCTTACATGGTTTGCTTGTGCTGCCTCTGGGTTAGCATCTATGTCGATGTTTAAAAAAGATACTCCAGGATTCTCACCCTTAACTGCATCTATAACAGGTGTTAAGCTCTTGCACGGCTGACACCAGTTGGCGAAATATTTAGAAACTTTAATCATATTTTGGTTTTTAGTTTATATTATTAACCTATTTGTATTTTTTAGTTGATAGTTTTAACCATCACAGCTTTCACACGTCGGGTCAGTTGCCGCTGTAGCTAAATCCCCTCTAAGTACGCTCTCCGTTCTTACGTAATATAATGTTTTTACGCCAGCTTTCCAAGCCTCCATAGTTACTTGATTGATCCATTTTGGTGTTGCTACAGATGGGAATGCTAAGTTTAATGAAACTCCTTGATCCACATACTGTTGGCGGATACCTGCTTGTTTTACTAATTCAAGTTGGTTTATTTCTTTGAAAGTTTTAAAAACACCTTTGATTCTAAATGTCTTGTGATTATCTTCCTCTTTAACTTCATCCTTTTTAACTACTTTACCGTTAAGGTAACACCAGTTATCAAGTTCGTTGATGTCTTGTATAGAACCTCCGTCAATTAATATCTTATCCCAAGTCTCCTTATTGTTGATTCCAATCTTACGGAATACTTTCTCAAGTTCAATGTTCTTTCTGATGAATGTCCCCTTTGCACTCTGCTCTGTAAATACATTAGCTGCCCAAGGCTCAATACCTGCTGATACATTTCCTGATAACTTTGAGTTAGATACTGTAGGAGCTATCGCTCTTAAGTGTGTGTTTCTAAATCCACTATCTCTGCACCATAAAGGCTCTCCAAGCTCTTCTGCCATATCACGTGAAGCTCTTTCAGATTCAATCTTCATCTGTGAGAAGATCTTACGAGTTTCAAACTGTGCTGTCATTCCTTCAAATGGTATTCCATTCTGTTGGAGGTATGTGTGCCATCCTAATGCTCCAAGCCCTAAAGCTCTTCCTTTTTCAGCTGAACGTACTGAGTTCTCAAACCCTTTCATGTTCTTAGCTTTTTGGATAAACTCTTCTAATACTCCGTCAAGGAACCAAGTGGCTGTGTAAATAAGATCAGTATCTTTCCAATCATCATACTTAGCAACATTTAGTGAAGATAAACAGCATACAAATGAATGACTCTCATCAGTATGAAGCATGATCTCGGAACATATATTCGTCATATGAACCTTTAGACCATTGTCCTTGTACATAGGAGGATTCTGCTTGTTAACATTACCCTTAAACATAATATAAGGCTCCCCTGTTGCTTTACGCTTCTGTAGTAACTTACCCCACTTACGTCTTGCTTCAGGTTGTCCATCTTGTAGATTACGCATAAACTTATCTCCCACTATAGCACACTGGTGCAGGTTTAGTGATTGACGGTTTACATCTCCTTTAGGTTCTCTAATCTCTAACCAGTCTTCAAAATCTCCGTGTTCTATGTTAAGATTTACAGATGCTGCTCCTCTTCTAACACTTCCTTGATTAGTTGCTAGTATTGTTGAGTCATATATCTTAGTAAATGGTACAACTCCGTCAGAAGTTCCATTACCGGTGATATCAGCTCCTGCTGGTCTTATTTGGTTGATACCAATTCCTACTCCTCCTCCGTGCTTTGCAAGTAACATAAGCTCCAGATTCTTTGTTCCAATCTCAAAAATGCTGTCTCCAACATCAATACCGAAACATGAGATAGGAAGACCCCTGTCTGTACCTGTATTAGATAGCACAGGAGACGCTAAACATAGCCAACCCTTCCATATGTAGTCGAAGAACTTTGAAGCCATCTCCGGCTTCTTGAGGCGTTGTGCGATCCTAGTGGATACTCTCCAGTAAGCGTCTTTAGGTGTTTCTCCTTCCGTAAGATAACCTTTTGATATTGTCTTTAAATATACCTCTGTCAAACCCCAGCTAGGAAAGTCTACATCTTTTTCCCATCCTAGTTCTTTTGCTATTTTAGTAGCCTCTTTACTCATCCTTTATTTATTTTTATTTTAGTGAAATAACTTTTGTGTCTTTTATAACTTTTTTAAAATAAATCGCCCCAGTCGTCTCCTTCGTTATCTTTGCTGTAATCTGTTGGACGTATTGCAAAAAAGTCAGTACTCGTTGTTCCGCCACTCAAATGCCAAAACCAATCCAGTTCCGATGCCTGTTCTTCATTATACTCGAAAATACCTGAGTATCCTAACTCTACAAGCTTTGCGTTTGCTCTCTGCTTGATAAATTCCTTTAAATCAGTTGCCTTAATGTTTTCTAAATCTCCCATCTCAAACATCTTGTCGATAAACTTATGCTCCATGTCTACCATAAGACGTGCTGCCTCTTCAATAGATTCTCTAGTTTCTCCCTTTAAATCTGGATACTCCTCACACATATGACGGAATAACTGACATCCCATCTTTGAATGTAGAGATTCATCACGAATACTCCACTTCATTTGCTGACCAACCCCTTTAAGTAAGTTACGCATTTGGAAGCTATATAAAACTGCAAAGGATGAGAATAAAGCAACTCCTTCTGCAAATGCTGAGAATATGGCTAAACTCTTTCCTACTTCTTGACGTGCTGATGCATTGGTTGCAAGATCTTTATGAGTCCAATCGTTAGTTGTTTCTGTAAGCATCTCAAACTTATTAGCGATAGTAGGCTCGTGCATAAACGCATCAAAGTCCTCTAATCCTAATGTCTCATTCAAATAAGAATAAGCTACAGCGTGAACTGTTTCTGATGCTCCAAATGAAATAGCCATCTGCTTAATCTCATGCTTAGGGAACCAACGTGTTACGAATGTTGACCAGTAATCTTGAACTGCACACTCTGTTTGACTGAATCCTAATAGGATGTTCCCTACTAAGTTCTTCTCTGATGGTGTTAGATTCTCATTCCAGTCTTTTACATCACCCTGCATACTAATTTCGGTGTGTAGCCACGATGCTTGTTGCATCGGAAGCCACCCTTCGGTAAAGTATATAGGGTATTCGAATGGTTTATAGGCTATTCTGTCTTCAAATAATTTTGGCATAGTTAAAATGGTAAGTCGTTAGGTTGTAGTTGTTTTATCTTTTTTAATATATTTGTGGAAGTATCTTGCGAAAACTTCACGTCATCTTCTAAATCAGTATAATCAGAGACAATAAAATGCCCTGTGGATGTATCTGCCTCTACTGAAAAAGTCATACCATCCATCCCATATCTATTTTTCATAAAGTGGAATCTACCTGTACCGTTGACTTTATCTTCTTTAGTTCTTGACAATGAAAGACACATATCTGTTATCATAATTTTATCATAAGATCCAGCAGCTTTATCTCCTTCGATAATCTTATCTTGAGCTCCTGATCTATTAACTTGAGACACAGACCAGATAGGTATTTCTAACTCTCTAGCCAAGCCTTTTGTACTGGTATAAATATCATCTATTTCCTGTTTTCTGTCAGTTGATGAGCGTCCAGATTTTAGTAAATCAACGTAATCTATTATAACTAAATCAGGCTTAAACTCCACATCCTCAATCTTTTGCAGGTGACTCTTTACAGTATTAAGGGTAGCTTTTCCCATTGCAAAATCTTTTATTATTAACTTCCCCTTAAGCTTGGAAACCGTATCAATAACAGTCTCTTTATGCTTTAATACATCCTGTACTGAAATCTTTGTGAAGTACGCATCGTAGCGTCTTCCTACATAGTGCTCATCTAACTCTAAAGTATAATGAACAACATTGTATCCCATCTGAACTGCGTGTCCTCCGAGTGCTACTAAACTCCAAGATTTACCTCCACCTGGATTCCCAAAGATTAAACCAAAGTCTCCTTTTCCTAAACCTCCTTGAATATGTTCGTTGATCTTAGACCAAGGTGTTGGAATCTCATGTCTGATATCTTCTACAAACCTTGCTTCAATATCTTTGTCGTACTCGTGACCTACGTTTCTGTCACCACCAATTTTCTTTACAATCTCCAGTTCCTCGATTAATGCTTCAACATCATCACCACTGTTTAGCTTATTGGCGTGGTCCATAATAGTCTGCTTACCTTTTTTGACCTTCAGGAAGTTTACAAGAACATCTTTGTAATACTCAATATCAACGTTCTTGATTTGACAAATCTGCTTAACCTCTGCTGCGAAGTCAGCCTCCTCATCCAAGTGACCGTCCTTCAATGCTACAATAATAGCCTGCACCGGAATGCAAGTGTCATATTTATTATAGTGTTCTAATAGCTTGTCTATCAACCACTTATGAGCATTGTGTGAAAAGTATTCCGATGAAAGAACATCGTAAACCCCTTTTAGAAAAGGCTTGTCTACCATGAGTGATGAAATTAAATGCCTTTGGAAGCTAACTCCATACCCGTCTAATGATTTTACCATAACCTATTTTTTAAAATTTAATAACCATTTTGATACATCTCGTATCAGTGTTTCAATATAGTCTTTTTTTGCGAAACTGCAAATCATTTCCTCATTTAATTTTGGAAAATCTTCAGACATTACCTTATCTAAGTGATCCTCATGACTATCATTAATCATAGGACGTATTAGATCCATAACTTTATGTTGTTTTCGTATCTCAGGCTCAGTTAATATTATCTTTGAATATAAGAGGTTCTCATCCATCTTCTTTCCGCAAACATCTATTAAGTCGTCTATGTTTAAAACCTCCGTTAGAAGCTCTGGAAATAGCTTTGTGACACCTTTAGGGCCTATCCCTCTTACTCCATCTACATTGTCAGACTTGTCTCCTATAAGAGTCTTGTAAATAAGAAAGTTCTCCGGAAGGATTCCATACTTTTCCTTGATCGTTTCTGGTGTATAGTGAACTTTCTCTATTGGACGAAAAACTGTTATCTTATCACTAACTATTTGAAGGAAATCTTTGTCAGAAGAAATAATAGTTGAGTCCTTGTCTAACTTATTAGCTACATAACTTATCGCATCATCAGCTTCTATACCATTCATTATAATAGTCTTGACTGGTAGAAACTTTAAATACTCTATAAGCCTTCGTAGTTGTGCTAACTTAGCCTCGTGCTCCTCGTCAGTAGAATGGAAGATAAACTTATTTGTTATCTTGCGAGTCCCTCTGCCCTTCTTATAATTGGGTAGAACCCTTTTCTTTCTGATTGTTGACTCAGCACCGTCAAAGAAAACATAAACTTCAGTAGGACTTTGATTTACCATCATCCTTCCTAAGGAATTTAAAAAACCCCCTAAGCCTCCAATATGTGCTCCGTTAGGTGCTATAGTGTTTATAGCTGAAAAGTTACGAAAGAAAAGGTTAAGACCATCTATTATCAAAACCTTCTCTCTTCGTTTTACTACTTCGCCCTCTTTTACTTTGTCTAATAAACTGAGAACGTCCTTCACTATTGAGGTTCCTTATCGTGGGTTAATGATCTAGAGTCATCATTGGAGTATTCTTCGATAACATCGAATCCTTCTCCTCCCATAATATCAGCCCATTGCTTTGAGAAATCTGATTTATACTTCTTAAGATCAGAGTCATTATCCATTATAAATCCATGAGGGGTCATGATAAGTTTACCTCTTGTTGTAATACCATTAATATGGTTTTTATCCAACTGAACATTTACACGTTTAGCAAATTCTACTTGCTTACCGTCTTTAATAGCTTTTAACTTAGATGTTCCTGCGTTAGTTATATTTCCAAAAGTAACTACAAAAGTGGAATCGTACCACATTGACTTACCTCCTTTATTCTCCATCTTAGGTTGACCCATCGGTGAATCTGGTTTAGCTGCCCAAACCTTATTGATACAAACTAAAGTGTTTGTGTAAGGAGAAGACTCTTTACGAGATAGTGTGATTCTCTGGTTAATGTTATTACCAAACTGTGTAGACATCGCTCCTGCGTTCCACTCATTGTTATTCTTGTTTGAAGTAATAGAAAGCTCACAAGGAACTGATCCAATACTATCCCAGAAAAACATTAAATCATAAGGTAGTTCACCCTTCTTTTGGTCATCTAACATTGTACCAATAAAAGATGCTACATCTTCTATTGAGTTTAAAGTTTCACGGTCTGTGTAAATAAAGAACCCTTCGTAATCTGTAATCTCTCCAGTACTCTCGTCTACGACTTCACTTACTTCAAAACCCATATCCGTTGCATGTTGCCAGTTCCACTTCATCTCCGTGATTATAAAAACTGGTAGTATGCCTCTTTTCTGTGCTGAAACTGCTGCTTCAATCATCGCTGTTGTCTTACCTGTGTCAGAATGACCACGAAGTAAAACTATATGTCCTGTAGGAATACCAGGTATTGAAGTTACATCTGAAAATGCTGGTGATAGTGGAACCCATTTCTGTTCCTTGAACTTTGATACTGTTGATATTCCCTTCTGTTCACGATACTTTGAAAGTGAGAAGTTTGCTTTCTGTGCTGCTACTGCAGCTTCTGTTAGTGATTTCTTTGCCATAACTTAAAATGGAAGGTCCCCAAATGGATCCTCCTCTGTTTTTACTTCTTGTTTTACTTTTTCTGGTTGCTCTACTATAGGTGCGGATTGATGAACTGATGTGTAATCCATTCCAGTCTCTTCAGAGGGTTCTGGCTGTGACGTATTGTCAGTATACGGTGCTAAAACTTTACCAATAATCTCTTTAAGTTCATTAAAACTCTTCTTAGTAAACTGATCGATAAGTTCCGGTTGATTTGTCATGTACTGCTTTACTACATCTTCTGAACCTAATGGAGAAAGGTTTCCAAGTTCAAACTTAGTTTGCTTGTATGTTCCCATATCCTCAATCCATACTTTGATATCTCTACCATTAATAGGATCATAAATAAGATGGCCATCCTTCTCTATAGTGTCAAGAAGTGATTGTAATAACTTCTCAGTTACTCCCCAATACTTAACTCCGGAAGCTTCTTGTCCTCTTACTATAACAGGTAAAAAGAATTTACTTGAGCACCTTAGCTGATAAAGTATCTTATTCTTAATATCAGGATTCAAGTTTTTATACTCTTCAGAGTTTTCTGATGTGAGCATTTCCTCAAACATCTCTAAAGGATCCGATTCTCCGTAAGAAGACGGAGATAGTACTGATATCTTATACTCACGTGAACCTACTTTTTCAGTTACTCCCGTATTATAATAAAACTTGAGTTCCTGGATTGGAATGTCCCCGTCTGGAATAGGCACAATACGCAAGATCTGCGGCTGATTAAGCCGTGCCTTGAAAAGTGCTTTTTCTGATTGGTTTGATTGATTTTTGGTTTGCTGGTTGAATCTACCTCGTAGAGCATCCAGCTTGGCCTTTTGGGCCGAAGCGTCAAAACTGTTCATAATAACAAAATTTATATAACTATTTAAAAAAAAACTCTTTACTAATCTAACTGAATGATCTTATGGATCTTTGTGTTCAGTTGTTTTAAACTGTTATGCTGTGTTAGCAATATGCAGTTTCTATAATGATTCCAATCCACTTTAAATCTTGTGTCAACCACACCATTATTGAGTTTTTTTATTAACTCATTTAATGCATTGATGGTATAAAGTGTGTTAGAATCTTTCTTTCTATGTAATAAAATGGTGTTTTCAGGTATGCTTTCAACGTTCCCACTATCTACATTATATGTTAAAACGTACTCTTCCGAGTCCATAATCTTTAATACAAATATCTTATTATATTGTATAGTATAGTCATTTTGAACATCTTCTATCAACTTATCTAAACTATCTAAAGTTGTAAATGTTGCAAATAACCTTTTATTCATTCTTTCTTCCATTGATTCTATATCATAAACACTTGTAAAATCATAGTTTAAGTGTTTATTATAAATATCATTAGGATTATTTAAAGTTGTAATCATAACCGCTATTAATACTGGTGTTTAAATCCTTATTTTTAAATACTTTTTGGATATACGTTAGAAGGTTTTCCTCCCCTTTTTTTACATCTAACAAAAAACTATCATACACTGTGAGAACGATTTTAGTTTGAGACCCCTTAAGTATCTCGTGTATCTTCTCTAATATTTCTACATTGTAGGAACTTTCGGTTGCCTGTAGAAAATAGTTGAATAGTTTTTCTTTATTCATTTCTCCTAAAATACCTTTCTCAAAACGGTATCCGCTTATGGGCTCCTCAAGGTATCCTTTAGATTGATACTCATCATACAACTCTTGTTGTTTTCTAAGCAATACTCTAAAGTACGACAAATCTTTGTATTTTGCAAATATTCTTCCGTAAAATTGTTGAAATGTTATTTCCTTAGCCTTATCCCTACTGACTCCGTACATGTTAGCAAAACTCTGATGGATGTCGCTGTCTTCAAATTTATAACCAATAAGATGTGATACAATAACAGGATGATATGCCTTTATATCAAAATCTACAAAGTAATCGTTTTGTGGGATGAATGCGGAGCGTTCTCCTGTCTTCTTATTTAGTGCAGCATAGTTTACTCCTCCGAACTTGTTTGAAGGCCGTGTAGTGCTTGTGTTTAAGTTATACTGAGTGTATACGAAGGGCTTCTCTCTATTGTAAAAGTGCTTGAAGAATATATCGGTATCGATTCCGAAACCTGACCGCTCGATATTGTAGTAAACCATCGAAACTCTCTTGTTATAGAAGTCTGCATACTTTTGATTGTTATAGATTAAACTTTTTGTTATATTTTTGTAATCCTCCTGGAAGGACTCGTAATGCTTTACTATAGGAATGATTCTATTAATGCCAGTAAGCTTAGGATACCTCGACTTAAAAATCTTGTGAGTCTTCGTTTTGCTGAAACTAAATGTATTGGGAGGAAGAACGCAACCCAATAAACTATATAATGGAAAGTAATGTCTAACTGATTTAAGATCCTGACACCATAACTTTTTAAATTTTCGTAATATCTGAATAACTTCATCTATTGGAACATTTATCGTGTCTGTATGGTTGACAGGTAAAATGAAACCCTTCGTAGACGATAAAGGTCTAATGTAAACAGCACAAATAGAATTGTCTAAAGGATGTGAGATATCATCTGATGGTAAAACATCAATGTACGCCTCATCATAACCGCTATTCTGTAACCTTTCTAACTGGTCTTTACTTTCTACTAACCAATACATAATAAAACCTATTTATATCTAATATAGGCTATATTTTATAATATTGCAAGTAATCTTTACGAAATATTTTAGAAAATCCAGGTAAACGCTGCTGTTGCTCCACTATCATTACTGTGTTCTTATTGGCTTTATAAACTCCGTCTTTACTCCCAATAAGTAGCCATTTTAACTGTATGCCCTGATATAGTTGCCATTTTATGGAACTATCTTTGTTTTCTAGTTTCGCATAGTCTTCTTTTGATATCTCGTAATATATATTCTGATTCGTCTTTTTAGTGAAATACCTAGTAAAATCACCTACACTATAATCATCCTCTGTTGGAATAGGTTGGTTTTTGTTTGGAGATAATCCTGGTTTTGTTCTCGATTCCCCACTAGGGAGGGTTCCAATCCACGTAGAGTATTTTTTAGGAACTGATGGGTTTTCTGAATCCTCTTGTGATTTTCTCACTATAAGCACAGTTGGTGCTTGATTAGGGGTTTTACCAGAAAAAAACTGATCTTTTGAATTCTGCCAATAATATCCTTTATACTCTAGTTGATTGTCAGTTCTAAAAAACTCACCACCATTAGTGTATAGATTTGTCTTTACTTGTGATTTAGGATAATACATTATATTATTATTAGAAATTTAAGTTTAGAGGAGGAGAGGGGGTTATAAAGCTTAAACCTTGAGGTAGGAAGTTTGAATACTCTAAATTTTCTGGGTTTATCTCCTTAGTGCCTTTTTCTACTTTAAAATGAATATGATCCGTTACCTTCTCTGAATATTGTGGTGACAAGTCTACTGCGGTTGAAACAACATCTCCTTGCTGTACGAAATCTCCAAAATTAAGATTACTTATTTTTTTACTATAAAACATGTAAACTGTATACCCCTCGTAATCACCTGATCCGATTATCTTTACTCCAGGAAGTTTGTTGTTAGAATCTGCTCTAGTGTACTGTAATATCCCTGATATTGGTGCATATACACTCTCTCCAATAAGAGTTGATATGTCCAATCCTGTATGGACTTCTCCACCTGCTCTTGAAGCTCCAAAATTTCCATCACCTCCGGAGTCGAACCTTACTGATCCAAGTGCTGGTCTATAGAATGAAATAGGTATATCCTCATCTAATATATCTACGTTATCTATTTTTTTAGATAATTTGCTGTCTTCTAATGTAACATTTAATAAAGTACCTGCAGGTTTTGATAATGCTGTTATAGTTGTTGACCATGTATTATTTTGTAAAGTATGAGTTATCCCTCTTACAATAAATTCTACTTTTTTATTACCTTCCGAATTTTGATAATCTCTAGGTAAAAACTTAGAATCAACTAGTACTTGGTTAAATAGTTTCATTCCAGATAATCCATCTACTTCGATTTCTATTTCTATAGGAATAAAACCAATAATAGAAGATGATATATTTCCATCTTTGCTTAAAGATTTGCTAGCCTCTACTATATATGTTCTGATAAATTCACTTAATATAGTTTTGTTCTTAGCTACATCCTCATCTCCAATGTCTAGGTAGTTAATAGACTTAATCCCTTCAATATAAGGGCCAAAGTAACTCATAAGTCTATCTAATGCAGCCGTTCTTTTTTGCGATAGTTTAGATTTTTGTACTCGATCTTCATTTTTATCAGGAGTGAAAGTTGTAGTGCCTGCAGTACCTGTTGTAGCTATTGGTTGACCTTCTGTGAAAGCCTTAAAGTTATCATTTGTTGTTATCAGCTCACCATCAAAACATTTTAATTTTACAGATCCTGTAGCTAATGAGTTTCCGTCTACTTGAATTTGTGAAAATCTGTCCTGTAGTCCCTTATTTAAATTGGTGAAAAAGTTAGAAATCTCTGATGTTGTTTCATTATTAGCTGTAGCACCTATTGAAATCATAGTCGCTAGATTTTTACTAATCTTTGTGTCAAATGAAAAGTTTTTTACAAAGTTTGAAGATTCTCCTCCAAATCCATATACTTGTAAAGTTGAAGAATTATCTTTATCGTTTATTCTATTACCGTCTTTACCTACTCTAATATTTAGATTACTATCTAAAATATATAATGTCTTACCGTCATCAGTAGGTAGTGAAGGTCTGAGGTCTACGTAACCTCCTAGACAAGAATTTATACCTTCACAAATCTTATTAATCAAATCATATAGACTAAAAGGAATCGATTCTTTCTTTTGATCTATCGTCATAATAGAGTCTATAAACTCATGAGTAAGGTATATATTCATTATTATACCTCTACTTCTACTTTCCTGAGTTCCTGTTGGTGGTGTAATCTCCTCAAAAACATCAAATAAAGATTTAGTTTTAGCAATGTCTCCTATTTGATTTTCTTTATATTGAGGGAAAACATTTCTTATAATACAAATTCTAGGATCTGTTGAGATTAATCCTGGAAAGTTCATCATGTAGTTATCCAAACGAGTATCTATCAATATACAAGGCTCCCTAGCATCCCCATTTATTTGTGTAGGAAGTATATTATCTTGAACCCATTCTAAAAAAGCTCCAAGTCTTACGTAATCCTTTCCTTTATTAATGACATTATTAGATGCTTGTGCACCTCCGCTGTTATTTATTACGGTAGTATAAGATGCCTTTACAAAATCCTTGTTGTTTGGGATTACCCCCTGTTCTGAAGAGAATGATTCTGTTCTACTACAGTATAGGAAGTTCTTTATACTATTTATGTTTATTTCCGCATTATCTGGTTTTGTTGGGTCAGCTGGGATTTCTTTTGTTAGAGTATTGACTTTTACAGACTCGATTACATCTCCTAATGATATAATGTCTAGTTCTATCTCATAATACCCTTGAGGGTTGAATCTCCAGCTAAAGTTCCTTACTTTACAAAAGAATGCATCATAGTTTCCTTGATAATCACTTTTTATCTTCTCTATCTTTTCATAAAACTGTAAATGTGTTGTACCTTCTTGTGCAAACCAACCGTTTGTAGTATCATCTACTAAAGTAGGTCCCATCTGTGAGAAGTCTTTGTTATTATCAAAATAGATTCCGTGTCCCCATTCAACTAAAATAGTGTAACCTAACCTAACATATAATAACTCTAATATATTAAACTGCTCTAAGCTATTTGCTCTAATACTTATTTTACCTGTTCTTATAGACCCTATATTATTATGAGCTACATTAAATCCAGTTATACCTGGCATAGCTTGTATTCCGAAAGTGTTAGTACCTCCGGCTCCATAAGCACCTGTATTTGATAATTCCTTACGCTGATCTATGCCGGACCTGCCTAAAATAGAGTTTCCATCTCTAACTCTAGAAGTTCCGTTAAATAATACATACTCCTTAGCTAATCCTATTCCTTTATACCTATCAGCTTCTGTTTGAGTAAATCCAATATCTGTGAGTCTTTTAATATCCTCTATCTTTACTGAGGATGCTACCTTAACCCAAGAATTTCTCCCATTTAAATAAGTTATTTCCTGTTGGGTTTTGTTTGATTCACCGTACCCTGAACCATGTATTTGTTGTCTTACGTCTATCTGATCATTAACGTACTTTTGAAAAGGTCCGCCAATAATACTTACATCATTTACTGCCATAACTATCTATTTACACTTTCAAAGTTTAAGATTAAACCTTGTATATTTGATGGTATTCTCAACTGAACTCCCTGTGGTGGGTAATAGCTGTTCTGTTCAGATCCATAGTTGGCTGATGATATTGCCCACCATAATGTAGAATCACCATAATATTGTTGAGCTAGTAAGTCATACCTATCTCCTGCCTCTGTAATAACATACAAATCATTATCGGTAATTGCAACTTCTGGGTACTTTACTGTTGAGTAAAATGTTTCTCCAGAGAGGTTCTTTCTAAG
>Ga0208814_1000320_pt1 | contig 32251 bp, 41 predicted proteins | sample MalvirAntarct_55_FD_184253 | JGI IMG/M metagenome (GOLD analysis project Ga0208814, IMG submission 184253) | Marine viral communities from the Global Malaspina Expedition - Malaspina viral metaG Antarct_55 (SPAdes) (version 2) | ecosystem: Environmental > Aquatic > Marine > Oceanic | place...
ACAAATTCAATAAATTCTTGGCCTGGTGATTCTTTAAAGGTTTTAATAAATACCGCTATATCTTCAGACGGTCCAAGACTTACAGATGGTTGGCCTGGTTTGTATAATGATAATGTAGGAAGTAGCGGTTATAATCCTTTAGGTTGGTATTCTTATAAAGTTGTTGTAAAGCAAACAGAGCAAGAATATTATAATGTTTTTGTTCCTGGTATATTAAATGGTTATCCAGATCATGGAGCAGGCGCAACTACTGAGCCTGATCCTGTAAATACAGTTGCTTTTATAACAATATTAGGTGATAATATAAATAAAGTGCCAAAAGATTTAACTGAGGTAGGACCAGATCAAAAGCAGTTTAGAAGCTCTGTAGAGTTATATGGCAGAGTAACTCCTTCGCCAGCTGCAACGCCACCCACTATAAACATACCTTATTATCCAATAATTAATCCTCAAACTGTTTCAACTATAGCAACTCAAGACGAGATGTTCAAAGACGACACTGGAGGCGGAGGAACTATTGGACCTCCTTATTCTACTGTTTATCAACAAGATAGTAACCCTTACTTGGTTAGACTAGCACAAGGAGATAATGCTGGAAACCCTATAGGATCTTTACAACAAGCAAACTATAAAGACGCATATAATATACATTTAGGTATCTTTGAAACCGCACCTGTAGAATCTTTACTTGAAATATTCTGGGAAACAAGCACAGCTGGTTTAATATCTGATCTAAACGCTATAGCGGGCGTTAATAATAGCGTTAGCGGGTGGATAAATTTTAATTTTGTTCAAACAGAAGGTTTTGTTGTTGGTAACTTTGCAACAGCACTTCCTTTTTCTCCAGCTATAGAGGTTGATTTTGCAGATCAAGCTATGGCTCTTAGCACTGTAAGTCTTGTGAGCGTGTTTAACGCAAACGGTGATAACATTACTTCTAATTGGGCTTTAGATGAATTTAACGAAGCTGGTCAAGATGATAAGTATAATCTGCGTATTGTTACTTCTATTTATTACAGTCCTGAAGCTAGCAAAAATACTTTTATTTTTACTTTTAACGTTAGAAATGATGATCCATCAATAGCAAATCCAACATTTCAACCAGTTACAATTACAAATCAAAATTTAATAAACGTATCTCCAACACTTGTACCTGTGGGTGGAGGATCGCCTATAGCTGCGCCGTCTAATAGAACTCTTACAAATCCAGTAACAACTTTTGCAGGCGTTAATGGTTTTGTTGGTACTGCTGAACAAAACAAAAAAGATTTAATTTTTAATATTATAAATCAAAATCCAAAATTACCTGCTTTGTCATTAAATTCAGAAACTGGAGTTTTAACAGAAACTAGTGGAACTGCTTTTGGAATATATACGTTTGATTTAGTTTTAACTGATTCAGGAGGAGTTACTGATGAATTAACCACCCCTATTTCTGTTTTATTTGGAGAAGCTCCAATTAATGATAGTTTTGGAAAAAAAGAAAACATTGACTTAACAGGAGGATTAGAGTCTGTAGGAGTGTATTGGGGAGCTCAAAGTAGTTATGCTACCATGATAGGCAGTAGAATAGACTCTGAATCTCCAGTTGGCATGCAAAACAACGCATCTGGAACAGAAGGAAGAGCTGCGTACCAGAGTTTAGAATTACCTGAAAATGGACTTGTAGCTTCGCCTGAAAGTAATCTAAATCTACTTACCCCCAATTACAAAGATAATAATGGCAACCTGTATTCTTGGAAAAATTCAAACTACAGACCAAGTGCTTTTGACGCGGCAGCTGGAAGCGCAGGTAACGATTTAACCGTAGGAACTGCTTATATTAAAGTTGATTTTAGTTTTACAATGTGGCCTTATGAAGACGCTAGTCAAGGTTATCCTACAACTTCTCAGCAAATAGGTATAATTAGAGCAGCTTATTTACAATATAGACCCGATGCAAATACAGCTTGGACAACCGCAACAGATGTAGAAGGCCAAGAAATGAAATTTGGAGCAACACAACAAAACGTTGGAAGTGGCGGTGGCGCTGGTGGTAGATTAATTATAGGTTTTGATGGCACTAATGAAGGCGCAATAATTAGCACATCTAGTTTTGGGGTTACTGGAGTATTAAACGATAGTACCGAAAGTGTTAACGGTATTGGAGGAGGTGTTTTACAACAAGACACGATAGAAACATCTACAACGTATCCTGCTTCAAGTTCTCAAGGTACAACAACTTCTACAGCTTCTAAAGTGTTTGCTTTTGGAAAAGACGAAAGCTATGACAATACTACAAATGATAAGTTTGGAGAATATAGACTTTTAATTAGATACCCTCAAACTCCTAATGATCAAAAAACTCCAAATACAAGTGGAAAAACATTAGACATAACACCAACTCCAACTAATTTAAGAACTCCAACTATATTTGGTGAAAATGGAGCAAATCTTGTTAATTCCAATATAAAAGTAAAATTATCTTTTGGTGATTTTTATTACAAGTTCCCAGAAACGTCTTTTCAATATATGGTATCGCCTAGAGGTAGAAACAATGTTGGTTACGCGGATAACGAAGTGCCATCGGTTGAAGTTTGGGCTAGAGAATGGTCTTTAAGGTATGTAACTCAATTTTATAATAATTCAGATTTAACAGAAAAATGGATTCCTAATTTACCTTGGGTAGATGGCGGAGGAACAACAGGAAACAGTTGGTATTCTTATAGCGCATTAGGTGCTGAGCCTTCAGCAGACGGGACTGAAAATGCGTCAATTCAGACTGCACCGGTTACACCTAGTGATCTTTCGTCTTCAAATACATCAAACAGATTATTTGTCGCAAGGTTTGATGCGGATGGTAAAAAATTTGTTGCAACAGCACAACCTGTTACTAGCGATGTAAGTAATACTTAATAACAGTGATAATATAATATGGGAGTAATAGAAATAAAATATTTTAACAGTTTTATACTGAGAAAAACAGTAGGCCCAGATGACATTACACCTGTTTGGAATGGCTCTAGAGGAGACAATACATACCCTAAAACTGCTGGGGTTGATAATAAGAATTGGGCTATAGAAGAATCTAGAATTAGAGGAGGTTATAACAATACTTCTGTTGAATTAGGAGTTAAAGCTTATTTAGTAGAAGACAATCCAAATGCTTCGCGTAGAGTAAATTCAATGATATACTCTGGAATATTTAATTCTAGAACAGGCATCAATGATACTAATGTTTTTTCTATTGGAGAAGATATTGTTAAAAGTGTAAATCCTGCAAATGGATCTATACAAAGATTGTATGCTGAAAATACGAATTTATTAATTTTTCAAGAAGCTAAAGTTAGTCAAGCTCTTATAGATAAAGATGCTATATATTCTGCTGAAGGCGGCGGAACAGTAACTTCTTCTAATGAGGTTATTGGAGCAATACGACCAGTTAGTGGTAATTATGGTATAAGTAAAAACCCAGAAAGCTTTGCTATTTATGGATTTAGAAAATACTTTACAGATAAAGATAGAAACGCTGTTTTAAGACTTTCTAGAGACGGTTTAACAGAGATATCTAATTATGGCATGTCTGATTACTTTAGAGACAACCTGAGTTCTTTAGATGGTCCTAGAAGTGTAGATATAGGTAAAGCCGTTGGAGGATGGGACATGCACTCTAAGCAATATGTTTTATCTTTACAGCCTTGGACAAATACATATTCTACAGTTTCATTTGATGATACCGTTAATGGATTTCCTAGCTTTATGAGTTATAAACCAGATCAAATTTTTAGTTTAAAAAGCAACTACTATACTCTTAAAGATGGAGCTATATTTGTTCATTACGGACCCAATGCTAAAAGAGCAAATTTCTATGGAGATCAGTATAGTTCAAATGTTACTTTTATATTTAATCCTAAAGTAAGCATGTCTAAAGTATTTAAGACGTTAAATTACGAAGGTAGTAATGGTTGGGAAATAACTTCGTTTAAGTCAGATATAACAGGAACTCATGGCGTTGGAACGCCTGAAAGCGCTGTTAACGATCCGTTTGTTAACGGTACTCAAGACACTACAAAAGTAATATATAGTTATAACCAAGGTTCTTATGATAATTTTGGTAATGAATACCCTGCTAGACTAACCCCGCCAATTAATCACGCTGGATTCACTAGAAAAGAAAACAAATATATGGCTAATCTTGTAAACAACAGTCCGGCAGCGGCTGGTGAAGTTGTTTGGGGAGCAGATATGACAGGTATAAAAGGTTATTTTTCAACGGTAATAATATCAACAGATACTGTAACTGATGTAGGCGGAATGAAAGAATTGTTTGCAGTCTCTTCACAATATGTAGAGTCATCATATTAAATTAAATCAAATGGAATTAAAAATACGAAAACTAGAGGAGTCTGATTGGGACACTTTAGTTAGTCTTTGGAAAATGTGGCCTGATTGGCAGCATCATCCCCCTAAAGCACTACTTCCTGAAAATGGAACAGGTGGGCTTATAGTAGAAAAAAACGGATTACCAATTATAGCTGGATTCATTTATACTACTAACTCTAAAATAGGATGGATGGAGTGGTTGGTTTCTGATCCAAGTTATAGAGAAAGTGACAGAAAAGAAGCTACTAAAATGTTAATATCCGGATTAGAATACGTAGGTAAAATAAGCGGTTGTGAGGCTATTATAAGCATAGGTAGAAATGAAAGTTTAATGGAAACACATAAGAGTTTAAACTACACGATAGACGAAAAACCTTCTTATGAAATATCAAAAAAAATAATATAAATGGGATTAGTAACATCATTAATAATTGGAGGCATAGCATCGGTAGCAGGTAGTACTATAGGTGCTATTTCTGCAGGTAAAGCAGAAAGACGAGCTAGATCAAACAAAAACAGACTTACTGGCGAACTAGAAGAGCTAGAAAAGAACAGACAAGATATTATAAATCCTTATGAAGGTGTAACAGATTTATCTAGCATGGTCTCTGACCTTAGCAGCATAGCTTCTAATCCTTATGCTAATTTAGCTGTTTCTACAGCAGCTGCGGAAATGCAAATCGAAGAAGCTGACATTGCTTTAGCTAACACTTTAGACACTCTTAGAGCTACAGGAGCTAGTGCTGGTGGAGCTACGGCTTTAGCTAGAATGGCTTTAGAGAGTAAAAAAGGTGTTGCTGCTAGCATAGAACAGCAAGAGGCTAACAATCAACAATTAAGAGCAGGTGGAGAAGCAAACCTTCAACAAATTCAATTAAGCGAAGCCAAGAGAGTTCAATCTGGACTAATGGGCGAAGCTAAAAGAATACAAGACGTTGAAGCTGACGCTGAATTATTTCAGTTTAATCAAAAAGAGAAAAGAGAAAAAGAGCAACTTAATAGAAAGCAGTCTCAAATAACAGGAGCAGCAATGCAAGAAGGAGCGTCTATTGAAGCTAAAGGAGCTGCTATAGCTGGAGGAGCTTCAGCTGTAGGTAATTTAGCTGGTTCTTTTTATACTGCAAAAGCATTAGGAGCAACAAATAAAGGTTAATCAAAATATGAAAGCAAAACAAAATACCTTTACATCTGTAAATAAAGAAGCTAATAAAATATGGACTAGCTCTATAAGTGAATTAGGCTTAGATACCGTTAAATCTATAAATAAAAACAAAGCTTCTATGTCTGCTTCTCAAAAAGAAGCTGCTACTACTCAGCGTAATATATCCGCAAGATTATTTGATAATCAAGAAGAGGCTTTAAAAAATATTAAAAAAGGCGGTATACGAAACCCATCTTTAGCTAATCTAGGTAACGACCTTATATGGGGAGTATACTACGCGGATGCCGCTGTCGCTCAAGCTAAAACAAAAAAAGAAAGTAATGATGCTAGTGTAGCTTTGTCAAAGCTAAATAAATCTTTACAAGAACTTTATAAAATTATAGAAATAGGCAAAGACACTGATGCTATTTTTATGCAAGAATATTTTGGTATTGAGGGTTCTAAAAACCCTGGACAGCCAGGAGGCATGGCGTTAGTAGGTAAAGATACTCCACTTTGGTGTAAAACAATGGCAATAAGAAGCGGTTTAGCTGGTGATAATGCTAATGAAGAGTATGTCGTAGGAGATGATGGTGAAATAAGATTAAGATATACTGGATCTATTCTTGATGGCGAATATGTAGAAAAACCAGCATTAACTTGGTTGGCTTACGATCCTGGAGTTGTATTAGATTTAAAAGGTGAAAATATAAAAATGCTTCAAGCTCCAAGCACTTTAAGTGTAGACGGAGAGCAAGTTGGTGTTATAGATAATAGCTTACAATATAACGATGCCTATTTATTACTAGATCAAAAATATATAGAAGTATCTTCAGATGGTAAACTACAAACAGAGTTTATACCGGCTAATATGGCTAAGATAGTTAATGACACTAAAGCTAGATCTTCAGCTAGAGCAAATGCTTTATTGAATGATTATCAAGAAGCTAATAGAGTTTGGAGAAATAACTTTAACATGGAAGAAGATCTTAAGTTTGCTGTGGCGGCTAATGGTAAAAATGTAGACGCTGGGCAGCAAGCTGAGTTTCAAGAGCTTATGTTTGGTAGTTTAAAACCATTGCTACCAACGGTAGCTGTAGGACAAACTACGGAAGTTGTAAAAGAAAAAGTACAACCTGAAATGGTTGAAGAAGAAGTTATTGACGAAACATTTGCAGTATAATTATGAATGAAATTTATATAATAGACGGTAAGAAATTTCGAGTTGGACTAATCAACAGAGATGATTTTTTAGCAAAAAACCCAACAGCACAATTGTTTGTTGAAGAAGAAAAAACAGTTGGACCGCAAGAAGAGGGAAAGCCGGAAGTTGCTGTGGAGGAGGTTGCACCTGCAGTAACAAAAGATACGGCATTGCAATTGGAAAATGGTTCTTTGGAATCCAAAAAAACCCCAGCTGACCCTATAGAAGAAGAATATAGAAACGGAACTAGAAAAACAGTAACAGTACAAGGAAATGAGTATTCATACGAAGAGATACAAAAAGAATACGTAGGAGAAGGTAAGGGTAAATTTAAAAACGTTGAAGACTATGTTAAAGCGTTTCCTAAAAGTTACAAAGCTTCCATACAAACTCAAAATAAAGATTACCAAACAGAAGCAGAATTAAATAAAACTATAGGAATTCAATACGACCCAAATGATGGCTCAAAAGTAAATGATCCTATGTCTAAAGGTTTTATAGATTCGATACAAGAAGTTACAGTTGATTCCACAAGAGAGATAATTTTAAAAGATTATTTTAATTTAGATCAAATACCTGTTATAAAAAGTAAATCAACAGGTATACTTCCAGGTCAAGTAGAATACATCAACAAACCTATTCCTATTAAAGAATATCTAGGTGAAGAAAAATACAAACAATATTTAGATCAAGAAAATATTGACATAAAAGATCTTCCTCAGGACTTCGTAAAGAGTACTATTAATCGAGAAAAACAACGAGCAGCTCAACTATTTATAAATGATAATGAATTAAGTGAAATTGAGCAAAATAAAATGCTTGGTTTTTTACCCGGTGATGATGATTTTAGATCTGATATAGCTAAAAACGAAGTTGCTTATACTAAAGACGCTTTAGATTTTGAGGCTAAATTTGGAAGAGATTTAGTTAGAACAGAAACTATACAAGATAGAACTTATAAATTTCGTGGAGATTCGCAAACTAAAGATGCGTTAAAGGCTATAGAAAGCCAAGAAAAAAGAGTTTTTGAAGAAATTAAATTAGTAACTAAAGATTCAGAAACTTTTATTGAAGAAAAAATACCTAATTTTGAAAAACAAGTAATAAGTTTAGATTCTGAAATAACAAATCTTAAGGAGCAAATTAAAATTGCAAAACCTACTACTCAAGAAGAGCTTGGTATTGTAAACAACCAAATAGTAGATTTAAATTCAAAAGTTGAATTAAGAAATAACTATGTTAAAAACACTATTTTTGATTTAGAATTAGAAAAACAAGAATTAAACAAAAGAAATAATTCAATTGTAAATTCTTTTGAGGATTTTGGAGTAACTAAAATAGGTAACGAAGCAATTCAAAAAAACTACAAATTAGAAAATAGAATCTCTTTAGCTATAGAGCAATCATTTATAGGATCTGGTACAATGCTTGGTGCTAGTGCTCTTAAAGGTATAGCTAATACAGTTCAGTTTGTTGATGAAGCTATGTTTCAAAGAGAGGGAGCGTCTGACTTTGTGGGTAAAGAAACTCATAATTATCTTAAAAACTTAAAAGGAGGTGCGATAAACTATAATCAAGCTTTAGCTAAAGAAAAAGAAAACCAACCTGATTTATTACGGTATGGCGATAAAGGCTATTGGTCTAGAACTTTAGCTGATCAATCTGGTTCTATACTTACTACCGTTTCGACTATGGGAGCTGCAAAGTTAGGTCTTATAGGAACAAAGACGGTTGCAAAAGCTATGTTTGGTGCTTTTTTTACTATGGAAGCTGGTGGGGAAATGTCTAATCTAGAAATACAGCAAAGAGCCGCACCAAAAGTATTAGCTAATCTTAATTTAGCTTTAGAAAGTGCTACAAATCCATACGATATTGAAAGAATTAAAAAAGAAATATCGGAACAAGAAGACGTATTAAATCTTTCGCAGTTTCAAAAATCTTTTAATAGTGTCGCATATGGAGCAATAGCAGCTGGAGCTGAAACTTTAGGTAGTTTAGGATTTATAGGAAACTTTCAAAAGTATGCTAAAGCTATTGGGTATAATAGTTTTAGAAAAGTTTTTAATGCCGGATTAAGTAGAACTATATCTAAATCTGTGGGTGCAGTTGCTGTTGGTATGCCTCTTTCTATCTCTATAAACACGTTAGAAGAAACATTAACTACGCTTGGTCAAAATTTATCAGACGAGGCTGTTCTTCAGCAAGATAAAAATTTTTTTGAGGGAATAGATTCTGATTTTTTTAGATCAACTGCAGTTACTTCACTTGCTTTAGGTGGTCCTGCCATAGGTTCTAACATATACAATGCAGTTAGTCAAGAGTTTTCAGACAGAACAGAAGCTAGAAAAGAAAGTAAACTAAGAGGAGAATTACTAAACATTCAAACTCAATTAGATAAAGGTGGATTAACTATAAAAGCTAGAAATTTACTTGAAAAATCAAAAAAGAAAGCTTTAGAAAAATTAGCTTTAGATAATACTAATAAGGTTTTAAAAATATCTGATTTAACTGCTGATGAATTTGAGTCTATAACAGAAACAAATAGAGAATTAAGAAACGTACGAAGAGAAGCTGCTAATATTGGAGCTAGTGGAGATGTAAGCACTTGGTCTGAAAACGAATTAGACAGATTAAAAACTGAATACGATAATCTTTTGTCAAACAGACAAAAAGTTTTTGATGGTAAACGCCAAGAGGTTTTAGATATGTTTAAAGGACAAACTTCTGATGTTGTAGAGGCTGCTAATTCTTATGGTCTTTATGAGTTTTCTAAAAACGTAACTAGAAACCAAAAAGGCATAAATCAAATAGTCTTTAACAATAGAGCTGAATTTGAGGCTTATTTAAAAGATAATAACTACAGCGATGAAAATCAAACTAAAGCCTTAGAGGGTTATGACAATGATAATAATGCGGCTAATCCAACTGGCAGCAACGATATCCTTGTGTTTAAAGAAAATATAGTTAAAAATATAGCAACAAAAGGTAGAATTGGAGCTAGAATAGCAGCCATGTCGCCTCTTCATGAGTTAGGGCATATACAAACTAGAAAAGCTGGAATAATAAAAGACGGTAAAGTTTCTGGCAATGCTGTTAAAATGATAGAAGGAATAAAAACAAAAGTTAAAAATCTTTTAGATCAAGGATCTATAAAAAAAGAAGAATACGACGCTTTTGAAAATAGAATTGATGATTACAAAGATACCAACGGAGAGATAGATGCAGACGAACTTATTCAAGCTGTAGCTGATTTTACTAATATGGGTGTTTTGCCTAAAAGTGCTTTTAATAGTGTTTTTGAAATAAAAACTTACGTTAATAGTGTAATGAAATATATAAACGGCGATGCGTCTATGTATTTTCAATTAGATACTGCTGATGATGTTTTTAATTTTGTATCTAGCTGGACCACAAAAGCTACGCAAGGAATTCAGTTAGGCACTGAAGAAGATGAGAAGAAAACGGGTAAATTAAATTTATCTAGATCTGAAGAAGCATCGACTAAAGTTCAAGAGCTATATGACGCGCAAGGTGAAGCTGCTGCTTTTGACATTATAGAGCAGTTTAAACCTATAACAAATAAAATAGTAGAAAAAAGATCTCAAGCTCCAGGGTTTGACAGACAGCTACTTACTGACGAAGTAGAAACAGGTAAACGTGGTATATTAGATTTAATTAAAGAATATAAACCTGAGTCTGGTGTTCCATTGGCTGCTTATATAAATAAGTTTTTACCAGCTAGAGCTATAGAGGCGTCGAAAAGAATACTAGGTGAAGAATTTACAGATGATGTAACTGAAGCTAAAGGTGTTGCTGCTGAAGAAATTGCAGTTGACGTTGTGTCTACTGACAAACAAGCTACTTCTAAGCTTAGAAGAGTTCTTGGTATCAAGCAAGGCGATGAAATATACGATTTAGCTAAAGAAGTTTCAGGCGAAATATTAAGTAGTGACTTACCTGGTAAGAAAGTTAAAACAGCTGTAAATAAAAAAGCTAGAGAAAGTAAGCTACGTAAAGCCGTATCTGATCTTATGGGTACAGAGAAAGCTATAGACGAGCAATTTCTTAATAAAAATATATTAGAAGTATTAAAAGCTTTACCAGCATCGGACTTAGTTAAACTAGAAAGAGAAGCTAAAGTAAAAGTATTGGCAGAGCAAGGTCCTAGGTTAAACGTTAAGGATGCTAGGGAAGCTGTTAACAAAGGTATATTACCAAAAGATACTAACTTACAGTCTGGACCTAAAGTGTCTTCTAAACTACCTACAACGCTTGAACAGGCTAAAGAATTTTTTAATCAAAAAAGAAAAGCTGGTTTAGTTAATGTTGTAACTGAAATGTTAGTTAAAGACGCTGCTCCTGAGGTTACTGAAGGTAAAATAGAACCAGCTAAAAGAGCTAAAGTATTATCTGAAATAGATAGAGCGCCTACCTTAAAGTTTAGTCTAAGCACTAAACAAGATATAGCATTTGAAGAAAACGAAAACATAGACACTGGTCATGTTACTTTTGAAGGAGAATTTAAAGTAGGTGACACACAGTTTGGATTAAAACTTATTCCGCTTAATGATATATCAGACGACTTTGAAGCTGAGTTTGAACTAAAAAAACAACTTGAAGCTAAAGGTATAAGTACTAAAGAATTGTTAAGCGTTGAATTTGAAGACTATGAAGGTGGGCTTGACATTACAGGTAAATCTTTAGAAGGTAAAACTAGCGCTATAAAAACTTTTAGCATAGTAGCTAATTCGGTTTTAGATTTTGTAAAAGAAAACAACATTAAAGGGGTTGTGTTTAATAGTTCTGAAAGCAACAGAACTAGACTTTACAAGGCTATGGTTGATAGGTTTTCTAAAGAGCTAGGATGGGAATATAAACAAATTAAAACTACTCCAGTGCAAGGAGAGGTTGATACTTTTATTGTTACACCTAAAGAAACAACTAAAGAACAACCTACTTTAAAGTTTAGCAAAAGAGCTTTAGAGGCTGTTGATAATCTTAACTTTGAAATAGAAGCAGCTCAAGGAAGAGTTAAAGTTGATGGTCTGCTAAATCATTATAATTTAAAAAACACTTTGTTAATAAAAAACAAAGAAGATATAAAAACCTACATTGAAAGAATTAAAAAAGATGTTTTTCCATTGCTTCCTAGGTCTGCTTTTTTTGGTCCAAGCGGCGGGACTGCTTTTACTAGTAGCAGTAAAATATTTGGATTATCTTCTCAAAAAAACGAAGATGGTACAACCAAAAAAGATAAAAACGGAAAAAGTATTCCTAATGATCTGTGGGTTGAAATAGTTAAAGAATTTAAAAGTTTAAATCAACCTATTATTGATGGAAAAGTAAATCCTAAATATTTAGAAAACTCTGCTTTTGGTAAAGATATTTTAGATGCAAATGGAAAAGCTATTGATTTTAAAATTAAGTCTTATAGTACTTTATTTAAAAACCCTGATACAATAAAGAAAAATATTAAAAATGGAGAAATTAATAAATTTAATACTAAAATTGGATTAATTCATAAAGTTTTATGGGAAAGAATAAATGAAGCTATTTCTAAAGACAAAAGTAAAGCAACAGGAATAGCTACGTATTTAAGAATCACAGCAAACGATACTAATCATTGGCACAAGCAAGGTGCTGCTTTTTTTGGTTATTCTACTAATCCAACAGGAAAAACAAATAGTAAAGGAAATACAACTTTATACGAATTTGAACATGCTATGCCAGCTACTGCTGCGTATTTATATTTATTAGACGTTGCTTTAAGTAAAGGCAATTTTAAAGCAGCTTATGAAGTTGTAATGGACAATTACAAGCTTATAGCTTTAGATAAAGCACAAAACGCAAAATTAGCAACAGCTAAATTAGGAACCGGTATGCCTAAAGGATGGAAATTAGGTGAAAATTTTTGGTGGCAAAGATATTTTAATCCACAAGTAGCAGCTATAGATGGCGGTATACCAACAAATTCTTTAAACTTTTTAGATGGAAAGAATTTTAATGAGGAATTAAATGTAAACTCTGCAGGTGATACAACCACACCAGCTATACAAAAATCTGTTATTAAAGCTTCTAAGTCTAACAATAATATGTTACCCTTTGAATTTAAATTAAAAGGTGACTTTAACAACCAAGCAGTTCTTGATAGAATGGCTGAAATTGACAATGATAGTCAAGAATCTGAACTTAAATTTAGCAAATCATTAGATCTTGATAAAGATTTTAATGATATTATAGAAAACAAAACCGGTATAGCTTCAGATAAAACTTATGCTAGAGTTAAAGCTGAGGTTGCTGGAGCTAATAAAGGTAGATTTAATTTCTTTATTCCGCCGTCTGCAGAAGACTTTGTAGGTTTATTATATTCTACTTTAGGAAAAGGTGATGTTGGAGATGCTCAAATGGCTTGGTATAAGTCTCATTTGCTTAATCCATTTGCTAGAGCAATGGAAAACTTAGCTAACGATAGAGTTGCACTAATGCAAGACTTTAAAGGCCTTAAAAAAGCTTTAAAAATTGTACCTAAAAACTTACGTAAAAAAATAAAAGATAGTGACTTCACTAAAGAGCAAGCTGTAAGAGTTGCTATTTGGGAAAAACAAGGTATGACAGTGCCTGGATTATCTCAAAAAGACCAACAAGAATTAGTTGATTATGTAAATAATGATGCTGATTTAACTATTTTTGCAGATCAATTAATAGCTATGGGTAAAGGAGATGCGTATGCTGCTCCTGATGGCGGTTGGGTTGCTGGAACTATTGATACAGACTTTATAAAAGCTTTAAATACAGTTAAAAGAGATAAGTATTTAGAAGTATGGCAGCAAAATGCAGATGAAATATTTTCTGAAGCTAATCTAAACAAGCTTGAAGCTGCTTACGGTAAGCCTTATAGAGAAGCAATGGAGAACATACTTAAGAGAATGAGTACTGGTAAAAACACTAGCTCTGGATCTGACAGATTAGCTGCTAGATTTACAGACTGGTTAACAAACTCTGTTGGTGCTATTATGTTCTTTAATACTAGATCAGCTGTATTGCAAACTATATCAGCTGTTAACTTTGTAAACTTTAGTGATAATAATGTATTAAAGGCTGGTCAAGCTTTTGCCAATCAACCTCAATATTGGAGTGATTTTAAAAAGTTATTTAATTCACCGTTTTTATTAGATAGACGTAGTGGCTTAAAGCTAAATGTAAATGAAGCTGATATTGCTGATATGGCTAAAGGCCCTGGAAATGGCGCTAGAAATGTTATCGCTGGAATACTTAAAGCTGGTTTCTTACCAACACAGCTAGCAGATAGTTTCGCTATTGCATCAGGTGGAGCTTCTTTTTATAGAAATAGAATTAAAGCTTTACAGAAAGAAGGCTTAACAGAAGCTGAAGCTGAAGAGCAAGCATTTAGAGATTTTAGAGAAATAGCAGAAGAGTCACAACAATCAAGTAGACCTGATAAAATTAGTCAACAACAAGCTGGTCCATTAGGACGCGTAGTATTAGCTTTTGCTAACACGCCAGCACAATATGCACGACTAATTAAAAAAGCCGCTAGTGATCTTAAGAATGGCAGAGGAGATGCTAAAACAAACATATCTAAGATTATATACTACGGAGTAGCACAAAACCTTTTATTCTCTGCTTTACAACAAGCATTATTTGCAATTGCGTTTGATGACGATGAAGAAGATGAAAAGAAAAACGAAAAGTACTTTAATATAGTAAACGGTATGTCCGATAGTATATTACGTGGTGTTGGAGTTGGTGGAGCTATAGTTTCTGTAGTTAAGAATACAGCTATAAGATTAGCTAAAGAAGCTGATAAAAAATCACCTAAATATCAAGATGCGGTAGTTAAAGGAGTATTACAAATATCTCCACCTATATCATCTAAGGTTGGTAAACTGCAGTCAGCAGGTAGATCTTTCTCTTGGAATCAAGAAGAAATGAGAACTAGAGGTTGGTCTATAGATAACCCAGCTTACTTAGCAAGTGCTAATGTTATATCAGCCGCAACAAACATACCGCTTGATAGAGCTGTTAAGAAAATTACTAATATAGTTGATGCTGGTAATGAAGATATAGAATACTACAAAAGAGTAGCTCTTGCTTTGGGATGGTCAGCATGGGAATTAGGTATAGATAAAAAAGGAGGTAAAGTTGCTCCACCTAAAACAGATATGGATAAGCTTTATGATCTAAACAAAAAACAACAAATAGATTCTTTAACAAGTTTAGGTATAAGTAAAAAACAAATAAAGCTTTTAAAACTAGAAGAAGATAGAGTTAACGCTATATTAAATCCTAAAAGTATAAAACCAATAAAGGTTTCAAAAAAAGACAGTCTATTTGGTTTAAATAAAAAAGATCAAGTTAAAGCATTGGAAAAACTAGGGCTTACTAAAAAAGAAATAAGAGCTCTTAGACTAGAAAGTGATAGAGTAGAAGCAATTATTAACCAACAAAAAGAAAAAGTAGAATGACAGAGAAAGCAAAGAATGATTTAAGACATTACTCCGGTGCTGCCGGTATTTTTATTCTAATTATATTTTTACTTTTATTTCTAAGTTTTAACGAAATTCCTCCAGTTAACAAAGACATTTTTGTGACCGTGACAGGAATGGTGGTAGGTAGTTTATCAGTTGTAATATATACTATAATAGGCCGTAATCCTGATGAAGTAGCTCAGTTAACTAAAAAAGTTGATTCACTTGAAACAGCTAACGATCATCTTGTTAAACAAAAAGATGAACTTGAAAAAATGGTTATTACTTTACAAGAAAACATGATAGATAAAGTTAGTATTCTTGGAGCAAGTTTTATTGATAGTTTAATTGAAAGAAAAAAAGCTAAATGAAATTAAAATACTTTAACGATAAACACGATTTTAAAGGTAACATGGATAAGATGGATTCTAAGCTGCTTGGAATGCTAGATGCGTTACGTGCTGAGTATGGTTTTCCTATTCAACTAACATCATCTTATAGGTCTCCTGATCACCCTATCGAGGCTGCTAAAAAAGAACCTGGAGAACATGCTCATGGATGTGCTGTAGATATAGTTTGTATTGGAGGTGAAGCTACCTTAAGATTAGTAAAAGCCGCTTTGAAGATAGGCTTCTTAAGAATAGGTATAAGTAGAAAGAAGAATTTTGTACATTTAGGTATCGGATATCCCGGAGCACCTAATATGACAATGTGGACATATTAATATAAATTTAAAAAGATGAAAGTAACACCATTATTAAGAAAGTTAACTGCAGGATGTAAAGCAGCTGCTAAAAGAAAATTTGACGTGTATCCATCTGCTTATGCCAATATGTGGGCATCTAAGCAACAGAAAAAAGGGAAGTGCTAATGGCTTATATACAACCAGAGTCACCACTTAGCTGTTGGAAAGGATACCAAAGAGTTAGTGGCACCGTTAAAGGTGCTAAAGGAAGCTGTGAAAAAAAATCACCAATAAACAAAGGTACAAAAGGAGGTGGTACTAAAAAAGTTTGTTTACCTAAAGCTAAAATAGCTAGCATGAGCAAAGAAGAAAAACAAAAAGTTATAAATGCTAAACGTTCTGCCGCTGCTAAAGGTGACTATAAAAGATCAAGTAAGTCTAACGTAAGTGGAACTGCCAGTAAGAATTTAAGAGATTGGGTCAAACAAGACTGGAGACAAGTTGGTGATCCTAGCAAAAAATGCGGAGAATAAATAATACCACTAGGAACAAATAAAAACTGGGCACCATACCCAACCGTTCCTGTAACCAAGAAAGGGGATCACTCACGTGGTCCCCTTTTTTAGATTTTAATTACTAACCATCACAAGATACACAAGAAGGATCCATAGCACTTGCAGCAATATCACCACGCAAGACGCTTTCAGTTCTGACATAATACAATGTTTTAATGCCTTTCTTCCAGGCATCAAAGTGAACTTGATTAATCCATTTAGGAGTTGCTTCTGAAGGAAAAGCTAAGTTTAAACTAACTGATTGATCTACATATTGTTGCCTTAGTCCGGCTTGATTTACTAATTCTAATTGATTAATTTCTTTAAACGTTTTAAAAACTTCTTTAGCTGGTATTTCGTGGTCTCCCACAAGTATATCATCCAACCTTTTAATTCCTTGTACAGATCCGCCATCTTCTAGTATTTTTGCCCAAGTTTCCTCGGTGTTTAAGTTATATTGTTCTAATAAAATTTCAAGTGTAGGGTTTTTTCTTATGAATGTCCCTTTCGCTGATTGCTCTGTAAATACATTAGCAGCCCAAGGTTCAATACCAGGAGAAACATTCCCAGATAATTTCGAATTTGAAACTGTTGGAGCAATAGCACGAAGGTGAGTATTACGTGTGCCAGTACCAACACACCAAAGTGGCTCACCAAAAACCTCAGCAAGATCCATTGAAGCTCTTTCACTCTCAATTTTAATTTGACTAAAAATCTTTCTAGTCTCAAACTGAGATAATAAACCTTCAAATGGTAATCCCCTTTCCTGAAGGTAAGTATGCCAGCCAAGAGCTCCGAGTCCAAGAGCTCTACCTTTTTCTGCAGATCTAACTGAGTTTTCAAACCCAATTTTTCCTTTGGCTTTTTGGATAAATTCTTCAAGTACACCATCAAGAAACCAGATAGCGTCATAAATAATATTAGTATTCTTCCATTCGTCATATTTAGCTAAATTTAAACTAGATAAGCAACAAACAAAACTATGACTTTCGTCTGTATGTAAAACTATTTCACTACAGATATTTGTCATATGAACTTTAAGTCCGTTCTGTTTATATGCCTTTGGGTTATTTTTGTTTGTATTACCTTTAAAGAGTATATAAGGTTCTCCAGTTGCTTTACGTTTTTGTAGTAGTTTTCCCCACTTGCGTCTAGCTTCTTGATCTCCTTGCTCAAGTCTTCGCATAAACTTATCACCGACCACTGCGCACTGGTGTAGATTGAGTGATTGTCTATTGACGTCTCCTTTAGGCTCTCTAATCTCCAGCCACTCTTCAAAGTCGGTGTGATCAATATTGATGTTAACTGATGCAGCTCCTCGTCTGACAGATCCTTGATTAGTGGCGAGTATAGTTGAATCGTAGATTTTGCAAAAAGGCACCACTCCGTCAGATGTTCCATTACCAGTAATTTTAGCTCCAGCGGGTCTAATTTGATTAATACCAATACCAACTCCACCGCCATGCTTAGCGAGTAGCATCATTTCTAAATTCTTTTCACCAATATCCTTTATGCTATCAGCAACATCAATACCAAAACAACTAATAGGAAGCCCTCGATCTGTTCCAGTGTTACTAAGAACAGGACTAGCTAGACAAAGCCATCCTTTCCAGATGTACTTGAAGAATGTTTCTGCAAGTTCTGGTCTGTCCAATCGTCTAGCCACCGTTGTGCACACTCTGTTGTAGGCGTCTCTTGGGGTTTCTCCGTTAAGTAGATATCCCCCGGATATAGTCTTCTTGTAAACTTCTGTTTCTCCCCATTCTGGGTAATCTTCTCCTTTGATCCACTCATTTTTCCACATATTATAGTTCTAGTTTTTTATCGTTTTTTTCTACTGTTTTTTTAATCTCTTGAACTTTTTCAATTTCAGTTCTAAGTTCATCTACAGCTTTTTTGTAACCTGGTAACTTCTTTAAAACTTCTAAAGATCCTCTAGATAAGTCTTTAGTTTCGTTTATATCGTATATAACTTGTTGCATTACTCTTGTTAAGGCATCAATCTTATTACGCATTTCAACTAATGTATTTTCTTTCATGAATTACTTATTAAATAAATTATATACCCTATTATTACATTTATATTTATGGCAACTAAATTCCATTGTTTAGCTATCCAAACCTGTGGCGTGCATAGCAAACCACCTATTATGTAACTTATAGCACCAATATTACCGTATGATAATATATATGGTCCCATCATTATAAACGCTGTACCCATATAGCCTAAGCGACCTGATAATCTTTCGTTTACACTTAATCTTCTATCTTTTACTAACTTTTTTAAAAAATCTCTATTCATTACCAAATATCTTCAAAATCTTCGCCTTCACCTGCTTTTGAGTAATCAGTCGGACGAACAGCAAAAAAATCAGTGTGAGTATGCCCACCTGTGAGATGGTAAAACCAGTTGAGTTTGTTAGATCCTGATTCATCATATGCAAAGTATTGCCCGAGGTCGAAGTAACCGAGTTCTGATAGTTTTTCATTTAATCTTTTTCTAATAAATTGTTTTAAGTCATAAGCTTTTATACCTTCTATATCGCCCATTTCAAACATTTTGTCAATATAGGTTTCTTCAGCTACTAACATTGTAGCAGCTGCTGTTACTACATCTTCTCTACATTCTTCTAAAAGACTTACGTCTTCTTCGCACATATGTCTAAATAACTTGCAACCCATTTTACTATGTAATGATTCATCTCTTACGGACCATTTCATCTGTTGGCCAATGCCTTTAAGCAGATTACGGAGCTGAAAACTATATAACACAGCAAAAGCGGAATAGAGAGATACGCCTTCTGCAAATGCAGAAAAAATAGCGATAGACTTGCCAATCCCACGAGCGTCAGAACCAGTGTAACTAACAAGGTTATCAAAGCGCTGCGACGTGGCGGGCTCGTGTAAGAATGCTTCATAATCTTCTAATCCTAGTGTTTCGTTTAAATAGCTATAAGCTACTGCATGTATAGTTTCTTGAGAGCCAAACATCATAGCCATTTGTTGTATTTCATGCTTAGGAAACCAACCAACAACTTTTTGTGTCCAGTAGTCAGACACAGCACATTCTGTTTGAGCAAAACCTAGTAGGATATTCCCTACTAAGTTCTTCTCTTCTTTTGTTAGCTTTTCATTCCAGTCTTTCAAATCACCAGACATTGGAATCTCTGTGTGAAGCCAAAATGCTTGAGCTTGCTTTAGCCAACCTTCAGTATAGTACTCTGGGTACTCAAAAGGTTTGTAAGCTATTCTTTCATCAAATAATCCCATTACTTATCAATTTTTAAAGATATATCTACACAAATAGGTAGATATATCACGTGTTCATAAAACTCTTTTTCCTCGTAGGTTCTAATGCCTATTAATAATCCAGGGTAAAATCCCATTGTTATTTCCCAATTTTTATTCATAACACATTATTTTTAATTCATTTTGTTTCTCTACAAGATCTCTGTAAAATACATAACCTTTATTTTCTATACTCCATTTAACCCATCTATCGATTTGACGCTTTGCATACATTTGCCTAGCTACTTCTTTTGACTTTCTAGGATTAATCTTATTGTCTCGTCGCATTCTTTTTGATTTTGTGGTTTAAATAAGATAACATTATTAAGGTTGTTTACAACATGATACTTAAACATTTTCCATCTAAGTGGAAAGCTTTCATTTGCTCTACCTTTAGTTTCTATTATAAAACCTTTACCTATAAAGTCTGGAGTATATTTTATATTAAGTATTTTTTTACTACCTCTATTTTGATAATGACCTTTGCCATTGCCGCAGCGTTCATAGCTTTCATTAGGAAAATCAAACGCAGGAAATAATTCATACGTTTGACCTTCATATTCAGCTTGTATTTTAGCTTTCTTTAAAGCCATATACATATAACGTTCTAAGCCTGAAGCAAAGTTTATACCATCATAAAGAACCTTGTTAGATCTTACAGGACCTTTTTTTTTATATTTCTTTTTCATAATGTTCTCCGGTGTTACCGTTTTGACCAACAATTCTCATACGTTCATCATTCTCTTCAAAGGTTACGTTGAGATCTTTTAACATAGCTTCTTCTATTTCATCTCTAAGGCAAGATCTAGCGGCTTCTAAGTAAAGTAATGAGTCGGTCATTTCCTCTTGCACATCAATAAGAAATCTAGCTAAGTCTTTTTTACCAGAATTAACCTCACTCATCATTGTGTCTCCGTATTTCTTTTGACCTATTAAAGATCTTTCATCAATCTTTTTGATTGCTCTAATAACTACTTCATCAGTTGTTCTAACTACGTATCCCATTATAATGTTTCTTTTACAAATGTTCCATTAATCATCTCACCTTTTCTATCGCTTATAACTTCATAAGCTTTGTCTACGCAGTCTTCAATTTTATAGCCTTTTAAATGAGCTAAATTAGTTAACACTACAACAATATCACCGATAGCATCTATTACTTCTGGTTCATCATTTTTAAGCAAAGCCTGAGCAAGCTCACCTGCTTCTTCCATAAGCTTTATATACTGCGTATTAGCGTTACCTTTTTCGTATAAACCTCTTTCTGTAGCCCACTCTCTAATAAGATCAAATCTTTTATTTTTAAGTTCAGGTGCTTTAAATAAAGTAACTACAGGACTTAATATAGCTTCATAAAAAGCTTTGTTATATATATAAGACCTTTTGTCATTATACATAGAAACTTTTGCATTGGCCATTATCCAATCAATAGATTCTTGTGTTAACTTAAATAAACCATTTTCTGTTTTCCAAGTATCTCCCATACAATCCATAAGATTACCTTTTAATTTGTTTAGCGGAAATGGAAACGTTGAGGTTTGTTCAGTAGCGTTTATCTTCATTTTTTTAGATTTAGATTTTAATTGACTGTAGGATTGTCTATCAACCTTGTAGCCGTAAGACTTTTGAAGTTCTATCTCCTTGTCTGATATATAATCCATATCAGTACTAGAATCAAGAACTTCGTATTCGTCTGCTTTATATCCTTGGATAAGCGTTACTCTTGTATTAAGATTACTTGTAACGCCTATTTTTTTACCTGGAATATGGTATAAATAATACATCATTTTAATTTATTTTATCGTTATACAAATGTAGGTTATGTGCAAAGTGATAATAACTTCCTACTTCAATAGAAAGTCTCTCTGACACTTCTTTTTGTAGCGATGCAAAACAGTATTGATCGTTACAAAAACCGTACCACAAGTCATTAGAACGCATTAGAACTGACATTTCTAGCTTGTTATTGACTATAGTAAATTGAATTGCATAAGTACAAGGTGTATCTTTAGCATAAGTATCAATTTCTTTACCATCGTATATAGATATTGCAGCTTGCCTTGTGTCTTTATTATGTTTCAACATAGCAACAACTTTATCTAATTGATTACTTCTTTCCCATTGCCAACCATAGTTAGATCTTACTTCTCTTTTAGAATCTGCCATTGTTTCCCATATAGGAGGTATACTTCCATGTATCTCACCTAAAGCATCTATGCTTGGGTTACTAGTACAATACCATTTCCATTCAGCTTCTGCGTACTCTTCATTAAATCCTCTGTAATTAGCTTTTATATTCATATCTAAAGGATTATGTATATAAAAACCAATATTAAACAAAGCTTTGGTATTGTTATAATCAATACCTTTATCTTTTATTTTTACATAGAAGTAATCAAAAGCATCACTTGCTGTTTTAAAGTTACTTTTTGTTTTTATCATAGTAATATTTACAATATTTGTAAAAAATCTGCCATATAGAATGCTTATCGCAAATCTCTGGTGAATTATGAACCTTCTTGTGGTTACCAGGAACACTAATACCTACAGCCCAAGAGCCAATTGTGTCTTTAACAGCGACAGGACTTATTATTATATTATTTTTAACACAATATAAATAAGCTTCTTCTTCTTCTTTAGTCTGTATGTAATTGTCTGGTAATCTTTTCTTAGCTTTTTCTTTAGCCTTAATTGATCCTACGCTCATTCCCAGGGCATAGCTTCGTTCGACATATCTATAGGTTCGTGCGGTATAAAACAACCTGATTTAGGTTCCCATTTAAAATGAGCTTCAGCACCGTTTTCACCTAAGTTTTGAAACTTAACCTTTAAGACTTTAGCTTTTACTGTTTTAGCCTCGTAGTCTCTGTGAACTAATATACCATGATAACTAGCATCATACCATTCACCTCCACCTTTTATATTATACATGGTAGGCTCTTCGATCTTGCCATTACCATCTTTATACATTTTAGTAGGGTGAGCAACTATAAATACTAATACATCAAACTTCTTAGCAAATATCTCTATTTTACTAAGATATTCCATAGTATATCTGTTAACATCTTCAGTCTTACAGTCTACATCTCTTACTTTATTAAATGGATCAATAACTAAACACTTAATACCTTTACGCTTAACTAGTTCAGCACCTTTACGTAGCACTGATTCTAAGGTATAACGCTCCATGTCTATGTGGTAAAAATTATCATTAACATGATCTGCTATTTGATTCCATTTATCACCATGAATATCTGCAGCTGCTGGCATACCTTGCCAAACTTTACGCATTATCTTATGTGCGTGCAAATAAGTTGGTGCATTTTCAGGCGAAGCAAATGCCGTTTTCCAGCCATAGTTTTGGTTATATCCAACAACCATTTGATCGACAAAATCCGATTTACCGCTACTCGGAATACCAGTGACAGTAATAAATTGACCAGTGTAAGTCGAAAAGATGTCGTCAAAATTCTGTAAACCAACTTGAAATCCTGGTTTAAAACCATTACGAACAAAGTCCGTAATTTCACCCTCGATGTCTTTAAATGTCGTGACATTTTCAAGCGGTACAGGTCTTGCTCCGGTAATACACTCTGCCAGTTTTTCTTTTCCATTTTTAAGTAAATATTCGTTTGCATCTTTACAATCATCAAACGAAGCCAAGAAGCATACTTCTGCGCCTAGTCTTCTTATTAATTCTTGTTGCAATGCTTGGCCAGCATCATCAGCATCAACTGCTAGTATGATTTTTTCTTTGTCTTCAAAGTAATCAATGCAAGCATCAAGATAATCTAAATTGTTTGAATTAAGTGTAGCTCCATTAGGTACGGATATTGTATTTGGTATTCCAGCTTCGTGTAATGCTAATACATCCATTTCGCCTTCTACTATAACGCAATACTCATAACCAATTATACTATTTATATTATAGAATACTTTCTCAGCACCCTTATATAATTTAAAGTTCTTTCTTCCATCACGATACTTAACATTGATAAGTTGATCGCCAATAAAATAATTGAACTTTATAACGTTCTCGGTTTGACCGGTCTGAGGCATGAACTCTGGACCCTCGCTGATCCTTAGATCATTGAGAGTCTTCTGAGTTATTCCCCTTGTTTTAAACCACTCTTCAACTTTACTACCAACTTCAGGCTTAACTGTTAAAGCTAATGGCCTTACGTATATCTTTTCAGATGCACCTTTGCGTTGATAAGTATGTAATTGAAAACTAGTGTTACAATTGTGACAAGTACCGAGACCACGTTCCCAATCGTAAGAAGAGCACTGCGCTTTCTGGTTTTTGGGTTGTCTATTAGAAGAACACAAAGGACAAATCCCTTGTGTTTTACCTTCTGCTAAACCATATTGATTGAACTGGTCAATCAAGAATCCATTGATCTCACTGTTCTCTACTTGCATTTAATCTTCTATTAAAGTTATAGTACCGTTTTTGTTTTTCTTAACTAATATGTAATCATCCATTAGAAAGGTAGATCATCTTCTACCTTCTGCGGTTGACCAGCAGCTTGAAAGCCTCCATTGCCTTGAGCATCATCTCTTGGCGGTACAGCTACATTACTACCGTTAGTCCATACAACTTTAACGTTACCTAAATAAGTTTTAGGTGATTTAGCTTCACGCTCTTCTTTAGTTTGCTCTACAATTATAGGGCCATTGTTTCCGAAGTTATCAAGCTCATCGTTTAGAGTAATTGTAACGGGTAGGTATTTACCTTTTTTACCAATATAGATCTTGCTTTTATCGATTTGATCTAAGTTGATACTTGTTTTAATAATACTAGCCATAGTTAGTAAGTGTTTAATTGATTGAACATTCTTGTTAGTTGGTCTTTGTTAGCACCAGTATTACGACGTAAATTGTCTACTGCTTTTACATGTGTTTGGTTTGCATAGAAATTGTTTTCATTAGTGTTGATACCTGTTACTGTGCATATTCTTTTTCTTGTTCTTGCCATAATTAAAGGGTTTCGGTGTTAAAAAATTGGTTAGGGTCAAAGTCTTTGGTTTTAAAAAATAGCTCGTACTGAGCCGCAGCTTCTTCTACTTTACGTTGACCTCGTTCGTAAAAAGATGAAGAGCAATCTGCTATTTTAATCTGGTGAGTGTTTTTATCTATTACAATAAATAACATCTCGTAGCCGAATAACTGGTTATAGATAAAAGCTTGACTATCGTAATTATACTTTGACGCAGAGTATCTAAACTTCTTTTCGTCTGTTGTAGTTTTTAAATCGATTATTAGTCTTTCACTGTGATTAACAATGTCTGCTTTACCTTTCCACATAAGGCCGTTAATCTCTTTAATTTGAGGAACTTCATACTCTACATTACCAGTTCTGATAAGATCTTTGCATACTGAGTTAGACATAACCTTGTCAACCATTAGCTCAATCTGATCTACTTCTTGCTGTAGTAAGCATAATTCTCCTTCAGAGATCTCTTTGTACGCTTTAGTGTTCCGTGTACTAGATTCTACAATCTTATACTTCTTAAGCTTTTCCGGCTCTAGTATAGCGGTGTGAAAATAACCGCCAACTAGAAATGCTGGAATAACTTTAGATGGTTCATGAAGTGCCAAAGGGTTTTTTAATAAAGTAGAAATGTTTGAATTACTTAAGTACTGCTTGCCAATACCGTTGTAGTACTCATCATCGTTCTCTAGCTTTTTTAAAATTTCACTTGTGTTCATCTATAGAGTTGTTAATTCTTGCTCAACCTCTTTGGTTACAGCATACTTTGCTTTGATGGCGTCGAGTGTACCACCTGACTTGATGAATTGTTTTGCTTTTGTGATTTGATCTTTGCTCATTGAGGTTCTGTGATCGTTCACAGCGTCGCTGTCTTGCGTGTCATCGATTAGAAATAAATTACCTAACGAATACTTTTTACCGTAGCTAGAAGCAGAACCAAATTGTTGTGATGTCTGCATACCTTTTTGCATAAGATCTACACCGACTAAAGCTGTAGCTGTTACGGAGTCTTTGCCGTCAGATATAGTAGCTTTGCTTTCGATAATAGGCATAGGCTCGCTAGCTATTAATGTTTCGTTAATAGTTACTGAAACTCCTAGTTCTAATAAATAGGGTTTTGTTGCTTCGAGTATGTCTTCGGCGGATCTGAAGTTGTATTTGCCGAAGGAGTTAAATCTGCTTTTCTTAGATTTAAACTTTGTCTGAATAGTTGATAACTTTTCGTTGATAGTCATAAGGCTTTGGTTTAGTTGGTTATATTATTATTATCCAAAAGGACTCGTATTTAGTTTGTGCCTTATATATATATAATTACATATTTAAAAGACATTTTACATTTACGTAGCTGTGTAACTTACATATAGTCAATCACTTGCGAATGATCTACATTTTTTATTAAACTCTCTACAGCTTGCTTTTTTAGCTCTGATATTCTTACGTAATCACTTGCTCCTTTGATGTTTAAAAGAAACGCAATTTCTTTAGCCGAATGCTTATCACAGTCTAATCCATAAGATAGTCTAAGTACTTCATACTCGTTTTTACTTAAATGCTTTTGCATTAAACCTTTTAAATATGAATTCATTAAAGCTATGTTGTATGGCTCTGAATTGTCAGGAACTTGATATGTTAAATCTTCATCGTCATCATAAGGCTTAGAGTCTATACTTAAGAATATACTATTAAAAAACATGCTTACCATAGCTTCATCATTAGGATTCTTGCGAATCTCATTCATCTTATGCTCTGGTATTCTTATATCTCCTCTGTTAGTGTCTACAGCTCTTCTAATAGATCCTTTAATTCTCTTTGAAAAGAAGGATTTAAGAGTTTTTTCTTTGTCTTCTGACTCTTCTAGCATGTCATAGTCTAGTTTGTCTACTGATTTTATTAAACCAGCACTACCTTCTTGAATTAGATCTGTTATAGTCATAACACCAGACGCTTGTTGAGTGGTTGAAAACTTACGCGCTATGTTTTCTACTAACGGTAGAAACTTAACTATAAGCTCGTCTCTAGTATAACCAGTAAGATCTTTTAGATTAGGCTGAGACGATTTAACATCCTCTTTATACCTTATATAGTTTTGTACGTTATACTTTTTCATTTAAAATTGTTTTTTCTTGTTTTAATTTATCATTCATTTTTCTGTGTATTGTTCTCACTGAGCATTTCAACATGCTCGCCAAACTAGGCATAGTTATTCGCTTGTTATTGTGGTTGATAATTAGCATGGCCTCGTATATATCGGTCTCACTGGTTGTACTTCTTCTACCACTTAATGAGCCAACTACTTTTAGCTTAGCTTCAGTATCAAGCCCGCAGTAATCTTTAAATATTATCTTTCTTTCTTTATTATTAGGAGGTTCTTCTAAATCTGATTTGTTAATATCGTTTATTATATGCAGTAGTTTGTCTGGCTTTATTGTGAATGTAGTAAATCCGTTGTTTTTATCTGCTATAAACTTACATAAGTTAATAAACTTATCAAGCGTTAACTCAGGATTTAAATGCCATATAACTCTTAAGTGCCATCTTAAAGATTTGTACGTGTTTATCAATGCTTTACTTCTAAATAAATCATAAAACTCACGCGTACCATCTTCAAAATAATAACCCCAATCAAACGAATGACTGGGTTTATCTAACACAGGTAGTCTTCTGTATATAATACGATTATTGTTTAAATGTTCTATATTTCGGTGTGACATTAGCCTGTTACTCTTCTTTAATTAGTAGCCTAGTGTCACATTTCAAATTGAAATGGTTTTTAGTCTACGGCTATATTTTCTGATTAATATAGCTTTTCTTTTTAATTCTGGTTCATCAAGTGATTTGTCGTTTCTTACGGCAAGCATCACGTCATCTATTATATCTTGTCTAAGAGTGTATATATTATTCCAAAGATAAGCTTTATGATCTCTTCTTCGTGTACACATTATTTTGTTGTTTCCGAACTTTATTGTCATCTTTTCTTTTACGTTTAAGGTTAATATTAAATAGGTTTGTTTCAGTAATGTGTTTAAATAGTCTTACGCTCATTTGTTTTTGTTTTATTACATTCACCACAGGTTTCTTTATATCCTGCGTTTAAAGCGCCGCATTCGCAGCTCCACGTTTCATCTGTTAGCATATTATTTGCAATTAATTAAATAACCTTTCATAACTATTTCGCAATAGTCTTTTCTATTGTAAGATAACCAACCAAAACTTTTAAGACCAGGTCTTAATTTCATTGTAAGCCATTCGCCTGTATATTGATCTCCATAAACACAGTCGCATGTGTTTTCTGGTATTATAAATACATCGCCTTGCTCTAGTACGTCTTCAACATAGCAAGATGATAGTAACGTTAATAGTATTAATGTTTTTATTTTATTCATAATTTCTAATAGCTTTAAATAGCGGGTGGCGATAAGAACCTGCTGGAGTTTTTTGGAAGTAAGTGAATGTAGCTATCTTGCCAATATATGTTTCGGCATTGGTAAGCATATCTCGCATAATATCATAACGCGCCATAACAGGCATACCGAAAGTAACACCGTTGCTATCAATAGCCAAGAACTTGCCAATAGTACCGCTTCGTTTACCTTTACCTTCAACAAAGCCAGTGATTGTTGCTTCTGTGTCTTGGAAAGCTTTGAACTTGAGTAAGTTGTTTGATCGTTTGTTTTCATAAGGTAAGTTTGTACGTAGTATAGAGCCTTCGTAGCCTGCTTTAAGGTTGATATTGTTATTGATAACAGCTAAGCCTTTGTTTGTAACTGGAACTGATGGCACAGTGTGACAATAGGTTAGATTGTATGTTTTGAAGTAGTGAGCAATGCCTTCTGCGCGAACAGAATAAGAGGCGGATGCATAGTAAGGTGACACAATGTCATAGCAATGAAACTGTATTAGAGTTTGGTTAGCTGTTGGTTTACCTTGACGAACAATAGATATAATCTTGTTGAAGTTGTCTTTGTAATCGTGGTTGTATAATTCGCCATCTAATACTAGATTAGGATTAGCTGCGAAGAAAGGTTTAAGCTCACGACGTAGATGCTGTACGTTTTTGAACTTTTTACCGCTGCGACTGTATGCGCCTTGCTTTGTGAACAAGCAGCGTACGCCATCGAGTTTAGGTTGTAAGAACAACTGTTGTTGCCAATCAATTGCTTTTTTTTGTTGTGCGAATGCAAGCATTGCAAATTTACCTTGTTTAATTAAATCCGTCATATTCATCATTTAGTTTTTGTATTTTTCTTTTTATTATGTTAGCTTTTTCGTATTTTTCTTCTTGTATGTATCTATCTAATAAGCTTTGCAACCTTATAAGTTCTAATTCTATCGATTGTTTTGCTAGATCTTCTGTACCATTGATTATTAAGTCATCTGGGTTTTCTTTGCCATCGAAGACTAGATGAACTTCTGATGATATATTGAATATAGCTTTGATAACTTTAGTAGCTACACGCACAGCTAGATCATCCATTTGTTTGTCTGTCATATATATTATCCTTTATTGTTCGTATTTACTTTGTATGTTGATTAAGAATATGTAGCATTATTTGCTTAGCTGAACCCTGAACAGCTTCATTGGAACCATGCTCGTTAATATAGCTTAGCGTGTATGTATAAGGCTTATAAGGCCTGTTAGGTGGATTATATTTATTTCCTGCCATAGTATATAGTTTAATGTTAGTCGGTCTACTAGGGCTCGAACCTAGACTCTTCTGGACCAAAACCAGACGTGTTACCAGTTACACCATAGACCAATTTAAGTTAGTAAATCTGACAGACTTCGTCTTGTTCGTTTAGTAGAGCTATATGATTCCATAATTCTAATTCACGCTCTTTAAAACTTATCTGCCCGTCGATCATTTCTTCAGTATAAGCAAAATAAGGAGTTGCTTCATCTAAATGTTTAATCTCTAGCTTTAAATGTGCTATCTTTGAAAACGCTTTATTGTATATTCTGTCTTTTCTTTCTTGTTGTGTCATATTATGTTTTTTTCGTATCGTTTATCATATCTTGTAAGACAAGTAATTTTAATTCTTTAGTACATTTGCCAAATATTTCTTTTATGTTTTCCTCTAAAAAGAAATCAATTCTATGTCTTTTTACAGATTTTAATCTATCTTGAAATACTAATTGTTTCATTTTTCGTGTTGATCTATAAGTAGATTAGCTACTTCAATTGTTATTATATTATCGTTGTACAGTTGGAATATTAACTTTCTCATTATCCTATGTATGTTAAGCCTTTGTGATTAAACCAAGATTTAATACCTGGAGTGTTTTCTACTTCGCCAAACTCGTTTATGTCTTCTGCTGTAATATAAGCAAATGTAGGAGGTAGATCGCCTATTAAATAGCCTTTGTAAGATTTACCATTAAGTTTGATTCTTGTTTTGTTTACTTTCTTTAGTTTGTTCATATTTTACATTTTTTACATTTACATGGAATCCATATTGAATACTTGCACATTTCATAATCTTTTGGAGTAACTATCGTAAGCGGGTATTTAATTGTGTATTTCATATTTATATTTCTTTATTCTATTATCCTATTGTATTCGTATTTACTTTGTAAAAAGCTCTCTGTTTTTAGTATCGTTAAAATTCCAATGATTGCCTTTAGAATGGGTTCTACGTGTTCTAGATTTAATTCTATCAACTTCCATAGACTGTTCAAACTCTTTTTGTGTAAAGCCTTGACAGTGATTGCCTTGACGATCTTTATTCCATTGAGCTACTTTGATTCGCTTGTTATCTATCATGTATTGTTTAAGTTCTGTCATATTCATATTGTTCTGGTTTTTGGTTTGTTAAAAAAGTTACTGTGTCTTAATTTAAATTTTCTACTCATACAAGTTTTCGTATTGTTGTTGTTGTAAGTAAATTTCTAGCTCTGCATCTAATTGCATATTGTATTGTGCTATTATGTCTTCTTTTTTCATATTACTTGGTTAGTTTTGATTTAAAATATTCTCTTGCTTCATCTAATATTTCTTTAGGAAACTGCTCTCTAAAGCCATTATAAATGTAATTTACTTTGCCATCTATATTTAGTAACTTGATTTTGTCTGTTCTGTCTAGTATTTCTATTTGTTTGTCTGTCATATTATCCGGTTGTATTCGTATTTAGTTTGTATTAGTTTTCTCAACGTTTTTAATTTTCTTTAGCTCTCTTTCTACTGCGGTTCGAGACATTTTACCTTCCATTTGTTTTAGTATTAGACTAGTTACGTCTACGCCATTATATATTGCTTGCATATTGTTTTTTATTATTGAGCCTGTAATCCAGACTTCGTTATCATTATTTTTCATTTAATACTGTTTCTATTTGCTCCCAGTTTGGTGTGTCTATGTTAATCTTGTGTATAAATCATATAGTGCGCAGAATGCTGCTTGTTCGTAACTTTTAGCTTGACCAAATTCGTGTTCTTGAAATATGTCGTAATCTAAATCGTTTATAATTTCTTTACAAGTCGATGTATATATCACCATAGTGTCTATGACTTCATGTAAATAGTCGTAATGATTATCTTCGTTAACCTCATAATCGCTTAATGCTTCTTGCATTTGATGTAAGTACTCGTTTGGTGTTTGCATTTGATTCATATTGTTTGTTTATTATATTATCCGTTTGTTATCGTATTTACTTTGTAAGTATGTGAGCAAAAAACTCTGATCTTACAACATCTGTATTAGTCCATTCATTAAATGGATTGAATGATTCTAAGTAGAAATTAAAAAGATCTTCCTCATTTCCTTCAAGTACTAATGTATCTAATCCATCAGCGCTCGCATACGCAACTAGTTTTACTTTGCGATCATATAATTGCTCTAGTGTGTTCTGTAAGTCTACAGTATCTATTTCTATTTGCATAATAATGTTTTTAATTCTTTTTGTAATTGTACTAATTGCTTTCTACTGGTTAAGCAAAATCTACTTCTTGTAGATAAATAACCTATGCGTTTTCTGTATTCTTTTTCCATATTTTGATTTCTTTTAAGCATTCAGTTAAGCTAATTTCGTTTAAGTTATAGCCTTTTTTAGCTAAGTATATTTCAAACTTCTTGTCGTATATGTTATTCATATTAGTATTATCCTTTTTTATTCGTATTTACTTTTTTAAGTTGTGTAATAACAGTTTGATAACTGCTTTTTGTTCATCACTGCTACATGTATCGTAGCCAAATTCGCCGAAGTGTACTTCCGCTAGACGATCCATTTCGCCTACAAATTTTATTGCATTCATATTTATAATTTTAGTTGAGTGAGAAAGAATCGAACTTTCTAGACACATCGACGGAACTATTTTTTATATGCAAGTTTCTCAAACTTACTAGCTATCGTGGTTTACACTAATCCATTCACTCATTTTTCATTGATTAATATTGTAGAGGCAATCAATTCTATAAAACTCTCACTATTATTATCCATTGAGGATCGTATTTAGTCTGTAGTGGTATTTGGTGTAAGAGCTTCGTTGCTTGCTTACATATATATTATCCAGCTAGCATCGTATTTAGTTTGTATAAAGGTG
>Ga0208814_1000321_pt1 | contig 32212 bp, 47 predicted proteins | sample MalvirAntarct_55_FD_184253 | JGI IMG/M metagenome (GOLD analysis project Ga0208814, IMG submission 184253) | Marine viral communities from the Global Malaspina Expedition - Malaspina viral metaG Antarct_55 (SPAdes) (version 2) | ecosystem: Environmental > Aquatic > Marine > Oceanic | place...
CAACTATTTACAACAAAGGATAATAAAATGACAACTTATGTAACAAAGACTATCAGCAGTAACACAGGTGCTGATCAATTTAGCGCAACTACTTTCCTAAGTGGAGATTTTAGTTTTTCTATATCAGGAGCTATCGGAGGGTCAGGTATTGTGACTGTACAACGTAGTACAGACGGTGGTGCTACTTTTCACGATGTAGACACTTTTACAGCTATTGGAGAGCATGTGGGTTTTGAGCCGACACCTTCAACAGCTTATCGTGTTGGTATAAAAAACGGACAATATGCTTCTGGAACTACAGTCTTGCAATTAAGTGGGCCTATTTCTCCTGCAAGAACCTAAATGAATGAAGCCCTTTATCTTTTTGTTTTTAGTTATTAGTTTTTCAGTATTTTCTCAGGAAAACGAAGAACCAATGGGCGATACGGACAGCCAGAATACGCAAGACGGCTCGCTCAACACAAACACCGTAGGATCAGTAGTTAGTAGTAATAACAACAGCAAGGATGAGTCAGTCAGTAACACGTACAATGGGGCAGGGTCTAGCTCATCTATGCCAGTAGGCTCTGCTATTGCCCCTTCCTATATGTCTAACGGTATGGAAACGTGTTTACAAGGAGCGGGCCGTAGTATTCAAACAGGGCTTATTGGCTATACCGATGGTTCTTATGAAGCTGACGTTGACTGTAACCGTAGACGGGATGCCAAGCTGTTAAGTGACCTTGGGATGAAGGTGGCCGCGATTAGCCGTCTTTGTCAAGGCTCTGTAGAAACATTCAGAGCAATGATGCTATCGGCTACACCTTGTCCAGTTATTGCTAGTGGCAAACTGATAGTAGGGAAACGGGCTTTTCTTTTGATGAAGACTCAGCCTACTTTTTACATCCCAGACTATGGGGAAGTAAGAATGTTAAAACATGCAGTATTTACAAGACGACCAAAGTTTCCAAGATACACAGACGCACAAAAATGGTACAATCAAATACTAGGAATAGGGACAGAGGATGCAAATGAAAAACAAGATGAAAGTATTATTGAGTCTGTTTCTGACCAGTTCCGTAGTTCACTCAAGTGAGCTTGATGATCTTATAGCAACCAGTAGTGCCATTGTTGACCAAATAAACAAAGGTATTATGTTTGTCGGTGGCGCACACCAAGCGGCTCAGACAGGCATGGGTATTTCTTCTGGTCAGCTTTCAGGTAACTACTACATCTCTGACGAACAAGTATCTGCGTATAACTATGCACTTACAGGCATGGTCAATTATATGCCTTATGGTTCAGCAGAAGATTACTTGAACGAGCAAGCGCAAAGTGAACTTGACGCAATGGAAGATGCTATTGAAGATTTTACTGCTGTCGTTGTTGACATGCTTGAGGTACAGGAAGTAGCAGAAAGAGCAGAAGCCGCTGAAACTCCTGATGACCAAGCGGAAGTCCAAGAATACATAGCGCAGAATGATATGTCTGTTAGTCAAGAGGATGCTGACACCTACAATCAGAGCCTTGACGATATTGAAAACCACGCCAATGCCGCAGGAGCTTTCTTGGCAGTGGCGGGAAATTCCGAAGCTGTCTCATTTTTGAATCAAGGAGCAATGGACAATAACACTCGCGTTGAAGCTAACGCCTTGACTTATAGCTCATCTAACCAAGCTGTTGAGTTAGCGTGGGCATCCAGTAACACAGTGAGTAGTATTTACCTTAATGGTCAAGGTGATTACGGATTGGACATCTACGCTTCAGAAACAACTATTTTAAACACAGGCTATGAAAGTCAGTTTTACAATACTGGCCCTACCGCATTAGGTTACAACTGTTTTGTGTATCAAGTTGATTGCGACGAGAGCGATGAAACGTGAGTCTTGCTGAAACTGAACTAAAGATTGGCGGTCAATCCTTTAAAGGTGTATACATTGCAATTTTGTTTAGTCTTGCAACAACTTTGGGCGGTGGTGTGTGGACAGCTAGTAGTCTTTATAGTCGCTTAGAGTCCGTAGAGTCGCGTTACATTCCGAACATTACTCCAATGGAAGAACAAATCGTAGGTGACAAGCAAGAGCTTTTAAGCGAGATTGAGCTAATTAAGCAACAACTATTGGATAATGACGTAAGCCAGTTACAGGCTAAATTAGCCGCATTAGGAGTCAATTTAGCTACCATTATAACTCAACAAGAAAAGCTTCTTTTGATTGATGACAATGTTGATGACCTTGAAAAAGATATTGAGTCTATGAAAGGCACTGTAACTAAAGCTGAGTTAATTACAGAAAAAGTAAGCGAGTTTGAAGCAAAGGTAACTACAATGAAGCGAGAAGTAGAGGACTTATGGTCTGCAATGGACTACCTTTCTAACCCACTTAAGTAAACAATACAAGGACAGTACAATGATTGAAGAGACTAAGGAAGTCATAGACGTTGCCGCGGCATCAACAGCGGTACTAACAATAGGCGCATGGCTACCTCCGATTGCTTCTGTGTTTACTATTATTTGGTTAGGCTTACGCATTTATGAAAGCGATACCGTTCAACAACTATTAGGTAAGAAATAATTATGACTATTCTTTTAACTAAAGCAAAAACCTCTACTGGTGCGCCTAATGCAGGTAACCTTACAATAGGTAACGGCTCCACTACTTTTGGTGCTGAACTTGCTGTAAATACTGCTGACAAAAAACTGTACTCAAAAAATAGCTCTAATGCTGTAGTTGAGATTGCAGGAGCATTACATGCGTATCCTGTAGGTGCGGTTTATATTTCCGTTGTTGCTACGTCCCCTGCTACTTTATTTGGCGGTAATTGGGATGTCTTTGGAGCAGGTAGGGCACTTGTAAGTTTAGATTCTAGTGATACTGACTTTGATACAGTGGAAGAACAAAGAGGTACTAAGACGCACACACTAGACATAACAGAGATTCCTAGTCACACACACGCTATCAATGGGATAGAGAACCAATCAGGGACAGGGAGTGACGGTGGCGGCAATAGTGCTTCTAGCTACCCCACAGTCAATACCAACGCTACTGGTGGCGGTCAAGCGCACAATAACATACAGCCTTCCATTGTTGTATACATGTGGAAAAGGATACCCGATTAATGTCTATTATTACTTCCTTGATTGCTCCTGTTTCAGGATTGCTTGACAAGTTTATTGAAGACAAAGATCAGAAGAATGCTTTAGCCCACGAAATAAGCACAATGGCAGAGCGTCACGCGCAAGAGCTTGCTAAGGGTCAGTTGGAAGTAAACAAGGTAGAAGCGTCACACAAGAGTTTGTTTGTTAGCGGATGGCGACCTGCTATAGGTTGGATTTGCGGATTTGCTTTAATGTATTCTACAATCTTAGCACCAATATTAGGTATTTGGTTTACTGTCCCGCCTGTAGATAGCTCACTTCTTACAAGTGTACTTATGGGCATGTTAGGACTAGGCGCAATGAGAACTGTAGAAAAAACAAAATCAGTAGCGAGGGACAAGTAATGAAAATAACAATGCAAGGGCACACACTCTAATGACTTACTTACAACTTGTACAGAGCGTACTAAGACGGTTAAGGGAAGATGATACAATTCAGTCTGTGTCGGACAACAGCTATTCCAAGTTAATAGGAGAGTTTGTAAATGATTCTAAAAGGATTGTAGAGGACTCTTGGGATTGGGCGGCTTTACGAACTACCTTTACTATTGAAACAACAGCTAATACTTTTAGTTATCAGCTTATTGGTTCCGATATAAGTCTTAAAACTCTTGATGTTATTAATGACACATCTAATTGTTTTTTAAAGCCTGTAACATCACACTGGATGAACAATGCTTTTTTAAACAACACTCCTGCTTACGGCTCTCCTGCTTACTATTCTTGGAATGGTTTTAATGATGCAGGGGAAGCAATTATTGATCTTTACCCTATTCCAGACAAAGAATATGTCATACGTGTAAACGCTGTAGATAAAAAAGCAACACTGACTGAAGATGCGGCTGTTTTATATGTCCCTTCTAATCCTGTCATTCACTACGCAGTAGCTTTAGCTTCAAGAGAGCGAGGGGAAACAGGCGGTACATCCTCTGCGGAACTCTTTGCTATTGCTGATCAAACATTAGGTGATATGATTGCTTTTGACGTAGCTCGTCACCCAGAGGAAACTGTTTGGAGGCCCGTATAGTGGCTCAACAATTACAGAACATAACAATTAATGCACCTGCGTTTGGCGGTATTAATACTCAGGATTCCCCTGTGAATCTTGACCCTAGTTATGCATCTATTGCAACTAATTGTGTTATTGATAAGCTAGGGCGCGTAGGAGCTAGGAAAGGCTCAGTGTTGTTGTCCACAGCTACAAACACTGCAGGGGCTTCAGCAGTAGGCACAAACACTGTAAAAGTAGAAACAGTCTTTGAGTCCTTAGATAAAAGTGGTGACAAAGTTGTTTTCTCAGCAGGTAACAATAAGATATTTAGTGGGATAGGTACATTAACTAACATAACCCCCGCAACTTACACTATAAGTGCTAATAAGTGGAAGGTTGTCAACTTTAATGACCATGTTTATTTTTACCAAAGAGGACATGAACCTTTAGTTTATACAGACTCTGCTTCTCAAGGGCTTGTGAAACTAACAGTAGTCGATGGATATGTTGCTCCTAATGTTGGAGGGTCAGACATAGCACCTTTCCAAGCTAATGAAGTATTGGCGGCTTATGGTCGTTTATGGATAGCTGACATTACAGGGGATAAACATACAATATATTGGTCTGATACCCTTAATGGTAACGCTTGGAACGGTGGTACTTCAGGTGCTATTGATTTAACAACTGTATGGCCCACTGGTCACGACGAAGTTGTAGCACTTGCGGCACACAACGGGTTTCTTATTGTTTTTGGTAAGACATCCATTGTTGTGTACTCTGGTGCGTCCTCACCAACAACTATGGTTTTACATGATACTGTGGAAGGTGTGGGTTGTGTTGCTAGAGACTCCGTACAACACACAGGTACTGACATTGTATTCTTATCTGACTCAGGTGTACGTAGCTTTGGTAGAGTCATACAGGAAAAGTCTATGCCTATGCGTGACATAAGCAAAAACGTCAGGAATGACTTAATCCGTCATGTTAATGAGGAAAGAGTAATAGACCCTACTTTAGCCCTCATTAAGTCTGTTTATAGCCCAGAGGAAGCTTTTTATCTTTTAACTCTGCCTAATAACAATATAACATATTGCTTCGATATGCGGCAAGCGTTACCTGACGGAGCACACAGGGTTACAACGTGGTCAACCCCTATCGCTTTGTGTTACACAAGAACACAGGACGGTGAGATATACATGGGAAGACAGGGGGGTATATATGAGTACAAAGGCTTTACGGATAGGCTGTGTACTCTTGTAGGTTCAACACAAACTTACTCAACATCTTCTTATCAATTATCATACTTTAGCAACCCTTTAGATTTTGGTAATTCATCAAATATTAAGTTCCTTAAGAAATTTAAAATGACAATTATTGGTGATGCCGCGGCACAGTCCGTTTTGAATTGGGGATATGATTATTCAGATAATTATTACAAACAAACTTTTACATCTACAAGAACAAACCCTAACACAGCTTTTTATAATATTGCAGAGTATGGGATTTCTAGTGTAAACACTCCTGAAGGAGCTACAGCAGACTTTACAACAAAATTAGTAGACCCTTCTAATCCTAGCGGCTCTACTGTTTCTGCAACTGAATCGTCTTTTGAATACACAGCAGGTACTCAAACTCAAGTTCCTAATGTACATGGGTCAGGACACGGCACTGTTGTTACTGTAGGTTTAGAGTCTACAATTAGCGGAACAGAATTTTCCATACAAAAAATTGACATAAACGTATTATTAGGGAGACTTATTTAATGAGCAATTATACAAAAACTACGGACTTTGCGGCTAAGGATTCTTTACCTTCTGGTAATGCGGCAAAGGTTGTAAAAGGGTCGGAAATAAACGATGAGTTTAACGATATTGTTACCGCTGTTGCAACTAAAGCAAATTTAGCAGGGCCTACATTCACAGGGACAGTTACTGTTCCAACACTATCAGCCGCTAATATTGCGGGTACGTTAGCAGGAACAATTAGCGGAGGGAGTTACTAATGGGTTTTTTATCGGACTTGTTAAAATCAGGTCAAGAATATAAAAGTGCAAAAAGACGAATTGGGCGTATGGAGGATTTTAGAGGTGACATGCTAGAGCGTGGCACTGCTGTAGGTCAGCAAGGTTATGACCAGTCTCAGTTTGTTCCTTTTGGTGTCACCTCTAGCTTAGGTGGAGTACAAGGCACTGCTGAAGGTGGTTATGACATGAATTTGTCTGAAGACCAACAGGCCATACAAGACCGTCTGTTTGGCATGTCAGGTAGTTTCCTAGATGAGATGGGTGGTGATCCTTTTGAGAGACAACAGGCTTTATATGAGCAAATAAGAGGACTACAAAGGCCCAACGAAGAACGTCAACGCCTTGAGTTAGAGAATCGTCTAAGAGGCCAAGGTAGACTAGGCTTAATGACTTCTCAGTATGGCGGTAGTCCAGAGGGATATGAACTATCGCTGGCTCAAGGGCGAGCACGTAATGAAGCGGCTTATCAAGCTTATGGACAGTCTCAGGAAGACAGACAGCAAGCTTATGGTTTAGCCAGTGGTCTTCTGGGTCTAGGTTACAAGCCACAGCAGGAGCTAACTAAGCTAGTTCAAACAGCTACTCCTCTAGCAGGGTTTGCACAAAGTGGCAGAGAAACTGGTGCAGGTTTAAATGTTAAGTCAATGTTACAAACTTTGTTTGACGAGCAATCAGGTTATGGAAGAAGTGGTTTAGAGATTATGGGTCTTCAAGCAGATAAAGATGATGCTAGAAGTGGTTTCTGGAATAATCTACTTGGTACTATAACTGGCGGTAGTGGCGGCAGTGGTGATGTTGCTCAGGCAATGGCAACAGTCTACGGAGGAGGAGGTTAAGATGGCATATCAAGATTTAGTAGGCTTATTAACAGGAACCCCTACGCAACCAATTCGACCTGTATCTTCAGACCCTTATCAACGACTAGCGCAAAGAAGTAGAGAAGGTGTAGAAACTATAGCTTCTGGCGGTAGGGCCGTAGGTAAGATGTTTGGGAAGCTAGGGGGCTTTGAAGTTGCCCCTACACCTGAGGAAGCACTGAAAGCAGAGTTGTCAGGTTTAGACTTCAACAAGCTAGAAGACAAAAAGAAACTGGTTGGTATTTTGTCGCGTTTTGATCCTATAAGAGGGATGCAGATGGCTGATAAGATTAAGGCTGAAGAATCCGCTATGGCTGACAAACAAGAGCTTGAGGATGAAGAGGCGGCTGATAGGATTTCTTTTTCTGAATACATTAGAAACAAGTTTCCTGCTCAACCTGCTTTAACACAGCTTGCAGAGTCTGGTCAATTAAACGCTTCTAACTTTAAAGACTTTTTAAATGATCCTAAGAGTAGTGATTTTCTTAAAGGAACTACATTTACTGTTGAAGATGAAGAAGGCAACGGGTTTACAATGACTCCTTCTTTTAGTAAACAAACAGGGAAAATTGAAAATACATACTCTCCAATAGGAACTGGTCCTGATAAACCTGTCGGTAAAACAAGAGTAACAGGGGGTGAGTTTTCTTTATCTCCTGAAGACGAGACAGCTAGAAGGGTTAGTCAGAAAGGCGCAGAAACAAGAGAAAAGACTTATGGGGACCTTAAAGTAATGGCGCAAGACTCTATACCTACTTTGAGGGCTTCTCAAGCTGATCTAAACAAAGCTGCGGAATTATTAAATTCTATAGAAACAGGTGGACCAATAAACATAGCGGCTACTGGTTTAGAAGGTTTTTTTGGTGTCAAGAGTGCAGACAAAGGTCAGTTAGAAATTATACTTGGTTTAAACATGATGACAGCTTTAAGGCCTTTGTTTGGTGGTCTTATCTCTGATCAGGAATCAGGTCGTCTTAAAGCAATATACGCGGGAATGTCAAAAGGAAACCTAGCAAACGCAGGAATCTTAAGACAGCTTAAAAAGAAAGTTGATGATACTCTTTTTAAAGCAGGTTTATATCAAAAGACAAAAACTTCAGAAGAGTTCAATACGCTCCTTAAACAAATGTATCCTGAAGATACTAAGCCTAAAAACGAAAAAGTAACATTTGATATGTTGAAAGAAAGAGCGGGGAAATAATGAGTAAACTTTATGATGTTGATCTCCCTAACGGTGAAACCGTTTATAACGTACCTGTAGGTACAAGCTATGAAGTAGTTCAAGACCTAGCAATTTCTGGCGGCTTGGCTACTATTGAAGACTTTGCTCCAAAACCGACTCCTGCAGAAGAAGACGCGCCTTGGTATCAGGACGTAGGTAATTTCCTTAAGAAAAACATGGAAATACCTTTAGGTCTTGGGGGCAGTCTTGCAGGAGCCGCGGCAGGTAGCCCTTTAGGCCCCCCAGGAATGGTAGCGGGGGGTATCATAGGTGGTTCAGTAGGGTCAGGAGCAGGGTCTTTAACGTCTGATGTTTTGGAAGGTAAAGAACTAGACTTTCAATCTGCTGTTAAAGAATCTTTAATATCCGCAGGGTTTGACGTAGCAACTCTTACTTTAGGTAAGGTTTTAAAACCTGCGTATCTGTCAGCCAAAGCCGCCTTGGGTTATACACCAAAGGAAGTAGCTCAACAAATAATGAAGGAAGGTGCGGAGACAGGTTCAACTGAGTCTTTAAAAGCTACACAAAAGATTTTAGAGGAGGGAGGAGCTAGTTTAACACGGTATCAAACAGGACAAGCATCTAGTCTTGCTGTCTTTGCTGAAAAACTAGGAGATGCAGGTCTTTTATCAGGCAGGGAAGCGACAGGTAATGCGGCCAAAGTAAACCAAGCGACACAGTCAGCTTTAAATGACATAGCTAATGCTGTTGACTTAAGAACTGGTGCGTCCCCTGCTGAGCTAGGGGAAGCAATGTTTGACATCATATCTGCGGGTCGTTCAGCTCTTACCGATTCTTATGGTGACGGTTTAGATTCTATTGGCTCAAGAGTTGTAAACAAGACCGTAAACACTGGTGGTATTAAAAAACAATTAGAGTTATTCTTAAAAAATAATTCTGAAACGACATCAGAGTTAGTTGACGGTAAACTAATGTCTAAAACTGTTTCTATGCTTGATGATGCTACTGTAGCATATATTAAAAAAGAACTAGCAGGAACTTTAGAATACGGAAATATGTCAGCACAGGCTTTAATTCGTGTTGATAAAATGATGTCAGCACAAATGCGTCAGTTTGGAACTAAAGGAACGAATAACTATAATACAGTGGCTGATACAGAGCTTATAAAATTACAAGGTATCTTAAAAGAATCTTTTATCAATACTCTAAAACAAGCTGACCCTAAAGTAGCAAAGGAATATGCGGTACTGAAGAATTCCTATAAAGAAGGACTGTCTGGTTTACTTCCTGTATTAAATAAAAATACAGTAATGAGGGCAGAAATTGGGGACTATGAAGCTTTAGGCAAACTTCTGACTAAGCAAACTAACAGTAGCAAAGTTCAAGGCTTTATGAACAGTATAGATGAAGCTTATAAACAGATAGGTAAAAGAGAAGGCTTGCCCTCAGAAATAGCCTATGGTACAGCTAAGGAAGCAAAACAAGTTATTAGACAGTCTTTCTTAAAGGATTTAATTCCTAAGTTGGATTCTCCTGATTTTGATGTTTCTGATTACCGTAAACTGGCTTCTCAGTTTAGTAAGCCAGATGCAGACAAAAGATTAAAAGTTATTATGGGTGAGGATTACGGAAGAGTTAAACAGCTATTTAATTTGTTTTCTGAAGCCAGTAAAAAACCAGAGGGGAACTTTGGTACTTTATTCCTAAGAGGAAAAGAGTTCTCCGCTATTCAAGGACTACCTTCTGCTGTTGGTGCGGGCCTAGGTGCGGCCGCGGCAGGTACAACAGGAGCTATTCTTGGTGCGGCTATAGCCCCGTCTGTAATCTTAACTGTACCTATATTCCTAGCTAAAGCCGCCTCTAATCCTAAAGCTGTCAATAAGTTACTTGCTTTTGAAAAGATGACTTTCAAGTCCCCTGAGGCTATGGAAAAGTTTGCAAGCTTTATTATTAGTGACACAATGGATGCTTTGTCTGATGAGGAACAAGCTGAAATCCGTAACTACTTTAGACAATAGAATAAGGATTAAAATGACCACACCTAATAGTCAAAGTCAATATATTGCTCAATATATGTTATCTTTACCTCCTGAGGAAAGACAGGAGTTTGCTAAGGAATTAGCCTATAATCAGCTTTCTTTTGCTCCTGTGGCTGGTGAAGCTATCTCAGCTAAGGAATCTAAAGAGTACTTTGAGCAAGGTAGAACAGGCATGGGGATGTTGTCTGCCGCAGGTGCTATCCCGTTTGCAGGTGCGCCTATAAGAGGCGCTAAAGGTCTTTTAACAAGCGCAGGGAACTTAGTTAACAGAGTAGTACAAAACGTCCCTACACATATTGAGGAGTTTTATCGAAACCCTATAAAAGGGGGAATAAACTTTTTTAAAGAATATGGTAAGGCTGTAGCTCCTGCCATTAAAGAAAGTATTGATCCTTCGGCTGTCGCACAGAGGAGAGTTCTTGGAATTTCTGATAGAAAGATAGATGATTGGGCCAGTGATGTCGGCAAAGACGCAGACCTTACAGCAATCTCAATATCTCGTCAGCTTCCTAACACTGAAAATACTTTACTAGAAAACAGTATTGTCGCTTTAAAATATTTAGATTCCAGAATACCTAAAGAAGACACGGCTAGATTAGCTACAGGAATTGGTAACGGTTTTAGAACCACAGGGGAAATTCCTGAGTCTATAGTCAACAGGGCTTTAAGACATTTGACTGAAGGCCCACACATAAAGAACCCAAAAACTAGCTATGAGTATCAAATAAAAGACCCTTCATCAGGGAAAAACATAGGCTACTTAGAAACTACTGGTGTAGCTAAAGCAGGTTCTTCAGCGGTAAGGGCAATGAGGGGAAAATCCACAGATACCTATTTAGAACTAGTAAACAACCTCCGTAAAAGTACAAGGGGAAAACCCAAAGCTAAATTAGATTCCCAAGGAATGGTTGAATATTTACAGATAGCATCTACTTTGGACGGTAATGCTTTTCAAGCTATGAAAAAACTAGGAGCAGGAGATCAGCCCAGTGTAATGTTAGATACGTTACTAAGGGCCAGAGCAAAGCAAAACGCAGGACGTAATCTTGGTAAAGGGGAGAAAAAAGTTCTTGATTCTTTTAATAACTTGTTGGACACTAAAGTAATAAAGATGGGGAGAGTTACTGATGAAGCAGGTAACGTGGTTAGCAATAGAAACCTGACGGAAATTAAACAACCTGAGGGTTACTTAGTAACACAACAGTCTTATTCTTCAAGACAGCAAGAACTAGGAGGGGTGAATTCTTTTTTAGTGGTTGATCCCAACAAAGAAAAGATGTACACAATGCTGAGTGACGGTCACGACATGTTTGGTCTAAACCCTGTTGGTGGTACTGGTTTAATTACAGTGTCTCCTATTATAGAGTCCTCATATAGAACAGGGTCTAAGTATAATAACAAACAAATAAAAACTTCCGCAACCAAAAGAAAAACAAACAAAGCAATAAAAAACACAGAGCAACAAACAGGCATTAAAAAAGAAAAAAACGAAACAAACGAAAACTATACAAAAAGAGCCTTCAGGCTTTCCAAACCTCCAGTTACTGAAGCCGACAAAGCTAGAGCAACCGCGGCTAAAAGAAAACTACAAGGAACAGCAGGGGGTGCAGGGTTACTAGCGACAGCGGGAGTTGTCTCCTCGCTAGAAGGAGAAGAAGAGTAACAAAAAGCCCCTTAGGTTTCCCTAGGGGGCTTTTGTATACTACAGTATACATTGTAAACTATAAGAAACAATACGCTACACTATTTCACATGAACCACCCACACAGGCTAACTCTTGACTGCCTGTTGTATTATCCTCTTGTTCAAAGTTAACAAGGTCCTCCCAATCTACACCTTTTGGCATCTCTGCTAGTAGCTTATTGTAATCTTCAGCACTGATGTCTTCATAAGGAGCTTGCTGATAAACATGATCACTCACTGGCAACAAACTAATACCACTACAGATATCAAAGTTATCCCATATCCACTGAGCAACCTGCAGGAATTCATCATCTGTATAATAAACAGTGATGCTTGGCTTATGCTCACACCAATGGTTCTGGTAAGCTTTCCATAGAGCTAACTGTTGCATAGCCCCAACTTGCTTGACGGTTGTACTGGCCTTAGGTGCTTTCACAGGGAAGCTAAACACAGAGGAACTGGGTGACATAACATCTTGTTCTACTGGGAATCCTTGATCTTCCATAAAGACTGCAAGTGGATCTTTTTTGTCTGAGCGTACTCTTCTGACATAGTACTTAGAAAAACGAGGGTGAATACCAGAGGCACTATCAACAAGCTGAGATACAGTACCGCTTGGCTTAACGCATGTAATAGCCACAGACTGATTAATGCCAAGCTTCTCAGCCCACTTCTTGTTTGTTTTAACAGCCACATCTTTTAGTTCCTCCAACCATTGCTCTGTCTTATCTGTTGCTGATCCAATAACAGGATGATCCATAATTCCTGTCATGCTGAGTCCTAGCAACGCCTCTTCTTCCGTGTTACGCTTCCATACATTACGCAGGTATCTAAAGTCAGTCAAGGTTGCCTGTAGTGTGCCTATCATAGCCGCTACTTCTACCTTAGCCTTAAGAGTACTAAGTGTATCGTCAGCACGTACAACTACCTCACTAAGGTTGCAAAACTGGTTAGATCGTAAAATGATCTCCGAACATGGATTTGTCCCGAAGTCCTGCTCTGCATCCCTACGTCCATTACGTGCGGCAATCTTCTGTGCCGCTACACGGCTAAAGATACCACGCTCACCTGCTTTAGACTCGTACATGGTCTGCATTTCTGACAGGAACGATTGGAAGTCAGGCTTCTCTGTGTACGCTACGCTGTTGTTAGCCAATGCACGTTGTCCTTCATTCCTCCACCAATCACCAGACTTAGCCTTAGCCATACGCTGATCTGATAGGTTAGACAGGCTAATCAATGCTGAACGTCTAACACCACCTACAACGACAATATCAGCAATCTTACATACGATGTCATGGCACTCAATAGATGTTAGCTTGCGACCTTTAGCTTTCTGGAATACTTCAATACAGAAGTTAAACAAGTCTATTAAAGGCTCTGGGCCTGACGCACGACCACCAAAGGTCTTAAGTCTCTCACCTGATCCCCTAACTCTGCTTACGTCCCACTGGGGTATCTTACCTGCGTACAGCATAGCAATCAACTCACGGAATGCGGAAGCCCAACCAATCTTGCTGTCTGACACTACAATGAGGCTGTCAGTTTTGTGGAATGACTCAGCAATCTCAGGTAGCTTGTTGATAAAGTTTCGCTCAACACTAAAGCCTACACCTGTGCCACACATAAGCACGTACATAAGCTCGTCAAAGGAACGTGGAGAGTCTATGTGCAAGTAGCTACAGTTAAACCCTGCTACGTTGTCTTTGTCTAAGGCTACCCCTGCTGTCATCATACAGCGCATGGACGGCATAACTTCTAGGTTGTATATAGCGTCATATAGCTTTCTGGCTGTTGGATCGTCTATCTGACTACGCGACACCCAAAATTCGACATACCTATTAACTGTCTCGCCCCACGACTCTCTACGCCCTGCCTCTGGCATCCAACGTGCGTAACGGCTCTTGTGTATAAACTGTTGATACTGATCCATCATTTGTTCTCCTCTTCTATCTTCTCTGTAAGCTTGTTTAAATACCACTGTGCTTTCCGTAAGTCCTCTCCCCTCTTACCCTTGTAGTCATAACGCCAAAGGTACTTCATACAGTTGCCCTTGAGATAGCCCATAAAAGCTCCTGAGGACATGGACTCTTCAATGGCTTCTATACACTCAATGTTTCCTACGTTGTAGTGTATAGGTCTGTTGATCACATCCGCTCCCCAATCAAGGTCTTGAGTACAACTTTCCTTTAATATCATCTTGTGAGCCTCTTCCATCGCCATGTCCGTATAAGGCTTTAATGTTACACTATCATTAGGGTCTATCGCAGGATGTTCTTTACGTACTTTATCCCAGTCTTCTGGTGTTGCGTCATTAATGCTCATCAGTCGTATCCTCTGTAAACTTATCTCTGTTAATGATTAGCTTGTCTTCAAAAGCTTCTAAAATATTTTCTGGAGTAATGTCTAAAACTTCGCAAAGCAATAACACATCGTACTCTCTAACAATCTCCTCTTTAAGTTCTTCAAGTGTTAGTGACATTTTTATTCCTTATATACTTCAGTAACTCTTTAGTTGTCTTCACAGTGAAGTGTGCTAAACCTTCCTTGTCACACCACTGCCCCATTGTCATTTTACTACCTTTCCTTACTTTTTTGTTAGGGTCTGACAACACAAAAACTAATTCCCAGTCTCCAATGGTGTCTCTAATGGATGTGTACTTCTGTGTGTCCCCTACTCTAAAGTAACCCTTAGCCTCAATCAGTATCTTCTTGTCTTCATGTACAAAGTCTGGTAGATAATTCTTACGTATGATATAAGGAAGCTTGTAAGGCTCATACTTAAACTCTTTATTAAGTTGATCATAAAGAGCGGACTCAAGTCCCGATCTAAAAACCTTCTTCATCTAAGATTAACTCCTGTACGTTAGGTTCCTTAACTACCTTACATAAAAACTTTGGAGCGTATGAATAGTTGAATACTCTTAAGTCTGGGTAGCAGTGCTTTTTGAACTGGCAATACGAACAACCAATAGCCAGTTTTAAGTTTCCTGACTTGCCATCTGGTAAAGGAGTGTAGCACACCTCTATCGGTTCTGGCTGTTCTACTAGCTTTTTTACGTGACGTATTCTCTCAGTAATATCTTGAGACAACACATCGTATACTCTAGCATTCTTATCGTCCAGATCATACTTGAGGTAGGTTAAATGCCCGTTAGCTTTGTCCATCGCTAGCCATCCAAACTTACGATCACCACAGGAATGAGCATAGGCTTTGATCTGGTCAATGTAGCCAAAAGGATCGTCAAAGGCCAGTGTTCCGTCCTTAAACTTCTTAAACCCAAAACTACTGGCAGACTTAACATCAGTCACAACACCGTCAATTTTGCAGTCCATGTGTCCCACCACGCCCTCTACCTTGCATACTTTCTGCTCGTCGGTGACTGAGTGTCCTGCCATGCGCGTGAGGAACAGCAACATCTCTTCAATCAAGTGACCATACATAAACTTGACATAAGTATGAGGTTCTATCGTTTCTCCCTCAGTGCCATTGAAATGGTTCCAAAGGTACTTATCGGTACGTCCAATGTTTGAAAGGCGTAGCTTACGACTGTCTTTACGCTTCTCTCTGCCAAACTCAGTACGCATGAGAGCCTTAACACCCTCACCGAACTTCTCAATTTCAGCCTCAACATCCACGGACGGATCAGCGTCCTTACTGACCATCATTTTGTAGATGTCCGAAACTACGTTGTCAGTTGTTTTAGTATTCATGTATCACTTCCAATATTAGTTCGTTAGCTACAGCATGTGGTATTCTAAACCACTCGTTAATGTTGTCACATTCCTTGGCTAGTCTTGCGTGTGCCGCTGATTCCCCTGCTCTCCTGTCGTTTACTTCATAAGAGTACAATAAACTATAATCTCTAAACGGTGAGGACGTTTGATAATTCTTAAGCCTATCCTGTGAGTCTACAGCCATGCCTACCTTTACCCACTCAGGCCACGCTTTGTTAGTAATTATATAAACCTCACCCTCTGCGCTGTCCTTGTAGTTTTCCAAGGAACTAAAGGCCGCTTCCTCAAACCCTTTGTATCTTCCTGCTTTGTACAGGGGGTGACTCTTCTTAACTTCCTTACCGTTTACCCACATACGTTTGGCATCGCGAGCCTTAACAGCGTCTGGATTATCTTTGTAATACCAAGGCTTATTAGTTTTAGGATTAATGCGTGTCTGCCCAACTATTTCCAACTTTAAAGTCTCCTGCAAGGGGGCAGTTGAGTTTGAAATGGAGTCCTGCGGCTTCGACACAACTGGTGGCGAGTCCTCCGAAAACCTTTGCTTTCTCTTCTCTAACCTCTGTCTGGATTTCATCGTGTATGTTTCCTATAAAGTTATAGTCTATACCCCATAGTATAGCATATTCGTTAAGTAAGCACAACGCTTTTTTCATTACGATAGCACCTGCTGACTGCAACAAAGTGTTTAGTGCCGCGTGTTCTGACCGTACATAGACCCTTCTTCCATCCAAGCCATAAACATAACCTCTTCCTGCCGCCAGACTAACTCGTTCTCGTAACTTTCCAAGAGATGGCGTATTTCTAAGGAACTTGTCCTTAAGTCTCTTACCATCCTGTCTAGTTCCTCCAACGATACTTCCGATCTTGGCATCTCCTGCCCCGTAAAGGAAAGCGTATATGAAAGTCTTTGCCTGATCTCTAGTTTCAAGGCCTGAAGCCAACTGATTTGCCGTGTGAATATCTCCCGTGAGAATTTCATTTGTGTATCCCTCGTCGTTCATGTAGTGTGCTAACATTCGCAATTCCAAGCCGCTTGCGTCCATACCTACTAGTTTGTATCCCTCTGGCACAATCCAAACATCCCTGCACTCTCTGCCGTAAGGTGAGTACACCGCAGGAATTTGACCCATGTTGGGACTAGAATGTGTCATGCGGCCCGTCACTGCACCGTTGGGATTAACGTACCCATGCACCCGCCCGTTGTCCTTAACAGCCTCCAACCAACTCTGTACCTGTGCCACACGCTTCTGTATCATAAGATACTCAGCAATCAACGAGGCTTCTGGTATTCCCTTCACTGTACTTAGCACTGCCTCGTCAACGATGGCCTGTCCTGTCTCAGTGAATTGCTTAGGTTTCCAACCGTAATACTGCAGGTGTCTGCCTATCTGCTGTCGTGACCCTAGATTGAACACAGGGAAGTCTATGCGGCTGAAAGGTGCTACTGCTGTTTGCCATTGCTCACCAAGGAACTTGAGTCCCACAACAGAGAGCGTACCATCCTTCTTAATCTTAGGGGCAATCTCTTTGATAAATGTCGGTAACGGTTTGAAAACCTTATGTACTTCATCTTCAAGGTCATTCTTCTTCTCCTTTAATCTAGCTAATAAGTTGTATGACTTCTCTTGATCTAAGAGCCATCCTGTTTTGATTTGCTTGCTAATAATATGCTGTACTTGATGCTCAAGGTCAATGCTTTCAGGCTTAAAATCCTTAAGCTGTAAAAGTAATCTCTCGTACACCAACGCATTAACCTTAACATCCTGTATGCAATACTCCAACATATCAAACGAAAATACATCCCAAACATTGTGATCTCCTTTGGGGCAATTAAGTATAGTCCCCCAGTTATCTAAGGAATGACCGCCCTCTCTTGAGGGGTTTGCTAAACGAGACATCACCAGTGTGTCAGTTATTTTACACTTGCTAAAGTCTACATTCAGTAGTCTTTCCAATACAGGTATGTCGTACCCTATAAGGTTGTGACCAATCAACTCGCACTCGTCCTGCAGTTGTAACCACGTTATAAACTCTGGCAATCTGTCTCCTGACCAAGTTAGGGAGTCATTGTGTCCTATCTGTCGCACAACAATACACCACACCGTATCGGGTTCAAGGCCGTTGGCTTCAATGTCAAGTACAAACTGTTTCATCAAAACTCCGATTCTTCACCCATTGGACAGCTAGTCTCTAACATACGTCCTGAGTCCTTATCATAATAAAGGTAGCAAGCAGGGCCAGTGAGTCCAACAAACCGATTCTTGAGTACACGAACAGTTGTTGTGTTCCGTGTCTCAGGGTCTTTGTGTTGCTGATCTCGTTCAAGTCCAATAACAATGTCGCTAAGTTGCGCGATTGCCGCTGATCCTCTGAGTTCTCCCAAGCTGATCTTGCCGCCATCTTCGTGTGCCTTTGAGCCGCTAGGTCTACGCAGGTGTGATACTAGGAATAGCCCTACACCTGTCTCTTGTACTAGCTTTCTAAGGTTAGTCATAATGCTGTCGATAGCCTTACGCTCGTCACCGTTGTCCTGATCGCTAACCACGATGCTGAGGTGATCTAAGATGATCCACTTGCAGTCCAAGCCTTTAGCCATGTAACGTATACGGCCTAACAGGTTGTCCTCGCTTGTGGAACCCCAGTGATCAAACAAGAAGATACGGCCTGAGCCTAACGTTTTGTCCCAATAGCCCTTCTTCTCTTCCTTGCTGACAGTCTTGTCTAGGTGTAACTGCTTGTTAGCCTCAATGGACATGATACCCAACGCTGTCTTGGGGATGTCCTCCTCCAAGGCTAGGATGCCAATGTTGTCCTCAGTAGCACCTAGCAGGTAATGCTCAAGTTCTCTGACTATCTGAGATTTACCCATGCCAGAGCCTGACGTAATAGTGACAAGCTCTTTCCTACGGAAGCCGTGGGTCATCTCATTGAGACAGCCCCAAGGGTACAGGATGGACTTAACATCAGCCTGTTCCATTATCATGTCCCAAGTATCACTGCCTGACACAATGCCATCGGGTTGGTACGTCTTAGCGTTCCACCACTCTTTGACAAAGCCCTGCACCTTGTTAGCCTTGAGCATGTCCCCTGCGTCCTTCATAGGCAGAGTGACGTTCTTAGCTTTGTTGGGGGTGAATAAATCAAGGACTGACTTGGCCGCCTCCTGTCCTGACTTGTCATTGTCAAAGCAGATTACAACATTATCAAAGGACTCTAACCACTCAAGGTTTTCTTTAATGTCCTTTGATGCTCCGCTTGCGCCACTTCTAATGGAGACAACGGGCCACTTACCGTCGAACATTTCGTGAACTGCAAGTGCGTCTGCCTCGCCCTCTGTGATCGTAACGTACTTACCGCCACCCTTGAAAGCCTGTTGACCGAACAACCCAACATTGCCAAACTCCCCTGTCGCATAAAAACCCTTGTTGTCCACAATGCGAACCTTAGTACCCGTAGGTGTACCTGAGTCCTTGTCGTGGTATGGATAGTGGTGCTTGACAATTTGCCCCTGTGCGCTGTACTCAACCGTCACACCATACTTCTGTGCTATTGATTGACTGATACGCCTGTCAGGGATTGCCGCTACTACTCCTGTCATCTCTAATCGCCTCGCTCTACTTGGTGTTACATTTATAACCTGACCCGTACCTCTCTCGTAGTGGTCACAACCGCCTGTAAAACAAACGGCATGACCATCGGAGTACCTTGCTAGGTTGTCCTGTGAGCCACACGCAGGGCATGGCTCATGTTTAACAAAGGTGGAGGACACTACTAAAACTCCCCTCCGCTAGTGTCTTCCGCTACCTCTAAGACCTTGATCTTGTTCAGGTAGGTTGATACACCATGCACAGGATGCTCTTGACCCTCAGCGTATAACACACGCACCTTAGACCCTCGACCTATTCGACCCTTGAAGGGTGAACCCTCAGCGTCCAAGACAGGCACATCATACTTGGTGCTAAACTTGCGCTGTTTGACTCCTTCATACTCTCGCATCTTGACACCCTTGGACGAGAGATCATCCGCGGTGGTATCGTCTACAGACAACACGACAGAGAATTTACCAGTTGATTGGCCCTGATACATTTCATGTTCATCAAGATTCTCAAACGCTAATAAACCTTCTAATACTGCCATAACTACTTCCTCTAGTGGTTGTGATCCATACCTTAGGATCGTTTGGTTAATACTATAATTATATATTAAAATTTTTCCCTTTAATACATAAGTATAGTATAACATGAATTAGGGCATAACCTCAATCATTTAAAGTTATACCCATTATTCATATAATAAATACCTAACCCTCCAAGTCTGCTAAAAATTCAAACGGGTTGTCTATACTTTCAAGAATCGTATGCATAGGGCTGTCTTCTCTTAATGCCTCCGTGGACGCATTAAGGCAGTTTGAACACAACTCCGAAAAGTCCCCCGTAACTCTGTCAATACGCTTAAGCTCGTATTCGTTCATAATCACATCGCACGCTTTGCATCTACTCATAATGTCACCTCCTCTAAATCTCCATCAAACAAGCCTTCTGAAAGGTGTTCGCAGTCACGATCAGGTGCGTTGTAAAGCTGAACGTTGCCCTTATTGTCAGTTAAGGGTTCACCGTCTTCGCCTATTTTGTAGAACGTAAGTTCCCATACCGCTATTGAATGTTTCATTTGAACACCTCGTTATATTTGTTTGTCATATTCTCATATGAATTATTATAATACTCGTCCGTCATTTGCTTGGTCACCCTCGCCATTAGCTCAGAAAGGGGCATACAGTAAACTTGGTACTCTATTAACTCATTGACCATGTTCTGAGCTTCTGGCTCTATCCACTCACTAGGCTCGTATTCATAGCCTATTAGTTCCTCTTTTATTTTACTCATAATCCTCTAGTTCCTCAGTAGTGTAGACATAACCAAAAGTAATAGTCAGCAGTGGTAATAATATCACGGTTCCGTTAAAGGGTAAAGCGGTAACTTCACCACTATCTGAATTATATACCCATACAGGCCGACTATCCGCAAATTCTATATCTATACCCGTGCCGTTCCTATATTCAATATTCAGCGTATTTTTACCTATTCGCCAACTAAACATTTTCTACCTCCATTAACATTGCTTTAGCTTTGAGTGACGCAATGGCCGCGTCTATCTCCCATTTCTGCATAGGTTCATACTCGTATGCATCGGGCAACTCTTGGGTGTCGTGTAGGTCGTCACCGTGGAGCCAGTCCCGTGCATCGTCATCCCAACCACTCATAAGTCACCCCCAAGAACTACAACTGCCATTGTGTACAATATAAGGGCTACTACAGCCGTTCCAACGCTTAAGAGTCCCCACCCTACCACATCGACTATAAACGTCTTACGTGCGTCTCTGTGAGCTTCTTGCTTGTTCATCAATATCTTTGCTTTATTCATTTTTTATTCCTTTTGTCGTGTTTTTCTTGGATAATTTGCTCTGACTCCCATACTGCATAGAGTCCAGAAGCTACTAATAGTATACTCATTACTGCCATTATTCAACCCCGTCTATGATTTAAATAGCGGCCAATACGGATAACCTTGTGTGCTTTAGCTACTGGCATTCCGTAGTATTCCGCGAATCGCTCAACGGTCAAAAAGTTATTGAACCAATCAAGGTAGAGCGTTTCTATTTTGTTTTTCATATTATCCCCCCACTGCTATTATATCATTAAATTCTAGCACGTTTGCACTAGTCACAAAGAACGAATCAGACCGTAGATTGTCGCTTGCGCGCTCCTTTTTGTTGCTACCCTTGCGCGTCAGTGTTCCGACCACGTTATCATCTAGGTGGCGTAGGTCTGTAGTGTCGAATGATTTTAGACTATGGTTAATCTGTAGCCCATCATCCGCTAAACCTTTGGTATTGTATGCCATAGCAATACGATACTCTGCGCCCACCGCTTTACGTAGAGCGGCTTTGCTTTGCACACTAAACATACTACCGCTGAAGGTCAGGTCAAAGTTTGGCAGTGTGTTCTTGCGTACCCTGCTTAAAATTTTGGTGTAGTCATAGAACATGGAATCAGGTCGTTGTACCATGATAGCAGTGAAGTCTAGATCGCTAGTGCCGTTTAGTCTGAATAGCGCAGGTATGCCAGTTTTTAACGCTTTGCGTTCCGCTTTATCTATCTCTGATAGCATAGCACTCTCAAACATAGCAGGACGTAATAACATTAATACGGTGCGTTTGGTGGCCGCATTCTGACCGACCGACATACCTAGTTGGCCGCTAGATATCAAACAAGGTGCCTTGCATCCTGCTAGATCAGCAAAGCTACAAAGTGTTTCCGTGGCTACTTTGTCCGCGGGTTGGAGATACATAACATACGTATCGTATTTATCGGCACCTTTCTCAACCTTTAGACTGCTACCGAAAAACCTCATAGGTTTATTGATGTAGTCTAAATTGTCAATGCACCACTGTTTGGCCGTTGAATTGATCAACGTGGTTTCTTGTATCTCTGTTAATGTAATCATATCTATATACCTATGGTTTAAATTGACTTGCTAATGACTGCCAGTGTATACGACAGTCATAGGTAAATCAATTATGCAAAGTAGTTGTCATTTAGTTTAAGCATGTACGACCCGTTACTGTGGGGCATTGCCATCATAACTTCGGTATCGTCATCGTCTATTGCCTTGACCCATCCATCGCTATCAGTGACAGTGAAACCTCCCGCCTTTAATTGCTTAACTAAGGTATTAACCTCTCGCTTGTTTTTCATAAACTTGACCATGCTATGCTACCTCCCGTAATCTATTTCGTTCTCTTTGTCTAACGTCACATAATATACCTAATAATCTACTCGCTGATTCCTGTGCTTTGCGCGGAAAGGTATCGGAAACCATATCTTCAATTGCTAACATACATTCAAACTGAGCATCAGCAAAGCTCTGTGCGCGTAGCTTAGTTGATTTGTCGTTATAGTCTGCCTTTGCTATCCGATCCCAGTGGCACCGTTCCTCGCAATGGTTGGTGTAGTGTGTTTCCGCGATTGTCATATATTCATTGTATGTCATACCTATATACCTTTAGTTGATAATGATTCTTATTTACAAGGGTTTCTTTCCCTTGTCTCTTGCACCCATTATAGGGCCTGATCAGCTACATGCTAATGCTTTGTGTGCATGACTTTAGTAAACTATATGCATCCAGTGCATGACTGCAGTATACCTTTTATCATGCGCGCCCGCGTGCGAATACCACAGATCAAAACCAATGTCAACACTTGTTTTTCACTAGCATACTGCGTGGATGATGTCAACACCTGAATTCTCAGGTAGGGTCTATAGGTATCCACAAGCACACTCACACTCCCGTTGTCAAACATAAGCTCGACCCAAAGGTTGCCGACAGTCACCCATGCAATACCCGTGCCAACTTGTGGCCCTATGGCCCTGTGGATAACTCATGTATAACCTGTGGATAACTTATGCACAGGCCATGTATAACTCATGTATAACTTATGTATAACCTGTGGATAACTTCGGGGGCGGGGGGGCCGCAGGGCTTCTCAAGATTGTTACAGTACCCGCTTGTATACAAAAAAGGTGAAATTAGGAAAAAGGAATAGTATACATATGTATCCATAAGTCATTGATTTACATAAGGAAACACAGGTCGGCCCTTAGGGTGAGACACAAGCAAATAAAGGGCAACATAAGTTGACACACAAGTAGCCTGATTGGTCATTAATAGTTAGTAATTAGTTAAAATAAAGCTTGACTTTTGATTCAGGATATGCTATAATATTCCTATGAAGTAAAGGATTTCAGAGACGCCCTTAAGTATCCTTAAGTAAGCTTTAAGTAGGTTATTAATTATTAAATTAAAGAATATTCTAAAGTTTACTTAAGTATCCTTAAGTACATAAGGGGAAATACCTTGAGTAAAGAAGAAGAAGAAGAAAAAGTAGAGTCAGTCTCCTCCGCGAAGCGGAAAGGCCGCCCTAAGAAATCAGATGTTGTGTCAAGAAAGAAAGGCACTACTGGTTTAACCAGAGGTAGGCCGAAGGGTGATGCGGCAATCATCAACGAGTACAAAAGTCGGATGTTGACATCCCCTAAGTCTCGTAAAGTGTTAGAGTCAATCTTTGATGCGGCCCTAAACGATGATCATAAGAACCAAGCCGCGGCATGGAAGTTAGTCATGGATCGAATCCTCCCGACTGCTGTCTTTGAAAAGGACGTAGTTAAAGGGGCAGGTAGGTCAGCTATTCAAATAAACATTACAGGTGTTGGCGGTGACACTACTGTTGTATCCGCAGGTGATGATGATATAGAAGGAGACTATATAGATGGCTAAGTATTTTTCCAGAGAAGAATTTGCCTGTCAGTACACAGGTGAGAATGAAATTAAAGATGAGTTCATAGAACGATTGGATGAACTGCGGGAGGCTTGTGGTTTCCCGTTTGTAATCACTAGCGGTTATCGCTCCCCTTCACATCCTATAGAGGCTAAGAAAAAAATTGCAGGACAACATTCAAAAGGTAACGCGGCAGACATTAGAGTCACAGACGGCATACAACGGTTTAAACTTGTGGAGAAAGCGATTGCGCTTGGGTTCACAGGAGTTGGAGTCGCTAGTTCTTTTATCCATGTTGACACCCGTGATTTACACGATGATGGTCTTAGCCCAGTAATGTGGACTTATTAATATGGCTAAATTTTCATGTGGTCTTCATCCAACAGCCAACACGGAAACAACCGTATTAACGGTTCCTTTAAAGCATATAGCTATTGTTTCATTGGTTTACTTATCGAACCATACAGGAAACAATAAAACGTGTGATTTATATTGGGAACACGCACATAACACCGCTCACGATATTTATCTTGTTGATGGTAAGACTTTTGCAACTACAGAAATATTGAGCTTGGATCAGATTGAAATAGTTTTACAGGAAAATGATAAAATTAAAGTAAAAACAGAAGCAGGTAGTGACTTTTCAGTAATAGTTACTTTTGATTTACAGTTGGCTCCTGCTACGACTTTTAATTTTAATGACTGAGCTTAATGTATCGCTACTGCCGTGGCAACAAAAAGTCTTTAATGATAACACTAGATTTAAAGTCATAGCCGCAGGTAGGCGTACAGGCAAAAGTAGGTTAGCCGCTTGGATGCTAATCATTAGAGCCTTACAAGCCGAACGTGGACATGTGTTCTACGTTGCCCCTACACAGGGACAGGCTAGGGACATTATGTGGCAAGTCTTGCTAGAGATAGGTCATCCTGTCATAGCCTCTAGCCACGTAAACAATCTACAAATGAAATTAGTCAACGGTGCAACCATAGCCCTTAAGGGTGCTGACAGACCAGAAACCATGCGTGGTGTTAGTCTTAGGTTCTTGGTTATGGATGAGTACGCTGACATGAAGCCTGAGGTATGGGAGCAGATACTACGTCCTGCCTTGGCTGACCAAAAGGGTGATGCACTGTTCATTGGTACGCCAATGGGTCGTAATCACTTCTATGATTTATATACATACGCTTGTGTGTCCGACGATGCTACGTTTGTAGGTTATCATTTCACAAGCTACGATAACCCATTGCTAGACCCTGAGGAAATAGAAGCGGCTAAGAAATCAATGTCGGCCTTTTCCTTTCGTCAGGAGTTCATGGCATCCTTTGAGGCTCAAGGTAGTGAATTATTCAAAGAAGAGTATATTAAATTTTCTGAGGAAGAGCCTGAACAAGGTCAGTTTTACATTGCGGTTGACTTGGCGGGTTTTGCGGATGTCGCTAAAGTTACAACGAAGACAAAAAGACTTGACCAAACGGCTATCTCAGTGGTTAAAGCAAGTGAAGAAGGTTGGTGGGTTGCTAATATTATACATGGGCGTTGGGGTGTCGAAGAGACTGCCCGAAGAATCTTCCAAGCAGTCAGAGACTACCAACCAGTAGCTGTAGGTATAGAGAAGGGAGCTTTGAAGAACGCTGTACTTCCTTACCTAAACGACCAAATGAAGAAAAACCAACGATTCTTTAGGGTGGACGCACTTACCCACGGTAATAAAAAGAAGACGGACAGGATTGTTTGGGCCTTACAAGGAAGGTTTGAGCATGGTACTATCTCTTTGAATAAAGGAGAATGGAACAGTCAGTTCCTTGATGAGTTATTTCAATTTCCTAACCAATTAGTCCACGATGACTTAATTGATTCTTTGTCTTACATAGATCAATTAGCAAACATAGCTTACACATCGGACTTTGAGGAAGAGGAGTATCAACTATTAGACGCATACGCAGGGTATTAATATGTTTAATGAAGAAAAAGATCAGTTTTCAATAGAACAAACATTGGAAGGATGGGTTTCTACCAAATGCCGCGGATGGCGTGATCATTTTGAAAGTAACTATTCACAGAAGTTTGATGAGTACTATCGGTTGTGGAGAGGACAGTGGTCTTCCTCAGACAGAACTAGAGAGTCAGAGCGTTCTCGTATTGTTAGCCCTGCTTTACAACAAGCAGTAGAGTCATCAGTAGCGGAATTAGAGGAAGCAACCTTTGGTCGTGGCCGTTGGTTTGATATTGAGGACGATGTAAACGATAGAGAGAAGCAAGACATAGCACTTCTTAGGGAAACTTTGTTTAAAGAGTTTAAAAAGAACAGAGTTCGTAAGGGTGTCGCTGAGTGCTTGCTAAATGCCGCTGTGTTTGGCACAGGCATTGCAGAGATTGTACTTGAGGAAGAAAAAGAGATGGCTCCTGCTACTCAGCCTGTTATGGGTGGTGAGCTAACAGCAGTCGGTGTTAACATAACTGAAAAAACTTGTGTTAAACTACGTCCAGTAATGCCTCAAAACTTTCTTATTGACCCTTTAGCTACTTCCATAGAGGAAGCACTTGGTTGTGCTGTTGATGAGTTTGTTTCTGGACACCTTATTGAGCAATTACAAGAAAAAGGTATTTACAGGGACATTCCTGTATCCTCAGCTTCTCCTGATTTTGATATAGAGCCAGATCAAGACTTAGTTTCTAACGATGACGGTAAAGTACGTCTTACTAAGTACTACGGTCTTGTCCCTAGATATCTTTTAGAGGAAGCTCAGAAAGAATCTGAAGCAGAGGAAGTTGCAAAGCTAGTTGAGGACGATGAGAAAGAAACTTATTACGTAGAAGCTATTGTTGTTATTGCTAATGACGGTACTTTGTTAAAAGCGGAAGCTAATCCGTACATGATGGGAGATCGGCCTATCGTAGCATTCCCTTGGGATGTCGTTCCTAGCCGTTTCTGGGGCAGAGGGGTATGTGAGAAAGGGTATAACTCTCAAAAGGCGTTAGACGCAGAACTACGCGCTAGAATCGACGCTCTTGCCCTTACGATACACCCTATGTTGGCAATGGACGCTACACGTATGCCTAGAGGTGCTAAACCTGAAGTACGTGCAGGTAAGGTTATCTTAACTAACGGGTCTCCTAGTGAAGTTATACAACCATTTAACTTTGGCAATGTGAGTCAAATCAGCTTTGCACAGGCTGACGCTTTACAACGCATGGTACAGACAGCCACAGGTGCTGTAGATTCAGCGGGTATTGCAGGATCAATTAACGGTGAGTCCACTGCCGCAGGTATTTCCATGAGCTTAGGAGCTATCATTAAGCGACATAAGCGGACTTTGATTAATTTCCAAGAAGCATTCCTAATACCTTTTGTAACTAAAGCCGCACACCGATATATGCAGTTTAATCCTGAACTATATCCTGTTGCTGACTACAAGTTCCATACTTCAAGCTCCTTAGGCATTATTGCCCGTGAGTACGAAGTCACACAGCTTGTACAGTTGTTACAAACCATGTCCCCCGATACTCCAATGTACTCACAGCTTATCATGTCTATTATTGATAACATGAACGTAGGTAATCGTGAGGAACTTATAGCGGCCCTTGAAAAAGCTAACGAGCCTAATCCAGAAGCACAGCAAGCGCAACAAGCAACTCAGGAATCACAGTTGGCGTTCCAAGCGTCACAGACTGCGGCATTGCAAGGACAAGCTGTTGAGTCACAAGCACGGGCGCAGAAGCTTACTACTGAGGCTCAAGCTATTCCTCAAGAGTTAGAAATTGACAGGATCAAAGCTGTCACTACTAACATTAGAGAAGGTAGTGAAGATGACCGTGAGTTTGAACGTAGGCTTAAGGTTTCCGAACAGTTATTGAAGGAAAGGGAAGTTGCAATGAAAGAAAACTCTGTTGCTCGTCCAATATCTCCTTCTCAACCACCTCAAGGAATGCAATAATGGTTAGTAATAGAGAACTGGAAAACGTAGTTTCTCAAGTAAATGCAAAGTTTGAGGAGCTTTTTAATAAACTTGCACAGTTAGAAAACCAAATAGCTGACAATGTAGGAGCTAAAGATGGCAACGCCAAGAAAAGGAAAAGCAAAGGTTAAAGTAACGTCTAGCGGTAAGAAGGTAAGCTACGGACAAGCAGGTAACGCTAAAGGAGGTGGCCCTAGAGTACGTGCAGGTACTTCTAAAGGCGATGCTTACTGCGCTAGGAGCTTAGGTATTAAAAAAGGATTGCCAAAGAAAAAACAAAACGATCCTAATACGCCTAACAATCTTTCCCGTAAGCGTTGGAAATGTTCAGGAGCTAAGTCTAAAAAATAAATAAAAACCACTACAGTAAGGAAAAAATTATGTCATACGGTAAAAGTTCATACAGTCCTAAAGTAGTCCGACCACCCGCAAAGAAGAAGAAAGTAGCACCTAAAAAGAAACCAGTTAAGAAGGCGAAATAGTTATGGCTAAGAAAGTTAAGCCAAAAGCTAAACCCGCGGCTAAACGCGCACGGTCTATGCCCTTAAGTGACTCACAAGCTAAAGCGGCTATACAGGCCCTTAGAAACGATGCAGGGGCTAAGACTTACAGAAAAAACAAAGCTAAAGCTAAGAAGAAATAATATGGCAGTTAAAAAGTCTACAGTCAATAAAGCAGGTAACTATACTAAGCCTACTATGCGTAAAAACTTGTTTAATAAAATTAAAGCAGGTACTAAAGGCGGTAAGGCAGGACAATGGTCTGCAAGGAAAGCTCAGATGCTTGCAAAGGACTACAAAGCTAATGGTGGAGGTTACAAATGAAAGGTGTTAAACATTATAAAAAAGATGGCACAGAGCATAAAGGCTCTAGTCACAAGATGCCTGACGGTTCTTTGCACACTAACAAGTCCCATACTAAGACAAGCGTAAAGTTATTTCATTTAAAGGACTTGTCAGCCAAAGCAAAAATTAAGGCGAAGAAGTAATGTCGCTTAAAAAATCTCAGAAAAGTTTAAAAAAGTGGACAAAAGAAGAGTGGGGGACTAAATCAGGTAAACCCAGTACCCAAGGTTCTAAAGCTACAGGTGAAAGATATTTACCTAAAAAAGCAAGACAAGCTTTATCAACCAAAGAATACGCCACTACGTCCAGAAAGAAAAAAGCTGACACCGCTAAAGGAAAACAAGTTAGCAAACAGCCTAAAAAGATTGCTAAAAAAACAGCAAGATATAGAAAATAACTCTTGACATTCTCTTAAAAATATGCTATAATATAACTATACTATGTATTTAGTATTTTTTTAATTTAAACTGTCCTAAAGGAGAAACAGTTAATGAATGACCAAGAACTTGAAAAATTCTATCGTGCTTATGAGGAAATGTTCAGGACTGAGGGTTGGAAAAACCTGATGGAAGACCTTGCTCAAAACGCATTGCAGTTTAATTCAATAGAAGCCTGTAAAGATGATAAAGACCTTTATTTTCGTAAAGGACAAATCTCAATGGTGGCTAACCTGTTGAACCTTAAAGATCAAATTGAAACAGCCAAAGAACAAGTCGAAGAAGATCAATTTCCGTTAGACAATGAAGAGTAATCTAAATTGGCTATTATAATTGACTTCCGATGCAAAAACGGACATACTACTGAAAAGTTTATAGATTCTAAAACTACTGAGATAGAGTGTCCTGAGTGTTCGTTAATGGCTAGTAGAATAATCTCTCCAGTTCGTAGTCTTTTAGACCCTATTTCAGGTGACTTTGCAGGTGCTACCATGAAATGGGCGAGAGATCGCGAAAAGAAGATTAAAAAAGAGCGTAAGGAAAACTCCTAACCGAACCCTTACATATAATACACCTCCATAATGAGATTACTCACGGAGTTTAATAATGGCAAGAATAATTGAAGAGCGTCAACTGATAGATGATACAACTGAAACAGATACGATAACTGACATCACAGAACAAGAGACTCCAGTAGAGCAACCTCTTGTAGATGATCAACCTACACAAGAACTTCCTGATAAATATAAAGGTAAGAGTACAGCGGATATTGTGCGTATGCACCAAGAAGCTGAGAAACTCTTAGGTAAACAAAGTTCTGAAGTAGGTGAGTTACGTCAAGTTGTTGACGACTATATCCAGACACAACTCTCGCCCACAGAAGCACCGCAACAAAATTCTGAAGACGAAATAGATTTTTTCTCTGATCCCGACAAGGCAGTCGAAAGAGCTATTAGCAATCATCCTAAGATTAAAGAAGCAGAGCAAGTATCTGCTCAGTATAAACAAAATGCGGCTATGTCCGAACTTCAAAACAGACATCCTGATATGAAGGATATTTTGGAGGACGGTAAGTTCGTAGATTGGATCAAAGGATCAAAGATTCGCACACAGCTTTTTGCACAGGCAGATCAGCAGTATGATTACGAGGCCGCAGATGAACTTTTCAACAACTGGAAAGAACGTCAGCAGGTAGTAGGGCAAACTGTCGCTAATGAGAAACAACAACGCAAAGACACTATTAAGGCCGCATCTACAGGAAATGCTAGAGGAAGCGGAGAGCAGTCAGCAAAGAAAATCTATAGGCGTTCAGACATTATTAAACTTATGAAAACCGATCCTGAACGATACTTGTCATTATCCGATGAGATTATGCAAGCATATCAAGAGGGAAGAGTTCGACAATAAATAATCTTATAATTTAAGGAAGTATTATCATGGGTACATCAACATATCCCGCCCCAGGCGGTTTTGTAGGAAAGAGTGACACAGCTACGTTCATCCCCGATATTTGGAGTGACGAAGTTGTTGCCGCATATCAAAAAAGCTTAGTTTTGGCAAACCTAGTTAAGAAGATCAGCATGACAGGAAAGAAAGGCGATGTTCTACACATCCCTAAGCCTGTTCGTGGCACTGCTTCCGCTAAAGCTGAGAACACCGCAGTAACTGTACAGAACGCTACTGAGCTTGACGTACAGGTAACAATCAACAGCCACTTTGAATATTCTCGTATGATCGAAGATATTGTTGAAGTACAAGGTCTAGCTTCTCTACGTCAGTTCTACACTGGTGACGCAGGTTATGCGCTAGCTAAGCAGGTTGACGACGACTTGTTCCAGTTGGGCAAGTACTTTGGTGACGACAACGGTTCTGGTTCTGATTGGATTCACAGCAATAGCTACAACTTTTCAGGTGAAACTGGTATCGAATCTTATGCCGCTGACTCTGTTGCCGCAGGTGACGTATTTAACGATGCAGGTTTCCGTGCCGCTATTCAGGTACTTGACGATGCAGACGTTCCTATGGACAACCGTTGTTTTGTTGTTCCTCCTTCTCTACGTAACTCTATCATGGGCATTGATCGTTATATGTCTTCTGATTTTGTAGACGGACGAGGCGTTAAGAATGGTCAGATTGGCAACTTGTACGGCATTGACGTATTTGTTTCTTCTAACTGCCCAATCATCGAAACTGCCGCACAGAACAGTGCAGGTGGAGACGTTAAAGCCGCTCTCTTGGTACATCAAGATGCAATGGTAATGGCTGAGCAACAAGGTATTCGTTCTCAGACTCAGTACAAGCAGGAGTTCTTGGGAACTCTATATACTGCTGATACTCTGTACGGTGTTAAAGCACTTCGTCCAGAAGCAGGTGTTGTATTGGCTGTTAATGGCTAAGTAGTAAACTAGGGACTCCTCTATACGGGGAGTCTCTTTTTATTTTTTTTTTAGTTTTATTTTTATTTTTTTTATTAAGCTGAGGAACAACAATGGCATTATTTAGAGGCTCAGGAGGTTCAGGAATTTCCGATGTAGGGCCGATCATATCACTGACCCTTCCTTTAGAGACAGAGAGAGCAAATAAGTATTTAGCTTTTGATGCTACGGGGGAGCCTATTGCTGTTGTTAGTACGCAAGGAGACAATTTAGAAAAGACTTTAGTGGTGGGAAACACTACTAGTGGGACTGATATTGCTGTAAGTGCAGGTGATGACATAACTTTTACTGATACTTCAAAGGCCATATTTGGAAATTCTCAGGATTTACAAATCTACCATGATGGTAGTAGCAGTCGTATTTCAGAAAATGGGACTGGCGATTTACTCATCCTAGGAACTAACTTAACTTTAGTTGATACCACAACTGGCGAAAACTTCTTAACTGCAATATCAAATGGCGCTGTGAAGTTATTTTACAACGGCTCGCCTCGCCTTGAAACTAGCTCCAGTGGCCTAACGGTGACAGGTGACATAGGAATATACAATGG
>Ga0208814_1000322_pt1 | contig 32177 bp, 34 predicted proteins | sample MalvirAntarct_55_FD_184253 | JGI IMG/M metagenome (GOLD analysis project Ga0208814, IMG submission 184253) | Marine viral communities from the Global Malaspina Expedition - Malaspina viral metaG Antarct_55 (SPAdes) (version 2) | ecosystem: Environmental > Aquatic > Marine > Oceanic | place...
AGGAAGTTCTCCACGGATGTCGCGAATTTTATCAATTCTAGAATCGATAAGTTGTAAATCAAATAAAGCTCTTAACTTCTCTTCTACAGTGATTTCGGTTTTCTTTGCCATGTTTTAAATATAGGTAATTGGATTGGTATTTTTTTGCGATAAAACGATTGCAAAAGTACTAATTTTTTTGTTAAGGAAAGCAACTAATAGTTCTTTTGTGAATTGCTCACTTTCATAATGACCAATATCTGCTAAAAGAATATTGTTTTCTGCTTTAAAAAAATCATGGTATTTGCAATCTGCTGTAACAAAAGCATCTGCTCCAGAACGTATTGCAGCTTCGATAGCATAGCTTCCGCTACCTCCTAATACAGCAACTTTATGGATGGATTTATTCATTAATTTAGAATGGCGAATACAATAGGTATTCATATTTGTTTTAAGATAATTTAAAAATTCAATTCCTGTCATTGGATTTTCTAATTCTCCCGTCATTCCCATTCCGATATGTTGATTTGTGTTTTCTAAAGTTATTATTTCATAAGCAACTTCTTCATAAGGATGAAAATTGAAAAGTGCTCTTAAAACGGAAGCTTCTTTGTGTTTTTGTATGGTGATATTTATCTGTACTTCTTTTTCAAAATGTAATTCACCTTTAATCCCTTTAACGGGATTTGAATTTTCATTTCCACGAAACGTTCCGTCTCCATTTGAAGAAAAACTACAATTGCTGTAATTTCCAATAGAACCAGCTCCAGCTTTAAATAATTGTTCAAGAAGTTTTTCAGCACTATCTAAAGGAACATAAGTAGTAAGTTTTTTTATAGTTTCATTTTTAGGAATTAATATATTCCGATTTGTTAATTTTAATTTTTCACAAATCATTGCATTCACTCCATTCCAAGAATTATCTAGGGCAGTATGCATCGAAAAAATAGCAATATTGTTTTTAATTGCCTTGATAACTACTCTTTCAACATAATTTTTACCTGTTAACTTCTTTAATCCTGAAAAAATAATAGGATGGAAGCTTACTATTAAATTACAATCATTTTCAACAGCTTCATCAACTATGCTTTCAAGTGTATCTAAAGTGACTAATATTCCCTTAACTTCAGTATTATAGTCCCCAACAAGTAAACCTGTATTGTCAAATTCTTCAGAGTAGGATAATGGTGATAATTCTTCTAGTATGGAGATGACTTCATTAATTTTCATAGGTCTATGATTTAGATTTTTTATACTTATCATTCAAAAGCTGCGCATAAGCATTTTTTTTGCTATCAATCATCTTTCTTTTTTGTAAAATATTTTATCATGTTCGTTTTATAAAATATAATTTAAGGTAAATATAATGCATTCCTATTTTGAAATAAAAATTTGTGAAACTCATTTTAAAGGGAAGTTGTATTTTTGTGATATGATCAGACTTCGGAAACTACTTTTGCCCTTTTCTATAGTATATGGAAGTATTTTAGCTTTGCGTAACTTATTTTACGATAAGGGATGGTTTCAAAGTAAATCATATGCTACGCCTATCATTTGTATAGGTAATCTTTCTACTGGAGGAACTGGAAAATCTCCAATGATTGAATACCTAATTAGTTTTCTAAAAGAAGATTATAAAGTAGCTGTTTTAAGTCGTGGATATAAAAGAAAAACCAGTGGCTTTAGAGAAGTTATAATTAATAGCAAGGCTGAAGATGTTGGGGATGAACCACTACAATTTAAACAAAAATTCCCTGAAATCATGGTAGCAGTATGTGCAGACAGACAAGAAGGAATTGAGAAAATAAGAATTAAAGCAGATGTTATCTTATTAGATGATGCTTTTCAGCATCGGAAAGTTAACGCTTCTACAAATGTCTTATTAACCACTTTTAATGATTTATATGTTCATGATATGATACTGCCAGCAGGAAACCTGAGGGAGTCTATACGAGGAGCTAAGCGTGCAGATTTAGTGATGGTAACTAAATGTCCTGAAAAGCATTCTTATGCTAAACTTCAAGAAATTCAATATATATTAAATTTAAGAGCTGAACAAAAAATCTACTTTTCAAAAATTAGTTATGATGAATCTATTTGTGGTATATCTGAAACCTTACCTTTAAATTATCTTTTAGATAAGAATTTTACTTTGGTTACTGGAATAGCTAATCCAAAACCTCTTGTTGAATTTTTAAAGCAAAATCAGTTTAATTTTGAACATGAAAAATTTCCAGATCATCATTATTTCTCTAATTCTGAAATTAAAAATTTAAAAGAAAAAGAGATCATTTTAACTACTGAAAAAGATTTTGTTAGGTTACAACCTAGATTAAATAAATTTGCTATTTATTATCTTCCTATTAAAATTGCTATTTTAAAATCACAAGAGAAGTTCTTTAAAGAATATATTATAAACGAAATTGAAAATTTCAGCACTAAGAATTAACTATTTGTAGGTTAGCTTGCTTTAAGAGTGTAGGATATTTTCTCAAAAAAGTCTTCAGGTTTAAAAGGTTTTGGGATAATTTCATTAAAGCCTGCTTTATAAAATTCGTCTAGATTTTCATCAATGGTAACTGCTGTCAAAGCTATAATTGGCAATTTTTTATCAAATTCACGTATTAGTTGAGTGGTTTCAATACCACTAATCCCTGGCATGTGTATATCCATTAAAATAAGTTTAAAATCATTTTCTTTAACCATTTTAATAGCGTCCAATCCGTTATCTGCTACTTTACAAATTATCTTGTGCTTTTCTAGTATTTTTTTGGTAATCATTTGATTGATTTTGTTGTCCTCAACCACTAAAATAGAAACCTTTTCCAAAGATTTATAATCAATATTATAGGCTTTATTACCTAAATCAGTGTCTCCAAAAGTATCTTCTGAGATGTTAAAAGAAATATCAAACCAAAATTTAGAACCTTGTCCAAGAACACTTTCTAAATAAACCTTACTATTCATTAATTCTAGTAGGTTTTTCACAATAGAAAGTCCCAAACCAGAACCTCCAAATTTTCTATTAATCTGAAGCGATCCTTGATTAAAGGTCTCAAAAATACTTTTCTGTTTTTGCATGGATATTCCTACTCCAGTATCTTCAATTTCAACATGAAGATTTACTTTATCTTTGACACTACTCAGCTTATTGATACGAATAGTTACTTCTCCATTTTGTGTGAATTTTACGGAGTTACCGATCAAGTTGATAAGTACTTGAGAAAGTTTAAGTGGATCACCAATCAATTTTTCAGGGATGCTTTCATCGTATTCAAGAGTCAAACTATTTTTTCTGTCCTCTGCAGTTTTTTTAAGTGTTATTAACACATCATTGATTCGTTTTTTAAGGCTAAAAGTTGTTTTTTCAATTTCTACTTTATTGGCTTCTAATTTGTTTAAATCTAATATGTTATTGATAAGGGATAATAGGTATTCACCAGAGAATTTAAGAGAATTTAAATGTTCTTTTTGGTTGGGTTTTGGATCTTCTTCTAATAATAAATGTGTTAAACCTGTAACTGCATAAAGTGGGGTTCTTAGTTCATGTGTAATGGTAGATAAAAATTCAGCTTTGGCCAAAGAAGCTCTTTCTGCTTTCTCTTTAGCTATGGTAAGTTCAACGTTTTTATCTTTTAATAAGTCATTAGCTTTGGCTCTTAAATTATTGTTTTTAAATAATGATAATGCCAATAAAGAAAGTATAATAATAAGGGCAATACTTAATCCAGTAGTCATTTTACTAAAATATATTGACTCCTGGTTTTTGTTAATTTCTTTTTGCTGAGATGCTATAATTTCATCTTTATCACCAATGTTTGAATCATAGCCAGAACTTTTAGAAATGGCTTGAATATAAAGGGAATAAAGTAATTCTTTCTCTTGTAAATACGTGTCCAATAAGGTGGAGGCTTCTTGAGGCTTATTTTCTCTAGAAGCTATTTGAGATTCAACTCGGTAGCCTTCTGTTTTTAAATTTGAAAATGAATTCTTAGTCACCAATAAATTATAATTATTAAATGCTGCTTTAGCTGATAAAAGATTATTGGTATTGTTTAAGTTGTTTAATTTAAGGAATGCAACAGCTTCGTATAAATATAATTCAGCTTGTTTGTATTTTAAATTATTAGATTTTAATAGTGGCAAAGCTGCTTCAAGATAATTGATAGCTGCGCTTGGATTGTTTTTTTCTAATTCAAGAAGACCAAAGTAATAGATGGTTATTGCTTGATTTTTTTCATTATTTAGCGATGTAAAAATTATATCTGCATCTTTTAAGTATGTTTCTGCTTTTTTGTAATCTTTTAATTTAGTTAATACCAATCCATAGAGATTATAAGCTTGTCCGAGTTTTAATTGATTGTTTTCTTTTTTTAAAAATATTATTGCATTTAAAACTTCAGCTGCCGCTTTTTTATAATTATGAATTTGGTATTGTAGTTTGGCGAAATTTAAATAGACATCTGATTTAAGAATATTGTCATCAGAATTGATTACTAATTGAAGTGCTTCGTTTAAATGAATGATAGCAGATTCAAAGTCTTGATCTAAAATAGCATTGTTAGCTATTGTTTGATATTTATAAAATTGAGATAGGGTATCCTGCTTCACTTCTTGTGCATTAAGATGATGCAGTATAAAGAAGCAAATAATTGTAAAAATTAACTTTATTTGAATTTTAAAAAAAAAGATATCCCTGTCCCTGTTTTAAAAATAATATCACTGTTTAAGTGTTAAATATACTCATTTATTAGGCACAAAGTGAATTAAATCTATTATTCTCGATGAATATCCTACCTCATTATCATACCAACCAATAATCTTAATCATTTTACCAATAGCCGAAGTCATACCAGCATCAAAAATACAAGAATGATTGTTTCCTTTTATATCTATCGATACTATGGGGTCCTCGGTATATTGAAGTATGTTTTTAAAATGTGTTTCTGAGGCATTTTTAAAAGCATTATTTATTTCAGTAATACTAACGTCTCTTTTCGCATTTATGGTAATATCGGTTAAGGAACCATTCGGAACCGGTACTCTAATTCCGCATCCTCCTATTACATTTTCAAGTTCAGGAAAGATTTTTGTCAAAGCTTTTGCAGCGCCTGTAGTAGTAGGTACAATAGATTGACTTGCTGCTCGTGCTCTTCTTAGATCTCGATGAGGCTGATCGTGTAAACTTTGATCTGTTGTGTAAGAATGTACGGTAGTGATATATGCTTGCTCTATGCCACATAAATCATTAATGATCTGAAGCATTGGAGCTGCATTATTGGTTGTGCAAGAAGCATTTGATATAATAATGTCTTCAGAATTTATGATGGAATCATTTACGCCAACGACAATCGTTTTTATAGATTCATCCTCAGGTGGAACTGAAAGAATAACTTTCTTTGCGCCATTAGTAATATGATGTTGTAATTGCTTTCTAGTTTTATATTTTCCAGAACATTCGATGACAAAGTCTAAGTTGCCCCAATCTATTTTTTTTATATTTTTTTCTGAAGAAAAACGAATGGTTTGATTCGCAATTGAAATACCGTTATTCGTGGCTTTGACTTCTTCTTTTAAAACACCATGAATGCTATCATATTTCAATAAATGACATAATGTATGTGCATCTGAAATATCATTAATGATGTTGACATTTATTGTTGGATGGTTTATTAATAATCTGAAAAGAGTTCTTCCTATTCTTCCAAAACCATTGATTCCTACCTGAATAGTTTTCTTCATTAATATAATATTAAGTAAGGTGTTTTTGAGCTTTGTACGATGAACGTACCAAAGCTCCACTTTCTACATGACGGAATCCTAACTCTAATCCAATAGTTTCGTATTTTTTAAATTGTTCAGGAGTAATAAATTCTTTAACAGACAAATGTTTTTTAGACGGTTGTAAATATTGTCCAATTGTAATAATATCAAGATTTACCCTACTTAAGTCTCTTATTGTTTGAATAACTTCTTCTTCAGTTTCACCAAGTCCAAGCATAATTCCACTTTTAGTTCTTTTTGCTCCTTGTTTTTTTAAGTAATTTAAAACCTCTAGGCTTCTTTCGTATTTTGCTTGAATTCTTACCTCTCTAGAAAGACGCTTAACAGTTTCCATGTTATGAGAAATAACTTCTGGATGTACTGCTAATATGCGATCAATATTAGTAGTATTGCCTTGAAAATCTGGAATTAAGGTTTCCAAGGTTATGTTTGGGTTCATGCGTCTAATAGATTTTACAGTTTCCGCCCAGAGTATAGATCCCATATCCTTTAAGTCATCTCGATCTACTGAAGTTATTACCGCATGTTTAATATTCATGAGCTTAATAGATCTTGCTACTTTTTCTGGTTCATCCCAGTCTATTGTTTCTGGTCTTCCAGTTTTAACGCCACAAAAGCCGCAAGAACGGGTGCAAATATTACCCAAAATCATAAAAGTAGCAGTACCTTCAGTCCAACATTCGCCCATATTTGGACAACTGCCAGATGTGCAAATGGTATTTAGATTGTATTTGTCAACCAGTCCTCTTAAATCGGTGTATTTTTTACCGGTTGGAAGCTTTACCCTAAGCCATTTTGGCTTCGGTGTGAATTGTTTTTTTTCTGTAGTTTCTATTCTCATAATTAAGAACAAAGATAAGAAGTTTCATGATATTATTCTCATAAAGCTCAAAGAAGTCCAAACCCAAAATCTACTTCAGCTCTGGTAGATATTAATAGATGATAGACACCTATAATTGATCCAAGAAATAGAAAACAGCGCTAATTTTTTGTAGTAAAATTTTAATTGGAGTGATTTTCTTTAATGATTTCTGCTAATAATTTCCTCGCTCTTAGTAATCTTACCTTTATATTATTAAGAGGTTCGTTAAGTTTTTTAGAAATTTCTAAATAACTCATTTCTTGAAAATAACGTAGATTAATAACATCCTGATAATGTGGTTTTAATAATTTTATAAAATTTAATAATTCTGCTAAATTTTGTTTAGTAATCAGCTTATCTTCAGGTGTTGGAGAGTGATCTGGGATTCTTTTTACTTGTTCATCTGAAGTAGTTGAAGATTGAGAATGTATAGAAGCATTTTTTTTTCTTGTTTTATCGATCTGAATATTTTTAGAAATGGTAATTAACCAAGTGCCAAACTCAAACTCATCCTTAAAAGTATGTATTTTATCAAACGCTTTAGAAAAACTTTCAATTGTTATATCTTCTGCTTCATATTCGTTTTGTACTCTTTTTAATTGAAAGCCATAAACATCATTCCAATAATGATCTAGCAAAAAATTAAAAGCTATTTGTGAGCCTTCTTTTGCTTTTCGAATCTGAATTATAATATTTTTTTTTGTTATTTCCACAAAGCTGTTTTTATGAGCTATTTGAAATAAATGTAGTGAATTGAAAGATAATCAAAATTATTCCTAAAAATCACAACAATTAAAATTACTAAAAGTGCAAACAGTTAAAGTAACACCATAGTTACAAAAGCCTATTTTTGCAGTTCTTCAGAACAATTTTCAAATTGTTCAGGTGTTTTTCCACAAAAACCACAAGATTCACCTTCTTTATTTAAAAAAGGACTTTGACTTGCGCAAGTACCACCAAATTCACCATCTTTTTGAGCCCATATCTTTATAGCGATTCCTGCAAAAGCAAGAAGTAGTAATACAATAGTTATTACATAAATTCCCATAGTAAATAATTGAAATACAAAAATACAATCTTTATTGCTTTTTTAATATTGATTTTAGCAGTTTTTGCTATCTTTAATGATGTTTTATAGAATTGTAAAAGATAAATTATCTTCTTTGTTTAGCGATAGAGAACTAGTATTAACTATTAACTAGATAATATTAACTTCAGGTTTAATAAAGATTCCAAATTCTTCTTTCACTTTGGTTTGTATTTTTTTAGAGAGAGAAACTATTTCTTTTCCAGTTGTATTTCCATAGTTAACTAATACTAATGCTTGTTTTTTATGCACACCAGCATCACCAATTCGCTTTCCTTTAAACCCGGATTGTTCGATTAGCCAGCCAGCTGGAATTTTATATTCTGAATTTGATATTTTGTAATACGGAGCTTCTGGATAGTTTCTGTGAAATTTTTTAAATTCAAAATCATTAATAATTGGATTTTTAAAAAAACTTCCGCTATTTCCTAATTTTTTTGGATCTGGTAATTTGGACTTCCTAATTTTTATAACTGCTTCAGATATTTCTTTTAGGGTTGGATTTTCTATTTGAAGATTATTTAATTCCTCTTTAATAGCTCCATACCCAATGTTTTTATTGTGATTGGTCTTTGTTAAATTAAAAATTACACTTGTTATGATAAATTCACCTTTTTCTTCATTTTTAAATATAGAACTTCGATAACCAAATTTACACGCTTCTCTAGTAAATTTTTTTTCAGAATGGTTGTATAAAGAAATGGTATTGCAACTATTAAAAATATCTTCCAATTCAACTCCATAGGCTCCAATATTTTGAATAGGTGCTGTGCCAACATTGCCTGGAATTAATGATAAATTCTCAACACCTCCATAATCATGGTCGATACAATATTCTACAAATTCTTGCCAGTTTTCACCCGCCATAACTTTAAGAGATATGGTATTCTTATTTTCAGATATAATTTCAATTCCTTTAATATTTATGTGAATAACTAAAGCATCAATATCTTGAGTTAAAAGCAGGTTACTACCTCCTCCTAAAATAAATATTTCGGAATGAATTTTAGATTTTAATATTTTTTTTAAGTCACTAATTGATTGAATAGAAGCAAAATATCGCGCAGTACAATCAATTGCAAAAGTGTTGTATGTTTTTAAAGATTTATGTTCTTCAATATGCATTAATCTTGGTATTTTTTTAGGGCTTGTTTTAAAATTTCCACTGCATTTATTAAGCTTTCTTTTTTAAGTACATATGCAATTCTAATTTGATTTAATCCAGCACCTTTAGAAGAATAAAACCCTGCAGCTGGTGCCACCATTATTGTTCTTCCATTATAATCAAACTCTTCCAATAACCATTGTGAAAAATTGTCACTATTTTTAACAGGTAATTCTACAATACAATAAAATGCCCCCTTAGGAACTCCAACTTTTACACCAGGAATTTCTTTTAATTTATTAATCAATGTATCTCTTCGATCTTTATACTCTAAAATTACCTCATCAAAATAACTTTGTGGTGTTTCTAGAGCTGCTTCACTAGCAATTTGTGCAAAAGTGGGTGGGCTTAATCTTGCCTGAGCAAATTTTAAAGCAGTTGAAATAACTTCTTTATTTTTTGAAACTAAACATCCTATGCGAGCACCACACATACTATATCGTTTAGATACAGAGTCTATAATAATTCCATTATCTGCAAGACTTTCTTCTTGTAAAATTGAATAATGAGCTTCTCCATCATAAGTGAATTCACGATAAACTTCATCTGCTACTAAAAATAAATTATGTTTTAATACAATAGAAGCCAGTTTTTTTATTTCTTCTTTTGAATATAAATAACCAGTTGGATTACCAGGGTTACAAATTATAATTGCTTTAGTCTTTGGGCTAATTAATTTTTCGAATTCTGAAATAGGAGGTAATGCAAAATTATCTTCAATTTTTGAAATTACTGGTACAATATTTACTCCAGATGCAGTGGCAAATCCATTATAATTTGCATAAAAAGGCTCAGGAATTATGATTTCATCACCTTGATCACAAATGGTTCCCATGGCAAATAATAATGCTTCACTTCCTCCAGTGGTTACAATAATATCGTTGCCAGCTACTGGTATATTATTTCGATTGTAGTATGCAGCAATTTTTTCACGATATTCTTCTGAGCCTTCTGAGCGGCTATAAGCTAATGTCTCAAGTTGATGATTGGCCACAGCATCCAATGCAACTTTTGGCGATTTAATATCGGGCTGACCAATATTTAAATAATATATTTTTTTGCCGGATTTAGCTGCTTTTTCAGCATATGGGACCAATTTTCTAATTGGTGATTCTGGCATTTTTAATCCTTTAGAAGATATTGATGGCATCGTTTTGTATTTAAAAGCAAAGTTGCAAAATAATTCTTAAATTTTAGTTCTATTAAAGAGTCTTTTGATAAAATTACTTATATTAACAATATTAAAACATCTTTTAAAATAAATCGCCAAATCATTCTATTAAGTATTCTTTTATGTTTAACAACTAAGGGAATTGCTCAAAGCGGTTTTTTTTTTCCTGAAGACAAAAAAAAAGATAAAATATCATTTAAATTAATTAATAATTTGGTGGTAATTCCTGTTGAAGTTAACGGAACAAAACTTACTTTTTTATTAGATACCGGGGTAAGCTCAACCATAATGTTTAGTTTGTCTGAGATTGATTCTTTAGCGCTTAACGATTCAAAACTTATTCGTTTAAGAGGATTAGGAGAAGGAGGTAGTATTCCAGCTTTGAAAAGTAGTTTTAATAAAATAAAGATTGGAAAGGTTACAGATATTAACCATACAATATTTGTTGTTTTTGATAAATCACTTAGTCTTTCTAAACGAATGGGAATACCAATTCATGGAATCATAGGTTACGATTTTTTTAAAAATTTAGTAGTCAAAACAAACTATAATACAAGGAAAATATTTTTGTATGCACCAAGAAACTACATCGAAAAAGAATGTAAAAAATGTGAAGTTTTTGATTTAACTTTTCACAATAAAAAGCCATATTTAAATGTTACGAATATCTATGGAAATGAGAGTGATGTTCTTACGTTACTTATAGATTCTGGATCTAGTGATGCCATTTGGTTATTTGATGACGCTATTCTTGAAATAAATCTTAATAATAAATGGTTTGATGATTTTCTTGGTCAAGGTTTGAGTGGAGATATTTTTGGTAAACGATCCAAAATTCCTAAAATGAGTATTGGTAATTTTGAAATGACTAATATAAAAGTTGCGTTCCCAAATAAAGAATCGATAGAAAATATTAAACTATTTAAAGAAAGAGATGGCAGTATTGGAGGAGAATTGTTAAATAGATTTACCATCATAATGAATTATCCATTAAAAAAAATAAGCTTAAAAAAGAATAATAAATTTAAGGATCCATTTCATTATAATATGAGTGGATTAACAATTAAGCATGATGGTCTTGTATTGATAAAGAATAAACGAGATTCTTTTAAAAACAGATCAAATGAAATTGATGGAGCAACACAGATTACCGTTTCCTCTACCTATGATTTTTCTCTTGAACCAAAATATGTTGTTTCAGAAATCAGAAAAGAATCACCTTCTTTTTTAGCGGGCATAAAAGTAGGTGATGAGATACTATCCGTAAATGGAACTCAAGCTTATCAATATAATTTATATCAGATTATTGGTTTGTTTTCTTCTAAAGCAGGTAAGAGAATTACCCTGAAAATTAAAAGAAACAATGCAATTCTTAGAAAAAAATTTATTTTAACATCCTTGTTTTAAACTGAAAAAAGGGATGTTATTATAATATAACATCCCTTTTACTTCTAATTAGAATGAATTTATTTTGTTTTCTCTAAAACACTTTTTCCGTTATCACCACCCGTTGCAAGTACTTTTCCTTTAATTTTTAAAGAAAATATAGGTTGATCTGCATTGGAATAAACGGTTACCGTTTTTCTAATAGGCCCAACTCTTTTAGTATCATATTTCACTTCGATAGTACTAGATTCTCCAGGAGCTATAGCTCCTTTTGGTTTTGAAGGGACCGTACATCCACAAGATGATTTTACATTACTTACAATTAATGGCGCGTCACCAGTATTTGTAAACTCAAAAACTCTGACTCCATCGCTTCCTTTTGCTATTTCGCCATAGTCAATAATGTCTGTTTTAAATTCAATTTTTGCTTGTGCATGTAATTGCTGTAATAATCCTACAAAAGCGATTAATGCTATAATTACTATTTTTTTCATATCAAAGGTGTTTATTAAATGCTAAAGTAGTTAACTTTAAAACATCTTGCAAAGTATATCATTCACTTTTATAATCATAAGGATATACTTACTTTTGCAAATTACTATTCAAATATCAGACCAAAATGGCTTTAGAAGTGAAATATAATGCTCAAAATATTGAAAATAAATGGTACAGCTACTGGATGGAAAATAACTATTTTCATTCAGAAGTTGATGAGAGAGAGGCTTATAGTATTGTAATTCCACCTCCAAATGTGACAGGTATATTACACATGGGACATATGCTTAATAATACCATTCAAGATGTATTAATTCGTCGTGCTCGTTTACAAGGTAAAAATGCTTGTTGGGTACCTGGTACGGATCATGCATCTATTGCAACAGAAGCAAAAGTGGTCGCGAAATTAAAAGAACAGGGAATTGATAAAAACGATTTATCTAGAGATGAATTTTTAAAGCATGCTTGGGATTGGACTGATGAATATGGTGGAGTAATTTTAGAACAATTAAAAAAATTAGGCTGTTCTTGTGATTGGGATCGCACAAAATTCACTTTGGATGATGACATGAGTGAATCTGTTATAAAAACTTTCGTGAATCTATATAATAAGGGCTTAGTTTATAGAGGATTTAGGATGGTTAATTGGGATCCAGAAGCAAAAACAACCCTATCGGATGAAGAAGTTGAATATGTAGAACAAAAAGGAAAATTATACTATATAAATTATAAAATTGAAGATTCTAACGATATACTCACAATTGCGACTACACGTCCTGAAACCATATTAGGAGATACTGCAATTTGTATCAATCCTAAGGATGAAAGATTCACACATTTAAAAGGAAAAAAAGCGATTGTTCCTATTTGTAATCGTGTTATCCCAATCATCGAAGACGATTATGTAGATATAGAGTTTGGTACAGGTTGCTTAAAAGTAACTCCAGCTCATGATATAAATGATAAAGCTTTAGGTGATAAACACAAGCTTGAAGTAATTGATATTTTTAATGAAGATGCTAGTTTAAATAGTTTCGGATTGCATTATCAAGGGAAAGATCGTTTTGTTGTAAGAGATGAAATATATGAAGAATTAAAATCTTTAGGTTGTGTTTTAAAAGTTGAAACCCACTTAAATAAAGTAGGTACTTCAGAAAGAACAAAAGCAGTAATTGAACCAAGGCTTTCAGATCAATGGTTTTTGAAGATGGATGAGATGGTGAAACCTGCATTAAAAGCAGTACTGGAAACAGAAGAAATTAAATTATTTCCAAAAAAAATAGAAAATACCTACCGTCATTGGTTGGAGAATATTAGAGATTGGAATGTTTCACGTCAATTATGGTGGGGACAACAAATTCCAGCCTATTATTATGGCGATGCTAAAGAAGATTTTGTAGTTGCAGAGAATATAGAAGAAGCATTGTTAATTGCTAGAGATAAAACTGGAAATTCAACATTGAAAAGTGAAGATTTAAAACAAGATCAAGATGCTCTTGATACTTGGTTTTCTTCGTGGTTATGGCCAATATCTGTTTTTGATGGAATTAGAAACCCAAATAATAAAGAAATTAATTATTATTATCCGACCAATGATTTAGTTACAGGTCCAGATATTATTTTCTTTTGGGTAGCACGTATGATATTTGCAGGTTATGAATTTAGAAATAAAAAGCCTTTTAATAATGTATATTTTACAGGTATTGTAAGAGATGATCAAGGGCGGAAAATGTCTAAACAATTGGGAAACTCTCCTGATGCTTTAAAATTGATTGAGGATTATAGCGCAGACGCAGTAAGAGCAGGAATGATGCTATTAAGTTCTGGTGCTGGAAACGATTTATTGTTTGATGAAACTAAGTTGGCACAAGGGAAAGCATTTAGTAATAAAATAATCAATGCGTATCGATTAGTTAGCGGATGGGAGCTAAGTGATAGTATTGAGCAGCCAGAGTCTAGTAAAATTGCCTTAGAATGGTATCACTCTAAATTTCAAAGTGCTTTTGCTGAAATGGAAGATCATTTTTCAAAATACCGCCTTTCAGATTCATTAATGACTATTTATAAGTTAATCTGGGATGATTTCTGTTCTTGGTTATTAGAAATGGTAAAACCAGGTTATCAAAAACCAATGGATAGAAAAACATTTGATGCTATTATTATTACTTTTGAAAATAATTTAAAATTATTACATCCTTTTATGCCATTTATTACTGAAGAAATTTGGCATCAAATATCAGATAGATCAATAGATGAAGCTTTAATTGTTTCAAGATATCCCACTACAGAAGCAGTTGATGATGCTGTTTTAAAAGATTTTGAAATTGCTTCCGAAGTTATTTCAGGAATTAGAACTATTAGAAAAGAGAAAAATATATCATTTAAAGAAACGATAAATTTATCAGTTATAAATAATATTAATGCTGCTAAATCTTTTGATTCTGTAATCAAGAAAATGGGTAATATTGAAAAATTAAATTATATTTCTGAAAAAATAGATGGTGCTTTAACTTATAGAGTTAAATCTAATGAATATTTTATCCCTATGAAGGGTTCTATAAATATTGAAGATGAAATAGTAAAACTTTCAGAAGAATTAAAATACACTCAAGGGTTTTTAAAAAGTATTCAAGGTAAATTGAGTAATGAACGTTTTGTTAATAATGCTCCAGGGAATGTTGTAGCAATCGAACGTCAAAAAGAAGCAGATGCTGTAGCAAAAATTGAAACTATAAAAAGAAGTTTAGAAGGATTGAAATTATAAAAAAAGCCCTTATAATATTAAGGGCTTTTTTTAAATTTACGTTGCATTTTTATACAAGTCTTATTTTTTTGTTTTGGTGAGAACCATCACAATATCCGTTACTTTCTTGGGTATTACCACAACCGCATTTTGGTCTATTTGTATTTTTCATATATAGGTTGTATTAAAATTCTAAATCTACTTTTATGTCAAAATCATCATAAATAGCTTTGTCTTTTAAGCCATCAAAAAATGAACTTGATCCGTATTTTATATCGTATTTAGTTCGATCAATTTTTAAAGCTGCAGTTGCCTTTTTGCCATAAATTGAAAAATCAAACTCAATACTATTCGTAATTCCTTTGATGGTCAAATCACCTTTAATTCTGTAAGAGTTTTTGCCACTTACTGTTATTTCTTTGAATTGTAAGGTAGCACTTGGATATTCATTGGTTCCAAAAAAATCTTTTGATTTTAGATGCCCATCAAGCTTCTCTTTATATTCTCCTTCTAGATCTGTACACTCCATAGATTTCATATCTATCAGAAATGTTCCATCAACTAACTTTCCATCTTCTGTAAAAGTCAATGTTCCGGATTCAAATTTTAAATTTCCTTCATGAGAACCAGTTACTTTAAAACCTTTCCAATGCAAGTTGCTTTTATCGACATTGATGTCTATTTTTTCATTCAATACTGTTGTAAAAGAATAGCTGCCGAAAACAATCAATAGTAATGCTAATAATTTTTTAAATTTGTTTTTCATTTTAAATTTGGTTTATATTTTATAGACTACAAATATGAAAAATAATATTTTTTTAAAAAATAAACTAGATTAACAAATCAAAATAGCTCGCCTACGATTTATTCTTAAGTAACTGCGCTTTAATTTTACTTAAAAATTCTTTTGTGATCCCCAAATAAGAGGCTACCATGTATTGAGGAACTCTTTGCTCTATGTTTGGATATTGATTTTTAAAATATATATATTGATCTTTTGCAGAGAGGCTAAAATTATTGACAATTCTTTTTTGTGAAGAGACCAGCGCTTTTTCTAGTAATTTTCTAAAAAGTGTTTCTATTTTCGGAATATTTTTAAAAATTTCATCTTGATTTTGACAGGTAAATTGAATGACTTCTGTATCCTCGAGACACTTAACATTAAAGTCCGAAGGTTTTTGGGTTATAAAGCTACTAATATCTGACGACCACCAATTTTCAATTGCAAATGTTACTATATGTTCTTGACCTTTTTGATCAATGTAAAAATTTTCAGTACATCCAGAAATAATAAAGTTGGTGTGCATACAAACTTCACCTTGCTGAACTATGTATTGACCTTTAAAATATTTTTTATAATTGGTATATGAACGTAAAAAAGTTATTTCTTTTTCATTTAAGTCTACAAAATTTTTAATGTAATTTAAAAAAGGAGCGTATTTCATAAATAGGTAGGGTGTTAAAGTTTTGATCCAAATGCCAAATCACCTGCATCACCTAATCCAGGGACAATATAACCCTTGCTGTCTAGTTCATCATCAATTGCAGCAATCCAAAGGTGTGTGTGTTCAGGAAAATGAGATTTAATAAAATCGATTCCTTCAGTGCTAGCAATGATAGCAACAATATGAATATCATCGATGACTCTTTGCTTTTTGATAGCTTCATAAACTGCAACTAAAGACTGACCAGTTGCTAACATGGGATCTGCTAATAATAGGGTTTTACCTTTTAATGAAGGAGCTGCAAAATATTCAACTTTGATTTCAAAATTATTATCTTGATTTGGGTGGTGTCTGTATGCTGAAATAAAAGCATTTTCTGAGTCATCAAAATAATTTAATAAGCCTTGATGTAAAGGTAAACCAGCTCGTAAAACAGAACATATTACTATTTTATTAATTGGAAGATGGACGTTTTTAATCCCTAATGGAGTAATAATACTCCTATTATTGTAACTAATAAATTTACTGAGTTCATATCCTAGAACTTCACCTATACGTTCTATATTTCTTCTAAATCGAAGTGAATCTTTTTGAATAGAAACGTCTCTAATCTCTGCAATAAATTTATTTAAAATAGAATTATTTTGCCCTATATGATGAATGATCATATTTAATTATTTTCGATATAAAAAATAGTGCTTTGCACACTCAATATAATGTTCTTTGGCTTCATAAGGAGTTAAACCTTGTGTTTGAAATAGTGCATTTGTTTTAAAAGCATTAATTAAAGGTGTTTTACTTCTCGGGGTATCTTGATCGTTAGTAGCAATTTTATAAAAAGAATACAAACGTAATAATAAATCTGCAGGAAAAGGATCCTTATGATCGTTAACGCTTTTAACAGCTTTTCTAAATACTATTTCCAATTCTTCAGTTGTCATTTTGCCAATACAGTAATTCCTCCTTTTACTTTTTGATTAAGCTTCACATTAATTTTCGTACCTAAAGGTAAAAAAATATCTACACGTGAACCAAATTTTATAAAACCACTATCAGAAGTTTGGAAAACTTCCTGACCTTCTTCTGCATAATTTACAATTCTTTTGGCAACAGCACCAGCTATTTGTCTATGCATTATTTCTCCAAATTCTAAGGACTTAACCACTACAGTAGTACGTTCGTTCTCTTCTGAGGATTTTGGGTGCCATGCTACTAAAAATTTACCAGGATGGTATTTGTTATAAACAATACTTCCACTTACCGGATACCTTGTTACATGCACATTTAAGGGTGACATGAATACAGAAATTTGTAGTCTTTTATCTTTAAAATATTCTTTTTCAAAAACTTCTTCAATAACCACAACCTTGCCATCAACAGCTGACAAAACTTGGTTTATGTTTAATTTAAAATCTCTTTTTGGGTTTCTGAAAAACTGAAGAATTAGAAACAGTACTATCAAAACAATTATTAAAACTCCTTTTTTTAGGTATTCATTATCAATTAAGAAGTGAGCAGAAACTGCTAAAATTGCACTAATTAAAAAAACTGTGGTAATAATTTTAAACCCTTCTTTATGAAACATAATTTATTATAATTATAAACAAATAAATAAATGGACCCGCAAATATAATACCGTCAAGCCTATCATAAACCCCACCGTGACCGGGCATAATGTTTCCGCTATCTTTTACTCCAGCTAGTCTTTTAAATTTTGACTGAATTAAATCACCAATTGTCCCTAAAACAGAAACTAATAAACCCAAAAATAACCAAAATATTAGACTATATTCAGTTATTGATGTGAACTTAAAAAAAATAAAACTTGCAAAAAGAGCTCCCACCAAACCACCAAAAAAACCTTCAATCGTTTTTTTAGGAGATATCTTTTTCATTAGTTTTCTTTTTCCAAAACCTTTCCCTACTAGATAAGCAAAAGTATCATTGGTCCAGGCAAGTATAAATATGCCTAATATTATTTGTGGTTCAAAATCCTTATTTGTAAAAGGAATTAGTGCTAAAAAAACAAAACCACTGATAATGTAAAATATAATATATAAATAACGTTTTGATTTTAATAAGGATATTTTATTAAAGATCATTATATCTCTACTTAAAAATAGATTTATTATAATAGTTGCCGATAATAAAATTGAAATTAACACACTATTTATTTCCTCATTACCTAAAAAATAGAATGATGTGGCTAGAATGATGTAAGCAATTGTTCCTTTTAGTTTTATCAGTTTTAAAAATTCATTTAAAGTGATAATCGCAAGAATAAATAGTAAGCCGATGTACCATTCACTAGACATGAAGAGTGACAATAAAATAATCGAAATATAAATTACTCCAGATAATAAGCGAACAATAACTTCTTTCATAAATTATAAGTCTTCGAGTAGCAACAAATATAAGTTTTTTGTACTACTTCCATAACTCATAAAATCCTTTTCTTTATTGGTTTCAAAATCTTGTATGGTGGTAATGTTACTTGGGATAAGGTTTTTACTTTGGTTTTTGATTTTCCGCATTCCTTCACTAATTGTATCAGTTAGTTGACTCGTAGTTGCAAAAACTATAAATTTAGAGGGTAATTCGTTTAATTTTTTTTCTTTTATTTGATTGGATGAGAATAATATAGATCCATTTTTTGCAATTAAAGATTCACAAGTAGTTAGGAAAAAAGAATTCTCTTTTTCTTTTTTAAAATTAAACTTATTTGAATTAAATTTAAATCCTAATTGTTGATTGATACAGTAAATGTCTTCCTCAGCAATTTTATTTTCTTCAAGTATATTATGGAATGATTGCAATACTTCATCCATAGACAAGCAATAAAGGAATTTACCACCATTTTTATTGAAAATATAGGTGAATTTTTCATCTATTGGCGCACCATCTTTTGGGAAATAACTACTTTCTTCAGATTCATTTATGGAAATCTCTGACTTTGGTTTTTTTCCAAAAAATTTTCTTAGCAGATTCATTTGCTATTTATTAGGGGCTTTGTAGGTTACTTATTATTCAAATATATAAAATCTATGTTTAACAGGTATTCTTTTATCTTAATTTAATAAGCACAAGCATGGATAAAATAAACTATAATTTATTCTTTAGTCTCCTTTAAAATAGATTCACTTTTATCGTCTTCAATTATTTCAGTACCCAGATCGTTAGAAGCATCTTTTATAGGGCTAGTTTCTAATTTAGAATAAGGACGGTCCCCAAATATTTTCTGAAGGTTATCTTTGAAAATAACTTCTTTATCTAATAATACCGTTGCCAGTTCAGTTAATTTATCTTTATGCTTATTTAAAATACTGATAGCTCTTTGGTATTGTTCTTCAATCATTTTTGAAATTTCCTCATCGATAAGTTCAGCAGTTTTTTCACTGTAGGGTTTTGTGAAACCATATTCGTTTCCACTTGATGAATCATAATAAGTTAAATTACCGATTTTTTCATTTAAACCGTAAACTGTTACCATAGCTCTAGCTTGTTTAGTAACTTTTTCAAGATCATTAAGTGCCCCAGTTGATATTTCGTTAAATATTACCTTTTCTGCAGCTCTTCCTCCAAGTGTTGCACACATTTCGTCCAACATTTGATTTGGTTTAACCAATTGACGTTCTTCGGGTAAATACCAGGCAGCTCCTAAAGATTTCCCTCTAGGAACAATAGTAACTTTTACTAAAGGAGCAGCATGTTCTAGCATCCAACTTACGGTTGCGTGACCAGCTTCATGAAAAGCAATTGCTTCTTTTTCTTTTGGTGAGATTATTTTATTTTTCTTTTCTAAACCACCTACAATTCTATCTACAGCATCTAGAAAATCCTGTTTTTCAACAGTTTTTTTATCATATCTAGCTGCTATTAGCGCAGCTTCATTACATACATTAGCGATATCTGCTCCAGAAAAACCAGGTGTTTGTTTTGATAAGAAATCGGTATCTAATTTTTCATCAACCTTTAATGGACGAAGATGGACTTCAAATATCTCTTTACGTTCTCTAACATCTGGTAAGTCAATATAGATTTGTCTGTCAAATCGTCCAGCACGCATTAATGCTTTGTCCAATACATCAGCCCTGTTAGTTGCAGCTAAAACGATTACATTAGAATCTGAGCCAAAACCATCCATTTCAGTTAGTAATTGGTTTAGTGTGTTTTCTCTTTCGTCGTTAGATCCAGACATGTTATTCTTTCCTCTAGCACGACCAATGGCATCGATTTCATCTATAAAAATAATAGATGGAGACTTTTCTTTTGCTTGTTTAAATAAATCACGAACTCTAGACGCTCCAACACCAACAAACATTTCTACAAAATCTGAACCTGATAAGGAAAAGAAAGGTACGTTTGCTTCTCCTGCAACAGCTTTAGCCAACAAAGTTTTACCAGTACCAGGAAGTCCTACTAATAGAGCTCCTTTAGGGATTTTTCCTCCCAAAGCAGTATATTTTTCAGGTTTTTTTAGAAAATCGACTATTTCTTGTACTTCTTCTTTGGCTCCCTCAAGACCCGCAACATCTTTGAAACTTGTCTTAACGTCTGTATCTTGATCGAACAATTTCGCTTTCGACTTCCCAATATTAAAAATTTGACCTCCAGCACCTCCTCCAGCACCACCAGACATTCTTTTCATAATAAATATCCAAATCCCGATAATAATAACAAATGGAAGTAGTGAAATCAATATTTCACTCATCACATTATTGTCGGTTTCGTATACAACAGTCGTTTGTAAATTATCTTGAGATTTTATTTTATCAAGGCTATTTTCGAAATTTTGTAAGTCTCCAAATTCAAATTGATAAGAAGCCTCTTTTCCATCAGACAAGAAATTAGATCCCTTTTTGTTTTTTGTGTGTTTTTCTTTGTCTTTTGCTTCTGGAGTAAGATATACTTTGGCAATCTTACGATTAACAATTTCAACTTTTTCAACATCTCCATCTCTTAAAAGAGTTTCAAATTCTCCTTGAGTAGTTTTTTTTGGTTGAGACCAACTTCCACCACCAAAAACATTCAAGACTATAAACACAATAATAATAGCTCCATAAATCCAGTAACTATTAAATTTTGGTTTTTTTAATTCCGATTTTTTATTATTGTTTGCCATTAGGCTTCTTGTTTTTTTGTTGTTGTTTCTATGATAACTGATTTTGCATCGCCCCACAATCCTTCGATATTGTAAAACTCCCGAATTTGTTTTTGGAATACATGAACCACTACGTGGACATAGTCTAATAATACCCATTCGGCATTATTACTACCTTCTACATGCCAAGGTTTTTCTTGTATAGCTTTACTTACTGTTTTTTGTACTGAATTTACAATCGCATTTACTTGCGTATTTGAATTACCATTACAGATTATAAAATAATCACAAACAGTGTTTTCTATGTCTCTTAAATCAAGAATTTCAATATCTTGACCTTTTACTTCTTCAATCCCTTTTATAATTTGTGTTATAAGTTGATCAGTCCCTTTTTCTTTTTTCAATATATTTGTATTTATCCCTAATAAATGGGGTGCGAAGTTATTATTTTTTTGTTTATTTAAATGCTATTCTAACGTTACATTAACACATTTTTTTTTATACCTTGAACATAATCAAACTTAATGCCATTGATTCAACAAATTCTTACCTGCTTAACTTAAGTAGGGCGGTGAATCTTGAAGACCCAACTATTGTTATAACTAATATACAAAAAAAGGGTAGAGGACAGCATGGGACTAGTTGGCAATCTGTGCCACAACAAAGTCTATTGTTTAGTATGTTTAAAAGATTTGAAAACCTTCCTACTAATAAAATATCAAGCATTACTTATGCAGTTTCATTAGGTTTAGAAAATGCTTTTAAAAAATATAAAATACCAAATATTACTATAAAATGGCCTAACGACATAATGTCACGCTCTAAAAAAATGGCAGGAATTTTAATTGAAAATCAGATAAAACAAGGAAATGTCGTTTCCAGTGTTATTGGACTTGGAATTAATGTAAACGAAGAAAAATTTAAATCGCTACCTCAGGCTACTTCGATGTTGTTAGCTACTGGAAATAAATTTGATTTAAATGAAGTTTTACAACTTATAATTGACGAAATTTTAATTCAATTAAATAAACTTGAAAAAGGCGAGCATGCTGATTTGAAAATAAAATATGAATCATCTCTTTTTAGAAACGATATGATTTCTGTATTTGAATTTCCAGATGGTTATCGTTTTAATGGCAAAATAAAAGGAGTTAATGAAATTGGGGAAATCGTAATTGAAAATGAAAATGAAATTTCAAATTCATATCAATTAAAGGAAATAAAAATGTTGTTTTAAAATTATAAGTTCTCTAAGTTACTTGATAAGGTTTCTATAAATTTTGTGATAGGTCCTTTTATCATCATTGCCATCATAGGATTAAAATCTCCTTCGAATTGTAAACTCACATAAGAAGACTGTTCATTTATAGCCTCAATGTTGCCTATTAGAGTAAATGGAAGTTTATCACTAATAGCAACTAATTTCACCTGTATAGGACAGTTTACTTCTTTTAGTTCTAATGCGATTTCTGGCATTCCTTTTAAAGCAAAAACAAATGCGTCATCTCTAATAATTTCAAATTTACTAATAGTATCAGGCATTAGCTTTTCGAAATTTTTCACATCACATAAAAAATCAAAAAGTACTTCTGCAGATTTTTGAACGGTTACTTTTTTACTTGTTAAATTCATGTTGTGTTTTTTTATAATTATTAAAATTAGTAAAATAATACCAATTATTTACCCCAGTTTTCTGGATCAATTCTCCATTTTGATAGAATTTCAGCTTCAGAAGAAGTGATATATTTAGATTTTTCAGCTAGAAGTAGTAAGTTCTTGTAATTACTCAGTGTATGTAAATTGACATTAGCATTCTTAAAGTTTTCTTCAGCAATTGCAAATCCATACGTAAATATGGCAAGCATACCTTTGACATTTACCTCAGCTTCTTTTAAAGATTTTACAGCTAATAAGCTACTTTTTCCAGTACTTATAAGATCTTCAATGATAATCGCATTTTGTCCTTTTTCTACATGTCCTTCTACTTTATTTTGGCGGCCATGTTTTTTTGCTTCTGGCCTTACATAACAAAAAGGAAGATTTAAAGCCTCAGCAACCAATGCGCCAATACCAATCGCACCTGTAGCTACACCAACTATTACGTCAGGTTTACCATAGATTTCTTCAATCTGTTTAGCTAAATTTTCTTTTATGTAATTTCTAATAATTGGATACGAAAGTGTAATCCTGTTGTCACAATAAATAGGAGAATTCCATCCAGAAGCCCATTTAAATGGATTTTGTGGTTGTAATTTAATTGCATTAATTTGCAGAAGTAATTCAGCAGTTTTTTGAGCTGTCTCTTTATTTAAAATCATATTGCAAATGTATAAAGTTTTTGTTAAAGACATACCAATAATTCTCTCTACTAAAAAAAATATTGGGAGTCAGTATACTGCAATACCCTTAAAAATTGTAAATTTTAAAAATTTGATCAAACAAATAATAAAAGGAGATCTGAATTATATTAATCTATATCATAAAAATGAAGAGAAACTAGAAAAATTTCTTAAAAAAAAATTACCTGTAGTCCAAGCTGCTGGTGGACTAGTGTATAATAACAAAAGAGAAATACTTTTCATATACCGCAATTCTAAATGGGATCTTCCAAAGGGTGTATTAGAAAAAGGAGAAACTTTCGAAGAAGCTGCAATAAGAGAAGTGGAGGAAGAAACAGGAGTGCAGAACCTAGAAATTAGAAGTTTTATTGCAAAAACCTATCATGTATTTAAGCGCAATGGTGAATTTAAATTAAAGATTACTTATTGGTACGAAATGTATACAGAATCTAAAGTAGAATTAGTTCCGCAAGCTAAAGAAGGAATAAAAAAGGCAAAATGGAAAAACTTTGAAAAATCTCAAAAAGCATTACAAGGTTCCTATGAAAATGTAAAATTACTTTTTCCTAAAGAGTATTTAACCACCCATCCTAACGATAGGGTATCTTAAAAACAGTGTTATGTTAGATTTAAGATTGATATTTTAGCTCGATTAATGAATGTTAATATTATATTCATAAACACCTTTACCTCAAAGTATAAATCTATAAGCTTACCTTTGGCCATGGTATAACATTTAGCCACTATATAAATATGGAACAAGCGGAATTTTTACAACAACATGTTTTTACAGATTTAAAAAATCTGAATGATGGATTTGATCAAGAGGATATTCGATATTTTTCTGAGTCGGATTTCGAAACTATTCTAGGACGAGCGGAACATTTTGGGATTGGTATTTATGAAATAAAGCCTTTTTTTAATGGAGAACCTTATAAGGTTTCAGGACATTTAGACCATAATAAAAAAGCTACAGACCCTAGATGGTTTAAAAAAGCATTTTTAACCTTTAAAATGGGTCAATCTGGACTTGTTTATTCCGCTTCTTATAAAGTTTCTAAAAAACTTTTAGCGAGATAGATCATCTTTTTAAAGAAGCAAAAATTAAAACGACTCAAGGGAATATTCGATTAAAATAGACCAGTCAATTAACAAAAAAAGCCTAGTAAATTAGTGCTAGGCTTTTTTTGTTCTAAATTTTATTGAACTACTCACTCACTTCTAATTTACGTTCCTTCCACATTAAAAGTCCACCATCCATATCATAAATTTTAGTAAAACCCATTTCTTTTAATCTTAATGCCGCCTGTTTGCTGCCCAAACCTTGATTACAATACACATAAACAGGTTTGCTTTTATCTAAAGTTTTAACTTTTTCATTAAAATTATCATTGGTCACACAAATATTTTGCGCTCCTTCTAAATGACTTTCCTTATACTCTTTTGGAGTTCTCACATCGATTAACTGAATAATATCTTCACTATAAACAGCATCGTAAACTTGTTGCGGGGATATCAATTCAATTTCACCTTTAGCAACTACTTCTTTAGAATGGTCTTTACAAGATTGAAATGCAAACAATACAACAAGTGAAATTAATAATAGAATCTTTTTCATAATAAATAATTTAATAAGCCTGGCTAAAATTACATAAGGCTTAACCAACCATTTACTTTTAAACGTTCTTTTTATGTAATTGTTACAAAATTACTAATTAAATCGATTTAAAATATATTAACTAACTGTGTTTATTTTTGTGCTCATTATTATTTTGACATCATTTTAATTCCAATATAAACAGTTCTTGGAAGTGAAGGACCAAAAACAAAATTACTATCTCTGTCTTTTCCAATATCAAAGTTTGATTGATAGGAATTAAAAATATTTTTCACGCCACCATAAAACTCTAGTTTTGATTGCATTTTTTCAATTTCAATAGTATAACCAATCTTTGCGCTTAATTCTGAAAACGGATCTGAAGTATACATTTCATCGACCAATTGATTTGGTGCACCTGCAAAATGAGGCATAATCATTTTACCTGTATATACGTAATTTAGGTTAGCATTAAATTTATCATTTGGGGTAAAGGATAAAGTTGCATACCCATAATCATTAGGTGTTCTAGTAAATTCTCTTATACCTTCAACCCCTTCTATGTATTCAACAGCGTCATCAAATTCACTCGACTGTATGGTAAAACCTGTTTCTAATTGTATCTTTTTATCGAAATTGGTTCTTAATTCTAAAGTGACACCTTGCACAGTTGCTCCTTGTCCGTTTTGTTTTTCAAATAATTCACCAAAGTCGTCTTGTCCTATTGGCTGAAGAAAAAACGCATCATTTAATCTTGTATAAAATCCTTCTAATGTAAAACCTACTATATAGTGTTCTGTTGGTTTATCAAAATTTATTGAAGCACTATAACTTTGTGATTTTTCTGGAATTAAATCTGGTGATAATGAAACACGTGAAACACCACCACCTGCAAAAGCAATATGTAAATCTGTGTCGAATGCTTGTGGTGCTCTAAATCCTGTTCCATAACTAAATCTAAATTGTGTATTAGCTTTATATTTGTAAAGCAATGATAACCTTGGGTTAAAAACTAAATTATCAATCAAGTTGTGTTTATCCACTCTTACTCCAGACAGAAAAGTAAATGAAGGTGATATTTCCCAGTCACTTTGTAAAAACGAGCCAAAATTTTTGGTGGTTTGATCAATTAAATAGTTGTACGTAGAAATTTCATCAAAAACATCATCATATAAATATTCGGTTCCTAAAGTAAAGGTATTTGTTCCCTTAATAAAGTCATATACTTTATGATTAAGTTGAAATCCTCCTTGTAAAGTAGTAACGTTTGAAGTTCCATAAGGCGGGTTTTCAAGATGAGCTTGGATTTCTGGTTCTTCATCTGGGAATATCCCTGTATAATGTTTTCGTTTAGTATTTTGCCAAGCCGCATAGGAAATGAATGAAGAATTATCATCATTAAAATTAAGTTGATAATCTGCACTTCCCATCCAAACATTGGTTGATCTTTCTTCTGATTGTTGTGTTAAATATGCTGGTCCTTCTACCATTTCACCACCAAATCTATATTCATTTAAATTACTGATGCTAATTTCTAATTTCTCGTTGTCACTAGGTAAAAAAAATAAGTTTGTACCAAACGAAGTGTTCTCTAATTTTGGTAACTCCGAATAATTATCATCATTATCATCATACCAATCTCTCTCTCTATGATTAAAAAAGAAGGCAATTCCCGAATTCTTATTTTCAGAAACTAAAGAAGCATTTCCACTAAGAACTATGTCGTCTGCTTTTCCGTTTATATTTTGATAAAAAGAATTTAATTCATAAGTGTTTTTTTTGGGAACTTTGGTAATAACATTTACAGTTCCACCTATTGCGCTAGAACCGTATAATGAAGAACCGCCACCTCTTACAACTTCTATTCTATCAATCATATTTGTTGGCAATTGTTCTAAACCATACAAACCTGTTAATGGACTAAAAATAGGACGGCCATTAATAAGAATTTGTGAATATCCACCTGCCAAACCATTCATTCGTAATTGTGTATAGTTGCACGTTTGGCAATCTGTTTCAACTCTTAAACCTGGTTGAAATTTTAATCCCTCAGACAGGTTACAGGCTTGTACATTATTTAAAGTTTCACTATTAATAATGCCAACAATTACGGCTGAATTTGTTTGTCTTTTATAGGTTTTTGTTCCAGTCAATACAATTTCGTCAAGTAAATTTAAATTTTCATTTAAATTAAAGTTTAACTCTAATTTTTGATTGTTTTCATCTAATATAACAGTTTTAGAAACTTTTTTATATCCTACAAATGATGCTGTTACAGTGTACGTTCCAAAAGAAATATTTTCGATATAAAAATGTCCTTTGGAGTCTGTGATTATAACTTTTACCGGATTAGTAGATATAGATATGGTTACAAATTCTTGTTTATTATCATCGACATTCACAGTTCCGTTAATAGTTCCCTCTTGCCCGAATGAAAGACTAAATATGCCAATTGCAAATAGTAGCGTTAAAGTTAATTTTAAATTCATCTTCTTTTATATTTATATATAGTTTTAAGATGCAAATATAATAAGTTAGACTAATCTAACAAATATATTTTGATATTATTTTTTATCTTTGTACTTAAATTTATAATATGCCAACACAAACAAAAGAGAATTATCTTAAAGCAATTTATTTTCTTAGTCAGGAAAACATTGATGTTTCTATTACAGAGTTATCAAAAAAGATGAACGTAAGTAAGCCAACCGTTAATAATATGGCAAAGAAAATGCAAGAAAAAGGTTGGTTGTTTTATGAAAAGTATAAGCCATTTAAATTAACTATTAAGGGTAAAAGATTAGGTGCTTTAATTGTTAGAAAGCATAGGTTAACAGAAATGTTTTTATCTCAAGTAATGAGTTTTGGATGGGAAGAAGTACACGATATTGCAGAAGAAATTGAGCATATTAATTCAGATTTATTTTTTGATAGAATGGATGAAATTTTAGGATTTCCTACTTTAGATCCTCACGGTTCGCCAATTCCAGATAAAAACGGAAAAGTTTTAAAAGTAAATTATTTGAATTTGTCTACTATTAAACCAGGACAAAAAGTGAGGCTGTGTGGATTAGACAATAGTTCTAAAGATTTATTGCTTTATTTGAATAAGAAAAAAATAAAACTTGGATCAGTTTTATCAATACTATATATCGAAAAATTTGATAATAGTTTTGAAATTTTACTTGAAAATAATTCTACCATACTTTTAACTTTTGATGTTTGCTTATCTCTTTTGGTTGAGGAAATATGATTTTTTAATAAACTACAACGCTCTAAAATAAAAATAACAGTAAATTTATAAGCCTGATTTTTTAAATAAACTTAAACTTTTTATTATGATTTCTAAAATTAAATATGCTGGTATATTTATTGGATCAATAGGATATCTAATGAAAGTCACACATTCTGGTTTAGGCTTTTTTTAATAGCGACTTATTGTTTAGCCAAACTTTTTGGGAAATAATATTTTATGTATAAAAAACAGTACTAAAACTATATGCATGTATTAGTTAGTTCATCAAAACCAAGTTAATTATATTAATTTGTACTAATATTACTTTAAACTACAAATCAGTTAATAATTGATAGATCTAGCAATAGTTTGTCAAATTCTGTTGGCATTAATTTTTTGGTAAACTCTGGTATGATTAGTTTTAATTTACAATTAAAATTATTATTTTTGGATTTAACTTTAAAATTTAAAAATGAAAAATTATTTTTACTTACTGGCTTTACTTACCTTTAGTCTTGTTTATGCTCAGGAAAATAACGAGCCAGAACTTTGGATCACCTATGAATACACTCCAAAGGCAGGAATGAATCAAAAGTTTGAAAACGCTATTGCAGAGAAAACAACTCTTTTTAATACTGCTGATAATTCTGCATTTACTGCAGTATTAATGACGGGAGCTGAAGCTGAAAATGGTCGTTATGAGCGGATAATGCCTCGTAGAACAAATGACTGGTATAGTAACTCTTTAAGTTCAGAAGAGTCAAATTTTTGGCAAAAAAATGTTGCAAAATACATTCAAACTGGAAAAGGCCCGTATGTTTGGCAAAGAATCAAAAGTTTATCCATAAATTTTGAAGAGGCTCGACCTACTAAATATTTTCGCTCTTTTACTCGTGTTCTTAAAAATGGTAATAATGAAGATTTTTGGCGCTATTTAAAGCGTCATTCCGAAGTGTTGAGAAAAGCTCGCCCCGACGTACAAGAAGCTATTTTTGTTATGAGCTCTGGGGGAAACACCAATACGGTTCGGATCCTCACAGCGTTTAATGATCCAAATGAGAGAGAAGGTAAGAGAAAGGAAGGTGTCGTAGTAGATATGTATGAAGAAATGTATGGTGAAGGCTCTTGGGAAGATGATTTTCAAAAATACAATGAATGTTTAGTAGAATGGACCCGTCCAACATATGACTTTATGATGCTACCAGATTTATCTACAAAACTCTAACATTTTAGTTTTCTTTAGAAAATAAAAAAAACCTCCCAATGCGGAGGTTTTTTTATAATTTTAATATTAGAAAATTTAATCAAAAAATTATTCTTCGAAATAACACCGAGCAGGACAAGTGAATTAAATCGTGCGATTTTAGGAGTATACAATAAGGCTTACTAGAATAAACGTATACAAATAATAAAACTTTACGAAAGAATTAAGTAAGTTGTTTAAGAAATTAAGAAAGAAAATAGAAGACCTTTTTTGTCTTTTGTTTTAAATATATTTACAAAAAAAAATCAATGAAGAATATCGCATCTTCTTTTATGTTACCAAATGGATCCGTTTTAAAAAACAGAATTGCAAAGTCTGCAATGAGTGAAAATTTTGGAACACGACACCACGCCCCAAGTAAGGGTTTAATAAACGCATATCAGGTTTGGGCAAAAGGAAATCCAGGATTACTGATTACAGGAAATATAATGGTCGACAAAATGGCGCTAGGTGAGGCGCGCAATGTAGTAGTTGAAGACTATAAGGATTTTGAGTTGTTAAAAAAATGGGCTAAATCAGTGAAAGGAACTGGTGTGCATCTTTGGCCACAAATAAACCACCCAGGTAGGCAGGCTTTTGCAGCAATTAACAGAGAAACAGTAGCACCATCTGCGGTATCGCTAAATATGGGTAGTGCATCCAAAATGTTTAAAATGCCAACAGCATTGACAGAAGAAGCAATTTGGGACATTATAAAACGCTTTGGAAATACCGCAAGAATAATGAAAGAAGCTGGTTTTACAGGCTGTCAAATCCATGGGGCCCATGGATACTTAGTAAGTCAGTTCCTTTCTCCTAATAGTAATATTCGATCTGATCAATGGGGCGGTTCTCTTTTAAATAGGGCGCGTTTTGTTTTAGAGATTTATCGTGAAATTCGATATCAAGTAGGCTCGGATTATCCGATAGGAATTAAAATTAATTCTGCAGATTTTCAGAGAGGTGGATTTACAGAAGAAGAATCTATGGAAGTGATTCAACTTCTTGGGAACGAGGGAATCGATTTAATTGAAATATCTGGTGGAACTTATGAGAAGCCAGCTATGATTCAGGGAAATCGAAAGAAAAGTACCATATCGCGTGAAGCGTATTTCCTAGATTATATTGAAAAAGCTCGAAAATTGATTAAAACACCTTTGCTACTTACGGGAGGGTTTCGTTCTGTTTCGGTAATGGATAAAGCTTTGGAAGATGGTAGTTTAGATATTGTTGGTTTGGCAAGACCATTTTGCTTGTATCCTAATTTGGCTAATCAAATTTTTGACGGGTCTATACAACGATTTGAAACTCCGATCCCAAAAATTGGTATTAAGCTTTTAGACCAACTTGGTGGTGTAGAATTACCTTGGTATGAACTTCAGATTCAGCGTATTGGAAATGGAAAGTCTCCTAAAACTAACCTGCCAGGAATTTTTGCTTTCTGGTTTAGCCTTAAGGGTTTGTTTTTTAAATCTTTTTGGAAGAATAAATAAGTTTCAGTAATAAATATATTCCCAAAAATAAAATTTATCCTTGGGAATAAAAATTGGAGCCGGGGAGATTAACCTTCGGTTTTTCTCTTAACTCCCTTTTAGGAAATAGAGCAAACTGTCCTTTCAGTCCAGGCGTCCAAAACCAACAAAGCCCTTACAAATAAATTTGCAGGACTTTTTATGATGTTGTCCACAGTTTTGCTGTGATTTAAAGTGGATCTCTCGGTCCTTATTTCGAACTTTTTCAGCACTTATCTAAACCACTGAATTTTTTTAGATATATTATCTCTTTTTATTTTTTTTGTGTTTTTAGAGTTGTGAACTCCTAAATAAAAGAATCCCAAACATATTTCATCTTCATTAAGTGTAAGAAATGTTCTAAGTTTGTTAATATATTTTGGTGTGCTCCAATAGCCTCCAATATTACTATCTACGCAAGAGATCCATAGATTTTGTACTGCCATGGAAGTAGCAGCTATTTCTTCCCATTCGGGTAATAAATCATTATTTTTTTTCATGCAGATACAGATTATATGACTTGATTTATTAAAACTATTTTCTAGTTTCTTTTTTTTATTTTCAGAAACTTCTTTATTTTTTATAATCTCATCAAGTAGTTTATTCTTTGAATCATTACAGAATATTTTAAATATCCATGGCTGAGTCATTTTGTGTGTAGGGGCATAATTTGCATTTTCCAGTAATTGAACAATAACATCTTCTTCTATTAGTTCTCCATTAAATTCATTTGGGTAGATTGATTTACGAGATTGTATTATCGATGATATTTTTTTGTTAATCATTTTGTAATATTTTTAAATACATAAAACTATTTTTTTCAAAAATAGAAAAACCCACTCAATTGAGTGGGTTTTTCTATTGTGGAGCCGGGGAGATTCGAACTCCCGTCCAAACGTGCAATTACAGAGCTTTCTACATGTTTAGTTTTCATTTAAATTTTCGTCCAATTGCCGGTTGAAAACTACCAACGCAAGGCTTATCTTTAATTTGAGTTTCGCAAGTACATCAAAGTACTATACAAGCTAGGTTTA
>Ga0208814_1000323_pt1 | contig 32168 bp, 59 predicted proteins | sample MalvirAntarct_55_FD_184253 | JGI IMG/M metagenome (GOLD analysis project Ga0208814, IMG submission 184253) | Marine viral communities from the Global Malaspina Expedition - Malaspina viral metaG Antarct_55 (SPAdes) (version 2) | ecosystem: Environmental > Aquatic > Marine > Oceanic | place...
GGAAGCGATGCGCGGGATCGTTACGATGACGGTGCGTTCTTTTACAGCGTCGGTATCGGCTACAACTACTGAGGCCTACGAGTGCGATGTTTAACCGCATCGCACTTGCTCTTTATGTCGAGCTAAAGAAGATTAATTCGTGCAGGCTTGCTTCATGGATAAAAGATCCGATTGCTGGACGAATGAGAGTCTTGCCGGTCCGCTTGAACGCGGCCAGCAATACTTCGCTGACCGGTTAATCTAGCTATCCAAAGATGACGCCGGGAATTGGACAATCTCGATGCCGCTTCCCTAGAAATCCTTCCGCATCACCGACTGCTTTGTTCCTTCGCCGAGGCAACCGATCTTCTATAATCACGTTGGCCGCGTCGCTCAGCGTGACCTAGTCAGTGTCGACTACGCCGGATTGACGCGGCGAGGCGCCAGAGACTCGGCCTCGTAGCTGACCGAGCTAGATCACAGCTGTGGTTAACCGTCCGGGGCATGCCCGCTGGCCGGCCTGAAGAATCCGTTCTGCAGGGACTCGCAGCTGAATCAACAAGTAGTCAGCAAACTCATCGGTATATCCTTGCCGGGCAATCGCCAGCTCCATGCATTTAAGCCAGGCATCGCGCTCGGTTTCGCCCACTGTCCAGCGAGTGTGAAACTGCGGAATGCTGATGCTGCCGTAGTGTTCCGCGTAGCGACGTGGGCCGCCCAGCCAGCCGCAAAGAAACGCAGCCAGCCGCTTGCGTGACTCGACCAGATCGCGTGGGTACAGGTGGCGGATGCAGCGAGCGTCTTCGAGTTCGTCCATGATCAGGTAGAAGTCTTCGACCAGGCGAGCCAGGCCAGACTCGCCACCTGCCGCCTGGAATGAAGCATCGCCCGTACCAAACGGAACGTCAGATGTAGTACTCATGTTAAGCCCTCGAAATGGCAGCGGGCCGTGGAGATTGATCCAGAGCAACGGATGCGGTTTTGGCACTCAGGCGCGCTTGGATGATGGTCTATGCTGTCGTCAAATCCGGTTGGAGACTCGCTATGCGCAACATTCTTCTTGCTTATGACGGTTCGGACAATGCCAAGCGGGCATTGCAATACATCATCGATTTTGCCGCCGATGCGCCTAAGCCGCCGCAGGTGCATGTGCTGAACGTACAGCAGGAGCCGGTGCTCTACGGCGAATTCGTTACCGCGGGTACGGTTGATGAGCTGAACCAGAGCTTTATCGATAAATCGAACCGTACTCTTGCAGATGCCGCTACAGCGCTGCAGACGGCCGGGATTCCACACCAGACCCACGCAATTCTGGGTAACGTGGCTGAGCAGGTGAATGATGCGGTGCAGCGCTTCGGCTGTGACACGGTGGTAATGGGAACCCGCGGTCTGGGTAGCTTTACCGGCATGCTGATGGGCTCGGTCGCCAATCGGGTCGTGCATGAAGTATCGGTGCCGGTCCTGCTGGTGAAGTAACCGGCGCCGCCCGTACCGGGCTGGACTCAGTCCGGTTTTTTCTTGAGAAGATCGCCCAGGTTGGCGAAGGCCTTAAAGGTTTCCTTCGGACCTAGGTCACCGCCTGGTTTCGACTCGGCGTAGTACTGATTGTCGGTGTAACGCGAGTGCTCGTTGTCGTGGCAGTACAGGCAGAGCAACTCCCAGTTCGAGCCGTCTTCCGGGTTGTTGTCGTGGTTGTGGTCCTTGTGATGGACCGTCAGCTCGCTCAGGCGCTTGCCTGAGAACTCCCTTGCGCAACGTCCGCAGACCCAGGGGTACATCTTCAGGGCCTTCTCACGATAACCCTGCTCGCGCTGTGCGTAGGGCGTATTGGGTTTGTTTGTACTCATCGCTGTGCCTCTAGCTCAACGGTTGCAGTGTTTGTTAGCCGGCCAGGCCGACATAGACATTCTGTACATCATCATGGGCGTCGATGGCGCTGAGAAAGGCTTCGACTTCTTCCAGTTCGGCCTCAGACAGCGTCGTGACGGGATTCTTCGGACGGTAGCCGAGCTGTGCCGACTGGACAGTGAAGCCATGCTCCGGCAGAGCCCGGCAGACCACGTCCATGTCGGTGGCATCGCTGATGAACAGTGTGGCGCCGTCTTCAGCGGCTTCGAAATCTTGGGCGCCCGCTTCGATGGCGGCCAGTTCAGCATCGGCATCGGCGCTAGCCGGCGCTGCTTCGATCATGCCGCAGTGATCGAAATCCCAGGCGACCGAGCCGGAGGCGCCGAGCTGGCCCTTGCGAAACAGCACGCGGATCTCGGCCACAGTGCGGTTAACGTTGTCGGTCAGGCACTCGACGATCACCGGGACCTGATGAGGGGCGAAGCCTTCATAGGTGGTGCGCTCATAGTTGACGCTCTCCCCAAGCAAGCCCGCACCTTTCTTGATAGCGCGTTCCAAGGTCTCACGGGGCATCGAGGCCTTCTTGGCCTGTTCGACTACCAGGCGCAAGCGAGGATTCATGTCCGGGTCGGCGCCGCTGCGGGCCGCGATCATGATTTCCTTGGACAGTTTGCCGAAGGTGCGTCCCTTGGCGTTGGCTGCCGCTTCCTTATGTTTCGCTTTCCACTGTGCGCCCATGAATGTTCTCGTGATTGGTGAAGTTGATGGAGATCGACTGACAGCGATTCTAGCCGTTGCGGCGGCAGCAGGCACGGGCCGCGCGCAACTCCAGGGATGCAGCAGGACGTAATGGTGCTTCTGGCTGTCGACTGTAACGCCCAATTGCATGCCTGCTGTATGAGTACGTGATCGGCACTCGCGGCTCTAATGCGGTTTTTGTCTGGGAACTGTGCCATGTCGCCAAAGGACCTGATGCTGGCCCTGATTGTGATCGTTGTCTGGGGCATGAACTTCGTCGTAATCAAGGTCGGCCTGGACGACATCCCGCCGATGCTGCTGGGCGCACTGCGTTTCATGCTCGCTGCGTTTCCGGCGGTGCTGTTTATCAAACGGCCACAGATGCCTCTGCGCTGGCTACTGGCATACGGCGGGACCATATCGCTCGGTCAGTTCGCCTTTCTCTTCTCCGCGATGAAGGTCGGCATGCCTGCTGGCCTGGCCTCCCTGGTTTTGCAGTCGCAGGCATTTTTCACGCTGTTCTTTGCCGTTCTCTTTCTTGGCGAGCGGCTCCGTGCAAGCAATCTGGTCGGGTTGGTAATCGCCGCTGGTGGTTTACTGCTGATTGGCATGCAAGGCGATCGCAGCATGACACTGGCCGGTTTCCTGCTGACCATCTGCGCAGCCTCGATGTGGGCGATGGGCAATATCGTCACCCGCAAGGTGGGCAAGGTGAATCTGGTTGGGCTGGTGGTATGGGGCAGTCTGATCCCACCCATTCCGTTCTTCGCCCTATCTTGGGTGCTGGAGGGGCCGGAAGCGATCAAGGGCGCGCTCGGCGGGTTCGGGATGGATTCGGCGCTGGTGCTGATCTACCTGGCCTTCGGTGCGACGATTCTTGGCTACGGGCTCTGGAGTAGACTGCTGTCCCGCTATCCGGCGAATACCGTTGCGCCTTTCTCACTGTTGGTGCCCGTCGTTGGCCTGACCTCTGCTGCCGTACTGCTGGATGAGCATCTGGGCCTGTTGCAGGCGGCCGGTGCATTGCTGGTCATGCTGGGGCTGGGGATCAATGTAGGCGGAGGCTGGCTGGTCAGCCGCGTGCGCACTGCCTTTGGTAGCTCGACAGCCTGACAGCAAAACGCCCCGCGACGGCATGCCGTGCGGGGCGCGCTTCTACCTCTATGGCGTTACCGAGCGGCGTGACTGCCCAGTAGTGGTGTAATGCCGTTAGCTTTTTCCCTCTTGGCCGTGCGCTTCTCCTGCGCCGTCTTCTGGGGTTTCTTCTTTGCGTTCTTCTTTGTATCCATACCCTTGCTCATGGTGTCGCCTCGCGATTGATCGGCTTGGTTGTGCGTCCCTGCGTGGGTCTGCTCTGGGCCAGTGCACCTTGGCGTGAGCGTGAAGATCAAAGATGAATGGAGCCGAGACTACGCCTGCCAGACAGGATTGGATAGCGACGGATTTTGCCGTGGCGAGGGGCCGAATCTCATACCTTGAACCGCCCGATCATCGTCTGCAGTTCGCCGCCCAACTGCGCAAGCCGGGCGGTGGATGCGGCCGTTTCCCGGGCCGCCTCAGCGGATTGGTCAGCCACGTCGCGAACGCTGAGCACGCTGCGATTGATTTCCTCAGCAACCGAGCTCTGTTGTTCAGCCGCCGTGGCGATCTGCTGGTTCATCGCTTGAATGACCGAAACGGTTTCGGTAATGGCTTGCAGCTCGGTGCCCACTTCTCTTGCGAGGGTGACGGTATCGCGGGCCAGAGTGCTGCTGCTGTCCATCATTCCAGATGCGGTGCGGGCGCCTTTCTGCAGGGTAGCGATCAGGGCTTCAATTTGCGCAGTGGACTGCTGTGTGCGCTGGGCCAGGCCGCGCACCTCATCGGCTACCACCGCGAAACCGCGCCCAGCTTCACCCGCCCGTGCGGCCTCAATGGCAGCGTTAAGGGCAAGCAGGTTGGTTTGCTCGGCAATGCCATTGATGACGGTCAGCACCGTGCTGATGCCGTCGGTTTCCTGATTCAGCTGGGTCATGGCCTCGGCCGACAGCGTGACCTCATTCGAGAGTCGATCAATCTGCGACAGGGCGCGCTGGACCACCGTGTTGCCTTTAACGGCCTGCCGATCGGCGCGCTGGGCGGCGCTCGACGCCTCTTCGGCATTGCGTGCGACTTCTTGCACCGTCGCGGTCATCTCATGCATGGCCGTCGCGACCTGATCGGTTTCCTGACGCTGGCTGCTGACACCGGCGCTGGTCTGCTCGGTCACCGCGGAAAGCTCATCGGAGGCGCTGGCCAGCTGTGCAGTGATACCACCGATACTTCCGATCAGCGCCTGCAGGTTGCCGCGCGTCTTGCCCAGCGCCTGGAGCAGTTGGCCGAACTCGTCATGGCGTGGCTCGGGAGGCTGACCGGTCATGTCCCCAGCACCGATGCGCTCGGCTATCTGCACTGCCTGGTTGAGGGGCTGCGTTATCTGACGGACGATTAGCCAGCCGATCAGAGCGCCCAGGAGGATCGCCGCCAAGGTAATACCGATGACCTGAATTTTCTTGGTTTGAGCATCATCGGCACGCTTCTGGGTCTGGCTGGAGATGATGCCCCTGGCCTCCTCGTAGAGTTTCGCGAAAATGGCCTCCATGTCCTGGCGCGTCTGTTGCTGACTGGCAACGATGGGCGGCAGTTTCTTCACGAGGTCGACGTACTCGGTCGCGCTGGCCTTGAGGGTTTTCAGGTTTTCGGCTTGGGGACCGATCAGCTCTTGCTCCAGCGGTGCAATGGCTGCGTTCAACGCTTCGAACTGCTGGTTCAGGGTGTTCAGGGCGGCTTCGGATTCTTCCATCAGATATCCGCGGACGGTGAAGCGCAGCAGTCGATTCTGCTTGGAGAGCTCAGTCGTCATCAGCGCGATATTGGCAATGTCTCCGGTCGGGTGTAAGACCGGGTTGCCTTGAACGCCGTTCCAGCGCTGCTCCAGGTTGGCTATCAGTTTGTCAGTGGTATTGCCTGCTTCAACCCAGTTGGCGCGTGTCTGCTTTTTCAGTGCATGCATTGCGACGAGCTTTTCGAATGCGGCCTGGTACTCTCGCGCCTGATTGGCGATGGTTTGCAGCAACTCCCGGTCCTGCGGTTCCGAGAAGCTGGCTTTTTTCTGTTCGACCAGTCGAGCAGTGTTCGCTACCGCATCGGTTACCTGGGCAACGTATTTCTCATCGCCGCGCTCTTCGAAGCGCACCTGTGCATAGCGGATCTGGTTGGCTTCGTTGAGTAGGTTTTCTGCGGTCTGCGCTTTATCGCTCCGTGAGATCAGAGCATCCATGCTGAGCACGCCGATAGCGGCCACGCAGACGGTGAGCAGCAGTACCGCAGCGAAGCCAAGCGTCAGCTTGTAGCTGACTTTGAGATTTTTCATTGTTGTTCCTCAAGCTGGCAGAGCCGATGGTAGTGGTCGTACAACGACATCGGCTTGAACCGCCATAACTTGAGGATGTTGTCTGATGACTGGCTGATTTATAGTCAAACGGCGCTTGTCATTGTCTGACACGCTGTGCCTGGATCTCAGGCAAATCATTTCGGCGCATGTAGGCAAGTAACGGCTCGGTGATGGCTAGCCGGTCATTGATGTTCTGGTCGAGGAGCAGCTGAATCAGCTCACGTTTGAGCGTCATCAGCGGGTTGTCGATGGTTTGCCAGACAAATTCGCTCGCCGGTGTGATGCTGCTGTCGGCGACATCCATGCCGAACGAGTCTTCGCTGAACCGAACGATGTGCTGGCCGGTTTTGCCGTTGAAACCCACAAAACCTTGCAGGCAGTCGGCGGCCCGACAGATGTCGACGGATGTAATGCTCATGTAAACCTCGGTATCGATTCGGGTGGTTTACACGCAGGGCAGGCGCTCGATGCTGCTGGCGACCTTCTTCTGAGGTCGCTTTGGTGGAGGCGTATTGTCGTGGTCGGCGTTGCGTCTGAACAGCGGCATGACGCCGCTTGCCCTTGTCAGAACAACGCCGCCTGATCCTGTTGCCGTCGCCTGCTGTCCAGGCGTTGACGAAAGCGCGTGCGATATTCACTTGCCAGCGGTGACAGGTTGGCCAGCCAGGCGAGTTCGATGTCGTTGACGTCGTCATTGACGAAGCCGCGCCAGACGCGAAGCACGCTGGCGGTCGGCCACGGGTGCTCAATCAAGTGCAGATCCGCGCCGAGTTCGATAGCGCCGGGTTCAAGGGTTCGGTACAGCCATCCGGTTCGGCCACTTTTGGCCATATGGCGAGCGAGGCCACGGACGCTGTGTCGCCGGTCCAGGTTGCTACAAGGCGAGCGGGGCTGGCTGACTTCGATCACGGCATCGCCCCAGCGAAAGCGATCCCCGATACATACCTGTCGTTCATCCAGGCCCAGCGTCGAGAGATTTTCGCCAAACGCGGCGGGACCAATGGCCGACAGCTGCGGATACAGCTTGCGCCAGTGAGAGTAGTGCTCGGCCGGATAGTGGCAAAGGCTGCGATCCGGCCCGCCATGGAAACGGTGATCGGCGACACGGTCGCCCTGTAGCCCGTTGAGATTGAGCCAGACCTCGCCCATCGCCAGCTGCTTGTCGATGGCTGAAGGCTTCTCTGTACCCGGCAGTCGCAGCAGTTGGTCGCGTAGGAAGGGACCTTCAACTGACCATTGCATGAGGGCGCCCTGATCTGGATAGCTGAGCTATGGGGCTGGCTTCAGCCTTCATTGAGACGGGCCAGCTCGCGGCGCACCATGGCGGCGAATTCTGGCGGCTTGAGCTGATAAAGCTCGGTGGCGACCCAGCCCAGCCAACGGCCGCCCATGGCTTGCCGTTGTTCAAGTAGCCGTCGCGCTTCGGCGGTCGCTCGTTCGGCGTGTTGCTGATGAAACTCCGACCGGCTCATGTCTGCTCCTCAAGCTGAGCGCGCGATTCTAAACGACAAGCGCAGTTGGCACCTGATCGCTTGGTAAAGCCGCTGTGCCGCGCTAGGCTCGCGATTCCGTCGTTTAACGAGTTCGAATCATGCCGCGGTCTGTGAACTTCAAGGACAAGATTTCCCGTCAGCGGCCTTATGGGCGCTTGGAGCCGGGTCTCAAAGCCTCCGAAGGTGATCTGTCATTGGTCATCGACCAGCTTGAGAGCGACCGCGGTCGCATTATCAACTCCGCCGCTGTGCGGCGTTTACAGCAGAAGACTCAGGTCTTCCCGCTGGAGCGCAACGCAGCGGTGCGCAGCCGTTTGACCCACTCACTTGAAGTCCAGCAGACGGGTCGCTTCATTGTGCGCACCCTGTACAAACAGCTCGGTGAGCGGGCGACGCAATACGGCCTGGATGGGTTGGAAGGTGCGCTGGAAAGCCTCGTTGAAATGACGTGCTTGATGCACGACATCGGCAACCCACCGTTTGGGCACTTTGGCGAGTTTGCCATTGGCGAGTGGTTCAAGCGGAACCTGAACACGCTGTTCGACGCCGCTGTCCCCAACGGTGAAGGCAATAGCGAATTGCGCAGTCGTATGCTGCTCGATCTCGAACAGTTCGAAGGCAACGCTCAGGCGATTCGCTTAGTCGTTAGCCTGCTACGGCTTAACCTGACCTACACACAGACGGCGGGCCTGCTGAAATACGTGCGCTCCGCTTATGCGCCCAAGCCGGCCAAGGGATCACCCGGCGCTTATCTGTTGAAGAAGCCAGGCTTCTACCTTTCAGAGGAATTTTTTGTCGACGATCTGCAGGCCGCGTTGGGGCTACAACCTGGCACGCGTCACCCGGTGGCCTACATCATGGAGGCGGCCGATGATATCGCCTATTGCCTTGCCGATATCGAAGACTCGGTGGAGAAGGGCATCTTCACCATTGAGCAGTTGTCACAGCTGCTGATCGACAAGTTCTCCGAGCACGGCTCGCCCGACGAGCCGATCGCGAATACCGGCCGCAGCTTTCGCAGCATGGTCGAGTACGCCCAGGCGCGTGCTGTCAAAGAGACGATCAACAAGGTTGGCGAATTCTTCATCTGGCTGCGGGTGAATATGGTCCACCCGCTGGTGCAGCACGCCGCGCAGCAATTTATCGAGCATATCGAGGCGGTCTACGACGGCACGCTGGACCGCGCGCTGCTGGAAGACGCAAGTCTGCCAAACGCCATTGTGCAGACCTTCAAGGATGTCGCGATGGATCACGTGTTCTGTCACCGCGAAGTTGAAACCTTGCAGTTGCAGGGCTACCGAATCCTCCAGGGGCTGCTGGACGCCTACGCGCCGCTGCTGGCCGTCGCTCCGGAGACCTTCCGGGCATTGACGGAAGGCGGTTGCCGTAGCGAGCCGCACCTGCAAATGCTCGCCCGGCGCCTGCCCAGTCAGCTGATCAAGGCCTATCACGAGTCGCTGAAAGCGCATCCTGAGGGAAGTGAAGACCAGGCGTTGTGGGAGTTCTACTACCGCTGCCGCATGCTTCAGGACTTCGTCAGCGGTCTGACCGATCAGCTGGCGCAGGACGAATACCGCACGCTCTCTGCTTTGTAACCTCGATGGCTGGCGAGCCAGTCGTCCTCGCCTGGCTCGCCAGCTCCGGGTGACATCCGCTGCGCCAAAATCGATCGCGCCGCCGTTTCGTTGGTACACCACTTGCATTCGTCTGGTGCGTGCGGTTGGAGTGTGGCCCCTAAATGGCGCAACAACCTGCCGCTGAGCCAGGCGGGATTAACCTTAAGTGTTTGAAAATTAACGCTTTGGTTTGTCGGGGATGAAAATCCTGCAAGTCCGCCGCAACAGTTCATAGCAAACCCCGCTTACCCGTGATGCATGTTGGTGCGTGCTATGGGGGCGGTTTGCTGTTTTGGTGCGCTTACCATAGGACGTAGTAGATGGATAACCCAAGCAGTGCGGTAGAAGTGCTGATTCACGGTGCCAACACCCTGTTCATCCTGATGGGCGCGGTGATGGTCCTGGCAATGCATGCCGGTTTTGCCTTTCTGGAGGTCGGCACCGTACGCCTGAAAAATCAGGTCAACGCGCTGTCGAAAATCATCGCCGATTTTGCCGTCTCGACATTGGCGTATTTCTTCATCGGCTACTGGGTTGCGTATGGCGTGACCTTTCTGCAGCCGGCCGACCAGCTGGTCGCGGAGAACGGCTATTCATTGGTCAAGTTCTTCTTCCTGCTGACGTTCGCCGCTGCAATACCCGCGATCATCTCCGGCGGCATCGCCGAGCGCGCCAAATTCGGGCCACAGCTCTGCGCCACCTTGTTGATCGTTGCGTTCATCTATCCATTCTTTGAAGGCATGATGTGGAACGGCAACTTTGGCGTTCAGGCTTGGCTGGAAGCGCAGTTTGGTGCGCCGTTCCATGATTTCGCCGGTTCGGTAGTGGTGCACGGTATGGGTGGCTGGCTGGCGTTCGGCGCAGTAATTCTGCTTGGCCGCCGTAATGGTCGATACCGTGACGGCCGTTTGGTGGCCTTCGCGCCCTCGAACATTCCGTTCCTTGCGCTGGGATCGTGGATTCTCATCGTCGGCTGGTTCGGCTTCAACGTGATGAGCGCCCAGACGCTTGAGGGCGTCAGCGGGCTGGTGGCGATCAACTCGCTGATGGCCATGGTTGGAGGAACGGCGGCAGCATGGGCGGTCGGCCGTAACGACCCGGGCTTCCTGCATAACGGGCCCTTGGCTGGGCTGGTAGCAGTCTGTGCAGGATCAGATCTGATGCACCCAATCGGTGCGCTGGCTACGGGCATAGTGGCTGGCGCCCTGTTTGTCTGGGCATTCACCGCGGCGCAGGCCAAATGGAAGATCGACGATGTGCTCGGTGTCTGGCCATTGCACGGCCTCTGCGGCGTCTGGGGCGGGCTGGCTTGTGGAATCTTTGGTCAGCACGCGTTGGGTGGGCTGGGCGGCATCAGCATCATCAGCCAGGTGATCGGCACAGGCCTCGGTGTGCTGGTTGCGCTGGTTGGCGGCTTTCTCGTCTATGGCGTGCTCAAGGCGGCGGTCGGTATTCGCCTGAGTCAGGAAGATGAGTTCAATGGTGCGGACTTGTCCATTCACCGGATCGGTGCCCTGAGCCACGATTAACGGCACTCATGCTGGCCGCCGACGCGGCTGGCTGTTGCTGAAGCAGGGCTTGTTTTCCGCTGCGGGACACAGGCTGCTGCTTCAGTCGACCGTACGGGTATGGTCCGCATAAGCGCGCATGAACAGGCCAACGCAATCCTCGACATGCCGCTTGCCGTCTTCGGCGTCCAGTCGCTCGGCATAGCCGATCAGCAGACGAAAATGAGCGGCGCCTTTGATCAACGAACAAAAATGTTCCGCGGCTCGCATCGGCTCGGGCACATCCAGCAACTGGCGCCGGTGCGCCTGGTCGAGCAGCTGCTCCAGATCGAGCAGCAGCTTCTGTGGGCCTGCATCGAAGAACATCCGCGACAGCGTCGGGTTCTGCGCTGCCATTGCCACCATCAGCCGGTGCAGACCGATGGATTCGGGGCTGATGACCAGCTCGTGAAAAGCCTGGGCAATGTCTAGCAGGACCGAACGTACCTCACGCCCATCCTCCAGCACGAACAGCCGGCGCGGCAGACGCGTTTCGCAGGTTGCCTTTACCGCTGCGCCGAACAGCGCCTCCTTGTCCTTGAAGTGGCTGTACAGCGTGAGCTTCGACACGCCGGCTTCGGCGGCGATGGCGTCCATGCTGCTACCTTCATAGCCGTTGCCGAGAAACAGGGTTTGGGCAGCCGCGAGGATTGCCTCGCGCTTGGCGGGGTCCTTTGGGCGGCCTGGGCCGGACGGTGCGGGTGAGCTGTCGGTCATGGGTGTTTTTAATACTAGACTGGTGAGTTCGGTATTTTTACTATACCGCGAAGTTCAAAGAAATCGCTGTACGTCTAGTGCTGTGCGGCTTTTAAGGTTTGCCGCTTCGCCTCTGTACCAATTTCGTACCATTTAGCTGTTTTTCAGCTTGTCCAGTTCGGCCCAGTCGGCACTGGAAGAGATCCACTTGGCGTAGTGCTTCAGCAGCGTTTCGATACTGTTGCCAAGCTGCTGCGCAATGAAGGCCGGAGCGATACCAGCCGACAGGCAAACCGTTGCGTAGGTGTGCCGCGTATCGTACTGCCGACGCGGGCGAATGCCCAGCCGCTTCATCGACTGCTTCAGATGATAGGCCGTGCTGACCACGTTGCTGATGTTGCCTTTCGCGCCGCTGGTGGGCGCAAACACGAACTCATTCCAGTCGCGAGTGAGCTCGGCCATTTCTTCCAGCGCCTCGATGGCCTGATCCACCAATAGCACCTTGCGAATGCGCTTGGTCTTCGTGTTGTCCCGCGCCTTGCCTTTCTCGAGCGTCGACCGGATGCGAATCGTCCGAGCGGGAAGGTCCACGTCTGACCAGCGCAACGAAAGCTGCTCACCTGTCCGCAGCCCGGTGTAGAACGCCAGCTTGAAGAAGGATGCGTAACTCCGGCGAATGCCCGTCAGGCGCCCGTACAGGTCGGCCAGGATGGCGTCACGCTCAGCCGGGGTGAATGGGTCAATGTCGCGCTCGGCCTCCCTGGCCTTCTCAACTGAGCGCATCGGGTTCTCGGCAATGATGCCGTCTTTGGTCGCCGCCTCGAAGATTGCCTTTGCTGCCTGTACCGCGGCGTTCCGGTCGGTTGCCGAGTTCCATTCGATCTTGGTCATCAGAACCCGAACATCTACCGGAAGGATCTCGTCCAGGCGCTTCGTGGCCCAGTGAGGCATCCAGTATTTATTGAGGACTCGCAGGTAGTTGCGGCGGGTGTTGAACACGATCTGCCGGCTGTCCAGCCAGAGCTGCGCGAAGTGCCCAAAGGTCGGGGTGATGCGTGCCAAGGTGTAGCGGGAGGAGGGGAAGAGCTCGGCATACTTGTCGTCCGTGAGCATACCGAGCTTGATCAGCTGCGTTACCTGAGCTCGTAAACCTGCTGCTGCTGCAAATCCCTTGGGCGTTTGAGGATAGGGGAGCGTTTCGCAACGTCGCTCTTTCTTCCATGTGAAGCGGATGCGGACGGAGCCCCCAGCGATCTCGACGCCTTGGGGGAGCCCCACTGACTTTCTGCCCATTCGTTGTACCTCTCCAGGCTGTACATGATACAGCCGTCGATCTTCTCCCATACGCCAGGCGGCAACACTCCGCGCTGACGCTTCCGCTCCAAGGCCTTCGGCGTCGTGCCGATCAGTTCGGCCAACTTCCTCTCGTAAACCTTATCGACCTGCTGGCCTTCAATCGGCTCTGGTTTCTCTCGTGCGCCCATCCCTCACCCCCTCACCGTTACGCCGGCTGCTTCGGCTTGGCCTGCAACCTTGTCAATGCCTTGCCAGTAAGCGCTCTGGACTCGCGTGAACGTGTCGGCGCCCGGCTTTGCTGGCAGCTGAATCACCAACTCCCTCCGCGAGGCCACCCACACATTCCGCATCTGGTCCTTCACGTCCTCGAACTGCTCGCGGTGAGGCTGACGAATCCACCACGCCTCGAACTCTGCTATCGCCGTGTCTGTGTGCTGCATGTCTATCTCCTGCTGCGACTACATCGCGAAGTGGAATTTCAGGAACTTGCCTTTTGGCAGCGGAATCCAGATTTCCCCGCTGCAGTCGTCGCCGAGATATCCGTTTCGCTGGTCGATGTAGGCGTATCGGAACGCATAGCCAATGCAGTCTTCCTTGTGGCCGCCGTGGGTTTCGGTTATCTCAAAGTCGCTGGTGATCTCGGACTCTGCGATGTACTCCTTGATGTGCTGCAGCTTGCGCGGGCTGACAAGCGTCGACACGTAGGCCAAGGCCTCGTCGAGCTTCCGTGATTGCTCAAGGCGATACGCTGTTTCCGCCTCGTTGGCTTTGCGCATTATCTCCGTCATTTCAGATTCAGCGAACATGTCTCTACCTCCCCGCCGACTCTCGCCGGCAGGCTGTGATGTGGTGTGTGGGTTAGGGGGTTGGTGAGCTGTGCTTCAGCATCGCGTCCGTGAATGCTTGTCGACGCAAGCGATCCAGCTCATCCAGCAGCGCATCCAGATCGTCGAAGTTCTGCTTTGCCCTGGATCTTTGCAGCGTGAACCCGTGCCGGGCCATGAACCAGAGGAACACGTCAATGGTGTAGCAGTGAGCCTGCCGCCAGTTGACCTCCTTGGCTGGATGATCGTCTTCCAACTCGATGTAGTCAGCGATCCCCTTGAACAGTTGCTTGCAGTTTTGGAAGTCCCGCATGAATTCCGGCAGGTGCTTCTGATCGTCTCGCCATTGCTTGAGTTGACTATCCATTCACTCCTCCTTCGCATCCATAGGCACCAGTTCCAGCGCCTTAGCCGGGTAGATCTGCACGCTGCCTTTATGCGCCGAACTCTCGACTGCGTAGCCCTCTGGCGTCAATTCCGTGGAGTAGGTGCCGCAGATATGGCCTTCCCACTCGCTGCCGGCGGTCTTGCGTACTAGGTCGCCGTGTTTGAACTTCATTTTCATTGTTGGGCATCCATGGCGGGGCTGGGTGCGACAGCTAGCATTGCGCCGTAGCACTCGGTCATCTCAGAAAATATTGATGCATGACCTATTGCCGCGACTTCATCTCCTTCGAAGCCCAATGCGGCAATCATTTCCACGGTCGGCTTCACTGGAACCAGTGCGAAGCCTTCCGGCACGCTCTGCTCCGGCTGCGGGGCGGCGTAGAGCGGCGTATCGTTGAACTCTGCAGGCCCGTCAGTAAGCACACACGGCGAGTTGTTGCGCCCGTTCTGCAGCTTTGCCAGTGCAGTGCTGGAAGCCCAGCAAGCAGGCTGCTGCTCGGCCTGCTGGGATAGCGCGGCGCGGGCGGCTTCAATTGGCCCTTGCTCGGCATAGCCGTAGAAGTCGACCATGCCTTGCAGCGCCTTACGCAACTTCTCAATCTCCGCCCTCGCAGCCCCCAGCTCAGCGCCTAAGTTTCCTGCTGCCTTCAGTGTCTCGTTCATTGCTCAATCTCCTTGATCGTAGCCAACGGCAGTCCGCTCATTGCCAGCGGGTCGTCATAGCAGACGCCCATCATCTCGGGCCATTTCCGTGCTTCGCCGGGCTGGATCACGCCTTGGTCATACGCGCGATCCCATGCCAGCCGATGCCGGATAACCTGATACAGATCCCATGCAGCACCATCCTCGCGACGCCGGGTCGCCTCGGACATCAGCGTGTTCGCCAAACGCTTTATCTCGTCTTGAGCCGCGTGTCTGCGCTCGTAGTCGCGTAGGTCGTAATAGCCCGGTAGCCGTTCAATGGCGTGGTCGATCTGGCCGATCTTGATCCGCGCTAGCAGCTCGCAGGCCTCTTGCAGTTCGGCGGCTTGGCGTTCAGTTAGGGTCAGGGTGTAGGTGCGCATGTGTCGCCCCTTGTGTGCTGTTCGGCAAGCCTATCCACTCGTCCGCGCCATTCATTGAGGGACGCCTGGGTAAGCGTCTCGCATGGCCTATGGCATTCAGGTTGGAGAGGGCAGGCGTTGCAGCTGCTGCGTGATTTGAAGTTGTAGTGCTTGGCGCAGATGGCCTTGGCGGTATCGGATAGCTCCGCCATCACCCTGCAATCCTGCGTAGAGACTCGCGCTGGCCGATGCGCGGCTCTACGTCGATAAAGCCGGATCCTCTGAAATCGCCATCGGTAGCACGTGCCATGTCCACTTCCAGCCGGGCGGTGGCGTTCACTTCGCCCGCCACCATCGCAACGGCCTTTGCCTGGTCGACGCTGATCTGTCCGTCCATCACCTTGCGCATGGTTTCGCCGAGGATCGCGCGCAGGTCAGATAGGTTGTTCATGTGCTGTCTCCAATTTGTTGAGCTTGCGGCGGAACCAGCCGAGCGTCAGCGCCGTGCTGCGGTACTCTGGCGGGTAGCGGTCGATTGAGTTGCGCCGCATGTTTTCGGCGCGGGTGATGGCTAGCAGGTTGTCAGGGGATAGGTTGTCGGGGTTCTTGTCTCCGAACACGACGATGTGACCGGGTGGCAGCGGGCCGTTGCCCTCTTCCCATATCAGGACGTGAACTGCGCGCCAGTCGACCTTCTTGTCACCTGTATCAGCCACCTTGCGATACAGCACGCCACCCTTTCCGGTGCGTTCGGCGCCGATGGGTCGCCATGTGTTCGATGGCCTGTCGCCTAGCTTGAATTGTGTTTCCTTGGCCCGACCTCCTGCCTGCCAGCCCTTCTTGCCTTTGTTCCAGGGCTCGGAACCTTTCTTGATACGCCCGCAGCCGGTAATGGCTTTGTATTCCTCGGTGCGCTTCAGTCCGAGCTTCTGGACGCGGTTGTAGACGGAGCTGGTACTGCGGCCCATCCGCTGAGCCACGTCACCGAGCGGGAGCGTCTTCCAGTACTCAACCAGTTGCGCGTCATCCGCTGCGCTCCAAGCCTTCCAGCCGGTTTTTCGCCTGCCTGATTCGGGGTTCATGCTTCCTCCGTTACGCCACATGCCGCCAGGTTCTGTACTCGCGGGCTCCAGTGATGGTTCGGACGTGAACGCCCAGCTTCTCGGCCCATTGCTTTGCGGTCATGCCGCGATTGGATCTGATCTCTCGCACCAGGCCGGCATTCAGCCTCGCGTGCGGCAGCTGTTCGCCACGGCGCGCGAACTCATAAGCGCGGCTTAGGTATTCGTCTCGTGTCATGCTGCTGCCTGCCTCTTCGCTCGCTGATAGGCAACCTGCTTTGCAGCCACACACTTCCGGCACTCGCTGCGCCGGTAGCCGCGGGTCTTCAAAAACTGGTAATGCGCGTCGTCATGGGGTTTCCATTCGTCGCAGCAGGGGCAGCGTTTTTCTGTGATACCCGAATCCGAGACACGCTTTATCAGCCTGCCCAGGCGGGTGCCGGTCGGTTTGTTCATGGTTATTGTCCGGGGAGGAGGGCGCCGAGGGGCGCCCGGGTGGGTCAGGCTGCGGCAGATTGAAAGGTGAGGCGCTGGTGAATCTGTCGAACTCGCTCTACGTCTCCGGCGCAGTACCGGGCAACGTCAGCGATGCGACCAGCCTTCACGAAGTCCCAAACCTTGCTGCCGTCGATGTCGTCTCCGATCTCGCTGCCCTTGCCTGCGATGCCGAAGGCGCGGCACAGCTTGTCGAGGCTGACCCGGTTACGGGCGCCGGCCCATGCGGTCATGGTGTCGAATACCGTCTTGTCCCAGGGCTTCGCGTCGAAGGGCAGGCACTGCGGCGGGCGAATGCCGAGCATCACCGCGCGCTGGAAGATGAAGCGCAGATCGAAGTCCAGCACGTTGTGCCCGATGATGGTCGGCACCGATCCGGCTCGAGTGCCACCGGCAAGCATCCTGCCGCCCGCGCTATCGACTGCTGCGAAGAACCCGGCAAGCATGTCGCGCTCCGCCTCTGGCGTTCCGTATGCGTCGTGGTAGAGCGTCACCGGCTCATCATCGCCAATGGCGTAACCAATCACTGCAACGTGGCCCAGCGCGCCGTCGAAGCTGGTTTTACGCCAGCGCTCTTCGATGCCTTCTTCGATCTCGGCACGCTTGGCAGCGATGTACTCAGCGATCTTCGCTTCGTCCTTGTAGTTGGCCGGGGCGCGCACGGCATCCATGTCGGCTTGTGCGTCCTCGCGGAACAGCTCCATCACTGCCTGTGACTGGCCGGGTATCGACTCGATGTCCAAGTACACGTTAACCATTTTTCTGTCTCCAGTATTTTTCGTTGGCGTTATCCCTTGCGCACTGGGCATGCCAATAGCTTGTTGTTGTTTCCCGCTCGTAGACCCGCAGGTTCTCCAAGTCGTCGTATTGCTTGCAGTGTCTGCACTTGCGCTTTGTGGCATCGCCAGTCGCGTTGTATGCGTCCGTTCGGGCATGAATCAGGTTGTGGTATGCGCGATCTGGGCAGATGACCAGGTTCTCGTTCCGGTTATCCGTCTTGATCTCGTTGACGTGGTGCACGACAGCACCTGGCGGCAGCGGCTTGCCAAGTGCCTTTTCGGCGATTCGCACATGGTCGAACACTCGAACGCCATCTACCTGGTGGCCTGGATATCCGTTCTGTAGGTAGCCAGCGCCGTTCGCTGCTTTCTTCGTGATGGATGTGTCGCCGTGAACCCGCCAGCGCCGGTAGTGCATTGCGCACCACCCGCGCTTTTCGGCGCGCTTGGCGCACCCCTCAATAGAGCAAGTGTTCATATTCAGCCCCAAAGAGAAGGGCGCCGAAGCGCCCTAGATATGCTTACCAAGGAATGTCGTCTGCGTCGTCCGGGCGGGCGTAGTTGTCGCCGTATTCGGTCGCCGTGCCGCTACTGGTTTGTTTGTCCTTCGGGCGGCGATCGATTAGTGGTCGCTGCATGACGGCCTGCACCATCTTCTCCAGCTTCGCGGGTGTAGCCGCCTTGTCGCAGATCTCGGAGGCAGTCTTCTCGGATTCAGCACTGAACGGCGCATAGATGGTTGGGCGGGCGTTACCGTTCTGGCTGTTCTTCTCAATCTCCATCTGCAGCAGGAGGCCAATCGGCTTCCCCATCAGCTCTGGGAAGCCCTGAACAGTTGATTTGACGCGCTGCTTTGTCTCGCCATCCCACTTTTCAACCTCGACTGGCTGAGGGTTGCCGACTTTAGGCAAATGCATGCAGGCCATCATTGCGTTGATCAGGTCATAGCCCCCTTTGTTGCGGGTGCCGTGTTGATAGCTCAGGTTCACGTAGAACTGGCCTTCTGCGCCTTCGCGTGACTTGAAGGTGAAGCCAATCCCGGTCGACCCGGTTTCCTGCTTCTCCATGTACTCGGCGCGGGTGAAGGTGCCGATGTACTTGCCGGCTTCGTCGATGAATGCCGATTTGTTATCAGCCGCGCGGGCGGCGTTCTGGTCGAGTGCGAACATGTGTGTCTCCTTGGGGGTTAGGCGGACGCCTTCAGGGCTCGCTCTATAGGCCAGCCATGGGTGTAGATTCGGCTGCGGACAGTGCTCGGGCTCAGCCCTAGCCGTTCGCAGTGTTCGGGTATGGTTGCTGTGATGCCGTCATGCTCGAAGCTGGCCGTGTTGCGCTTGTTGCGGCCTTGCTGCTTCGCTGACTCCCATCGGCAATTGCCTGGCTCGTAATCGCCGTCGTTGTCCTTGCGGCCAAGCGTCGTTCCGGCTGGCCGCTCGCCCATGTCCGCATAGAACCCCTCGAAGGACTTCCAGGCCTCATGGACTGCGATTCCGCGACCGCCGTAGTCAGCAAACTTGTGATTTGCAGGGTTGGTACAGCGGGTGAGCATTGACGACCAAGACCTGTAGGTCGGCGTGCCGTACATAGCGTGCCGCGTCTTGTTCCGAGCGGTAACAGCCGCCCGCTGGCAGCCGCAGCTTGTGGTGTGGCCGCGCCTCAGGTTGCCGAGCATTGCTTTTGACTCGGCGCCGCAGTCGCAGCGGCAAAGCCATACGGCTTGGCCTTTCTCTCGGCTGTGCAGGGAAAGCGCAACGAGCATCCCGAAGCGCTGCCCTGTGAGGTCTAGCGGCCTCACGCGACCGCCTCCAGCTCATAAAAGCTCGTGATCGCTTCGTCAACGAGGGCGAGGTCGTTGTCGATGTGGCGATCTGCAAACATGCCAATCGGGCTCTTGCAGCAGTCCTGCCCGTTAGTTTGCGTGCTGAAGTAGTACTGCGCGTCACGCACTTCTGTGCGCAGCACGATGGTGAAATAGCCTTCCGGCACGAGGGTTTGATCGACCATCTTGCCTACGGTCTTCATTCGCACGTTTCCGAAGTCATCGGTCTGCGTGTGCGCGAGGATGTAGACGCGGCGATGGTCTGCTAGGCCGCCGGCCGCGGTGAAGATGTTCCAAGCGTTTTTTCCAATGTCCGAGAACTTGGTGAAGCCGGTTTCAGTGCTTCGCCCCATCAGCTCGTTAACCATGACCGCCTGGTAGTCATCGATCACGATGATTTCGTGGGGCGATGACCGCATGATCTTCTCGATCAGCGCCGGGCTGTCGGTGCGGATCACGTTGCCCTCGTCGCGAATATCCTTGCGTGTCTTCCATCCCGTCGCACGGAAAGGCAGAGGCTTCTTGATGCACTGAATCAGGAGGGTCTTGGATGGGTCGAGGTTGCGCAGGCTGGTCGACTTGCCGCTACCTGAACTCCCAAGGACCAAAGTTGCAATGCTCATCGTGGCTACCTCTCTTGGTTGTCCCATTGCCGCTCTATGCGTGCGGCCTCGTCTTCGTACTGCCGTCTCTGCTCGCCCTCGAACCGTTCTGGCTCGAATGCCCCGACTTTCATCCAGTCGAGCTGAGCCGCAACGGCAGGCGGAACCTGTGCTGTGGTTGTTTGCATGGTTGGCCTTTAGTAGGCGATTGATACGTTCGGGATCTGGCGCTTGGCGATCAGCGTCACGGCTTGCTTGGCGCACGCTTCGGGCATACCGCCAGCGATGAATGCTTCCAGTGCGGCGCGGTTGATTGCGCCCTTATGTGCAATGTCCGCCTCGCGCGCCTTGGCTTCACGCTCAATGCGAGCCTGCTCGTCTGCCTGACGATGGCGTTCGGCTGCTGCTGCGGCCTGGGCTTTTGCTTCGGCGTCACGCTCGGCCTGCTCGGCGCGCTGCTGAGCTTCCAGTTCACGACGGGCTGACTGCTCGGCTTCCAGCTTCAACTGCAACTCGCGTTGTTCGGCGGCTGCCTTGGCGTCGGCTTCCCGCTTGGCTGCTGCGTCACGCTCGGCATGTGCGCGCTGCTCGGCTTCGCGCTGGGCTTGCTCTGCTGCTTCCCGGGCGATGCGTTCCTCGCGCTCCTTCTGCTCGCGCTGGGCCTGCTCAGCCTGGAATTTAGCGATTGCCGCAAGCTCGGCTTCGTGCTTCTCGCGGGCTACCAGTGCCACCTGTAGCGCGGTGACCGATGCTGCCTTGACGCGGTGCGCCTCTGCCTCGAATTCCTGCCAGTCGTCGCCGATGGTTATCTCTTGCAGTTCGGCCAGCTGCGCCTTGATGGTTGCGCTGTCTGCGTGATCGAGAAATGCGGCAAGCGTTTTCATGTGCTCGATGCCTTGCTCATGCTTCGCCACGCGATCCGCTTCAGCCTGCTCCCACTCATTCAGCGGCGCCCGAACCTCGTCGCGCAGCGCATCCATGCTGTTCACGAACTCGCGTAGCTCAGCCTCGATGGCCTTGGGCATCTCCTTGATGCGCTTCAGGTACTCGCGGCCCGGCTTCTCTACTGCCGTCTTCGACCGGCTGACTTGCGCTGCCAGCGAGGCGATACGGTCGCGACCCTTCTTGGTCGTCAGATCCGGCACCTCATTGGCTGCCTGCTCGCGAGCCAGGGCTACGTAGGCGGTCAGCTTGTTATGGCCGTAGATGGCCGGCGCCTTGTCGATGCTGATGTCGTCAAGCGCTACCAGTTGGTTTTCCGTGGACATAGTTGCTCCCTCGGCCGCATCGCGCAGCCTGTCAGTAGGTTGGTTTATCCGAAGAAGTGATTCAGCGCGCCGATCTGAACCGCTATCAGCACGTCTAGGGCGAAGAAGCCGATCAGCGCAATCCACGCAGCCGCATAGCTGTGGCCTGTGGGGGTGTCGTCGTGTTCGTAGGGGTCGAGGGGGAGGTAGGCGGTTGTCATACCTGAATCCCTCGCTTGTCATACCGATGCACCCATAAGCCGTTTGGCTCGCGATAGGCGCGTACTGGCCAGCCAACAAGGCCGATGGACCGGGCTAGCTCTAGCGCCTCGCGTGGCGTGGCTGCGGCGACTTCCTCTAGCTGTTCGTCGATCAGCGATTTAACTGGTGCGGTAGTGGCGTTCATGGCTGAGATCCTTTCGTCGATTTCTTTTCCGCAGTGAAGGCGGCTCCGTTTACGCAGCGCACCTCTAGGTCCTCTATATCTGCGGACAGGGTCTTGATTCCGCCGTTTGGCGTGCAGCTGCTCGTTGCCCAATCGATGTCAACGGGCCTCACGCTCTGGTCTGAGAACAGGACTGCTGCTCCCGTCGCAAAAGCCGTGACAAACATCATTAAGAAGAAACCGCTCACATCGTTCATGGCTGCTCTCCTTGCAGGGCGGCGTCAATGGCTGCGTCTACGTCTTCGTTACTGAAGACAAGTGACCCCATTACGACCTGAGATACTGATCCGCCTAGCTCACGCATAAGGAACCGATACCGCTCGGCGTCCTTCGCCATGCGCCGCACCTGCTCAGGCACCGATACGTCGCCGCCGTCTGGCGGGTCCATGTACTGGACGCCAGGCAGAGCTGCCGTTACTTCGTTGATCACGTTCAAGCTGTTCGAATACCAATCGGTCAGCGTCTCAACCTGACGCAACAGATCATCCCGCTCAGCGAGAAGGGCGCGATTCCGAGCGACCTGATCGTCCAGAAGGGCCTGCAGCTGCATGCGCTGGTCGGCTTCCTTTGCCAGTCGCGCCTTGAGCTTGTCGATGTAGCGATTCGTGCTCATGCCGCAGTCCTCACGGTGAATTTCGTCTTGAGCGTCCATGCCTTCGTGACTGCGTGATTCATCCGCAGGTAAAGGCTCGTTTCGATCTGGCCGGTGTCGCGCAAGGCTTTCAGGTAGCCGTACAGCACGTTGCAGTGATAGTCGGCAGTGGCTGCGTATCGGGCGCCCCGCAGGTGCTTGAAGTGCTCGCGAATGGTGTCGTCGGTCTTCATGCTGCGTCCCTCCTGATCTCTTCGGCGTGTTCGCGGCGCCGGTTGGCCTCGTGTTCGAGGAAGTCATCTATCCGGTCATCGCAGTAGTCGATGAAGGCGTTGACGGTGTCCTCGTCGTGATCTTGCAACTGCTCACGAATGGCTTCCTCAAGCGTTGTGTTATCAGGAGGCAGGGACGACTCTCGGCGCCGCTGGCCGCGTGCTAGTGCGTTCATGGGTTCACCTCGAATGCGTATTCGGGACAGGTTTCGTGGAGAGGCTGGCGGCATGATCTGCATCGGAAAATGCAGTAGCCGTCCTCGCCCGGGTAAACCGCTTGTTTACCGTCGCGCCGGAAGTCGCTTTTCGAATCTGCGGCCGTGCGAATCTCTACCGGCTGCCCGCAAGAGCAGTTGGTCTTGATGATTGCCATAGTGATTTGCCTCGGAATGGCACCCACTGCAAAGCCCCCGTTGTGAGGTACAGGCAGAGGCTTTGCGGTGAGTGCTGGGGTGTAGGAAGGCCGCTATCGGCGGCAAGTCGGCCATCTCAACGGGCAAGCTGTGAGAGCCCGCCAACGGCTGCCGGTGTTTTACGCAATCAGGGCACTACCGGCTTATCCCTGTCGCAGATATCCGGTAAACCGGGGCGCTGCGCTCGCCTGTTACTGCGGGTATTCAGGTATCGGTGCCCAGTGGGTCACGTCGTGAATCCGTTCTTCGTAGAAGGTGTAAAACCCTGTGTTGTTGCGGGAGACAGGCATATTTCGCAGCCCGAGGCATAGGCCTAGGCGAGGGAAGCGCCCGTTCCACAACAGGATTTGCTGGTGACTCGTCGGAGGCATTTGATCCTTCACAGCGACCCACTCGCGGGACAACGGCGGGGCTGGGGCCCTAACCGGGGCTGTCTTCTTCCAAGGCCACATCATCCATCTCCTTTCCAATTCCTCCCCCACCACTCAGCAATGATCCATACGATCCAGATAGCGGTGAGGAGGAGTAAGCCGTGATAGGGGGTCATTCGTCTGCGGCGCTGAGCCGCTCCACAGTAATGCGGTAGGTCGGCACGCCATTGCAGGTGATGACAACCGGCTCTTTGTTCGCCAGAACATGCTGCGCGACAGCGGCGCTTGCTTCGCCCGTTACATCGGTCTTGTTGCTGTTCCAGCTCCGGCCATTCTTTGCCACTCCGCCGCAGTAGATGCGGTTGGTAAGCGGCGATGTCGCAACGTGCAGGTTTGCCATCTCCGTATCTCCGTTCGTTAAGCCACCAACTCCACCTCATCCACTCGCTTAACCCTTGTCAGCGTCTGCTGCCGGGGTGCGTCTGGACGGCGTATGGGGCGTATCTGTGAGTGCTCGGAGCCCGCTATTCCTTAGGCTCAAGCGCGTACTTAATGGCGATGTTTTCTTCGGGGGTATAGATCGGGTTGCATGTACTGCAATGACCGGCAACTGCGACCTCGACACGATGCATGGCTGATTCTGCTGGCCTTAAACAGCTCGGGCAGCTATCAGGCAAATCAGGAAGGTCTGCGTGGCTAGCAACGCAACCCTCAGCCGCTTCCATGGTGGAGTGCTCCCAGTCGCAAACTGGGCAGAAGTAGACTTCCGATACGCTGGGCATGCAGCAGTCGCGTGCCTCGTCTTCGTAGTCGTGCTGTTCATTGCAGCTGCCGCATTCGTACTTGACGATGATTCCTTTGCGTTGAGCCATTGTGGTTACTCCGGTTTGATCCCAATGCCGCCTCATCGAAGCGGCATCAGTGATTCGTCGGTGTTTCTCTCCGCACTGCCCGTTCGGGTCATTCGCTCGGTTCGGTCAGCACCTCGCCTGTTCCAGCCCCTCAATGGCTTTTCCAGTGCACCGGTCGCCGTCGAGGCAATGCGGTTTGTGTTGCGGCAGATTGTGTAAAGAGCGTTTCGGGATTCACCCGAGGCCCGTTTCGGGGCCTTGAAGCTTGTTGCGCTTCGATGGAGTGAAATATAGGCAAACCTTTTTTATTAGTCAATAGGAACTCCTGTATTTTTGTGTAATCAGTAGTTAGCGGCCGATATTTAGCCGCTCACTGGCCGACGAATGGTCGGTTTTGCATGCAATGCAGGGAGAAATCTATGGCGAAGGTGTTCGTTCACGCCGAAATAAAGGCAACGTGGCCAGGAGGCCAGCTTGATATGCAGCCCACGACGGCGCAGGAGGTGGCCGCAGCGGGTATCCAGCTCGCCGTGGAGGAGCTTGGTACGGGAGGGGCGGGGAGGCTGCTAAGACGGGAGTTAAGGAAGTACCCGAACGACTACCTGGGCGCGGGCCGGGATGACAGTAGAGACGAGTAGCGGAAACAAAAAAGCCCCGCCAAGTGCGGGGCTTCTCTGTCTTCTATGCGGCTAGTACGGCGATCCGCGCCGGCGCTGGACCGTTGACCACCAGAAGACCCAGCCAATAATGCGGATGCCTTCCGACACCACTTCTTCCCCGCTGAATATCTCGTCTGGATGCTCCTCGGAGTTCTCCGAGCGCAAGCGCAGCCCGCCATTTGGCAGCCTATAAACATACTTTACCCGCAGCATTCCACCATGATCGATGGCGTAAATGTCGCCGTCGTAAATCTGTGTCGTACCTATGTCGATTCCGATAGTGGCGCCAGGCATGATCACGCGCGCCATGGAGTTGCCGGAAACCTGCGCAGCCTTAGCATTCTCTGGCTGAACGCTAGCCTCTCGCAGCGTGCTCTTGGCGAATCGCACCATCCTTCCAGGGGACTCCTGAATGGAGGTCGACCCGTTCCCCGCCGATAGTTCTACTTCTTTGTACAGCGGCACATACACCTCGTCATTCTCTAGGGGCGTATCGCTGTCCCATACCGACAGGTCGCCAACGATTTGAAACTCGTTAGCCTGCTGTGTCGGCAGCAGCACGACATTCTCCATGCCGCCTGTCGGGTCTTTCGAATCGGACAGCATCTCACCTTGGCCTGTTTCCAGCCAATAGGGGCTCACTCCGCAGGCACGCGCAATGCTCGCCGTATAAGACGAGCTCGCTGACTTGCCGCGCTCAAGATCCGAAATCGAGGCCTGCTTGATTCCGATCTTTTCGGCGAGTTCGCCCTGGGTAAGGCCGGCGTATTTGCGCGCGGCTTTGACGCGGTGTTTGTAGTCCATGGGCGAATCATCACAGGGACACCTATATTCTTGCAAACAGGCATTCCTATCGCCTATTATAAAGGCATTCCTATTAGAGGTCTGCAAATGGACATCTTCGACCGCCTCGTTAAGCACTTCGGAACCCAAGACCGTGTCGCTGAGGCTTTGGCTGTCAGCCAAGCAACTGTCTCTGGCTGGGTCCGCGGCGAGCACGGCATGTCCGCTATCACCGCCATGCGGGCCGAGCAGATCACCAGTGGGGCTTTCCCGGCCGTAGAGCTGTGCCCAGCCCTTAAGCGCCTCAGCGCCGTCGCCTAAACCGGATTTTTGACCAGAGATAAGGAGTTTCCTCGCCATGTATGACAACCCCCGCCACAAGAAAGAACAGATCGTTAAAGCCCGCCTGGATTACTACGACGACAGCGAGTTCAGGAAGTTAGCCAACCAGATGCGCATGCAGCCAGCCGTGTTAGCCCGCCACCTGATTAAAGAGTTCATCCGCGAGGCCAAGGGGCAGTCTGCCACTACCGAGCAGCGTACCGCCGTTTAGAGGCACTGAGCAGGGGAAGTTTGTGGGTGAGCTGATTGATCTAGGGGAGTTTGACGATGAGGAACGGAGGTTCCTGAGAGAGATGGCTAGCGGCCTGAACCAGTCAGTCGAGGACGCGGCAGGAGAGATCCTGAAGATGATCGCAGAGAACCACAAGGTCATTAAGAGCCGGGTGGTAACAGCAGAAGTAACAGACCTAGCCCTAATCAGGGCAAGGAAGCGAGGGCCTGAAAAGGACCAATAAAAAAGCCACCGGACGAGGGTGGCTTCTTCAACAGCAGTACTACTTGCGAGAGAGATTATGGACAACGTGATTCACATAAGCAACACCCAGCGGGGGTTTACCCGGATGGACAACGATCTTCTTGACGCGCTGGCTCTGCATGACTTCACGCAGACCGAGCGGAAGATTATCGACGTAGTGGTTCGCCTGACTGCAGGCTACCAGCGTCCCACGGCTCGCATCCGTGGCAAAGAGTTTGAAGCTCGCACCGGCAAGAAGGCCAACCACATCGCTGAGGCGTTGGACGCATTGCTGCGCCGTAACGTCCTGTACCGGATCGGTGGTTCTGCTGGTGAAATCGGCGTGTGCGAAACCTCTTCCTGGGGGGCAAAACAAGCCGCTCCGAAAGCTGGAAACATTCCGAATACCGGGAAGGAAAAAGTCCGTGAAATCGGACACCTTATAAAGAAAGAAAGAAATATAGCTCCTACGGAGCTTGTCGCCGCTGTCGCTTCGACCCCATCGGTCGAGAAGCCGGAAGCAGAAACCCAAGACACCACCGGCACTGATCAACCCGATTCTGCCAAAGCTGAGCGCATCCCGTACTCGAAGATCATGGAGATCTACAACCGGGTCTGTGGTTCCAAGCTGCCGGCGTGCATCAAGCTCAACCCTAAGCGTCAGCGCCAGATCAAGGCTTGCTGGAACCTGGAGATCGAAGGCGGTTTCCCGTTCCGCAAAGGTGAGTTCTGGGAAGCGTATTTCGCTCAGTGCCTGACCAACGCTCACTGGGTTGGCCAGAACGACCGGGGCTGGACTGCTGACATCGAGTTCCTGACCCGCCAGGACAAGGTTCTGAAAGTTCTGGAGGCCGTGTGATGAGCGAACGTCCTCTGATCGCCCTCGAAGCTGAACACGGTGTGCTTGGCGCCCTGATGCACGAGCCTGAGCTGTGCGAATCGATCGGCTCCTTCCTGGCTCCGGCTGACTTCTCCAGCGAAGACCATTCCGCGCTGTACTCCATGATCCTTGGCGCCCACTCGAAGAAGATGCGCCCGGACAGCATCACGCTTTCCGAGATCCGCGACGAATTGCCGAGCGGTGAGCTGACCATCGTCTACGCATCGGAAATCATGCGCAACATGCCGAGCGCCGCGAACGGCCCGCACTATGCCCGCATCGTTCTGGAGCGGTCCCGCGCTCGCAAGCTGTACGAGGTCGGCCAAGCCCTGATGCAGCTAGCTCAGCAGCGCGGCACTGTGTCCGAGCAGATTGCCCAAGCCCAGCAAATGACCATGGACCTCGTCTCGCACGAAGAGCGACCGGACGTTGTGTCGATCCGTGAAGCACTGGTGCCAGTCTTCGACGAGATGGAAAGCCGCTGGAAAGGTATCAAGGCCGTTGGCCTGGACTTCAATCTGCCGGATCTTGATCGCGTCGTTCAAGGGCTGCGTCCCGGGAACCTAGCAATCATCGCGGGTCGCCCCGGTACCGGTAAGACGGTGCTCGGCGTTGGACTTGCTGACCATATCGCCGTCAGCAAGGGTGGCTCGGCGTTGATCTTCTCTCTTGAGATGAGCCAGTCAGAACTTGCCAAGCGCTCATTGGCCTCGCTGTCCGAGGTCGCCCAAGGCCTAATCGACTCCGGCAAGGCGCTGGACAACGATGAGTACTGTCTGCGCATGAACGTGGCGGTCAACAAGCTGGCTGCTGCTGACGTGCGTATCTGCGACAAGCCGGCGCTGACCTTCTCGCGCATCTGCTCCATCGCCCGCTTCGAGCATCGCGCTCGTCCGCTGAGTGTGATCGTTATCGACTACCTGGGCTTGATCGCTCCAGACCAGAACAGCCGTCTTCAGAATCGCAACCAAGAGCTTGGCGCGATCAGCCGAGGACTCAAGGCACTGGCGAAGGAGCTTGGCATTCCGGTTGTTGCACTTGCTCAGTTGAACCGGGGCATCGAGTCCCGCGCCGACAGCAAGCCCAAGATGAGCGACCTGCGTGACTCCGGCGAGATCGAGCAGGACGCTGACGTAATCATCATGGCGCACCGCGACATCAACACCGATCGCGGCCGCAACGGCATCACCGAAATCGACGTCGTGAAGTGCCGTCACGCCAAGCCTGATTTCTGCCTTCTGCAGTTCCAGGGTGAGTTCGCCCGGTTCGTCTCCTGTGCTCAGCAGCGCGAGGAAGATCAGGGCGAGCGTCAGCAGTCGGCGCCGTCCTCCCTTCGCTCGATGCTGGGGAAACGCTAATGGACCAGACCATTTTTCATTACGCCGGCTACGAGATGCGTTCTCACTCTGAAACCATCTGGGCAAAATTCATGGATGCCCTGCGCGTGCGCTGGGTCTACGAGCCGCGAGTCATCGAAACCCGCCACGGTTGGTACCTGCCTGATTTCTACCTGCCCGCGTGCGGCATGTATCTCGAAGTGAAAGGGCCATGCCCGGACACCAAAGAGATCGAAAAGGCGGCGGATGTCGAGGCCAAGACAGGATGCCCGGTTGTGTTTGCGCATGGCGGCAGTCATTGCCGAGGCAACCTTTGGTATCAGGGAACGCTTGCCTACTTCGCCCCGGCCGGCGCGGTAACGATGAGCATGACAGAGGCTTGCACGCTGGTTCGCAAATTCTACGGTGACCGCGAATACGCCCGCGTCCTGCAGTCGCGCAGCATCGAGTACTTCGACGGTACCCGCATGGCCGGCGAGCTGGTTTCCGAGATGCTGAATCGTTGGATGGATCGCGAAACGCTTGAGCTGACCAAGCGCCTGCTCCATGCGCCGCTGAACACCAAAACACAAAACACCGAAGGCCAGGCAAGCCGCGCTGAGTTCATCGCGGCTGAGTTCGTGCGCCTCATTCACACCAAGCGCCAGAAGGTGGCCGCATGAACAACCAATTCAAGCCGGGCGATCTGGCGCTGACGACCAAGGATTTTGACGGCTTACTTTTGGCCTACCAGCAAGTAGAGCTTCTAGAGCGGATTCCTGCCGGCTCGTTATTCGAATACGACCGGACGACCTACGAGGCTGGCTGCAATGCATGGTGGGTCACGGATGACGGCGTGACGCCACTCTACGTTCCGGAGCGCTATCTCATGCCTCTGCGTGGCGACTTCCAGCCAGAGCGCCAACAGTCCCGCGAGGTGAAGGCATGAACCGCTCTCACTCCCTCACCGGTCCCCAGCTGGCCAAGGTGAGCGAATACAAGGCACAGGGTTACGTCATCGACCCTACTAAATCCAGCGAATCGGTAGAGATGACCAAGGGCGCTCGCCGGATAGCAATCTGCTGGAACGGTTTGGTTAAGGCATTGGGGGCGGGGAAATGAGCAAGTACGACGAACTGAAACGGCTGGCTGAGGCCGGGCTGCCCGCGTGCTGCGGCGAGAAAATACCGACCGGCGTCGAGCACGGCGGCGATCGCGAAATGATGTGCTGTGAGAAGTGGCAGCAAGGAGAGGCGTCTGTTCCGGCTTTCGACCTGCTCGAGCTGATCGCGGAGAACGAGCGGCTGGCCGCTACCAATGAGCAGATCACAGCGGCTCTCTACGATCAGATTGAAATCACTCACCAGCACCGCTTGGAGAGCGATGGCTTAAAGGCTGAGCGCGACCAGATGCGCGAACTACTGATGCGTCTAGTCGACCTGCAAAACAGCGGGCGCGGCCCGATCCGCAGCTATGAGTTGTGGAATGACCTTGTTAACGAGGCCCGGCCACTGCTCGGATTGGAGGTGCGCCATGTCTGATTTTTCGGAGATGACAGAAGCCTTCGAGCAGGCCCGCACCGCTCCCGATGTAACAGATCGCGCCACAGGGCTAGAGGAGGCAGACCGCATCGGTGGCGTGGCGCTGGTACAGGCCAGGCTGCAGGGGCAGGGCCGGCCGGACTGCCTTGATTGTGGCGAGGACATCCTCCCGGCTCGCCGCAAGGCGGTAGAGAACGCCGTGCGCTGCAAGGAATGCCAGGACGACCACGACAAGCGGGAGGGGCGCCGCAATGGCTAACCCAACCTTCCCCCTTCGCAACGAGATGGACCGCCAGCGCGCTATCGCCTGCCTTCAGAAGATCGACCTCGACGCCGGCTGGACTTGGACCATGCGCGAGGAGGTCCGCAGCGACCAGCAGAACCGCCGCATGTGGGCCATGTTGCGCGATATCTCCCGCCAGGTTGAGTGGTACGGCCAGATGCTGAAGGACGAGGACTGGAAACACATTTTCAGCGCCTCTGTAGAGCAACAGCGCGCCGTGCCCGGCCTGAATGGCGGCTTCGTCGTCCTGGGCATCTCCACCCGCAAACAGAGCAAGAAGTGGTTCGCGGACATGTTCGAGGTGATGGAAGCCTTCGCGGCTGAGCAGGGCGTGAAGTTCACCACGGCTGATCATTGGGGGATTGCCGCATGAAGTGGCTAAGAAAGCTTTGTTTGGCAATCCCGATGCGTCCTCGCTCACTTCTGGCGATCTTGGCTCTCTTGGCGCTGGCATGGGTTCCTTTCGTGATAGCGATCATGCGGTCGTGGCGCTGGTTTTCTCAAGAGGTTCGACATTGCTACTGCGGATGGGCCGACGCTGTGAAAACCGCGACAAAGGCGCTGGTAACAGGGAGACGGCAATGACCAAGGCCGAGAAACAGCACCTCAACCGCGTTGCCGCCCTGGGCTGCATTGCCTGCTACCTGCAAGGCACGCCGGGTACGCCAGCCGAGATTCACCACATTCGCGCCGGGGTAGGCATGGGTCAGCGATCAAGCCATCACCGTGCAATAGGCCTATGCCCGCCGCATCACCGTGGCACCCATCACCCGGCCGTGCCAAGCATCCACCTGGCAAAGCTGGCCTTCATCGAGCGATTCGGAACAGAGGAGAAGTTGTTGCAGTTGGTGCAACAGCTCACCGGACAGGAGCAGGCAGCATGACCCACAACCACTACTACAAAGACGTTTCCGGCCTCCAGCAGATCGACGTGTACCGGGTCATTGAGCTGTTCGAAGTGCCGGCCGGCCCGATTGACCACGCCGTCAAGAAGCTGCTCTGCGCTGGCAACCGTGGCCACAAGGATCTTGACCGGGACATACAGGACGCCATCGACAGCCTTGTGCGCTGGCAGGCAATGCGGGCAGAGGACGCGAAAGCCGAGTTTGGCCAGCAGAACACCATCGACTATCGCACCGAGGCCGAGAAGGGTTTCACCGACCCTCGCACCGTTGCCGGCGTAGACGTGTCGTTTGAGACAGAGAAGCACATGAGCTTTGCACCGGAGCAGGAAGAGTGCGACCACGATTTCGGCATAGCTGCCCCGACATACAGACCCGAGAAGTCGTTCTACGCCAGAGGGGCCTATTTCAAGATTTGCTTGAAGTGCGGCGCAGTGGAGAGAAGCAATTGAATGACTTCCTCTGCGGCGAGGCGTGGATTAACAGCGGACGGCCTGATTGCCAAGGCCAATGCGGAGCAGCTTGCCGTGGTAATAGCGGACAAGCTGAGGGATCGGTGCAAATCGATGGGCCTGCAGCCGTGGCGCCAGTGGGTATCGGCCGAGCTGTCGAGGATGAGTCCGCTGCTCCGGTCGATGGTTCGCGCTGCGCTGGAAGCGAAGGCGAGGGGGAGTAGATGACAGCCATCACCCTGCCTTTTCCGCCTTCGACGAACACCTATTACCGCCGTGTTGGCGCCAAGACGCTGATCAGCGCCAAGGGCCGCGACTACTGCGCCGCGGTGATCAAAGCATGCGCCGAAGCGCGCATAAGCAGGCAGGACGGACGTTTGGCGGTGGTGATCAAAGCGTGCCCGCCAGACCGCCGCCGTCGTGACCTCGACAACATGCTCAAGGGCTTGCTCGATGCCCTAACCCACGGCGGAGCCTGGGAAGACGACAGCCAGATCGACCATCTGACCATCAAAAGAGGCCCTATCAAGGCCCTGGGGTGCGTCGAGGTGACCATTTCAGAGATAGACGGGGAGGCAGCCTGATGGCCGCACGCAAGCACGACGACGACACAATCATAGCGGCGCTGACGGGGCGCACCGTTACTGCTGCGGCCGAGATCCTGGGCTTGCACCCGCGGCGAGTGGCTGCCCACAAGTCACGACTGGGGCTGAAAGGGCATCTGCCAGAG
>Ga0208814_1000324_pt1 | contig 32164 bp, 30 predicted proteins | sample MalvirAntarct_55_FD_184253 | JGI IMG/M metagenome (GOLD analysis project Ga0208814, IMG submission 184253) | Marine viral communities from the Global Malaspina Expedition - Malaspina viral metaG Antarct_55 (SPAdes) (version 2) | ecosystem: Environmental > Aquatic > Marine > Oceanic | place...
CCAGCATGTATACCGGCCAACCCAAACGCCCGAGGCAATAGCAGTGAGCCATCAAAAATCTGCCACGCCTGCTGTGACTTTTCGCTTAGAGGTTTTATTCAGCAAGCAGCGCTCTAAAACGGGGCTCCCCCGCGAACTGTGCACCACGATGAATGCATCGACTGGCATTCCAGCCGTTGCGCCGCGCCACTGCCTGATAAGCAAGAGAGATTGAAGGGGTAACTGTTTACCTGCATCCCGATGCGTATGCACCGCCCGCAGCCGGCAGCAACCCGAAGGGGCGGGAAGACAAATCAACTTGGGGATACGCGCTGCGCGCCTCGCCCCCCCTCGGCCGAATCGAGAAACAGCGGTGTTTCGTGGTTGCAGCGAATTACAGACAAAAAAAAGGGCGACCTAAGTCGCCCAAATGCCTTGCGTGCTCTGTACCACCAGCCGGATCAACGCTTCTTGTGCGCGTCCCGCCAGATGAAATATCCGAAACCGCCGAGGAAGGCGACCATAAGGCCGACCGTGACCACCCCTGCGAGCACCACATTATCGACGAACATGATTTCCTACCTCCAAGCTGTTTCGCTGTCTGATGGCTGCATAGTCGTCTTCCCCGCCGATAAAAAAATTGACCGACGTCAATCACCACGGAGCCTTTGAATAAAGGCACCGAGGTAACTGATCTGGATCAAAAAAATGGGGGTATCAGGAGGGACGCTACGGGACAGCAGCCACGCGATCAGTCGTCGCGAGCAACTTGGAACGGGTTATCAGCAAGCGCTGTCAGCGCTTTTTCGGCTTGGTCTTGGGCTTTTTCTTTGGCTTGCTTAGCGGCAGCACCTGTTCGAAAGCCTGACGCATTTCGACCAGCCGTTTTTCCTTGATGTCATGAATACGCTTTTCACGCTCGGCACTGAAATCGATCAGCTTTTCGTCACTGCTCATAAGGTCGGCCCGTGGATGATCTGGCGGAAGGTCAGGTTGAGGCGCGGTGCGCGAACCTTTCGTGTTCTGGCGATCTGGTGCTGCCAATAATGCTGGGTGAGACCGCTCATGACCAGCAGCGATCCATGTTCGAGCGAGATGGAGTACTCAATACGGCTGGCTCCCTTGCGGCGAAAATCGAAGCGCCGCGTGGCGCCCAGATTGAGCGAGACTACCAAGGGCTGCTGTCCCAGCTCTCGTTCGTCATCGCTGTGCCAGCCCATGGCGTCCTGTCCATCGCGATAGTAGTTGAGCAGGACACCATTCAGACGCTGGCCGACCTGCTGCTGTACCCGCTGGCGGATATCGACCAGCAGTGGCGTCCAGGCAAGCGGCTCGTGTGTGAAACCGGAATATCGATAATGCGCATCAGCATCGCCATACCACGCGACCAGTCGCGGCACGGCAATGCTGCGGCCGTAGAGTTTGATCTGGGGTTGGGACCAAGGTGTCTTTGCGGAAATCTCCGACAACCATTCGTCAGCCAGGTCCGCATCGACCCATCGCGGGAAGTAGCGCAGATCTGCATCTGCCAGCTCGATCAGCTCGCTGTCGTCTGACATGGACGGATCAAACCTCCACATCCACCCACAGTCCCTGCCGCGGCAGCTCATCAAGGGCGGCCTGGTCTTCCTCGGCGGTTTCGCCTTCGGCGAGCTCCTGGGCGGTGTAACCACGACGCCGTTGCCGCCTGCGCTGCTCGTCGCGCAGCATCTGCTCCGCTTCCTGAGGGTGACGACGATCAAGGCCCACCGAGCTTTCGTTGGCGCTAGGCTGCACGGGCGTCACCGGCGCGATATCGGGTCGCGGCTTGACCACGTCCTGTTGCGCGGTGACCTGGACGGTACCGGGTGGAATGACTGGCAGCATCTTCGCTCTCCCCTGGCAAACCGATCGCTTTCTATCCCGGGCTGGCGGGCCTGTAGCGGTTGATCGGCGGTTCTGCCGACGACTTTAGCAGCAACGCTACACTGCCGGGGTGCGTTTCCGGGCCGTCATGGATGAACACGAGCGGTGACAGGCTTGATGCAGTGGCATCTATCGTCGATCTATGGGCAGTGATCCGTTAACATAGCGGGCTTTTTTACAGCGGGAGGCAGGGCATGGCGCAGCAGTATCTACCGGGGCAACGCTGGATCAGCGACAGCGAAGCGGAACTCGGTCTGGGAACCATCCTCATGCAGGACGGCCGCATGCTCACCGTGCTCTACCCCGCGACGGGTGAAACTCGCCAATACGCTGCACGCAGCGCTCCGCTGACGCGCGTGCGTTTCGTCCCGGGTGATGAAATCACTCACTTCGAAGGCTGGAAGATGACCGTGCGCGAAGTCGACGATGTCGACGGCCTGCTGGTCTATCACGGCCTGACCGCACAGAGCGAAGCCCGCACTCTGCCGGAAACCCAGCTGTCGAATTTCATCCAGTTCCGCCTCGCCAGTGACCGCCTGTTCGCCGGCCAGATTGACCCGCTGAACTGGTTCAAGCTGCGTTACCACACCCTGGAAAACCAGAGCAAACAACTCACCTCGTCGCTGTGGGGCTTGGGCGGCGTGCGTGCGCAACCCATCGCGCACCAGCTGCACATCGCCCGTGAAGTCGCCGACCGAATCGCCCCGCGCGTTCTGCTGGCGGACGAAGTGGGCCTCGGCAAAACCATTGAAGCCGGCCTGGTGATCCATCGCCAGCTGCTTTCTGGCCGCGCCAAGCGCGTGCTGATCCTGGTTCCGGAGAACCTCCAGCACCAGTGGCTGGTGGAAATGCGCCGGCGTTTCAACCTGCAAGTCGCGCTGTTCGACGACGAACGCTTCATCGAAAGCGATGCCACCAACCCCTTCGAAGACACCCAGCTCGCACTGGTCTCGCTGGACTGGCTGAAGGACGACGAGCGCGCCCAGGACGCGGCCTTCGCTGCCGGCTGGGATCTGCTGGTGGTGGACGAAGCGCATCACCTGGTCTGGCACCCGGAAAACGCCAGCGCCGAATACAAGCTGGTCGAGCAACTGGCCGAAGTCACCCCTGGTGTCCTGCTGTTGACGGCGACACCCGAGCAGCTCGGCCAGGAAAGCCACTTCGCTCGCCTGCGCCTACTCGACCCGAACCGTTTCCATGATCTCGAAGCCTTCCGCGCCGAGAGCGCCAGCTACCAACCGGTTGCACGAGCGGTGCAAGAACTGCTGGACGAGGGCCGCCTGTCACAGGAAGCGCACCAGACCATCCATGACTTCCTCGGCGCCGAAGGCGAAGCGCTGCTCGCTGCGGCCACCGACGGCGACATCGAAGCCAGCAGCCGCCTGATTCGTGAGCTGCTCGACCGTCACGGCACGGGCCGCCTGTTGTTCCGCAACACCCGCGCCGCCGTGCGCGGTTTCCCTGAACGCCAGCTGCATCCCTATCCGCTGCCCTGCCCCGCCGAGTATCTGGAATTGCCGCTGGGCGAGCATGCCGAGCTGTATCCGGAAGTCAGCTTCCAGAGCCAGCAGGAAGAGCCGGACCAGCAGAACCGTTGGTGGAATTTCGATCCGCGCGTCGAGTGGCTGATCGACACGCTGAAGATGCTGAAAAAATTCAAGGTGCTGGTGATCTGCGCCCACGCCGAGACCGCGCTGGATCTGGAAGACGCGCTGCGCGTGCGCTCCGGCATTCCGGCCACCGTGTTCCATGAAGGCATGAGCATTCTCGAGCGCGACCGCGCGGCCGCCTACTTTGCTGATGAAGAGTTCGGTGCGCAGGTGCTGATCTGCTCCGAGATCGGCAGCGAGGGCCGCAACTTCCAGTTCGCGCATCACCTGGTGCTGTTCGATCTGCCGTCGCACCCCGACCTGCTGGAGCAGCGCATCGGCCGTCTCGACCGCATCGGTCAGGCCCACGTTATCCAGCTGCACGTGCCCTATCTGGAAACCAGCCCGCAGGAACGCCTGTTCAAGTGGTACCACGAGGCGCTCAATGCGTTCCTCAACACCTGTCCCACCGGCAATGCTCTGCAGCATCAGTTCGGGCCGCGCCTGCTGAACCAGCTGGAAGAAGGCGACGACGACGAGTTTCAGAAGCTTATTGAAGAGGCTCTCGCCGAACGCGTGCGCCTGGAAGCCGACCTGCATGCCGGCCGCGACCGTCTGCTGGAGCTCAATTCCGGCGGTGGCGAACAGGGCAAGGCACTGGTCGAGGCCATCGAAGAGCAGGACGACCAGTTCGCCCTGCCGATCTTCATGGAAGAGCTGTTCGACGCCTTTGGCATCGACAGCGAAGACCATTCCGAGAACGCGCTGATTCTGCGTCCCAGCGAGAAGATGCTCGACGCCAGCTTCCCGCTCGGTGACGACGAAGCCGTGACCGTCACCTATGATCGCGAGCAGGCCCTTGCTCGTGAAGACATGCAATTCCTCACCTGGGAACACCCCATGGTCCAGGGCGGCATGGACCTGGTGCTGTCCGGCTCCATGGGCAACACCGCCGTGGCGCTGATCAAGAACAAGGCGCTGAAGCCCGGCACCGTTCTGCTCGAACTGCTCTATGTCAGCGAGGTGGTGGCGCCGCGTGCCCTGCAGCTCAATCGCTTCCTGCCGCCCCTGGCGCTGCGCTGCCTGCTGGATTCGAACGGCAACGACCTGGCACCCAAGGTGGCGTTCGAGACGCTCACCGATCAGCTGGAAAGCGTCCCGCGTGCCAGTGCGAACAAGTTCGTCCAGGCTCAGCGCGACGTACTGGCCAAGCAGATTGCCGATGCCGAAGCCAAGGTCACCCCGCGCCACACCGAGCGCGTCGCCGAAGCGCAGCGCAAACTGAAGGCGAGCCTCGACGAAGAGCTGGCGCGACTGACCGCCCTTCAGGCAGTCAACCCGAGCGTACGCGACAGCGAGATCGAAGCCGTGCGCAAGCAGCGTGAAGAAGGTCTGGGGATGCTGGAGAAGGCCGGTCTGCGCCTGGAGGCGATCCGCGTGCTGGTCGCCGGCTGACGTTCACCCGCGTTACGAAAAGGCCGGCTGCTAGCGATTGCAGCCGGCCTTTTTCATTTCTCTCAAGCAGACCCGCCACGTTCGGGGGATCGCGATAGGCGACCGATCTGAATCGGCACTTATTGCCGCCGTAGGTTGCCGTCCCCTTCATCAGTCCCAAACTCTCTGAAGAGCAGTACCGCAGCCCTCAACGCCGCGCCACCGCCAGCAGTTGCCTGGCCTTGCGCTGGTCGTCTTCGTCCAACTCTTCCAGCAGCTCCGGTTTTCCGCCGATCAGCAGTGCCAGCGGTGCGCCGTCGCGATAGAGGATGCGATTGCCTGCAGTTGCCGGTACGCGCTCGCCGGGTAGCAGCGTGCCGACCTGATTCAACGGGTCGACCGCCGAGACGGCGATCATTTCGCCCGCCAGCGGTCGCTTGCGCACCTCACGCAACAGACCAACCGCCTCGGGCAAGGCGAACTGCTCACCCGGCACGCCCGCCACGAAACGACCGCCGCGGATGTCGCCCCGCGCTTCGAGCCGATGGTAGACGCGCAGGAGTTCACGCCAGGGCGGCAACCAATCCGCCTCTCGGTCCAGCAGGCGCCAGAACACCACGCCATAGCGACGCAGCAAGGTCATCGCAATGTGCTCCAGCGCTTCGGGGTCCAATACTGGACGGCGCGCAGGGGCTTCGGCCGGTACCGGCGCGCCTTTGCGCACCAACGCCCAGCGACCGGCATCCGCCATACCGCCGATGAATGCGCCGCCGCGGCTCTGACGAGTGCTGCGTGAGCGCTTCGCGGCGGGCGCCAGCAATGCCCGCAAGCCGGCAAAACTGTCTGCATTGACCAGCCCTACCGCGACCAGCTCACCGAGCGCATCTTCCAGTTCGCTGCGTAACAGGCGGGCATCCTGCTGCAGCTCGTCGAAGAACAACGCGCCCTGCCCCTGCAACGTCTCGAACACCCGCTGCGCGCGTGATGACAGCTCGGGCTGCGGCGCATCACTGGCCAGTGCATACCAGGCCGCCAGTTGCCGTCGCGGAAGCAGCACGATAGGCGTGCCGCGCACCGGCCCGCTGCTGGCTTTGATTCGCCCGGCCAGGCGCGTCCAGACGATGCGTCCGGAGCGGCAAAGCTCGTCCAGCCAGGTGCCGCCGTAATCCTTCAGGCGGGCCGGCAGCAGGTCGCTCTCCCAGGCGCCTGCCGCGGCCTGGAAGCCTTCAAGTTGCTCGACTACCGTGCCGAGCGCATCGCGGCCCTGCATTCGTGTCGCCTCGGACAGGTGCTGCCAGTCGAACAGGAAGCGCATGAAATCAGCGCGCTCAACCGGTTCGATTTCACGGCGCAGGCGCTTGACCGTGTAACGGTGGATGCGCGCCAGCAGATGCCGCTCGCACCACTCATCGTCAGTTGCGGCAGGCGTAAAGCGGCCGCGCAACACATAACCCTCAGATTCCAAACGCGTGAGCGCCAGCGCGACCGCCGATGCCGGCAGGGCAAGCGGCCGGGCAATCAGCGGAACCGGTAAGGGGCCGAAGCCCGTCAGGCGCGCGCGGATCAGCTCGACCAAGGCGTCGTCTTCGCTCGACGGTTGATCGAAGCCGGGCAGCGGCTTGAGAACCGGCACGCAAGCCGCTTCGGGATAGATGGACTGCAACAGTGCAAGACGCTCGACGGGCAACCAGAGCGCGCGATCCTGCGCGACCTGCATCCGCGTCGCGCGCCCTCCTCGAGCCAGCTCGTTCATCCAGGCAAGCCACTGGGGATCGGCCTGCACTTCGGCTTCCGCGATACAGCCCAGTCCGGTGAGCGCTTCGTGCAACTCGTCCGGATTGCGCGCCTGGGGCCAGGCTTCCTCCCCCACTGCCTCGATCGCTGCGGCATCCAACGCACCGAGATCGTCGCTGGACTCGGGGTCGGTCCAACGGCGATTCAGCACGGCCTGGGTCCGACGCTCTTCCAGTGGAGCGTCGTCGAGAAAGGCGTAAGGCCGCGCGCCCAACACTTCCATGGCCAGCGGCGACGGTGCCGGAAGATCACGTGCCAGCAGTTCGATATCCCCCGCCTCGATCCGCCGCAATAGCGCCAGCCAGCCATTGCTGTCCATGGCTTCGTGCAGGCAGTCGTTGAGGGTCTGGGCGACCAGAGGATGATCCGGCACCTCCCGCTCGCCGACAATGTTCTCCAGGCAGGCGACCTGGTCCGGAAAGACAGTTGCGAGTAGATCTTCGCTTTTCATTCGCTGCAGCTGAGGCGCGACTTTACGCCCGCCGGCCATGCGCGGCAGCGCCAGAGCGGTGGTCGCGTTCCAGCGCCAGCGCACGCCGAACAATGGCGCATCGAGCAGCGCCTGGACCAGCACCGCCTCGGCGCTGTTGGGGTGCAGATAGCGCCAAACCTCATCGAGCGGAAAGCTATGACTGGTCGACAGCGAAAAGATGATTGCATCCTCGGTCGCCGCGGCCTGCAACTCGAAGTTGAAGGTGCGGCAGAAGCGCTTGCGCAGCGCCAGCCCCCAGGCACGGTTGATCCGACTGCCGAACGGCGAATGGATGACCAGCTGGGTGCCGCCGGACTCGTCGAAAAAGCGCTCCATGATCAACCGCTGCTGCGTCGGCAACGCGCCCAGCGACGAGCGCGCACGGGCCAGGTACTCAACGATCTGGCGAGCCGCGGCTTCTGCCAGGCCGAGCGTGTCGGTGAGCCAGTCAATGGCAGACTGCAGTCTTGATCGCACCTCGTGGGTCGCTTCTCTAGGCGCCAGCTCGCTGGCGAACCCAGCAGACTCGAAAGCATCGCCGGCAAGCTGGCTCCTACGGGCTTCGGCTTCGGCCAAGCGCTCGTCGATTTCCCCGCGCAACCGCGCCACTGCCGTGGACAACTCATCGCTGCGCCCCGGCGCCTCGCCTATCCAGAATGGGATGTTAGGCGGCTGGCCTTGCGCATCCTCGACCCGCACGCGACCAGACTCGATCTTGATGATGCGGTACGAGGTATTGCCCAGTTGGAAGACGTCACCGGCCAGGCTCTCGACAGCAAAGTCTTCGTTGACCGTGCCGATGTTGAAGCCCTGTGGTTCGAGCAGCACCGAGTAATCCGCGTTGTCGGCGATGGTGCCGCCAGACGTCAGCGCGGTCAGACGACCGCCACGTCGTCCGCGCAGGCTGCGGTTGACCAGATCGCGGTGCAGATAAGCGCCGCGTGCGCCGTGGCGGGTGGTGTAGCCCTCGGCGAGCATCGCCAGCAGCGCTTGAAAATCCGCCTCACTCAACCCGGCGTAAGGCATGGCGCGGCGGATCAACGCCAGCAAGGCATCCTCCTGCCACTCCTGGCACGACACTTCGGCCACGATCTGTTGCGCCAGCACATCCAGCGGGGCCACTGGTATCACCAGCGTATCGAGCTCGCAGCGCCGCACACTGTCGAGCAAGGCGGCGCATTCGATTAGATCATCGCGTGAGCTGGGAAATAGACGCCCCTTCGAGACGCCACCAACCTGGTGACCGGCGCGTCCGACGCGCTGCAGAAACGCTGAGATGGACCGCGGCGAGCCCAGCTGGCAGACCAGCTCAACGTCCCCGATATCGATCCCAAGCTCAAGCGACGCAGTAGCCACCAGCACCCGCAGCTCGCCGCGCTTGAGTCGCTGCTCGGCATCAAGCCGCTGCTCGCGCGCCAAACTGCCGTGATGGGCCGCCACCACGGCATTGCCCAGCCGCTCGCTCAAGTGTCGCGCCGCGCGTTCCGCCATGCGCCGCGTGTTGACGAAGATCAGCGTGGTTCGATGCTCACCGGCCAGTACGGCCAGCCGGTCATAGACCAGCTCCCAGACAGCGTTACTCATCACTGCTTCCAGCGGGACCGGCGGCACTTCCAGCGCCAGGTCACGCGACCGGCCATGGCCCACATCGATGATTTCGCAATGACGATCGACACCGACCAGGAAATCAGCCACTGCCTCGATGGGTTTCTGTGTCGCCGAGAGCCCGACGCGCACTAACGGATGCCCGCATAACGCCTCCAGCCGCTCCAGCGTCAAAGCCAAATGGCTGCCACGCTTGTTGCCGGCGTTGGCATGAATCTCATCGACGATCACACTACGCACACCGGCCAGCATTTGCCGGCCGGACTCGGAGCCGAGCAGCACATAGAGCGACTCCGGCGTCGTCACCAGAATATGTGGCACGCGCTTGCGCATCGCGGCGCGCTCGGCCTGTGGCGTGTCACCCGTGCGCACAGCGGTGCGTATCGTCAGCGGTGGCAGGCCGAGCGCTTGCAGCTCTGCCGAGATACCCGCGAGCGGCTGTTCCAGATTGACGTGAATGTCATTGGACAGCGCCTTGAGCGGCGAGACATAGAGCACTGAGGTCTGGTCCGGCAGGCCACCTTCGGCTACGCCCTGCTGCACCAGTTGGTCTATGGCGGCGAGAAAAGCGGTCAACGTCTTGCCCGAGCCGGTGGGTGCAGCCACTAGGGTCGATCGGCCGGCACGGATCAGTGGCCAGGCGCGTGCCTGAGCAGGAGTCGGTGCAGGGAAACTGCGTACGAACCAGCCAGCCACTGCTGGGTGGAAGGTCGCCAGCGCGTCGGGAACGGTGGAGTTTGTCATCACCTGAATATGCTGTCGACGCAGCGCATCTACAAGGCCGTCTCGCCGCAGCCCGTCGCATGCCCGTCAGGTAGAAGGAAACGGCGCCGCCGCTTGGAGGTCCACTTGAGACAGCCCGTCGATGGAGAACCCTATGAGCAACCAACCCCTGAATCTTGATGAAGCGATGCAACTCGTCTCCGAAGCCTTTCTTCCGTGTGGCTGCGTAACCAGCGCCAACCCGGACGAAGACAGCTTCGGCTTTACCGTGATGTCCGGAAGCGGTGCCGAAATATTGCGCGTGCCCAGCGTGTCGCGCGAGGAATACACCAGCCCGCAGCGCCTTGGCGGGGTCATCGAACAGGCCAGGCTGGACGTAGAAGACAAGGACCAACGCCTCGAGCCCTGGACCATGCCAGCCATAACGGACGACACCGGCATCCCAGAGACGCCGCCTAACTATTGATCCGTTAGATTCCGAGAGGAAAGCATGACCGATCCGGTTCTTCTGATCACAGGCGCGTCCTCCGGGATTGGCGCCGCCAGCGCGCGTCTCGCAGCCGAGGCTGGCTATCGCATCGCCCTGGCCGCTCGCTCCGAGCACAAGCTGACGGAGCTGGTGGACGAACTAGGCGGTCCCGACCGGGCGTTGGCTGTTCGCTGTGATGTGAAGGAATACGCCGAGCAAAAGGCCATGGTGCAGCGGGTGCTCGACCACTTCGGTCAGCTCGATGCGGTCTACGCCAACGCCGGAATGCCGGGCAGCGAAGGCGGCTTCAGCGGCGCGGACCCTGAGGTCTGGCGCGAGATGCTGCTGACCAATGTGTATGGAGTAGGCCTGACACTGCGCTGCAGTTTAGAAGCGCTGAAAGCCAGCAGGGGCCATGTCTTGCTGACCGGCTCGGCCGCCGGCCGCTTCGTCATTCCCGGCTCGATGTACAGCGCCAGCAAGTGGGCGGTGACCGGTATGGGACTGAGCGTGCGCGAAGAACTGCGCGGCACCGGCGTGCGCGTCACGCTGATCGAGCCGGGCATGGTCGATACGCCACTCTTCGACCAGCCGCCGCCCTATGCCCTGCAACCCGAAGACATAGCCCGTGCGGTGGTTTATGCGCTGTCGCAACCGAGCCATGTGGATGTTAACGAGATTCTGATTCGGCCCGTCCCGCCGCTCGCGGAGGATTAACCGGCGCTCAATAGTGGCTGGAGGCGCCGTCCCGAAAGCAGATGACTGCAACTTGAACGACAGGTTATTTAGCGTTGGGCTGCTTTTACGAATAACTGAGACAGGCGACCGGCACCTCTTGCGAGAAACTTTTGCGCCTCGCTTCGGGTCGCTTATAGAAGCGGTTATTGGCCGCTCCATGCATCGATCGGGGGGATGCCCATGGGTAACCTGGCACAACAGCCCAAGCAGCAACCGGCCCTGGCCGAGATGGATCATCTGCTGCGGCGCTTCCAGCAGGTTCGCGCCACCAGCGAAGCGATTTGCGCACCGTTGCAGGTCGAGGACTACGTCATCCAGAGCATGCCTGATGTCAGCCCGCCGAAATGGCATCTGGCGCATATCAGCTGGTTCTTCGAAGCCTTTCTGCTCAAGCCCTATCAGTCAGGCTATAAACCGCTGAACGCCGCTTACGATCACCTGTTCAACTCCTACTATGAAACCCACAGCACGCCTTTTCCAAGGGTCCAGCGCGGGCTGATCTCCCGCCCCGGTGTAGACGACGTTTACCGTTTTCGTCATCACGTCGACCGCGCCATGGCCGAGCTGTTGGTCAACCCCCCACAAGAGCACGCCGCCGAAATCGTGCGCCGCGTCGAGCTGGGGCTGCAGCATGAGCAGCAGCATCAGGAACTGCTGCTCATGGACATCAAGCACATCCTTGCGCAGAACCCACTGCACCCCGTCTACCGGGACGACCTGAAAGCGCCCCCTGCGCTGCAGAGCGAACGTCTTCGCTGGCACGATTACGCTGGCGGCGTGCACCACATCGGCCATGCTGGCAACGGCTTCGCCTTCGATTGCGAGACGCCGCGGCATCGGCAGTTCGTCGAGGACTTCCAGCTGGCCGACCGACTGGTCAGCAACCGCGAATACCTGTCGTTCATTGCCGACGGCGGCTACGCGCGCAGCGAGCTCTGGCTGTCTGACGGCTGGGCACACATTCGCCAGCATGGCTGGAACGCGCCGCTGTACTGGCACCGCGATGACGGCGCCTGGTATGAAATGACACTTGGCGGGATGCGCCCGCTGGATCTGGAGGCACCGGTCTGCCACGTCAGCTTCTATGAAGCCGATGCCTATGCGCGCTGGGCCGACGCCCGCCTGCCGACCGAGGCCGAATGGGAGGTGGCTGCCACCGACCAGCCCCGGCGCGGCAATTTTCTGGAAAGCGACTATCTGCAACCAGTTGCTGCCAGCGTGCCGCATGAAGGGCCGACGCAATTGTTCGGTGACGTCTGGGAATGGACCGCCAGTGCCTATCGCCCCTACCCGGGCTTCCATCCACTGGAAGGCAGCCTGGGTGAATACAACGGCAAGTTCATGTCTGGCCAGATGGTGTTGCGCGGCGGCTGCTGCGCAACACCCGAGGCGCACATCCGCGCGACCTATCGCAACTTCTTTCAACCAGCGATGCGCTGGCAATTCGCCGGGCTGCGCCTGGCCAGGGAGCTATGACCCATGGCACTAGCCGTCCATTTTCATGACCAGACCCAGCCGACCCACGACACGTCATTGCGTGACGAGGCATTGGCGGGATTCGCTGCCTCGCCCAAGCGGATCTCGCCGAAGTTCTTCTACGACCGGCGCGGCTCGGAGCTGTTCGAGCAGATCTGTCTGCAGCCGGAGTACTACGTGACCCGCACCGAGGAAAAGATCCTCGCCGACGCGGCGAATGACATTCTTGAGATCGCCGGCCCGCAGACCGACCTCATCGAGCTGGGCAGCGGCGCTAGCCGCAAGGTACGCCTGCTGCTGGAGGGTCTGCGCCCGGTCAGCTACCTGGGCATCGATATTTCCGAAGACTTTTTACTCACCAGCACCCAGCGCTTGGCCGCGGATTATCCCTGGCTCGAAGTGCACGCCGCCTGCGCTGATTTCTCCGATGAACTGAAGCTTCCAGACGACTTCACCCTGCATCATCCGCTGGTGTTCTTCCCGGGCTCCAGCATCGGTAACTTCACGCCCCTGGAAGCGCGCAAGCTGCTCGGCCATCTGCACGAGATTCTTCCGCCCGGCGGTGGCGTGCTGATTGGCGTCGACCTGGTCAAGGAGCGCAGCGTACTGGAGGCCGCCTATAACGATCGTGCGCATGTCACCGCCGCGTTCAACCTCAATCTTCTGCAGCGCATTCGTCACGAGCTGGACAGCGACATCGATCCATCGCGCTTCACCCACCAGGCCTTCTTCAACGAGCAGGACTCGCGGATCGAGATGCACCTGATCAGCCGCGAGGCGCAGGACGTGACCATCGAGGGGCAGCGGTTTCATTTCGATGCCGGCGAAAGCCTGCATACCGAGAACTCCTACAAGTACACCCTGCAATCATTTGCCGATCTGGCCAATAGTGCTGGTTTCGACTGCAGTGGCCAGTGGACCGATGCCCAGGCGTTGTTCAGCGTGCATTACCTGCAACGCCGTCCGTGAGGCCATTCATCTACCGCCTGAGCGCTCTCGCTCTAACCTTTGGACTCGGCACCGCAACGGCAGCAGAACAACCGCTGCGGATCAAGGATCTGCAGCGATGCGGTGATCTGTTTTCCACCGAACAGCTGACCTATTGCCTGCGAAGCGAAGGGCTCGACTCAAGCAGCCTTGAAGTGAGGCTGAGTGGCGAGGCAGTCGATATCCGCCAGGAAGATGGCGGCCGACTGCGCCTGACCCTTAGCCCGGACGGTCATCAGAGCGGTCCCCTCTGGCTGGAACAGGGCGGGCGCCGCAGCAACCCGGTCTGGCTTACGCTCAATGGCAGCCATGTGCTGGCCGCCGGCCCCGATGCCGTCGCCAAGAACATGGACGGCCTGACCACCTATGTGAACCTGGTCAGCCTGATCATCGAAGAGGATCACGACGGGCTCGAGGAGTCGCAGCGTCTGGCGACGAAATACGGCGCCGAAGTCGTCGGCGCCATCGCCCCGCTCAATACCTATCAACTGCGTCTGCCGGCCGGCAACCTGACCGAACGTGACGCGCTGGTGTTGCGCCTGGGCAGCGAGACGAGTGTGGATGCTGTGGTCGTGGAGGAATCCGGCGCCGAGGAGCCGGTGGAGGAGGATCAGCAAAGCAAGCCGCGCAACAGCGAATGGGTGGCCAACCGCTTTCTCGATGCAGTGGACTTCTACCTGCATCGCCTGCCCGCGAAAGAACCGCCAATCAACACTCACCCGGTGCGCATCGGCATTGTTGAACGCGACGTCGACTTCGACTCGCCCGAATTCACCGCCTACCTTGGCCCTTGCGACCCTGCCAAGCCACGAACCTGCGTCTATGCCCGTGATGCGGCTTCCCCAGCCGATCATGGCACCAGCGTTACCGGCATCCTCGCGGCACGCAGCGTCGACCCTGGAGACAGCGGCTTTCTCAGCGCATTGGAGCCGGCGAGTTCAGGGTTCGAGGTCATCGTCGAGCGCAACTCGGACGCAGGCATCACCGCCAACGTCGCGGCCTCGGTCAATCTGGTCGAAGACGGCGTGAGGGTATTGAACTGGAGCTGGGGTATCCATCGCGTTGGCACACTTGATGTGGACGGTGAGGAGATCGATTCCCTGGTGCGCTCCGGTGTCGCGATGAGCGGTTACGAAGAGCTGCTCGAAGAGTTCTTTCTCTGGTTGCGCCGCGAGCATCCAGATGTGGTGGTGGTGAACTCGGCGGGCAATGGCTCGGCGCATTCCGGTCAGGACGATTACCGTCTGCCCTCCTCGTTCATCACAGAACAACTCCTGGTAGTGGGTGCGCACCAGCGTGATTTCACCAAAAACGTGCCGGTCGAGCATCCTTCCTACGTCACCAAGCGCCCCTCCTCCAACATTGATATGCGCGTCGACATCACCGCGTCGGCCTGCACCCGCGCCGCGACGCTGGAACCTGGCAAGCGCGGCGAAATGCACTGCGGCACCTCGTACGCCACGCCGATGGTCACCGGGGTAGTCGGTGCGATGCTCTCCATTAACCCGGCCCTGGAGCCTGAACAGCTGCGCGAACTGCTGCGCCGAAGCGCGCTGACTATCGGCCGCAACAGCGATTTCGAAGCCGTCGAGGGCGACGACCTGACAGCCCCGATCCTGCCATCGGAGCGCAGCTACCGGCTCGACAACCAGGACATTGGCCGCTCGGCCCGTCTGGATATGCGCAAAGCACTGGAATTGACCATCGACAGTTTGCAGCACGTTCGCTAAGAACCGATTCCCCTCGCCTGGAACGCCGTGCTGCCACTCAGCAGCAGCGCACCTCCATGACCAGAAGCTCATGAGCATCAGTTTTGAAACACTCTGAAACAAGACGAGCGCTATAAGCGAGGCGTGTAAGCGAAGCGGCGGATAAGGCTCCGCTGGGCGCTCGAAATTGTTCTACGCAACTATAAGCACAATGAATTCAAACAGTTAATCGATAGAATCAATTTGATATTTAATTGCCACACAATAGTGGCCATATAGGTAAAACTATTAATTACCTCGCCAAGAGTTTCTTTTAATGGCGCCAATTTAACTTCAGTAATTAATCCCGCATCTATATAAAGACTATGCACGCGACGCCACGATACTTCCGGCGCGAAAACGCGTTGCATGGTGGCGTCAGTGGTCGGTGCTTCGTTCGATGCATAGGTCCTTGGATGCCTCCGCACTTTTTAAAGGGTTAAGCCCCTTTGTCGTATTAAGTTCCGGAGATTTCAATGCTCTTCAAAACGACGGTCTGCACACGTAACGTGCTACTCAGTGCCGCCCTGCTCGCTGCAGCTATAGGCTTAAGCCCAATCCACCCTGCCCAAGCAGCCACTGCCACGGTGACTACCCAACAAGTTGTCGCCACGGCCCAGGTCAATGACTTCACCGGCCCAGAGTGGCTCAAAGGCAGCTGGCGCAAGTCGGCCGGCCTGTCCATACCGGACACGGCGGCCAACAAAGCAATTTTCAGGAAAGGCGCTCAGGTCAGAACGGCCGACGGTCAGGTTCGCACCATTAAGGTGATTTATTACTCCGGCGCCCACATGAGCCTGATGCTCTCTGGAGCCACCCTCAACGCGTCGATAAATGGTCACCCGAAAACCGTTGCGGCGTTGGGTACGGCTGCGGTGGCCGATGGAAAACCTTCGGTTAGCAGCAGCGACCAGCTCAGCAGCACCTCGACCCACGGCACTGCCATCAACAACTACACCAACAGCGACTGGTTGAACGGGGTATGGCGCAAGTCGGCCGGCTTCTCCATACCCGCCAACAGCGCGAACCGCTCGGCATTCAAGGTCGGCTCCTCGGTAAAACTGGCTGACGGGCAGGTGCGCAAGATCAACGCCGTGTATGTGTCCGGCAAGAACATGAGCGTGATGCTTGCGGGCGCGGCGCTGAACGGCAAACTCGGGCACCCTAATAAGCTGTTCTCCACCACCAGCAGCACTGCACCGGCTTCGCCAATTGCTCCAAGCAAGCCCGCTGCTCCGGCGCCAGAGCCGGTCGTTAGCCAGCCTGCGGCCGGCTCGTCCATGACCACAGCACTCAACGCCTTTAACGGCGGCGATTTCGTCAACGGTATTTACAACACCAGCAAGTTCGTCGGCGTCTCGGTCAAGGCGACGGCAGAGAACAAGGCGGCCTTCCACAAGGGCGCGAAAATCCGCTTCTTCGATGGCCAGGTGCGCACCATCAACCTTATCTACCATTCCGGCGGCAACATGACTGTCATGGTCGATGGCGGGCCCATCAACGGCAAGGCGGTGGGCTATCCCCGCACCCTCTCGGTCAGTAGCACCGGCTTCAGCAATACAAGCCCCAGCGTCGGCAGCACGCCAGCGGCAGGGAACGCAGCGCCGGCTAACCCGATCAACCTGGTCGGGATCAACTTAGCCGGAGCAGAGTTCGGGGCAGATGTCGGGCTTCCAGGGGTGTACTTGAAGCAGTACATCTACCCGGGTGAAGCCGACTTCAAGCGTTACGCCGAGCGCAACCTGAAACTGGTCCGCCTGCCTTTTCGCTGGGAGCGAATTCAGCCAAGGCTCAACGGTGAGCTGAACAGCGTCGAACTCCGCCGCATGCTGACAACGCTCGACCATGCGAAGAAATACAACATGCAGGTCATCCTCGACATGCATAACTACTACCGCTATCACGGCAAGATGATCGGGTCCAACGAGGTGCCGGTGAGTGCATTTGCCGATGCCTGGCGACGCATTGCGCAAAAGGTTGCCAGCCATCCGGCCGTTTATGGCTATGGGTTGATGAACGAGCCACACACCACCAACGGCAAGTGGCCTACCGCCGCGCTGGCAGCGGCGAAAAGCATCCGCAGCATCGATGCTGAAAAGTGGGTGGTCATCGCCGGTGATCGCTGGTCCAGCGCGTTCCACTGGCCGTCTTACAACACCCAGTTGGTCAAGGACGCGTGGATGCGCGACCCGAACAACAACCTGATGTTCGAGGCGCATCTCTACTTCGACAAGGATTACTCGGGCTACTACACCAACCGCTACGAGAAGTACGACCCCATGATTGGTGTGGTGCGTGCGAAACCCTTTGTGGAGTGGCTGAACAGGTATCGCCTGCGTGGCTTCATCGGTGAGCACGGGGCGCCGGACTTCTCTCCCTCGGCCGTGGTTGCCATGGACAACATGCTCAAGTATTTAGGCCAGCATTGCATTCCCAGCACCTACTGGGCCGCCGGCCCCTGGTGGGGCGACTATGCGCTGTCACTGGACGTGAAAAGCGGCAAACCTCGTCCCCAGCTGCCCATATTGCAGAAGCACGCAGCGAACAAATCGTGCGGTGCCGTTGGCCCGCTGCGGTAATGCACGATCGGCGCCCCGTCTCTGCGGGGCGTCTTTCGTACCGGCACTAGCCAGCCGTTGCGAGGCCGTCGAATACTTCCGGGACCAGCGCCGCCTCACCTTTTTCATCGAGACGGCGACGGTTCTCGGTTCGACCCGCACCACCCTCTAGCATCTCCATCAGGCGTACACCGCGATCAGTGAGCACGAAATTCTCGCCATTGCCGCCCTCTTCCTCTGGACGCGCCACCATGTATCCGCCCTCGAACAGCAGGCTCTCGTAGTTCTGCGCTTCGGCCTTCAAGGAATCCATGTTGGGCATCGGCTGACCGGCCTCTTCCACCGCCAGGGCATGCTCGTCAGCGTACTGACGTGGCGTGAAGCTCTCGTTTCCGGATTTCTGCGCTTCGCGCAGCAGGCGTAGCATCAAGTCCCAGTCGTAGGTCATGTCCGTTCTCCTGTTGCGCCGCTTCGGGGAGGCGGCCATCGCTATTCGGACCCCATCCGCCGCGGCATGGTTCGATCCAGCGCAACCGCAAAAGGCTGAACTAAAGCGCGCCAGGTGCGATCCACCATTTAGGTCGTTAATTAAGGAGCGCACCATGAAACGTCTGATCGTCCCGTTCACCCTCGCCCTGCTGGCCAGCCAGCCAGTGTTCGCCGACCAATGCACCACCGACCAGATCAATGCCAAGGCCAAAGAGCTGGCGGACCGCGTCAACGCCCTGACCGAGAGCGATCCGAAGCGTGCCGCGAAGATCAACGAAGAGTTGCGCGATATGGAGATCAAGCAGACTGCCGAGCAGCTCGGCAGCGAATGTGAAGCCTACGAAAAACGCATCAAGCACGTGGAGCAGGCGGAGAAGCAGGCCCCTATAGCACCAGCAGAAGAGCGATAGGGGTGGAACGAGCCAGGGCCGTGATGCCGCCCCGGCTGTTGCAGATCACTCTGCGGCGGGCTTTTTACGCCGTAGAGGGGCGAGCCCGTCCTGACTGACGACCGATGACGCCGGCGCTTCGCGCTTGGCATTTTTCGGACGCTTGGCTACCGGCTTGGCTGCGACCTTCTTGTCAGCAGTCTTTTTCTTGTCGTCTTTTTTCTTCTTGGTGCCGGCGGCCTTACCCGACGCCTTAAGGTTTTTCGGGCCGCCATAGCTGCCTTTCAGCCCCTTGATTACCCGACGCTCGAAGCGCTGCTTCAGATAGCGCTCGATGCTCGACATCAGGTTCCAGTCGTTATGGCAGATCAACGAGATCGCCAGACCTTCAGCCCCGGCGCGACCGGTGCGGCCGATACGGTGCACGTACTCGTCGCCCGAACGGGGCATGTCGAAGTTGATCACCAGATCCAGGCCTTCGATGTCCAATCCTCGCGCGGCCACATCGGTTGCCACTAGCACCTTGACCCCGCCTTCCTTGACCCGGTCGATGGCCAGCTTGCGGTCTTTCTGATCCTTGTCACCGTGCAGAACGAAGGCCTTCACGCCCTCGGCCACCAACCGGCCATACAGACGGTCGGCCTGCACGCGGGTGTTGGTGAAGATCACGGCTTTCTTGTAGGTCTCGTTGGCCAGCAGCCAGTGCACCAGTTTTTCTTTGTGCTCGGTGTTTTCGGCCGTGATGATCTGCTGGCGCGTACCTTCGTTGAGCTCGCTAACGCGGTTGAGCTGCAGGTGCAGCGGGTCCCGCAGCACGGCGGCACTCATCTCGCGTAGCGCCGCCCCGCCGCTGGTGGCCGAGAACAGCAGTGTCTGCTGGCGCTTGTCACATTCACCGACCAGCCGCTGGACGTCTTCGGCAAAGCCCATGTCGAGCATGCGGTCGGCTTCGTCAAGGATGAGCAGTTCGACATCCTTGAGGATCAGGGTGCCGGCATTGAGGTGTTCGATCATCCGCCCCGGCGTGCCAACGAGGATGTCCGGCACCTTGCGCAGAATGGCGGCCTGGACCTTGAAGTCCTCGCCGCCAGTGATCATCGCCGACTTGATGAAGGTGAACTGCGAGAAGCGCTCGACTTCCTTGAGTGTTTGCTGAGCCAGCTCACGGGTCGGCAGCAGGATCAACGCACGCACATCGGTCCGCACCACGGCATCGCCGATCAACCGATTGAGCATCGGCAGGACGAAGGCGGCGGTCTTGCCGCTGCCGGTCTGGGCCGTCACCCGCAGATCACGCCCTTCCAGCGCGGGGGGAATGGCCGCCACCTGCACCGGGGTCGGCTCGACGAATTTGAGTTCGGCGACCGCCTTGAGCAGGCGTTCGTGGAGGGCGAATTGGTCAAACAAGGGTGACACCTCAAGCAAGTCGAAAAAAACGTGGCATAGAGTAACCCGTTCGACGCGCGCAGAGGCGTCTTTGTACAGCGCGGCGACAGGCTAGCCGGCCGCTACGGTCAGATGGTCAGAAAGAGAAAAGCCACTTGGCGTTCACCGCTGGCTCGGTGACGGGTGCGCGTCATGCGGACGTCATTGAGGCTCGCAGGTCAACTTGACGCGTAGCTTGATCACGTCGCGCTTGAACTTGGCGGTCATGGGCTTGCTCTCTCCCGCCTCGAGCGTGATACGTCGAGTGCGCGGCATTTCCGGCCCATTGCGAAACACGGCGGTACACTCCACAGGGCCCTCACCAAAGTTCTGCAGCACCAGTCCGGCCATGTCGCGGTCGATGGTCTCGGTGCTCGCCAGCACCTCGGCGCCGTTAAGCTCTTGTTCGAGCTCCACGGGATAGCTGACGGCGACTGCGCTCAGTGGGAAGATGACGAGCGCAGCGAAGCAGAGTCTTTTCATTTGTTATGGGCTCCTCCAATTGGCGACCGCCAGCGTACCAGACCGACGCAACAGGAAAGCGATGGAATGAAAGTGCCACGTGTGACCCTCGATCAATGGCGAACCCTGCAGGCCGTGGTCGACCACAGCGGCTTCGCTCAGGCCGCTGAAGTGCTGCATCGCTCGCAATCTTCGGTTAGCTATACGGTGGCTCGCATGCAGGAACAGCTGGGTGTGCCGCTGCTGCGCATCGAGGGTCGCAAGGCGGTGCTCACCGATGCGGGCGAGGTGCTCTTGCGCCGCTCCCGGCAACTGGTCAACCAGGCCGGTCAGCTGGAAGAGCTGGCCCACCACATGGAGCAAGGCTGGGAAGCCGAGGTGCGGCTGGTCGTCGATGCCGCCTATCCCAACGCCAAACTGATCCGCGCGCTGACCGCCTTCATGCCGCAGAGCCGCGGCTGTCGGGTGCGGTTGCGCGAAGAAGTGCTGTCCGGTGTTGAAGAGGTACTCAAGGACGGCACAGCGGATCTGGCCATCAGCGGCCTGGATATCACTGGCTATCTTGGCCAGGAACTGGGCACCGTCGAATTCGTCGCCGTCGCCCACCCCAACCACTCGTTGCATCAACTGCAGCGCAAACTCAGCGTTCAGGATCTTCAAAGTCAGATGCAGGTGGTGGTGCGCGATTCCGGCCAGCGGCAACCGCGCGACATCGGCTGGCTGGGCGCCGAACAGCGCTGGACGGTCGGCAGCCTGGCCACTTCGGTCGGCTTCGTCAGCAGCGGCCTGGGCTTTGCCTGGCTGCCCCGCCACATGATCCATCGCGAACTGGTCGAAGGTGCTCTGAAGCCGCTGCCACTGGTCCAGGGCAGCATTCGCCGGCCGCTTTTCTACCTCTACACTAACCCCGACAAACCGCTCGGCCCGGCCACACAGATTCTCATCGACCTGATCAGGACGTACGATGCACAAGCGCAATCGCCTGTTCAGCCGGTGAGCAATCACTCGCACGATGGCTGAGGCACCTTGCTACCGGCCTGCATAGACGGGCAGACCCAGGCTTACCCATATCAGGAATAGACCATGAAACGACTCGTACTTGCCGCCTGCTCACTGCTGCTCGCCGGCAACCTGCTCGCTGCGGAGAATCCTCACGTACTGCTGAACACCAGCATGGGCGAAATCGAAATCGAACTGGAGGCCGAAAAGGCCCCGGTCAGCGTGAAGAATTTTCTCGAGTACGTCGAAAGCGGCTACTACGACGGCACTGTCTTTCACCGCGTGATCCCAGGCTTCATGATCCAGGGCGGCGGCTTCAACGAAGGCCTGAGCCAGAAGAAGACCCGCGCACCCATCAAGAACGAAGCCGACAACGGTCTGCACAACGTACGCGGCACGCTGGCCATGGCTCGTACGCAAAACGTCGACTCGGCCACCAGTCAGTTCTTCATCAACCACCGCGACAATGACTTTCTCGACCATGGCAGCCGCGACTTCGGCTATGCAGTGTTCGCCAAGGTGGTGCGCGGCATGGATGTGGTCGACCAGATCGCTCAGGTGCCGACCGGCAACCGCAGCATGATGCAGAACGTGCCGCTGACGCCGGTCAAGATCGTCTCCGCGAAGAAACTCTGACCGTTCGACCTCGGTCGACAGTGTGCACGGCAGCCGCCGTGCACCGGCTTGCTGAACAGGAGACCTGACATGAGTGAACAGAGCCCGCTGAACACCACGGAAGGGGAAGCAAAACTGCTCCAGGACCTGCTGAGCGCGGAGCGTGCCGGGGCCAAGGTCGCCGGTGAAAGCCTGCAGCAGTGCAACGATCCAACCCAGCAAAAACTACTCGAGCAGATCCGCCAGGGCGAGGTCGACAGCTGCCGGCTGGTGCTCAACTGCATGAACCACCTGAACATCGAGCCCAACCGCGAGACCGGCGCGTTTTACGGCAAGGCGATGGCTATCGAATCGCTTGATGAGCGCCTGACCTTCGTCGACCGCGGTCAGCAATGGGTGATCCGCAAGCTGCGCGAATACCTGCCCGGCTGCAACGATGAGTTCGTCCGCACCGAGCTGGAAAAAATGCTCAAGATTCACGAGATCAACAGCCAGGCGGCCTGATGCCTGGCTCGTTGGGCAGACCAGTGTCTATCAGCCGCTGGCGCCATTCCAATAGCGCTGCCAGCGCGCCACCAGCTCGTTCGGCGCCTCCGCGTAGATTTCCTCGCCCAGCTTGAGCGCGGCGCTCTGCAACTCGCTGCGGCGCTCGGCTACGGCTGTGCCGAGTCGCTCGCGCAGCGTGTCGTCCCCGAACAACGCCGGTTGAGCCTGCATCAGCTCCGTCATCATCGCCAGGTCGTGGTCATCGCCAAGCAGATCTGCCAGTTCCTTGAGCGAGTCGCTGCGCAGCTGCATCAATTTCGGCCAGCTCGGCGCCAGTAAGCGCGTCTGGTACCAGTGATCCTTGACCCGCTTGCGCCACTGGTGGAGCTGCTCGTCGCTGAGATCGTGCCGGGCCTTGGCCAGCTCAGCACAACCGTCGGCGTAGGTGCGCCTGATGCCGCCAGCCAGCAAGTCGAAGCCTTTCGCTTGAAGTGGCCAGGTGTCGGCACAGCTGCGCGCATCCTGCAGCTGATCGATGACCTTGCCGATGCGCGTATCGAGATCGGTGGCGCCGCTTTCAGCCTGCTTCGCCCGCGCCTGCAGGCGACGTCGGGTCTTTTTGAAATCTGCCTCGGCGAACAGGCTCGGAAATCGCTTTGCCAGGGCATCCCAACTTTCCAGCATGGCCGTCGCATCACGCGACTCGGCCAGGGCGCGGCCCAGATCCCGCAAACGATGGTTTTCACGCTGGAACTCGTCCCCCAGCGGCTTGCGTACCAGACGCAGCAGCGCCCGCAGCTCCTTGAACCGCTTACGCGCCTGATGCACCCCTTCGGCGCGTTCTTCAGGTGCAACGCTCAGCGCCTCAATGGCCTTGTCGATGCCCTGCCGAGCGACTTTTCGCACCTCGGCTGCAGGGTCTTGCGGACGCAGCTTGTAGCCCATGACAACTCCCATTCAGGCCCGCTGCCACGCTCAGGCAGCAGGCATGACGGGCGATTCAACCGTAGCGCTTGCGCGCCTCGATGGCCAGGCCGCTACCGATGCTGCCGAAGCGATTGCCTTCGACATGGCGCGCCCGCGGCAGCAAAGCGGCGACGCTCTGGCGCAGCGCAGGGATCGCGCTGGAACCACCGGTAAAGAAGACCGTGTCGATGTCCTCATGCTTGAGCCCAGCACTCATCAGCAATTGACTGACATTGGCGCGGATTCGTTCGAGCAGGGGGTCGATCGCCGTTTCGAATACAGAACGTGTGAGAGTGGCTTCAAGGCCGGGTTCTATTCGTGCGAAGTCGATCTGGAAGCGTTCATGGTCAGTCAGCTCGATCTTGCCCTGTTCTACCTGCATCGCCAGCCAGTGCCCGGCGCGCTGTTCGATCAGACTGAACAGCCGGTCGATTCCGATGGGGTCGACGATGTCGTAGCGCATGCTTTGTAGCGCACGCAGCGAAGCCGGCGCATATACCGCGTTGATCGTGTGCCAGGTCGCCAGGTTGAGGTGGGTGCTGGTGGGCATCGGCGCGTCGCTTTTCATCCGGCTGCCGTATCCGAACAGCGGCATCACGCCCTGCAGGCTGAGCTGCTTGTCGAAATCGGTACCGCCAATATGCACGCCCGAGGTGGCGAGGATATCGGCCTGACGGTCATCGATCTGACGAAGTTCCGGCGCCAGCCGCACCAGCGAGAAGTCCGAGGTGCCGCCGCCGATGTCGACGATCAGTACCCGCTCTTCCCGCTCGATGCGCGACTCGTAGTCGAACGCTGCGGCGATGGGTTCGTATTGAAACGAGACATCCTTGAAGCCGATCTTCCGGGCAGCCGCAGCCAGGGTATCGGCCGCTTCCTTGTCTGCCTGCGGATCGTCGTCGACGAAAAACACCGGACGGCCCAGCACCACCTGATCGAATGCGCGCCCGGCCTGGTTTTCGGCGCGCTGTTTGAGCGTGCTCAGGAACAATCCGAGGATGTCCTTGAACGGCATCGCGCTGCCCAGCACGGTGGTTTCGCTCTTCAGCAATTTGGAGCCCAGCAGGCTCTTGAGCGAGCGCATCAGGCGCCCTTCGTAGCCCTCAAGGTATTCGGACAGGGCCAGACGACCGTACACCGGACGACGCTCCTCGACGTTGAAGAACACCACCGAGGGCAGGGTTTGCTGATCGCCTTCCAGGGTCAACAGTGGCTCGGCGTCGGGACGCCACCAGCCGACCGTGGAGTTGGAGGTGCCGAAGTCGATGCCGCAGGCGCGGGCGGGGGACGGGTTGTGCATGTGCGGTCCGGACTACCAAAAACGGCCGCGCAGTTTATGCGAGCCGGCCGGCAAATGCAGGCCAATCGTCGGCGATCTCAACCAAGCAAACCACTGCGACAGCCGAGTGCTGCCGCAGTGGCGCGCCGTTAGGCGAGTGCCGGCTCGGCAGCTGCGGAGTCGGTCATGCCGTCCGTCATGCGCTTGGAGTCATGGCAGAAGGTGCGCGATGCCTGGAACAGAAACACCATGGTCAGCAGCAGCGAGGCTGGGATCAGGTACATGGCCCCGTGCAGACCTTCGGCTCGGAACACTTCACTCATCTCACTGGCGCCTGCGGCAAGCATTGCCGACTCGGCGAAATGGTCCGACAGCAGCCCCACTACCACCGTGCCCATGCCGCCGCCCAGCAGATAGAGCCCGGCGAAGAACAGCGCCATCGCGGTCGCACGCAGACGCGGCTCGACCACGTCCTGAATGGCGGTGTAGACGCAGGTGTAGAAGTTGTAGGAGAACAGCCAGCCGATACTGAAGACCGCAACGAACACGCCAACCTCGATCCGTCCGGCGAGCAATGCATAACCGGTCAGAGCGGTCGCGATGAGCATGCTCACGGCGGCGAAGATCAGACGGCCACGAGCGAAGCGCTGGTGGATCTTGTCCGCGACCCAACCGCCCAGGGTCAACCCGATCAAGCCAGTCAGGCCGACGATCACCCCAGTGGCGATCGAGGCCTCCACCAGCGGCACCGCGTGGTAGCGCATCAGCAGCGGCACCATGAAGGCGTTACAGGCGTAGGTGGCGAAATTGAACGCCAGCCCTGCCAGCACCAGCCACCAGAAGGTGCGGATCGCAAACACTTTGCGAATCGGCTGCTCTACCGGCGTCTGCGACACCTTCACCGTTTCCGCCGCACCACGCTGTGGCTCCTTGACGAAAAAGATGAACAGCGCCAGCACCAGCCCAGGCACTGCCGCAATAAAAAATGGCGCGCGCCAGCTGCCGAAGTACTCCACCATCGAGCCGATGGTGAAAAAGGCCAGCAACAGCCCCAGCGGCAGACCGAGCATGAAGATGCCCATCGCCCGAGCCCGCTTGTGCGCCGGGAACAGGTCGCCGATCAGCGAGTTGGCAGCGGGCGCATAGCTGGCCTCACCGATGCCGATGCCCATGCGCACCAGCAGAAAGGTCCAGAAATTCCAGGCCAGACCGTTGACGGCGGTCAGGCCGCTCCAGACGGTCAGGCCCCAGCCCATGATCTTGCGCCGCGAGCCGATGTCGGCCATGCGGCCCAGCGGCACGCCGGCGATCGCGTAGATGATGGTGAAGGCGGTGCCGATCAGGCCCAACTGGAAATCGTTGAGGTCCCACTCCAGGCGGATCGGCTCGGCAATGATCGCCGGGATGGTGCGGTCGAAGAAATTGAACAGGTTGGCCAGAAACAGCAGGAACAGGACGCGCCAGGCGTTCGCGGCTTGGGTGGATGGCTGCATGACGTCGCTCTCGATTTATTGTTATGCACCGGCCGTGTGCCGACCGGTTCTCGAAACTGACTCTAGGGTTCTCGCAGGCGTCTGTCTGTCACCATCATTTTCGCTGATGCCGGTCGATGCGACGGTTCAGCTTTGCTGCCAAGCCTCCAGCCAGCCAAGGCCAGTCGAAGTATCCGGGCTGTCGGGGCGGTATTCGGCCGCCAACCAGCCGGTGTAGCCCACCGATCGCAAGGCGTTGAGCAACGGCCCGAAAGCTATCGAGCCCGTGCCGGGCGCCCCTCGGCCGGGACAGTCGGCAAACTGCACATGCCCGATCCGGGCGCCAAGCAGTGCTATCCCAGCGGCAACATCCAGCCCCTGTCGGGCCATGTGATAGAGGTCCAGCTGTGCCTGGCAATTGGGATGATCGACGCGCTCCAGCAGCGCTTGCAGATGCGCCGGGGTGTTGATCAGAAAACCCGGCATGTCCAGAGGATTGATCGCCTCGCATACCACTCGCACACCCAGAGGTGCGAACGCCTCGGCGCTTTTGCGCAGGTTGCCGGCCAGGGTTTCCAGTGCCTGCTCAAGCGTCACGCCTTCGGCCAGCCGGCCGGGCAGCACATTGACGCACATCGGCCGCGCCATGGCCGCGTAGGTCAATGCCTCCTGTAGGGCCGCGTCGAACTCAGCCTGCCGCGACGGCACCGCCGCCAGCCCGGCACCGCCCTGCATGAAATCACCGGCCGGCAGGTTGATCAGCACCAGCGGCAAACCCGCACGCTCAAGCAGTTCCTTCAGGCGAATCGCCGGAAGCTCATAGGGGAATTGAATTTCCACACCGTCGAACCCCGCCACCCGGGCGGCCATGACTCGCTCGGCCAAGGGCAGTTCGTTGAACAACATGGACAGGTTGGCGGCGATCCTCATTGCTTTTGCTCCCGAAACATCCTGACCAGCGTAGAGGGATCATTTTCGAGCTCGCCCCCGCTGCCATGCAGGCGCATCAACTGTGCGGCGAGCCCGGTCATGGGCGTGGCGCTGCCTGCTTCGCGGGAGAGCTGCACGGCCGTGTCGAGATCCTTGAGCAGGGTGCGAACCCTCCATTTCACCGGTTCGAACGCGCTGTTAGCCATCTGCGGAGCGAGGATCTGCAGCGGTTTGGAATCGGCGAAACCACCGGCCAAGGCCGACGCGATGAGGCTGGCATCAACACCTGAGCGTTCGGCCAATGCCACCACCTCGGCGATGACCAGCGCATTGCAGGCGACGATCATCTGATTACAGGCCTTGGTGACCTGGCCGGCACCGACATCGCCCATGTGGGTCAGCCGCTGGCCGAGGTGCGCCAATACAGGTCGAACCCGCTCGATATCTTCGCCGCGCCCGCCTGCCATGATCGCCAGGCTGCCCGCCTCGGCGCCTGCCGTTCCGCCGGACACCGGTGCGTCGACCCAGCGCATGCCGCTCCGGGACTCGAGTTCGGCAGCCATGGCGCGCGTGGCGGCTGGCTCCAGACTGGAATGATCGACCAAGAGCTGCCCGGTCCGAGCACCTTCAACGATGCCGCCAGCGCCAAACACCACCTCTCGCACCACCGCGGTATCGGCCAGACAGAGCAGAACGACGTCCGCGTCGCGACACAGGTCGGCAGGATTGCCCGCCTGCCTCGCCCCGGCCCCGATCAGCGGCGCACATTTTTCGGGGGAACGGTTCCAGACCGTCAGTTGATAGCCGGCCGCGAGGAGTCGTCGACACATCGGCAAGCCCATCAGGCCGATGCCAGCAAAGGCGATAGAGGGCAAATCAGACATGGGGATGGCTCCTTGAATACCGGGGATGGGATTCTAGCGCCGCAATGACGCTGGCAGCCAAACCGGTCAGAGCACCTTGCCCTTGTCCCAGAGCCGCACCAGCTCACCTGGGGCCAGCTCTTCCGGGACCTGCAGCAGCAACTCGCTGTCTCGGTCGTTTTCCCGGTAGCGGAGCTCGATCTGATAATAACGACGATCACCCTGCCCTGCGGTGGCACTCGCCAGCGGCAGGCAGCCCTCAAGAACAGAGCAAACCTGCCCCCGCTGCTGCTCATCGCAACTGGCGAAATCGATCTCACGTGGCCGAGAAAGCGCTTGCATCGCGGCGAACCCGCCCTGCCTGGAAAGGCGAACGGTGGCATCCGTGCCCAGCGCTGGTAACTGTTTCATCACGTCTCCTCGTTGGGCCTGTTACCACTCCAGAACACCGACATCTGCCCATGCCTGCCTGACCGCCTGCGCCTCGCTGCTGCCGACGCCAAAACGGATCATCGCGTTTTCGATGGTCAAACTGGCGAACGCGATGAAATCCGCATCCCTGGCCAGTCTCTGATCACAGAGGGTGTCGTACCAGATGCGCCCGGCCTTGTCCCAGGTGTAGCCGCCGAGGGCTTGGGCGGCGAGATAAAACGCGTGATTGGGAATGCCAGAGTTGAGGTGCACGCCGCCGTTGTCATCACGGGTGTCGATGAAGTCGCGCATGTGCCCTGGCTGCGGGTCCTTGCCCAACAGCGGATCGTCGTAGGCGCTGCCGGGATTGGCCATCGAGCGCAATGCCGAACCCTTCACCTTGTCGGTCAGCAACTCGGCGCCGATCAGCCAGTCGGCCTGCTGAGCTGTCTGCTGGAGGCTGAACTGCCGGACCAGCACGCCGAACACATCGGATAGCGATTCGTTCAAGGCACCGGATTGATTGAGATACAGCAGCCCGGCTTCACTCTCGATGATGCCGTGGGCAAGCTCATGCCCCACCACATCCAGTGACAGCGTGAAGCGGTTGAATATCTCGCCGTCACCATCGCCGAAGACCATCTGCGCGCCGTTCCAGAAGGCGTTCTCGTAGCCAACACCGTAGTGCACCGTGCCGATAAGCGGAAAGCCATGGTTGTCGATCGAGTCGCGACCGAACACTTGCCAGAAACAAGCGTGGGTCTTGCCGAGCGCATCGTAGGCCTCGTCGACGGCCGAATCGCCAACTGGCGGCTGACCCTCGATTCTGGCCAGCACGCCCGGTAACAGCATCTGTTGCGCCGCATCGTGAATGCTACGGCGCGGCTCGCCCGGCCGACCTCGCTCAGGCAGCACGGTAACGCTTGGCTGTCGCTTGGGTGGCCCGGGATTGGGCAGCAGAGCGCGCACCTGTACCAGCGTTTCCTGGGCCCGCTCGCGCTGCCACTTCGAGCCGTGCGCAATGATCCGGTCGAGTATGTAGGGCGGAATGAAGCTGTGGCGCATGCTTGAATTGTGCATGGGCTCCCCTTCAGTCAGATCGTTTGCGGGCGTCTATTCAGATTAGGCTGTTTCAGGCACAGCGATGTCGTGCCGGCTGTTTTCAATGTCTGCTTCGAGCAGGCTAGAGCAAAAGCCACAGTCGGCAAGCTGCATAGGGGTGCTTTGATTCGACGGAGCGCAGAGAGGGAGTTCAGCCGATGATTGCGCTGTCGTTAGCGGCAAGCTGCGTCTCGGCGGGCGCGCTACCGTTATTCAGCGCTTCGATTGCTTGGTCGAGCTGCTTGATGCAGAGATCAATGGCCATTTGCCGCAAGGCCTCCGGCCACTCGTGGTCAGCAACCGGTTCGGTCAAATCCAGGATCTGAGAATAGCCGACAAGCGTTCCGTGCTTCATTTTCAGAGTTTCGCCAGCTGTAACAATGGTAAGCGGATCTCGCGAGGTGATGACCGCGCCGACATCGAGCAACGCGTCGACCTGTTTGCGGAGCGTGTGGAGTACACGCTTGTCCTGAGCTGATTTCACATCAAAAAGCCATCATCCATGAAGGCCGCGGATTCTACTAAATGTGATGCGCATCACAAACACTAAATATCGAGACCGTCGTGCCGATGTGGGCAAGCCCTTGCTTCGTTGAGGGCTGACGCATGGCGCCATCTTGAGCGCTGAAACGCGCCTTACAGAAAGGAGATGCGCTTAGCTTCGCGGGAGGCACTCAACTCAGTTTGTCGGGTGTCGAGCTGACCCAAGCAAATCTCGATAGCGACCTGTTGTAGCTCCGCGGAGGACCACACATGCTTGGCAATGACTGCAACCAGGCTTCGAAGCCCGTTCTCGTTAAAAAGCTTTCCGTCATGCACCGTAAAGGTACATTCGTGAAAGTCTAAGATGATCGGACTGCGCCCGGTCAGGCTCGCTCCGGCGCTGAGCAGACAATCGATGTGCCGGCGCAATCTATGGTTTTCACGGCGTTCAGAAAGCATAGGGGTCTCCGGCCCAGTCGGCGATTAGCGCCGGCTGACCCTCAGCATCAGCTTGCCTGGCCTTGCCTGGCCGAGGCGCCGCTTTCCGGATTGTCTTCAAGCCCGGCTTCGATGGCTTCGTCGAGCTGATGGCAGCAGAGATCGGCAGCCATCTCGCGCAATGAATCCGGCCATTCGCCGTCGGTGGTCGGCTCAATCAATGCGAGGGATTTGTAATAGCTGATGAGCATGCCGTGGTCGACCCGTAGCACCTGTCCGCCATCAAGGAGGACGAGCGGATCCCGCTGAGTAATAACGGCCCCGTGCGCCAGGAGTACGTCGATATGTTTTCGCAGTGCATGAAGCTTCCGCTTTTCTTCCTTGAACTCACTCATGTCGTAACCCTCGACCTTGAAGGCGTCGAAGTTTAATCAACCCCTGATGGCACTTAAATAGCTAAATGCCACTACTCGCTTAGGTTTTTGCATGAACTGAGCATGTGTTGATCGACGTCATCCACCCGACCGGACAGACAGCGCACCAAGCTCTGCTACACCCGGCGCCCAGCTTTCGTTTCGGCGGGCGACAAAGCCATCTCGGCCAGATGCTTGCGTTGACGACGCCTTCTACCTCTATAATCCGCGCGCTTTTTCCGCTATTGAACCGGAGAACCACAATGCTGAAGCGCACCCTGGCAGCCGTTACCGGCCTTGCCCTTTCGTTGTCTATTGCCACCACCCATGCTGCCGACGTCCTTCGCGTATCGGCCATTCCCGACGAAGCCCCGACCGAACTGATCCGCAAGTTCGAGCCGTTGGGCAAATACCTCGAGAAAGAACTGGGCATGCCGGTGAAATTCACGCCGGTCTCCGATTACGCCGCAGTCGTTGAAGCACTGGCTGCCGACCGTCTCGACCTTGCCTGGCTGGGCGGCTTCACATTCGTTCAGACGCGCTTGAAGACGGGCGACGCCATTCCGCTGGTTCAGCGCGAGCAGGACGAGAAATTCACCAGCAAATTCATCACGGCCGACCCTGAGGTCAAGACCCTGCAGGACCTGAAAGGCAAGACCTTTGCGTTTGGCTCCGTGTCTTCGACCTCCGGCAGCCTGATGCCGCGCTACTTCATGATCAAGGACGGCATCGATCCCGAGCAGTTCTTCAAACGCATCGCCTATTCCGGTGCGCACGACGCCACGGCGGCATGGGTCCAGGCTGGCAAGGCCGATGGTGGCGTACTCAATGCCTCGGTTTGGGACAAGCTGGTCGTGGCTGGCAAAGTCGACACCGACAAGGTGCGGGTAATCTCCACCACGCCGCCCTACTACGATTACAACTGGACCGTACGCGGCAACCTGGACCCGGCGCTGGTCCAGAAGATCAAAACCGCCTTCCTTCAGCTCGACCCGAAGAATCCGGAACACAAGAAGATTCTCGAACTGCAGGCGGCCACCCGTTTCATCGAAACCCGCCCGGAAAACTACGAAGGCATCGAGGAAGCAGCGCGCGCCGCTGGCCTGTTGAAGTGAGCCCAGCTAGCCGTAGCACCTCTGCCTTCCGTGTTTCTGAAGCCAGGGTAAGTGGGTGCGTTTGAATGAGCCATGCAACAACGTCTGCTGGCTTGCTCGAGAGTGATGAGTCTCCGGCCAGATCCGCCCTGCGGCTGGACGGCGTCAGCTATCGGCATGCCGGTGGACAGCTCGCACTGCACGATATCGAGCTGCAGATCGCTCAAGGCGAGCGGGTTGCGCTAATCGGCCCCTCGGGCGCAGGCAAGACCACCTTGCTGCGCCTGCTTGCCACTCATCTAGAACCGGTCACTGGGCAACTGGACGTGCTCGGTGACCGCCCCTGGTCGCTTTCAGCAGGTGCCCGGCAGA
>Ga0208814_1000325_pt1 | contig 32032 bp, 27 predicted proteins | sample MalvirAntarct_55_FD_184253 | JGI IMG/M metagenome (GOLD analysis project Ga0208814, IMG submission 184253) | Marine viral communities from the Global Malaspina Expedition - Malaspina viral metaG Antarct_55 (SPAdes) (version 2) | ecosystem: Environmental > Aquatic > Marine > Oceanic | place...
ATAATTTAATAATGTTATATATATTTTAAATAGGTCAGCAAATATCTTTGGTTAATATTACTTTTCCAAATGTGTTAACGTTTCTTTTTTATGTCAGGAAAACGCATGCGATAATCTACTTTTATTTTTCCTTTAGATATATTTGAAAGCTTGCTCTTAATTAATCGTTTTTTTAATGTAGAAAGTTTATCTGTAAATAAAACACCTTCTATATGATCATATTCGTGTTGAATAATTCGTGCAACTATTCCATCAAATTCCTTTGTATGTTTTTTAAAATTTTCATCTAGGTATTCAATTTTTATAGTGTCATTTCGAAAAACATCCTCTCTAATATCTGGAATACTCAAACAACCTTCACTAAAGGCCCATTCATCTCCAGTTTCGGTAATTATTTTTGCATTGATAAAGACTTCTTTGAAGGTACTTAAGAATGCTCTTTCCTTTTCTGTTAGTTCTTCATCTTCTTCAAAAGGAGTGGCATCGACAATAAAAATGCGAATTGGAACACCAACTTGAGGTGCAGCTAATCCAATTCCTCTTGCTTCATACATAGTTTCAAACATATTCCCTAATAATACATCTAAATTTGGATAGTCCTTAGTAATCTCTTTTCCTGTTTTTCTTAAAACAGGATCTCCGTAGGCAATAATTGGTAATATCATTTTTTATTATATAAATAATCTTGCAAAATAATGGTAGCACTAATCTCATCAATTAATGCCTTATTTTGACGTTGTTTTTTATTTAATCCACTATCTATCATTGTTTGAAATGCCATTTTACTGGTAAATCTTTCATCCATCCTATCCATTTTTATTGTAGAAAACAATTCTGAAAACTTCTGAATAAACTTTTTAATTTCCCCTTCAACTCTTGAATGAGTTCCATCTTTTTGTTTTGGCTCGCCAATAATAACCAGCTCCACATTCTCTTCAATAAAATAATTTTTCAAAAAAGAAATCAACTTTTCTGTTGGAACAGTCGTCAATCCTGAAGCTATTAATTGCAACTCATCAGTGACTGCAATTCCAGTTCTTTTAGTTCCGTAATCTATTGCTAATAAACGTGCCATATTTTAAACAAAAATAAGGGATTAATTAAAAGTGACTTCTATCTTTGTTAAATTATTAAATAAATATGATACAATTACAAAATATTATAGAAAAAGTTTGGAACGATAGGTCCTTACTAACTGATTACGTGCACATTAACGCAATTCGTGAGGTTATTAGCTTATTAGATGAAGGCAAACTTCGGTGTGCAGAACCTACAAATTCTGGCTGGCAAGTAAACGAATGGGTAAAAAAAGCGGTAGTTTTATATTTTCCTATTCAAAAAATGGAAGTTTTAGAAGCAGGTATATTTGAATATCATGATAAAATTCCTTTAAAAAGAGGTTATCAAGAAAAAGGAATTCGAGTAGTTCCTCACGCAGTAGCAAGATATGGAGCTTATATTTCTAAAGGAGTTATTTTAATGCCAAGCTATGTAAATATTGGCGCTTATGTTGATGAGGGAACGATGGTAGATACTTGGGCAACTGTAGGGAGTTGTGCTCAGATTGGTAAAAATGTTCATTTAAGTGGTGGCGTTGGTATAGGAGGAGTTTTAGAACCACTTCAAGCTGCACCAGTGATAATTGAGGACAATGCCTTTGTAGGTTCTCGTTGTATTGTGGTTGAAGGAGTTAAAGTAGAAAAAGAAGCAGTATTAGGAGCTAATGTTGTCTTAACAGCATCGACTAAAATTATAGATGTCACACAGTCAAACCCAATTGAAACTAAAGGTATAATACCAGCTCGATCAGTAGTTATACCTGGCAGTTATACTAAAACGTTTCCTGCTGGAGATTTTCAAGTCCCTTGTGCTTTAATTATTGGAAAAAGAAAAGAAAGCACCAATAAAAAAACTTCTTTAAACGATGCACTTAGAACTTATGATGTTGCGGTTTAAATTAGTTTAAAAAATAAAAAATGTTTTATCTTTCAAATCGGTAAAAGATCCTTATTTAATTAATGAAAATACTTGTAATACAGCAAAAAATGATTGGTGATGTGTTGGTAAGCACATTGTTATGCAATAATCTAAGAAAAGCGTATCCCAACGCCCAAATAGATTATATGGTATATAAAAGCACACTCCCTGTTTTACAAGGCAATAACAGTATTAATAATTTTATATTATTCGAAAAAAAACACCGTAAAAGCAAAATAGCGTTCTTTAAATTAATTTTTGATGTTCGGAAAGAAAAATACGATCTTATTATTGATGCCTATTCAAAATTAGAAAGTTGGCTAACGGTTCTTTTTTCAAATGCAACTACTAAAATTTCTTATAAAAAATTTGGAAGAACATTTTTATATACTCATAATGTACCAGTTTCCGACGAGCCAAAATCTAGTATTGGTTTAGTAATAGAAAGAAGACTTTCTCTATTAGACCCTTTAAATTTAGAAATTGAATTTGATGTTGTACCCCGTCTTATTGTTACAGATAACGAAAGACAAAAGGCATCGGAAATATTTAATCAACATCATCTAGATCGAACAAAAAAGACAGTGATGATATCGATTATTGGTAGTAGTGCTAATAAAACATATCCTTTAGTATATATGTCTAAGGTTGTTGATATTGTTTCAAAAAAAATTAATGCAAATATTCTTTTTAATTACATTCCAAATCAGTTAGAATTAGCACAAAAAGTATATGAAAATTGTGCTGAAGAGACTAAGAAAAATATCTTTTTTAATTTATTAGGAAGAGACTTAAGAGAATTTATCATTATAATGGATTCTTGTGATTTAATTATTGGTAATGATGGTGGCGCAATTAATATGGCTAAAGCACTAAACAAACCTTCCTTTATTATTTTTTCACCTTGGATAGAAAAACAAATGTGGTCTACTTTTGAAGATGGAAAGCTTCATGACTCTGTACATTTATTAGATTATCAGCCTCATTTAATTGAAGAAAAAACTAAAAAACAATTAAAAGATAATTCAATAGCGTTGTATCCAAATTTAAAACCTTCGTATTTTAAATCTAAATTATCATTGTTTATCGACAATAATTTAGCGGACAAGAATAAAAAAACTACACCTACTAATTTTAATAAATTATTTGCTCAACATAAATTTTTTCCTTTATCAGGAGTAATAATTACTTATAATGAAGAAGAACATCTTGAAAAATGTTTAGCGTCTTTAGTTGATGTTTGTGATGAGATAATTGTAGTTGATTCTTTCTCTACTGATAAAACTGAAGAAATTTGCCGACACTATAACGTAAGCTTTATCCAACATAAGTTTGAAGGTTATATCGAACAAAAGAATTTTGCCATAAAACAAGCTACACATGATTATATCTTGTCATTAGATGGTGATGAAGCATTATCCGACGAACTTAGAGAATCTATTTTAGAGATAAAAACATATTGGGATCATGATGGATTTTATTCAAGTAGATTAAATAATTATTGTGGCCAATGGATTAAACATTCAGATTGGTATCCAGATAAAAAACTCAGATTATTTAAAAAAGGAAGCGGAGAATGGAAAGGTATCAATCCGCATGATAGCTATCGATTAAAAAATGGTAAAAAGAAGGGAGTATTGGCTGGAGATCTTTACCATTGGATTTATAGAGATTATGACGAACACAAGGAAAAAGTTGAGAATTTTTCAAGCATTGCATCAAAAGCATATTTTAAATTAGGAATAAAATCTACCTACTTTAAAATAATTTTCAGACCCACCTGGGCTTTTTTTAAATCCTATTTTTTAAGGCTGGGTATACTTGATGGAAAAAATGGCTATCGGATTTCTAAGCAATCATTTATTGTAACCTTTTTAAAATATCAAAAACTATATAAACTTTGGCATCAGAAATAAATTAAGAATTTCTATATCTCTTTTTCCAAAAAAAAACTTTCCTTTTAATAGCATTTTTCTTGTGGTATTTTTTTTGGAATTTTTCTGTTAATGACCACATTTTATTAAAAATCTCCTCCTCACTTTCACTTACCAACTTAGCATATTCGTTAGACATTACCGCTACCATATCTTTTCTAGAAGTAAGTTTTGAAAAATTATTCATGCGATCTTCAAAACTCATAGTATGAAAATTCATGCGATTTAAATCAACTAAATAAAAGTCATACTTACCCGTATTCTTATTTTTTTTAATCAATGTATTTCCTGGTGAATGATCTAAAAAATTGACACCTTTTTCATGAAGATCGAAGGTAAAACGTGTAAATTCTCGTAATATGGTATCGTAGTCAGGATAATTTAAGTCTGTCGTTAACTCTCTATAAGTTAAGTTATAACTAATTTGCTCGCTCACATAAAAACTTTTATGCAATAATTTTAAATCACTATATTCAAAATAAGCAAATGGCTTTGGAGTTTTTATACCTTTCTTAATTAAATCATTTGCATATTCAAAAGAACGATTGGCTTTTGATTTTCTAAAAAAAGAATAGGCAATTCTATTCACTAAATGTGGAACTTTAAAAGATTTTATATTTAAAACTAGATCTTGAGTCGTCACATTTTTAATGGTATTCCGTTCTCCTTCTCCTCCATAAAAATCATCAAAGTTTCTTACCACATCTGCTATTATTTTAATAGAAGCAACATTTTGATCTTCACAAAAAACTTTATGCTCTTTATATTTCATTTATATTGATAAAAAGTAAAAATATAGTATATTTCCTATAAATTAAAATTTAGATATTCATAGCGAATATTGTAGTTTCGCAAATATAAAGGTTCAATAATTAATGTTAATAGATTCAAGTACTTTTAATTACTCATTTTAATGATAATTCAATCAAACACTATTTATATTTTACATAAAAATGGTGCTAATAGTCATTACACAGCATTAAATCATTTGCTAATAAATAACGATATAGCTCTTAAATACAGAGAGTTCTCAGTGTTTAGTAATTTATTTAAATCGATTTTCTCTTTAAATGGAACGTTATTCAAGAAACAACTCATCAATTTTGGTTTTATTTTGAACCTTTTATGTAGTAAAAACAAAAAAATAGTTTTAGGGATAGCACCATTTGACTCAAAACTTACTTCAATCTTAGTTATTTTAAAAAATCATCAGGTTTTTTATCATACATCATGGACACATTGGGATAAAAGTTTCCATCCAAAACAAAAAAACAACACTTCAAAAACTTATAAAATCTGGCGTCAATTTCTTGAAGAAAAATGCAAACATATCTTTACGGTAACTAAGCAAAGTAAGGATCAATTATTAACTAATTACAACTTGCATAATGAGAAAATAAGTGTTGTTTACCATGCATTGGATTCTGTGTTTGAAACTGAATTTAAAACAAATAAAAAACCGCTAAGTTTTATTTATTTTGGGCGATTAGTGCCCCAAAAAGGACTTAAGGAAGTGCTTGATTTTTTTTCTAAGCAAAAGAAAGCTAAACTAACAATTATTGGTGATGGAAAAGAAAAAGAACTTGTAAAATCTATTGCTGATCAGTATGACTCTATTGAGTTCCTACCCTACACTTCTAATAAGCAGAAACTTGTGCAACTATTAAGTACAAAGGAATACTTAGTTTTAAATTCAAAACGAAATAGTAAGTGGGAAGAACTCTTTGGCTTAGCTATTATTGAATCTATGGCACAAGGTGTTATACCGATTGCAACTAATCATTCTGGTCCCAAAGAAATTATTACAAAAGATGTAGGTTTTTTATGTGATGAAGGTGATATTACCTCTGTTATTTCAGAGAGGATTAAAATCAATTATTTTGATAAAAACATGTCTGAAAAAGCTAAAGAAAAGGCAAAATATTATCGTGAAGAATCAATTTCTCAAAGATGGCAAATAATTTTAAACTAATATGTTAGACGTCAGTTGCATTATAATTAATTACAATACTTCTAAATATACTTATGAGGCGGTAGTATCTTTGTTAGATACGCATAATAATACTATTAAATTTGAAATCATTGTTGTCGATAATGCATCAAAAGAAGAAGATTACATATCTTTAAAATCAAGCTTAAACAAGCTGAATAAAAATAATTTACAATTAATTAGAAGTACTATAAATACCGGGTTTGGTGGCGGAAATATGCTTGGGGTAGCACATGCTTCTCCAACTAAATACTATGCTTTTATCAATAATGACACCTTACAAGTGAGTGATAATTGTCTAAAGCATTTAAAGGATTTTATGGAGACAGAGCCAGATGCTGGATTGTGCTCGCCACAGATGTTAGATGAACACAAAAACTTCAGGGTAACTATAGACCATTTTTCTTCCTTACAACGCGAAATTTTAAGGCGCCCATTACTAGAAACATTATTCCCTAAAACTTATCTTAACAGAAAAATTGAATATACAGAACCTACCAAAGTGCATTATGTTCAAGGGTCGTTTATGTTTATTGGTTCTAGTGACTTTCATGATATTGGGGGTTTTGACACCAACCTATTTTTATTTTACGAAGAATCTGATATTTCGAGACGTTTATTAAAACAAAAATATAAATACACCTACTTGATTCCCTCGCTAAAGTATATTCATTACAAGAGTGCGAGTATTAAAAAAAATATTGAAATTAAGATAGAACAAAAAATTTCATTGCTCTATTATACAAAAAAACATTATGGATGGTGGCACTCGAAAGTATTGAATCTTTATTACATCATAAGATACTTTTTTACATCCATATTTAAACCAAAATATTGGAAGCTATTTATAATTCTTTTATCGGGAGCACCATTATCAAAATCACTAAAAGAAAAATAAAATCCATTATTATTGAGTTAATGATGAAGTAAAATAGATCATCATAACTAATCAAATCCTGTTGATACAATAAGAAAGAATTAATAATTTAGAATATTATTAAATGAGTTAATTTTAAAATAACATTACATAATGATAAAAATAGGATTAATTGAAGTTGGAGCAATGCATGATGAATGTTTATATAGTCAAATTCAATTTTTAAAACATAAAAATCATAAAGTAACTTTATTCTGTCATGCTGATTTAGAACCAAGAATTAAAGATTTTCCTGATCTTTCAAAAATTATATATTTAGATTTAAGTAGTAAAATAAAAAAATATTACGCTTGGTATAAAATCCGAAAATATCTTACAGATAACAATTTCTCAAAAGTTATTTTTAATAGTGCAGAAAGGAATATATTAAAACTAATTTTTTTTTTACCTACAAAAATAGAGTGTATAGGAACCATTCACAATGCCGATAAACTGAATAAAAAAAATTATCAAAAAAAAATATCTAAGCGCTTAAAAAAATATTTAGCATTAAATGATTTTATAAAAGACAATGTTCAAAAAGAAAAATTAACAACCAACAAAATTGAATCTTACTACCCAATTTTCTTTCCAGAAATTAAAAGAAGCCTGGTTAAACCCAAAAAAGAGATATGGATTACTATTCCTGGAGGTTTTGATTCTAATAAAAGAGATTATACTATTTTAAAAAAATGGAAAATCACAAAGGGTATTAAAATTATTTTTTTAGGAAACTATAATAATTTAAAAGCAAGAAAATTTATAAATAATTTAAAATTACATCCATCGTTTTCAAGTTTTATATTTTTTGACAATTATATATCCAATGAATTATTTCATGATTATATAATGCAGTCAGACTTTATTCTGCCATTAATTCATCCCAATGTCCCATACTATGACCTTTACTTAAAGTATAAAATTTCAGGCAGTTACAATTTAGCATTTGCATATAAAATTCCATTATTAATTGAACAATCCTTCTCTGAAGTTAAGGACTTTCAAGAAAATAGTATTTTTTATAATTATAAAAACATAAATAACATCTTCAATTTGATTAATAAAAATTCTAAAGAGTTTTATCAGAATCCAAAATGGGAATTTGAATATCAAAAAGAAAAATATTTAAGTTTTGTTTTGGATTCCCAAGTTCAGTTATGATTTTCTCAAATAGGAAGTGATATTTAACTTAATGTATTCAATAATAAAAAAATATCAATCTAACAATAAGCATTTGGAATATTAGTTGTGATGAAACTAATGATACGATATTAAAAAAATAAACATAAACTTACCTTTATTGATACAAATCATAATCCTGAACACCAAAAATAAAATATAAAGAGTTATTTTTACAGAGAATTAGAAACCGACTTTTAATATGCAAACTGAAATAAACAATTGCCTAAATGTTCTTAAAAAAGGAGGTATTATTCTTTACCCAACCGATACCGTTTGGGGAATAGGATGTGACGCAACCAATTATGAAGCAGTCGAAAGAATATTTCAATTAAAAAAAAGAGCGAACAACAAATCTATGATTTGTTTAGTGAAAGATTTTAAAATGCTCAACCAATATATTGAGGAAATTCCAGAGGTGACTTATGATATTATTAAGTATGCAGTCACTCCCACTACTATTATTTATGATCGTCCTTTGCATGTTGCCGAAAATTTAATTGCAGAAGATAATTCCATCGCAATTAGAGTTGTTAGAGATGGTTTTGTTGGCCAATTAATTAAAAAATTCAAAAAACCTATCGTTTCTACATCTGCAAACCTAAGTGGTAAAGCAGCTCCTAATAATTTTCAAGAAATAAATAAAAAAATATTAGAAGGGGTAGGCCATGTAGTTAATTTGGGACAGAAAGGAAACTCTAACAAACCGTCATCAATTATAAAAATTACCACAACTGGTTCTGTAACAGTAATTCGAAAATAATTTATCTATTTCAATAAAATATCATCTAGTGTCAAATTCAAATCACATAAAAGCTTTAGCCAATCCATTATTTAAGATGGTTTCAAAAGCATCTTCACTGTTAAAAATTGATAGTTATGTCATTGGAGGTTATGTTCGTGATTATATCATGGAACGAGGTAATGCTAAAGATATTGATATTGTTGCTATTGGTAGTGGAATCGATTTAGCACAAAAAGTATCCAGCTTGTTAGCTACAAAACCGACTGTATCCGTTTTTAAAAACTATGGAACAGCAATGCTAAAAGCGGATCAGGTTGAATTAGAGTTTGTGGGTGCAAGAAAAGAGTCTTATAAAGAAGATAGCAGAAATCCTGCTGTAGAAAAAGGAACGCTAGAAGATGATCAAAACCGCAGAGACTTTACCATTAATGCAATGGCTATTAGTTTAAATAAAGATTCTTATGGTGAACTTTTAGATCCTTTTAATGGTATAGAGGATTTAAAAAATAAGATTATACGTACCCCTTTAGATCCAGACATTACTTTTAGTGACGATCCTTTAAGAATGTTACGAGCAATTCGATTTGCTACTCAGCTTCAATTTAAAATTGAAGAAAAATCATTTGAATCTATCATTAAAAATGCGGAACGAATTAAAATAGTTTCTACAGAACGAGTTGTAGATGAACTTCATAAAATATTAGCTTCTCAAAAACCTTCTATTGGTTTTGCAATTTTAAACAAAGTAGACTTGCTACATCATATAATACCCGAATTATCAAATTTAAAAGGAGTAGATAGTATTGAAGGTCAGCGCCATAAAGATAATTTTTGGCATACTTTAGAAGTAGTTGACAATATTGCTAAAAACACCGATAATATTTGGTTGCGATGGGCAGCTCTTTTACATGATATTGGAAAAGCTCCTACTAAAAAGTTTGATGAAAAAGTAGGTTGGACTTTTCATGCTCATGAATTTGTAGGTTCTAAAATGGTCTATAAATTATTTAAAAGATTAAAAATGCCATTGAATGAAAAGATGAAATTTGTTCAAAAAATGGTATTTATGAGTTCTCGACCTATTGCGATAGCCTCGGATGTAACGGATAGTGCCATCCGAAGATTGGTTTTTGATGCCGGTGATTACATTGAAGATTTAATGACTTTATGTGAGGCAGATATTACTACAAAAAACCCTGTGAAATTTAAAAAATACCATCAAAATTTCAAAAAAGTTAGGAATAAAATTATTGAAGTTGAAGAACGAGATCAAATCAGGAATTTTCAACCACCAATTTCAGGCGAAGAAATTATAAAAACCTTTCAGTTAAAACCTTCTCGTGAAATTGGAATCATAAAAGATGCAATTAAAGAAGCAATTTTAGAAGGTAAAATTCTAAATGAATATGAAGCTGCCAAAGTTTTTATGCTTCAAAAAGGAAAAGAATTAGGTTTAAAAACCAAATGAAATGTTAGCAGCAGTATTAGAATCTGAGCGATTGTTAATTCGTCCTTTTCAATTAGGAGACGAACAGGCAATGTATGCATTGAATTCAAATCCAATTGTTCAAAAATACACAGGAGATACTTTGGTGCAAACAGTAGAACAAGCCAGAGGTATTTTGCAAAACATTGTCCTTAAGGATTATAAGAAATACGGTTATGGAAGGCTCGCCGTACTATATAAACCCGAGAATAAACTAATTGGTTTTACGGGAATTAAGTACCTACCAGAAATGGGAGGCGAATCTGATTTAGGATATCGATTTTTACCTGATTATTGGGGTAAAGGTATTGCTACTGAAACTTCAAAAATGTCCTTAAAATTTGCTTTTGAAAAACTAAAGCTTAAACGAATTTTTGGTTTTACAGAACGAGAAAATAGTGCTTCAAAAAATGTTTTACTAAAAGTGGGTTTTAAGTTAGACAAAATTGATTATTATCCTGGTGAAGAAAACATTCCAGGAAAAAAAACTCTTCAATGGTTTGTGTTAACAAAAAAAGAATATGCTAAAACGATTTAATAAGCTTGCAAAAATATCATTGATCTGCATCTATTTTATAATTATTGCTGGAGCAGTAGTTAGAATGACTGGTTCAGGAATGGGATGTCCTGATTGGCCAAAATGTTTTGGTTACTACATACCCCCTACTGAAATATCTGAAATTCAATTTCAGCCTAAACATCAATACAAATCAGGCCATGTAATTCAATATAAAGATACTTTTTATTACGCAAAAGAGAATTTTACATCCGCTTTAAAATTGGACTTAAGCAATTGGAAAATCAATACACAACATAGTTATAACACTTTCAATGCAAGCCATACTTGGATTGAGTACATCAATAGACTATTAACTGCCTTTGCAGGTATTCCTATTTTAATACTATTGATTGCATCACTTAAATTATGGAAACGTAAAAGATATTTAACTATTACCAGCATATTCATTATACTTGGGATGGGGTTTGAAGCATGGCTGGGTAAAACGGTAGTTGATTCTAACTTATCACCTTATAAAATTACGATACATATGATGGGCTCATTCATCATTATTGCATTATTATTATATTGTATCTATCATTCACAGCGTCAAAAAATCACTACGTATCCTAAAGTATTTAAATATGTTTTAATAAGTGCTATTTCACTGACTTTTATTCAAGTATTTTTAGGTACACAGGTGCGACAATTTATAGATGAACAGGTATTGAATTTTGGTTATAAAAAGCAGTTATGGTTAGAAAACCCTAACCTACAATTCTATATACATCGAACATTATCCATATTGGTTATTTTAATCAATTCATGGCTGTATATGGTCAATAAAAAACTGCAGCTAAATGAACCCTTAATTAATTACATCATGATAGTGTTAGGCCTTGAAGTGCTCACTGGAATTATTATGTATTATTTTGACTTTCCTTTTGCAACGCAGCCCTTACACCTAGTATTATCAGCAATTCTATTTGGACTGCAATTTTATTTAATATTAAAAACGACCCTACCAAAAGGACAAAATATTTCATTAGATTACACCTCTAAAACTAGCTAAAAGCCTAAAAAAAATATTCATTATTCATGACAGTTCTGTTTGCTTCAAGGGTATTGATTTAACTATATTTGTCAAATAATTTATATTTTATGATCTACCGCTTTAGAGTTATATTGGATGCAAAAGAAGATGTTTTTCGAGATATTGAAATTAATTCAGAAAATACCTTAGAAGAATTTCACAATAGCATTACCCAAGCTTTTGGTTTTGAAGGAAACGAAATGGCTTCTTTTTATGTTAGTAATGAGCAATGGGAACAAGGTGAAGAAATTGCTCTATTTGATTTAAGTGAAGAAATGGACAGTATTCGAATTATGAATGAAACATCACTAGACGATGTTACTCATAAAGAACAGCCAAGACTTATATACGTTTATGATTTTTTAAGTATGTGGACATTTTTGGTAGAATTAGCCGATGTTGCTGATGCCGATCCTGAACAAACATATCCAAATTTAATGTTTGCACATGGTACTTTACCAGATGAAGCTCCAGATAAAGAATTTAAAGCTGAAGGAGATGACGATGATAATGAGGATTATGATGATGATTTAGATCCTGAGGATTATGATAATTTAGATTTTAATGAAAATTGGAACTAGAAGCCCTAAACAATACTATTTAAATACCAAAAAAACTAAATGATCAACTTATTCGGTGCACACATTAACTCCTTGTCTATTCATAGAGTTGGAAATAAAATTAATAATGAACCTATTTTCCTTTCTGATGATATTTATAAAGCAGATGATGAATTAACTCCTTTATTAAAAGAATATTTTCTGAAACCATTTAGAGAAAAAGAAGAAAATTATTTTCAATTTACACACGAATCCGATTTAGAGTTTCACGAATTATTTTCAATTGCATCTAAAATATTTGATGAACCAAATAGTATCCATGAGCAAAGTAAAATAATCACTAAATATTTATATGATCAATCACTTCATCCTCATATAAAAGCCGGTGAAGTTTATATCGTTCACTTTGAGAATATCCAAATTGATAATGAAAAAGTGGATGCTATCGGAATTTTTAAATCAGAAATCAAACAAGATTTTCTTCAGTTTTCAGAAAATAAAAATCAGTTAGACACAAAATTAGAGCATGGTGTCAATCTTAATAAGTTAGATAAAGGCTGCTTAATTTTTAATGTAAAAAAGGAAGAAGGTTTTAAAATTTTATCGGTTGATAGCAATCGTTATGACACTCGGTATTGGTTGGAATCCTTTCTGGGAGTGAACGCGTTAGAAGATGATAATTTTCACACCAAAAAGTATTTAAAATTTTGTCAGGATTTTGCTAAGGATGTTGTATTACCTGCTGAGGACAAAAAAGAAGAAGTGCTTTTTATGAATCGTGCAGTGAATCATTTTGCAAAAAACGATGCTTTTCAAGAATCTCAGTTTATCAATGAAGTAATTAACAATCCAGACTTGGTTCCCGAATTTAAACATTATAAGACGGAACAAGCACCAAAATATAAAATAGAAGACTTAACGGAATTTCCCATCGCAAATACTGCGGTAACTGCTGCTCGAAAAAAAATTAAAAATATAATTAATTTAGATACCAATATTCAAATAAAATTAGATTTTATAAATTCAGATAGCGCAGATAAATTTGTAGAAAAAGGTTGGGATGAGGAAAAACAAATGTATTATTATTTGGTATACTTTAATAAAGAGCATAAAGCATAAAAATTGTTTCTGATAAATACATAATTAAAGAATACCAATTCCGTAGTTTTGTAGTTTATCATGACTTTCTATGAAATTTAATATCGTTTCCGATTTCAAACCCACTGGAGATCAACCTAAAGCTATAAAGCAATTGGTTGAAGGAATTAATTCTGGAGAAGTGCACCAGACACTTTTAGGAGTAACCGGGAGTGGTAAAACTTTTTCTGTTGCAAATGTTATCGAACAAGTTGAAAAACCAACACTAATACTAGCTCATAATAAAACATTAGCAGCACAATTATACTCTGAGTTTAAACTTTTTTTTCCAGAAAATGCTGTAGAGTATTTTGTATCCTATTACGATTATTACCAGCCAGAAGCTTATATCCCTTCATCGGGTTTATATATTGAAAAAGACCTCTCTATAAACGAAGAGATCGAAAAAATGCGATTGAGTACAACTTCTTCCTTACTTTCAGGAAGGCGTGATGTTATAGTTGTAGCTTCAGTTTCATGTTTGTATGGTATTGGGAACCCAACTGAATTCCAAAAGAACATTATAAAGCTTCAAAAAGGACAAATTATTTCTCGCACTAAATTACTTCACAATTTAGTACAGAGTCTTTATTCTAGAACGGAAGCTGATTTCCAACATGGAAATTTTCGAATTAAGGGAGATACCGTAGATGTCTTCCCTAGTTATGCAGACGATGCTTTTAGAATTCATTTTTTTGGAGATGAAATTGAGGAAATTGAGGTATTTGATGCTCAAACCAATGAGGTCATTGAAAAATATGAATCCCTAAACATCTATCCTGCTAATATGTTTGTAACATCTCCAGATATATTGCAAGATGCTATCATTGATATTCAAGAAGATTTAACAAAACAATTAGCTTATTTTAAAGAAATTGGCAAACATCTAGAAGCAAAAAGATTAGAAGAACGCACTAATTTTGATTTAGAAATGATTCGAGAATTGGGTTATTGTAGTGGTATTGAAAATTATTCGAGGTATCTTGATAAGCGATTACCAGGCACTAGACCATTCTGTCTAATAGATTTTTTTCCAGATGATTATTTAATGATTGTTGATGAAAGTCATGTCTCCATTCCACAAGTATCTGCTATGTATGGAGGAGATCGATCTAGAAAAGAAAACTTGGTTGAATATGGTTTTAGATTACCTGCTGCAATGGACAATCGCCCTTTAAAGTTCGATGAGTTTGTAAGCATGCAGAATCAAGTAATTTATATAAGTGCAACACCCGCAGATTATGAATTAGAGAAAAGTGGAGGGGTTTATGTAGAACAAATAATACGGCCAACCGGTCTATTAGACCCACCAATTGAAGTCCGACCAAGCTTGAACCAAATAGATGATTTATTAGAAGAAATTCAATTGAGAGTTGAAAAAGATGAACGGGTTTTGGTTACAACCCTTACAAAAAGAATGGCAGAAGAACTCACAAAATACATGTCTAGAATCGACATACGATGTAGGTATATTCATAGTGATGTAGATACCTTAGAACGTGTTGAAATCATGCAAGACTTGCGTTTGGGTATATTCGATGTGTTGGTGGGTGTTAATTTATTAAGAGAAGGATTAGATTTACCCGAGGTATCCTTAGTCGCCATCTTAGATGCCGATAAAGAAGGTTTTTTACGTTCAGCAAGGTCATTAACACAAACAGTAGGAAGGGCAGCTCGTAATTTAAATGGGAAAGCTATTTTATATGCTGATAAGATCACAAAAAGTATGCAAGCTACTATGGATGCTACAGATTATCGCCGTGAAAAACAAATAGCTTATAATACCAAGCATAACATTACACCTACAGCTATTAAAAAATCATTAGAAAATGCACTAACAAAATCAAAAAAAGAAGCGTATACCTTTGATCATTTTGATAATTTAGCTGCAGAATCTGAAAATGAATATTTGACCAAACCTCAGCTTGAAAAGAAAATTAGAGCAACTAGAAAGGCTATGGAGAAAGCAGCAAAAGAATTGGATTTTATGGCTGCTGCGAAAATGAGAGACGCTATTAAACGTTTCCAAAAAGAATTAGAAGTTTTAAAAAAATAAACAATGGCTCATCATCCAGATTCTAAAAGATTAAATAAAGCAATTAGCGATAGTGGTTTTTGTTCTAGGCGGCAAGCAGACAAGCATATAGAACAAGGACTTGTTACCATAAACGGTAAAATTACTACGCTAGGAGACCGCGCTATGCCTAACGATATCATTGAAGTAAATAATAAACCTATTATAAAAAACGAGGAGCTTGTTTACATCGCATTAAACAAACCTGTTGGAATCACTTGTACCACAGATAAAAGAATTGAGGGAAATGTTGTTGACTTCATTAAGCATAAAGAACGTATTTTCCACATTGGGAGATTAGATAAACCTAGTGAAGGATTATTGTTAATGACCAATGATGGTGATATCGTAAACAAAATTTTAAGAGCAGGCAATGAACATGAAAAAGAATACATCGTTAAAGTTGATCGCAGAATTACAGATGAGTTTTTAAAAAGAATGGCTACTGGAGTTCCAATTTTAGATACCGTTACTAAAAAATGTGTTGTCGAAAAAGTTGGTCGTTATGTATTTAAAATTACTTTAATTCAAGGTTTAAACAGGCAAATACGTCGAATGTGTGAACATTTGGGCTATGAAGTAGTTAGCTTAAAACGCTTAAGAATAATGAATATCTATTTGGAAAATCTAGAAATTGGAGAATGGCGCAATTTAACAGAAAAGGAATTAACAGACTTAAAAAATTCCTTAGGAGCTTCCTTAAATATTTCAGAAAAACAAAGAGGAAACTAATTTTCATAAAAATCCACGTACCGATTTAGCAATACGTGGCTTTCTAAATTATTTTATGATGTAATCAGTTAAAACTATGCCAATACTTCTTGAACTTTATCAGCAGCTTCTTGAAATTCAATAACACTGTGTACATCTAAACCACTTTCGTCAATTAATTTTTTAGCAATATCTGCATTTGTACCTTCTAAACGAACAATGATTGGTATATTAATTGTCCCTATACTTTTATAGGCATCTATAATTCCTTGTGCAACTCGATCACAACGAACGATACCTCCAAAGATATTAACTAATATTGCTTTTACACTTGGATCTTTTAAAATCAAATTAAATGCAATTTCTACACGTTCTGCATCAGCAGTACCTCCAACATCTAGAAAGTTAGCAGGTTCGCCACCAGCTTGCTTAATTAAATCCATAGTAGCCATTGCCAATCCAGCTCCATTTACCATACAACCAACATTACCATCTAAATCTACATAACTTAATCCAACAGCTTTCGCTTCTACCTCAACTGGATTCTCTTCTCTAATATCTCTTAAAGCTTCATAGTCTTTATGGCGAAACAGTGCATTATCATCTATAGTTACTTTAGCATCTACAGCAATAACACGATTGTCACTTGTTTTTAAAACAGGATTAATTTCAAATAAAGAAGCATCCGATTTTACATAAGCCGTATACAGAGCAGCTACAAATTTTGTCATTTCTTTAAATGCCTTTCCGCTTAGGCCTAAATTGAAAGCTATTTTTCTTGCTTGAAATGGAAGTAATCCCATGGTAGGATCAATTTCTTCATTAAAAATAAGATGTGGTGTATTTTCAGCAACGGCTTCAATATCCATACCCCCTTCAGTAGAATACATAATCATATTTCTACCTGTTGCTCTATTCATAAGAACACTAATGTAAAATTCACTTGGCTCAGATTCACCAGGATAATAAACATCTTCAGTAACTAACACTTGACTTACTAATTTACCTTCAGCACTCGTTTGGGGTGTTACTAAATGCATTCCTATTATTTGTTCTGCAATTTGAAAAACTTCATCTAAGTTTTTAGCTAGTTTAACACCACCACCTTTTCCACGACCACCCGCATGAATTTGTGCCTTTATAACGTGCCATCCAGTACCCGTATCTTCTGTTAATTTTTTAGCTGCAGCTATAGCTTCAGCAGGAGTTTGCGCAACAATTCCTCGTTGTATTTCAACACCAAAACTGTTTAACATTTCTTTTCCTTGATATTCGTGTAAATTCATAGTATGCTATTTTCCCGAATAATTCGGAGTTGATTTTTTAGATTGCGAAAATAACAAATGTTATGTTCATTTATTATTTAAAAACGTTGTTTATTATTAATTATAGTGATTTTATTAACAAAATTACATCAATAAAAAAATTCCAAAAATTACTGAACAGTATTGTTTTTTTTATTGATGAAATTTAATTTTAAGATAGGCCAGAAATTTTCCCATTATTATCAATTGACATTCCTTCAGATGCCGGTATCGCTGGTAATCCAGGCATGCGCATCATGTTCCCTAATATTGGAATAATAAATCCTGCACCTGCTGCAAATTCAAATTCTCTTACCGTTACCTTAAATCCAGTTGGACGACCTATTAGCTTATCATTATCAGAAAAAGATTTTTGTGTTTTAGCCATACAAATTGCTAACTTATCCAATCCTAAATTTTCAATTTTACGAAGTCCTATTAAGGCTTTTTTAGAATATTCTACTCCATCTGCACCATAAATTTCTTTAGCAATAGTTTCTATTTTTTCTTTTACAGGTGCATTCCAATCATACAATTGTTTGAACTTATTATTTCCATTTTCTATTTCATTTACCACAGCAGTAGCCAATTCTTTGGTTCCTTCTCCTCCATCAGCAAATCCTCTAGAAACTATAGCATTTACACCAATGGCCTTGCATTTATTTTTAACCAGAGCAACTTCTTCTTCACTATCTGTAAAAAAAGAATTGATAGCGACTACAGGATTCAATCCAAATTTCTTCATATTCTCGATATGTTTTTCAAGATTAACAAAACCTTTATCAACACATTCTAAATTTGCATCATTGTATTGTTCCTTGCTTGCACCTCCATGGTGTCGTAATGCTCTAATTGTAGCAACTAATACCACTGCTTTAGGTTTTAAACCTCCCGACACACATTTAATATCCAAGAATTTTTCAGCACCTAAATCTGCTCCAAAGCCTGCTTCTGTAACCACGTAATCAGATAAGGTCATCCCCATCTTAGTAGCAAGAATCGTATTGGTTCCTTGCGCAATATTTGCAAAAGGACCTCCATGTATAATCGCTGGGTTTCCTTCTAAAGTTTGAACCAAATTAGGGTTAATAGCATCTTTTAATAAAATTGCCATTGCATTTTCTGCTTTTAAATCTCTTGCATAAACTGGGTTTCTGTCAAAAGTTTGGCCTACATAAATATTACCCAATCGATCCTTTAAATCTGAAAAATCTTTTGCCATACAAAGTATTGCCATCACTTCAGAAGCTGGAGTAATATTAAACCCATCCTGTCTTGGAATACCATTAGCAGTTCCACCCAAGCCAATTGTTATATCACGTAAAGCTCTATCATTCATATCCATTACGCGTTTCCAAGCAATGGTCCTAGGATCTATTCCTAAGTTTCTAGTTCGTGATTGAATATTATTATCAAGCAATGCAGATAGTAAATTATTAGCTTTTTCAATAGCTGAAAAATCTCCCGTAAAATGAAGATTAATATCTTCCATTGGTACTACTTGAGAGTAACCACCACCAGCTGCACCACCTTTAATTCCAAATACAGGACCCAAAGACGGTTCTCTTAAAACCACGATAGTTTTTTTTCCTATTTTATTTAAACCCTCCGTTAATCCTATAGAAACTGTTGTTTTACCTTCTCCTGCAGGAGTTGGTGTTAAAGCAGTAACCAAAATTAAATTACTTTTTGCAACTTTAGCTTCATCTATCAACTTTATAGGAAGCTTTGCTTTATACTTTCCATACATTTCTAAATCGTCTTCAGCGATGTGAAGTTTCCTAGCTATATCTCTAATATGGTCCATAGAATTAGCTTGTGCAATTTCTATATCTGACAAAAGTTTTTTTTCTGGTACAATCATTTGATCTTTAATTTATTTTTAAACGATTACAAATGTAATGATTTTAGCAAATAGCTATTTAAACAAGACAAGTAAGAACAATTCATCTTAAATTTCTGTTTCAATTATTGATATCATTTAGTTTAACTAAGTCAATAATGAATAAACAAAGTATAGCTTAAAACATTATATTTATAGAATAAGCCATGAAATTAACTGAAAATTTAAATAAAATAGATCATTAATTATTTTGCTAATAAGCCTTTGATAATTTGGTGGACTTTATCACTATTCCAGCTAGCAACTCCTACCTTTTTAATTATTATTTCTCCTTTTTTTGATATTAAAAAAGTAGTTGGCAATGACTTAGATGTTAATACATTCGGTGATTTTTCCAAGGGTCTAAAAACAGGTATATCGTAACCTTTATTATTTAGAAATAACTTAATTTTTTCAGATTTATCATTTGTAATAAAGTAAAAATCAACTTTATCTTTATAGAAATTGTAGAGATCTTGAAAAGCTGGTATTTCAGCAATACAAGGTGAACACCATGTTGCCCAAAAATTTATTAATATTACTTTGTCTTTTGATACACTTAGGTTTACATTATTTGAATGTAGATCTGATAACTTCCAATCGTATTCTTTTAAAACAGTTCTATTTTCTTTTTTAATTTCTGAGGGACTCAAAGAGATTGTTCGTTGTAAGAAAACTTGAACTGGTATTCTTGTTTCTGGTATGATCATTAAAATAATAAAAAAACCAAATAATATGGAACTCCAATGTTTTTTTAAATACTTCATTTTTTTAATTAATAGTATTAAGTCAAGCATTATTTATAAGACCAAGCTCTGTATTTATCAATTTTGTTTTGTGATAAAAAGACTTGCGTAGCTATATCTATGCTTATTTTCTTTAACTTCACGAAATGCAAAAATAACTGAAGCTAAAAGAGATATCGTACTTAAATTTACAATACCCAAATTTAAAGCATAAAACCCATCATTTTTCTACAATTAATTTAAATTAATTAGCTAACTTTTAAAAAATTAAAAACTACACTCGATGAGTACACGAAGAAATTTTGTTAAGCAAACTGCTACTTTAGGAGCAGGAATTGCTTTAGCACCACAATTAACATTTGGCAATACAAATATTAAAAAAGAAAAATTGAATATTGGACTCGTCGGTGTTGGACTTAGAGGGATCAATCATTTAAACAATTTATTGACTAGAGATGATTGTAATATTGTTGCTATTTGTGATATCGATCCAAAAAGAATTTCCATTGCTCAAGATTTAATTATAGCAAAAGGACATAAAAAAGCACAGGTTTTTGGAAAATACGATTATGATTATAGAAACCTTTTAGCGCTTAAAGATATTGATGCTATTATTATTTCAACCCCTTGGTTATGGCATACAAAAATGGCTAAGGATTCTATGAAAGCAGGAAAATATACGGCTGTAGAAGTATCAGCTGCAAACACTATGGAAGAATGCTGGGACCTTGTGAATGTTCATGAAGAAACAGGTTCTCATTTAATGATTTTGGAAAATGTATGTTACCGAAGGGATATTTTAGCGGTATTGAATATGGTAAAACAAAATGTATTTGGAGAATTACTGCATTTTAGATGTGGGTACCAACATGACTTGCGGTTTGTAAAATTTAATGACGGTAAAACAGCTTATGGAAAAGGAGCTGAATTTGGTGAAAAAGGAATTTCGGAATCTGCTTGGCGTACCCAACATTCTCTTTTACGAAATGCCGATGTGTATCCTACCCATGGAATTGGTCCTATTGCTGTGATGTGTGATATTAATAGAGGCAATCGTTTTGTATCTATGACTTCTCATGCGACCAAAGGTGTTGGGCTGAACAAATACATTGAAGATGTTGGCGGTAAAGACCATCCCAATGCAAAACTTAAATTTAAACAAGGTGATATTATCACCTCAACAATTGATACTGCTAATGGAGAAACCATTATTGTAACGCACGATTGCAACTCCCCCCGTCCCTACTCTCTTGGCTTTAGAGTTCAAGGAAGTGAAGGTTTATGGGAAGTAGATGGAAATCGAATTTATATTGAAGGGGAAGCTAAAAAACCACATCGGTGGGATGATGCAACTAAATGGTTAGAAGCATATGACCATCCACTTTGGAAAAAATTTGGTGCACATGCCGAAGGAGCAGGTCATGGTGGAATGGACTTTTTTGTGATCAATGCCTTTGTAGAATCTGCAAAACAAAATATAGCACCACCCTTAGATGCTTATGATGCTGCTGCTTGGAGTGCCATTACTCCACTATCAGAAGTATCGATCGCAAATAACGGAGAACCACAAGATTTTCCAGATTTTACCCGAGGAGATTGGGTAAAGCGAACTCCTTACAACTGGGATAAAAACACCTACTAAAAATTATAATGAATACTACCATTTCTCTTACTGCTCCGGCAAGAATATGTTTGTTTGGAGATCATCAGGACTATTTAGGCTTGCCAGTAATAGCATGTGCCATTGATAAACACATCACACTTACTGCTGTAAAAAATAACAGTAAAAAATTAAAGATAAACTTACCTGATATCGAATTGGAACGAAGTATTGATATTTCTGAAACATTCGAAATCCTAGAGAAAGGAGATCATTTTGCTTCTGCTATTCGAGTAATCAAAAGACATGGCATTATAATAGATATAGGCTATAACATCACCATGAGTGGTAATATCCCTATTAATGCAGGAGTATCTAGTTCTTCCGCAGTATTAGTAGCTTGGATTCATTTTTTACTAAAGGCTTTTGCTGTAGATCATAAAATTACCCCCGAATTTATTTCTCAATTGGCCTACGAAGCTGAAGTGCTCGAGCATCATTCACCTGGAGGAAAAATGGACCAATATACCATTGGTATTGGTAACATTGTTTTTATAGAAACAGGAGATCGTTTTAATTATGAGCTTATTGGTGAAAAATTAAATGGAATGGTATTGGGTGAATCTGGAATTGCAAAAGATACTATTGGTTTATTAGAAAGTTCAAAATCCAATGCTATAAAAGCGTTACGAATCATTCAGAGTAAAGAAGCTAACTTTGTACTTGAAAAAGCAAGCATAAAAGATTATGAAAAGTATAAAGTGTTATTGCCAGATACATTAAAACCTTATTTCTATGCTGCTATACAAAATCATATCATTACTCAAAAAGCGCTTATGGCATTAAAAGATACAACACTTAATTACCCGCTAATTGGCGAATTAATAAATCAGCATCACCGCATATTGCGTGATGATTTAAATCTAACGGTTCCAAAAATAGATGCTATGGTTATGGCAGCGATTGATGCAGGTGCCTACGGAGCAAAAATTATTGGCTCTGGCGGCGGCGGATGTATTGTAGCCTTATGCCCTATTCATTTACAAAATAAAATAAGCATTGCCATTAAAAAAGCTGGAGCAAAAGATGCCTATCCAGTTTGTGTAGCAAAAGGAACTGAAATGATAATAGATGCCTAAAAACTTAGTGATATTAGCAGGTGGAGCTTCCTCCAGAATGAAGAAATCTTTAGGCACCAAAAACCTTTCTAAAGAAGAGGTGAACAATGCCAATAACAGGAGTAAAGCGTTACTGGGTTTTGGAAAAAACAACCGACCTATACTAGATTTCTTACTTTTAAATGCCGAAAAAGCAGGCTATAAAAATGTGGTTATTATTATTAGTGAAAAAAGTTCCTTGTTTAAAGCGCATTATGGGGAAAAACAAAAAAACAACTCTTTTAATGGGTTATCTATTTCCTATGCGACCCAATACGTGCCAAAAGATAGAACCAAGCCTTTTGGAACCGCAGATGCGCTGTTTCAAGCTTTAGTGCAATTTCCAGCATTACAACATGAAACATTTACGGTATGCAATAGCGATAATATATATTCGGTGGAAGCATTGCAAGCATTATTAACCTGTAAAGACGCAAACGCTTTTATTAATTACGATCGGGATTCTTTGCTCTTTCCGATGGAAAAAATAGCACGTTTTGCATTGACCTTGGTCGATAAAAATTCTCATTTAGAAGCTATTATTGAAAAGCCTTCCAAAGAAAAAATGAATGACTATAAGGATGCAGAAGGTAACTTTAGGGTCAGTATGAATGTATTTAAATTTACGGGGACTGAGATTTATTCTTTTTTAAAAAACTGCCCAATCAATCCCATCCGAAACGAAAAGGAACTCCCTACTGCTGTCTTAAATATGATACATGAGTCCAGTTCTTTTATAAGAGGAATTCCATTTGCAGAGCATGTGCCAGATTTAACTTCAAAAGAAGATATAACTATTATGAAGGATTATATAGCGAAGCATTATTGATTTGTAATTGATGGATATATTATAATTTTAATTATCTTTAGACTTCCTCCCCTATTAATTATTTGTTGTTTTTTATAATTATTAATAAACATCTGTTTATGGGTAAGAATCTTTATCATGTTAAATTAACTGAATTTGAACATCAGGGTCATCCTTGTTTTGGAGTTGAATTTAAGTTTGATACACCATTAAAAGAACTTATTAAAAGCATTAAAGAGATTGCTTGGAGTGCTCGTAGAAAAACATTTTATGTTTCAAAAAATAAATTAAGCCTGCATCAATTATATACTCAATTAAATGAACGAGGTATTTATGTTGATTATTCACATTTAAAAACTTCAATTAAAACTAAAAAGAAAGCTTCTACAAAACGAACACCAAGAAGGATTAGTGATGAAAAAAAAGAGCTTATTAGAGCATTCGTACGTTACTTGCGTGGCTTGCGTTTGAGCGAAAATACCATAAAGGTGTATTTTACTTTTGTAGCAGATTTTGTAGAATTTATTGGAGATAAATCGTTGGATAACAGCAATAATACAGATGTACGTTTATTTGTCGAACAACAAGTCGTTCATAAAAAATATGCTATAAGCACCCACCGACAACTGGTAAGTGCTATAAAACATTTTGGTCGGTTTTTACCAGATACTAAATTGGAAGTAGAAAAACTACCAAGACCCTCTAGATCTAGATATTTACCCATAGTTTTAAGTAAGGAAGAAGTTGTAGATTTATTACGAGCCACTAAAAACTTGAAACACAGAACTATAATAGCCATGCTGTATTCGGCAGGTTTGCGAATAAGTGAGGCCCTAAATTTAGAGTTGAAAGATATTGATGTAGACCGACGGCAATTGCATATTAAAAATGCCAAAGGAAGGAAAGATCGTTTTGTGGTATTAGCAGAAAGTTTTATACCTTTATACAAGAATTATTATATGACTTATAGCCCAAGAAACTATTTTATTGAAGGTCCGGATTATAAAAAATATACAGCTGGGAGTATTCGTAATTTCTTAAAACAGTCTTGTAAACTTGCTAATATCGGTAAGCGTGTAACACCGCACACATTGCGGCATAGTTATGCAACGCATTTAATTGAAAATGGAGTTGGATTGCGTTATGTTCAAGATTTACTAGGGCATAGCAAACCAGAAACTACGATGATTTACACTCATGTAGCAAAAAAGGATTTATTACAAATACAAAGTCCTTTAGATACGGCTTTTATAACTTTATCTGAAACCGATAAAAAACAACAAAACCAATCGTTTTCGGATAATATTAGCCGATAAACGTGCATAAAACTAATTATATAACAAGTTGGCAGTCATAAAAATGAAGAAACTTACATTAATATCGATAGTATTATTATTCTACGGATGCTCACCGAAAATAAGTGAACATTTTGAGCAAAATAATTATATAAGAAACTTTAGTGTTCACATTGTGAATGACTCTTTACAGCTATATTTTAAAACACCAGCTGATATAACATATACAACTGAGAAAAAGGAATTAAAAAAAATAATTCGCAATTCAAACTTCAAATTAAAAGACAATGTTCTAGTTTACGGAAAAACTAACGAACCACCTTATGAATATTTTGTAACTATATCTAAAAACAACAAACAGGATTACCCTAAAAACTTAATTGTTTTTGACACATTAATAGATAATCAAACTATTCAATTTATAGGTAATCCACTAACTGAAAATTCAAAAAGATCATTAGAAATTGATTTAAAAAATATTTTCAAAAGTTTAGAAGTTGGTAAAAGCTACAGAAAAGAGATTAGCACAGTAATGGATATTGTACAAAAGCATAAAAACTCTAATAAATATTTTGCAATATTAAATGAAATTAAAGAATTTCCAACCTATGACAACCAAGAAAAATGGACAAAACTACAAATGGAATTAACCTATTCTTCATTTCTAGGAGAGAACAAGTTTTATGAAAACTATTTAGACAAACTTGAATCTAGGTTTAAGCCAAACGATACAATTTCTAAAATAATAAAAGAGAATTTAGAAACTGGTTCAAAAGTTCTTGATACAATAATTAAAGAGGCTGAAAAGCATAAAATCGTGATGGTTAATGAAAACCATTTCTATCCCAAACACAGGTTGTTGATTTCCGATTTATTAGAAAGATTACGAGAAATAGGATTTTCATATTTAGCATTAGAAGCTTTAGATACTAAACAAGACAGTCTACTAAATCTAGAAAATTCATACCCAACTTTAGAAACTGGGTTTTATACGAGCGAACAGAATTATAGCAACCTTATACGAAAAGCAAAGGAATTAGGTTATGAATTCATTGCTTATGAAAATACAGATAATAATAAAAACAGAGAAATTGGACAAGCTGAAAACTTATACAATAAAACATTTAAATTAAACCCTAACAGCAAGGTTTTGGTACTCGCAGGAATAGACCATATTCTTGAAAAACCAACAAGCAGAGGAAAAGAATGGATGGCTACAATATTTAAAAATAAATACAATATAGATCCACTTACAGTAAGCCAAACTCACTTGAACTCTTATAGAAAACAAATTGAATCAAATTATGGAATTATTAATAGTAACTTTTTTAATAATGAAAGATTGACTTCTGTAGATTATTTAGTTCTAAATAATAGTCCAAACAACCAAATAGAAAACCAATCAGTATATCGGTATACAAACAATACAAAAAATGATGTTCAAGTATCATTATTCTATGGAAATGAAATACTAAACAAATATGACTACACTAAAAAAACGCCTTATTTTACGACTATTTTAGAAAGCGGAAAAAAGTATAATTTACCTATAAAAAAAGATAAAGAAATCTACTTATTTACATTTGACAAAAACGGAAAACGAATTGATAAACAAATAATAACGCCAGCCAACAATGTATATAAAAAATAGGCGAAATAGTAATAAAATCAAAAGCTTTGGCTCGCATCAAACTTTGTGCTTAACCGAAAGTTTAGTGCTTTGAAATCGCCTACTTTTCATATACCAACCGTTGTGTTGCATATAGTGCCACTAACAAATCATCAAGAAACAACAAAACCTAACTATCTTTGCAATAATGAAAAAACTTAATGCCATTACCTTATTTGCAAGTTCTGGAATAGGAGAATTCTTTCTAGAGGGAATTGGCATTGATGTAATTGCTTCCAATGAAATAGTCCCCAGAAGATGTGAGTTATATAAAGCTCTATACCCAAATGCAGATATGATTTGTGGCGACATAAGGGATAATAAAATTAAATCAAAGCTTAAAAGATACAATTCAGATATTGTAATTGCTAGTCCTCCATGCCAAGGAATTAGCATTGCTGGTCTTCATCGAAACAATAAATTAAGGTTAAAAGATGAAAGAAATTTCTTAGTCTTTCATGCCATAGAAGTTATTAAGTCTATTAATCCAAAATTCATTTTATTTGAAAACGTTAGTGGGTTTGGCACTATGCTTTTACCATATAATGAGGAGTTGTTATCAGTTGTAGAAATATTAAAGCGTGAGTTTGGAAAAGATTATTTTATCGATAGCCAAATAGTTGACTGTGCAGATTATGGCATCCCTCAATATAGAAAACGAAATTTAATTAAAGTATATAAGAAAAATCATACTTGGGAGTGGCCATCCAAAGAAAAGCATATTACTGTGAAAGATGCTATTGGACATTTACCTTCTATTGAATCTGGAGAACAATCAAAACTACAATGGCACTTTGGAAGAAAACATCAACCCAGACAAATTGAATGGATGAAGCACACACCTACTGGAAAGTCAGCTTTTGAAAATGGATTTCATTATCCGAAAAAAATTAATGGAGAAAAAGTAAAAGGATACAACACAACTTATAAAAGAATTAAATGGGAACAACCTGCACCTACAATTACAATGAGGAATGACGCTATGAGCTCACAAGCTAATGTTCATCCCGGGAGAAAGAATAAAGCCGGCACATATTCTGATGCAAGAGTTCTTTCGCCTTTAGAATTGTTTATTTTAAATTCCTTACCTGCTGACTTTAGCCCTCCTCCCGATACTTCAGAAATTCTAATACGCCAAGTTATGGGCGAGTGCATCCCTCCATTATTATTAAAGAAAATATTCAATAAATTATGATTAAAGCCATTTCATTATTCAGCTGTGCAGGTATTGGTGAACTAATGCTAGATAAACTAAACTTATCTGTTATTGCTGCTAATGAACTTATTGAAAAAAGAGCTGCAGCATATAGCAAGTTACATCCACAATCAGAAATGATTTTAGGTGACATCAGAAATAATGATGTAAAAAAAAGAATTCTAGACTACAGAAAAGAGAAACCAGAATTTCTAATTGCAACACCTCCATGTCAAGGATTAAGTACTGTAGGAAAAAACAAACTAGATGCACACTATTCTTTAGATGATAGAAACTTTCTCATTTTCGATATAATTTCAATAATTAAATCATTCGATTTCAAATACATTTTAATTGAAAATGTGCCAAAATACTTGGAAATGTATTTCCCAAAGGATGGAGAATTCATTCAGTTATTAAACCTTCTTAAACTTGAATTAGGAGAGAAGTATAATATTGTAGGCAATGTTTACAATGCAAAAGATTACGGAGTACCTCAAAGTCGCCCAAGAGCAATAGTTAAAATATTCAAAAAAGGCATTGATTGGCCAGAACCATTAAAACAAAAACTAATACCTCTAAAAAAATCAATTGGTCATCTTCCAACTCTTAGACCAGGTGATAGGAGTGATTTAAAATGGCACTACGCCAAACCCCAAAGAGATGATCTCACGAAAGCCTTGGAACATACACCTAGCGGGAAATCAGCTCTTAATAATGCTGTCCATTTTCCGAAAAACAAAAAAGGTGATAAAGTTAGAGGCTTTCACAATACTTATAAAAGGATGATATGGGGCGAACCCGCTCATGCTAGAACCACCTACAATGGAAGTATAAGTTCTCATAACAATGTACACCCCGGTCACTTATTACCAAACGGCCTATATTCCGACCCAAGGGTTTTAAGCATTCATGAAACTTTAATAGTTTCTACAATTGATATTAACACTCCTTTCCCTGATGATATATCAGATTCTTTTCTAAGAACATTAATTGGTGAAGGGGTGCCACCAAAATTCATGTATGAGTTAATAAAACCAGTCTTATGCCAGTAAAGATTAAAGAAAAGAAATGGATATTATATAGGCACACAAATAATTTGGATATTATTAAAGCCGTTGCTGTTAATCTAAGCACTTATTCTAACTCTGGAATATCTAAAGAGGAAAAACAAAACCTAAATAACCGATTAAGAGATTTATCATATTATTCGGAAAGAAACCCTGAACTTCCTCTTGATGCCATAAACCATAAAATAAACACTTTAGCTTACTTTATGTTTGGTTACAAGTCAACTATTCATGGTAAAAAGAAATTTTTATTTAGCCCTTTAGGTGATTTAATGTTATCCAATTTTGACGATAATTTTAAAAGTGCCAAAATATTTTTAACTCAACTTTTTGCTATTCAGTTCCCTCACCCTCATGGTGGTACAGACCCAGAATTTAACCTCTATCCGTACAGATTATTGTTGCAGTTATTAAGAGAACCTAGGTTAGGTTTTAAGTTATATTCTACTGAGGTAGCTACATGTCTAGTATTTGTAAAAGAAATTGATATAAAATCGTATAAAACTTTAGTCGATAAAATTCTTAAACTTAGAAGTCAAAGTACAGAAGAATGGATTGACTTATTAGATTCAAAACCACATGCTCATGTTAATTCTTATTATGAATGGGACTATTACCAGTCTAAGTTGTTTTCAACAGCAGGTATAGTCAATAAGGTTGAAGGTGAAAAAATTCACAAAATGATGCATGGTACGAGTACAACTCGTACTATTAAAGATACTTATGTTGAATTGGACTCAGAGGTTATTAATTTTTGTGACAAGCTTTTATCAATTTATAGTCCTTTCAAAAAGCCATTAGACTTAAATGACCCCCACCGTCTTTCGTCAGACGTTGTAAAAGAAATATATTCATTCTTTCCTAATGAGCTTCTACTTGAAATTGGTATTTCAAGTAGTGGTGGTCTGCAAAATGTTATGAACTTAATGAATGCAATTGAGTATCACAGTGAAAACCCTGAAAAAGACTCTCCTTACGAATTTGAAAAACTTCTAACTGATGGTTTTAATTACTTTGTTAATGTAGAAGCATTACTCGTTGGTGGTGCTGGTAAAACTGATGTTGAATGTTTATTCTTAGATACAAAATATAAGTTTTGCGTTGATGCCAAGAGTTCATCTAGAAAACTCTCATCCTTAAATGGAGGTAGGTTAAGATTACACAGAAGAAAAATTGGTGCTGGATATACATTAATAATTACTCCTCGTTATGTACCCTCTGTTTTAACTGATATCGAAGGGGATGATGTATCCGTTCTTTTAGCAAGTACATTTACGGAATATCTATATCAACTAATTACGTCCAAAAATACTGAAACCGATTACACCGATCTTCATAACTTAATACTTGAGAATACTGGAACCGACATAAGCTCACTTGTTTCTGATTTAACTTTTGAGAAATTTGCATCATAAAAAACGCAACACAACATTGTGTATAGTGCATAGCACCCTGCGGGCTGCTACGACACCATACACGGGACGTTAGGCACAAGCTGAAAACAGACAATGACAGAAACAGTAGACAACATAGAACTTGACAAAGAAAACGTTGAATTCAACAATGCTGCTGAATTTGTCCGACACACCGACAAACTGGTTTATTTGACAGGTAAAGCTGGAACTGGTAAAACGACTTTTCTAAAATATATCAGAAACACAACTGCTAAAAACACTGTGGTTTTAGCACCAACAGGAGTTGCAGCAATAAATGCAGGAGGAGTTACGATACATTCATTCTTCCAAATACCTTTCGGTCCATTTGTTCCAAACGATTCAAGATTAAGAACCAATGCAACAGGAACAGAAAATAAAGAAACGATTTACACCACTTTTAAATATAGTGAGGACAAAAGAAAGATTATAGAAAATTTAGAAGTTTTAATCATTGATGAAATATCAATGGTAAGAGCTGATATGTTAGATGTAATTGACAAGATATTAGGAGTATTCAGAAGAAAACCATACTTACCATTTGGTGGCGTTCAAGTAATTTTAATTGGCGACACTTTTCAATTACCACCAATTGCTGATAACGAACAATGGAGGATTCTTTCCCAGTTTTACAAAACACCATTTTTTTTCAGCTCAAAAGTTATAGAACAAAACACACCACTTTATATTGAGCTAAAGAAAATATACAGGCAAAATGAACAAGAATTTATTGATTTGCTTAATCGTGTAAGAGTTAGCCAAGTTACACCAAATGACTTCACAACTCTAAATGCAAAATACAATCCGAAATTTTCTGGTAACGGAAGTGACTATATCATACTTGCAACTCATAACAAAATTGTTAATGAAACGAATCTCACAAAATTAAATCAGCTTGAAACAGAGTTATTTACCTATGAAGCTAATGTAACTGGCACATTCCCAGATAAACATAAACCAACTGACCACTATTTAAAATTAAAGGTTGGAGCTCAAATTATGTTTATCAAAAATGACACAGGAGAATATAAACGATATTACAATGGCAAAATTGGAAAAGTAAAAGAACTTCAAGAATCTTCAATCGTAGTAGTCTTTGATGACGAATCTGAAGTTGAAGTTGAAAGAGCAGAATGGAATAATATTAAATATACCTACGATAAAAAACAGAAAAAAATTGTCGAAGAAATAATTGGAACGTTTGAGCAATTTCCAATACGATTAGCTTGGGCAATTACGGTTCATAAAAGTCAAGGATTAACCTTTGAAAAGGTTATAGCGGATTTAAGTAGAGCATTTGCACCAGGACAAGTTTATGTAGCATTAAGCCGTTGTACTTCTTTTAGTGGTTTAATGTTGAAAACACAATTAAACAACTATGCAATAAAAACTGACCCAAGAGTAATTGAATTTGCTAAAAACGAAACACCCGGAACTTTAATAACTGAACAACTTAATACAGGTAAAGCCGATTTCTACTACAAAAAAGCAAGAGAAAACTTTGGAAAAGGTAATATCAAATCAGCATTTGATTTCTTCAAAAGAGCATTAAAGTTTCGCAATGATATAGAT
>Ga0208814_1000327_pt1 | contig 31943 bp, 26 predicted proteins | sample MalvirAntarct_55_FD_184253 | JGI IMG/M metagenome (GOLD analysis project Ga0208814, IMG submission 184253) | Marine viral communities from the Global Malaspina Expedition - Malaspina viral metaG Antarct_55 (SPAdes) (version 2) | ecosystem: Environmental > Aquatic > Marine > Oceanic | place...
AGTTGTAGCTGATGCCCAGCTCGCGAAGGCTGTAACCCAGCAAACCGATATCCGCGCGGCCGAAGATCTGCCAGATGGTTCCCACCACGTTCCATGGAATCAACAGTGGGATCGCCATCACGATCAGGCACAGCGAAGCCCAGCGCCCACGGGTCGGCATCGCCAGCGCAACCGCAATCCCGAGGGGGATCTCGATCAACAGTACGCAGCCTGAAAAGATGAACTGCCGCAGCAGCGAATCGTGCAGCCGGGGATCATTGAGTATCTGTCGGTACCAATCCGCGCCAACGAAGAAGCGTGTCGAGGAGTCGAAAATGTCCTGCACCGAATAGTTCACGACGGTCATCATCGGCAGGATCGCGCTGAAGGCGACCAGCAGGAAAACCGGCAGGACCAGCCACCATGCGCGATTGTCATGAGTCTTGGTCATGGCAGCTCCTCTACCAGCTTGTCGTCGGCGTAAAGCATCAACCACTGCGCCGGGAAGCCCACCCAGGCCTTCCCTTTCGGAACCGCTTGATCCTCGGGCAAGCGCGCCTTGATCAGATGCCCTTGCAGACGAAGCGTGAGGATCTTGTATGTGCCCAGATCCTCGACCCGCACGGCTTCGGCCCGCATCCCGCCGACACCCGGCTCGTCACTGACCTGAACGAACTCGGGACGGATGCCAATCTGCAGGCGACTTGTAGCCAAGCCCGGGAGGCGCGCGGCCAACGCACCCGAAAGCGGGAGGTGCAGGCCATTGAAACCGACCCCTCGATCCTGGGCATCCACCTCGATAAGGTTCATCCCAGGGCTGCCTACAAAATAACCAACAAAGGTGTGCTGGGGCCGCTCGAAGAGTTCTCGCGGCGTGCCGAACTGGACGATCTGCCCGCCGTACATCACTGCAATCTTGTCAGCGAAGGTCGACGCCTCCAGCAGGTCATGGGTGACGTAAATCATGGTGATATTGAACTGCTCATGGATCTGCTTGAGCTTGCGTCGCAGCTTCCACTTGAGGTGTGGATCAATGACGGTAAGCGGCTCGTCAAAGAGGATCGCCGAGACGTCGTCCCTGACTAGGCCCCGCCCCATCGAGACCTTCTGCTTCTCATCGGCCGTCAGGTTGTGAGCTTTTCGTTTGAGCAGCGGATGGAGATCCAGCACCTCGGCTATTTCATGCACTTTGCTGGTGATGCGCGCCTCGGCGATGCCTTGATTACGGAGCGGGAAAGCCAGGTTGTCGAAGACGGTCATGGTGTCGTAGACGACCGGAAACTGAAAAACCTGGGCGATGTTGCGTTGCTGCGGCGTCAGGGTGTTCACCTTGCGCGTATCGAACAGCACCTCACCCTCGGACGGGCTGAGCAATCCCGAGATGATGTTCAGCAAGGTCGACTTGCCGCATCCAGAGGGCCCCAGCAGCGCATAAGCACCGCCCTGCTCCCACACGTGGTCCATCTCACGGATCGCATAGTCGGCAGCGCGCTGCGGCTGGCTGCTATAGCTGTGCGCAAGATTCTGCAAACGAATTTCTGCCATAACGATGCCCTCAGCCGCGTCGAGACGGGGCCTGGGCCAGCCGGCCCGAGGCATCGAAGACGAACAATTTGTGAGTCGGGATATACACGCGGATCGGCGAATCGACGTAATAGTCGTGAACGCCCTGCAGGTGCAGCACCAGGCTGAGGTGTTCGTTGCGCACATGTAGAAAGGTTTCCGAGCCACTGATTTCTGCCAGCTCGACCAGGCCGGACACTTCCAGATCATCGTCATTGGACGGCACCAGACCGATATGACTGGGCCGAATCCCGAAGCGATACTCGCCCTTGTCCAACCCACTCAGGTCGCTGTTGAGCGGGAAATGCATGCGATCTTGAAGACTCACCTCGTTCGCCGCGATCCGCCCGGGCACCAGGTTGATCGGTGGCTCTGAGAACAGCTCGGCACTGAGCACTTGGCTGGGGCGGTGATACACCGCTGACGTCGGTCCGCTCTGTATCACTCGACCTTCATGCAAAACGGTTGCGGTCCCGCCTAGCGCTAGAGCCTCGTTCGGCTCAGTGGTTGCGTACACCGCGATACTGCGGCGAGTTTTGAACAGCTCGCGCATCTCCTGACGGAGCTCTTCGCGCAATTTGTAATCGAGGTTTACCAGCGGCTCATCAAACAGGACCAGATCGGCATCTTTAACCAAGGCTCGCGCCATTGCAGTTCGCTGCTGCTGCCCCCCGGAGAGCTCCAGTGGGTGTTTGTGCAGGAAGGCTTCGATGTGCAACATCTCGGCGGTTTCGCGCACCTTGCGTTCGATTTCCGCTTTACCCACACCGGCCTGTCGCAACGGTGACGCGATGTTCTCGTATACGGTCAACGTCGGGTAGTTGATGAACTGCTGGTAAACCATCGACACATTGCGCTTGCGTACCGGAACCCCGGTTACGTCAGCGCCGTTCATTACGATTCGCCCCCGGGTCGGCTTGTCGAGCCCCGCCATGAGCCGCATCAGCGAGGTCTTGCCTGACAGGGTTCGGCCGATCAGCACATTGAACGAGCCGGGTTCGAAACTGAGGCTGGCGTCGTCGATGTGAATCAGACCGTCCACAGTCTTGGTGACGTGTTGCAGGGTGAGGGACATGCCGCATCCTTCTAGTTGTTATGGAAGGATCCAGAGCGATATCCATGCCAGCTACGCTGTGCCGCTCTAGCGCGGGGCACTCTGCGCAGATCACTGTTGTTAATTGTTCAAAATGAACAGTTCTGAACATTGACAGTGAACGAAAATGAACAAGACTGTTCATGGCACCGACTGCGGCAAACATCAAAACAACAAGAACATGCAGCGATAAGAGGCAACATGGCCAACCCAGCCCAGCCCATCTCACACCAGGCTCTGGTAGAAGGTTCCTGGAGCCGTTGCGAGCGCTACGGACTGAACCCACTCAGCATTCCAAGCTTCGGCGACCCGTCGGAGCGAGACGTCAGTGCGCTGCTAGAGCGTCAGCGAAACCTGGTCCACACCACACAGCGCGAAGTACTTCCTTATTACGAGAACATCCTTTCGAATTCGAGCTGCCTGATCCTGCTGGCCGACAGTGCGGGTCAACTGCTCGAGTCCTGGGGGGACCGGCGCTTCGTCGAGCCTGCGCAGCAGAGAGGATTCAAGCCGGGCGCCAGCTGGATGGAGCGGGATACCGGGACCAATGCGATCGGCACCGCACTGGCCAGCGGGCAGGCGGTACATATCCAGCGAGACGAGCACTTTCTCAAGGCCAATCGTTATCTGTCCGGTGCGGCGTCACCTATCTATGACGCACAACGCCAGCTGATCGCCGTGCTCGACGTATCCAGCGACAGCTACCTGCCGCCGTCGCACACGCTGGGCATGGTCAAGATGATGAGTCAGTCTGTGGAAAACCGGCTGATCCTCAACCTGTTCCGCGATGACTATTTTCAGCTGACCTTCAACACCGGCCAGGACAATCTTGATAGCCAATGGGCCGGCTTGCTGGTTTTCGACGAGTCCGGGCTGATCGTCTCAGCCAATCGCCGGGCAGACAATCTGCTTGGGTTAGCACTTACCCGGAGCCGCATCGACAGGCTGTTCGACGTTCCTCTGCAGCAGCTGCTCAGTCAGCCGGAGGATCAGCCGATGCTGCTACGAACAACCGGCAATCACCGTTTTCATGGCCTGGTTCGACGCCCGCAAAAGCCCTTGGTCCAACCTCGTGATTTCCGGAAAACAGCAACCAAACCCGCGCGCACCCTGGACCTTGCAAGCATCGACCAAGGCGACCCGCAGGTTCATAAGGTAATTGGCCAGGCGCAGCTCATGCTGGAAAAGGACATTCCGATTCTGGTCAATGGGGAAACGGGCGTCGGCAAAGAAGTGCTGGTCAAAGCACTGCATGCTGCCAGCTCAAGGGCACACGCTCCGTTGATCGCCGTTAACTGCGCGGCGATTCCCGGCGAGCTGATCGAATCCGAACTCTTCGGCTACGAAAAAGGCGCGTTTACCGGCGCACATCAGAAAGGAAGCCTCGGCCTGATCCGCAAATCAGACGGTGGCGTGCTGTTTCTCGACGAGATCGGGGATATGCCGCTGAGCTTGCAGGCGCGCCTGTTGCGCGTCTTGCAGGAGCGCAGCGTTCAGTCACTGGGCGGTGGTGAGCCCTATCCAGTCGACTTTCGATTGATCTGTGCAACCCACCGTTCGCTGCGCAAGGAGGTTGAGAGTGGTCATTTTCGTCAGGACTTGTTTTATCGGGTCAGCGGCCTAAGCGTTGAATTGCCACCCCTTAGAGCGCGCCACGACAAGCATGCGCTTTTCCAGCAGATATGGGAGCAGTACCGGGAGCCCCAGCAGTGGGCAGGGTTCAGTCCAGAAGTACAGCGCGTGCTACACAATCACCCTTGGCCGGGAAACATCCGCCAGCTAAGCAGTGTTGTGCAGGTTTCGCTGGCATTGGCTCAGGATCAACCGATCCGTATGGAACATTTACCGGATGATTTTCTTGCTGATACGGACTTAAGGCCGACGAACAAGAGCAATGCCGGGCCGTCTCTGCCGACAGGCACGATGCCATCGTTTCCGATAGCTGCGAATGAGCCGCTCCGGGCACAGTTCGAAGCCTGTCGTGGCAACGTTTCGCACCTGGCGCGGCATCTCGGCGTGAGCCGTAACACCCTATACAAGCGCTTACGCGCCGAAGGGCTTTATCCAACATAGGCTTGCTGGGAGGCGAGCTTCCCACAGAAATGAGAATGACCTAACCAAGGCGCCGAATGCGCCAGTATGCCGCCTGAACGGTTATCACAGCGAACATCGCAGACAACGAATGAAAAGACCGCATCCAGGCGCGTGCAGCCTGAAATGCGGCCTGTAACTGACAGTGCGCTCTAGTCGCCAAGTCGCCAGGTTGTGCCGCCCTTCCCGTCTTCGAGAACGACACCCATGTCGGTCAGTTGGTCGCGAATCCGGTCTGACTCCGCCCAGTTCTTATCGGCGCGAGCCTGGAGGCGCGCGGCAATCATCGCTTCTACCTCAGCGGCATCCACCTTGCCTTCAGCCCCTGCTTGCAGGAAAGCGTCTGGATCGATCTGCAATATGCCGAGCACGCTGGCGAGCTCTTTGAGTTGGGCCGCAAGGCCAGCCGCCGCCTGCAAATCCGTATCGCGCAGACGATTGATCTCGCGAGCCATCTCGAACAGTACCGCGCAGGCTTCGGGTGAGTTGAAGTCGTCATCCATTGCCTCGCCAAAGCGAGCCGCGAAGGTATCGCCACCCTGCGCCGTTGCCTCAGGCAGGCCTCTGAGGGCGGTGTAAAACCGCTCCAGGGCGCCCTTGGCTTCTTTCAAACTGTCTTCGGAGTAATTGATCGGGCTGCGATAGTGGCTTGAGACAAGCAGGTAGCGAACCACTTCTGGCTGGTACTTCTCCAGCACTTCTCGGATGGTGAAGAAGTTGCCTAACGACTTCGACATCTTCTCGCCGTCGACACGGACGGCACCGGCATGCATCCAGGTATTGGCGTACTGCTTGCCCGTTGCAGCCTCACTCTGGGCGATCTCGTTCTCGTGATGCGGAAATACGAGGTCAGGGCCACCGCCATGAATATCAAAAGTGTCGCCCAGGCAGCAGGTGGACATGACGGAACATTCGATGTGCCAGCCTGGACGGCCTGCGCCCCAAGGCGATCCCCAACTCGGCTCGCCCGGCTTGGCGGCCTTCCAGAGCACGAAATCCAACGGATCTTCCTTGGCTTCGTCGACTTCGATACGCGCGCCAATCTTGAGGTCTTCGATCTTGCGCCGCGACAACTTGCCGTAGCCGGCAAACTTGCCAACCCGGTAGTACACGTCGCCATTGCCCGGTGCGTAGGCAAACCCCTTGTCGATCAGCGTCTGGATCATGCTGTGCATGCCAGCGATGTGGTCGGTAGCCCGAGGTTCGATGTCTGGACGCAGCACGTTGAGCCGTGCCTCGTCGTCATGCATGGCCGCAATCATGCGGCCTGTCAGCGTCTCGAAGGTTTCATCATTCTCCTGAGCTCGGCGAATGATCTTGTCGTCGATGTCGGTGATGTTGCGCACATAGGTCAAGTCGTAACCGCTCTGACGCAACCACCGCGAGATCACGTCAAACGCCACCATGACTCGTGCATGACCGATATGGCAGAAGTCATAAACAGTCATGCCGCAGACGTACATACGCACCTGGTTTCCGCTCAATGGCTTGAGCGGTTCCTTGGTTTTACTCAGCGTGTTGTAGATCGCCAGCGCCATTACTGGCCTCCCCAGGAATCACGCAGCGTTACGGTACGGTTGAAGACCATCGCGTCCGGCCGGCTGTCCTTGCGGTCAACACAGAAGTAGCCTTCACGCTCGAACTGGAAGCGATCCTCAGCCTCGGCAGAGGCCAGCGATGGCTCGGCGCGGCAGCCTTTCAGTACCACAAGCGAATCCGGGTTGATGTTATCCAGGAAGCTGCCGCCATCTTCATCCTTCTCGGGGTTGGCCGAGCGGAACAGGCGATCGTACAAGCGCACTTCGCACTCGACGCTCTCAGCAGCCGGCACCCAGTGAATGACGCCTTTGACCTTGCGGCCCTCGGGGTTCTTGCCGAGCGTGTTCTCGTCGTAGGTGCAGCGCAGTTCGATGATGTTGCCCTGCTCGTCCTTGACCGCTTCATCGGCACGGATCACGTAACTGCCACGCAGACGCACTTCCCCGCCCGGAATGAGCCGTTTGAACCCGGCCGGCGGCACCTCTTCGAAATCGGTGGTGTCAATGTAGATTTCCCGCGAGAAAGGCAGCTGGCGTATGCCCATGTCGTGCTTTGGATGGCGCGGCAGCTCCAGATTCTCAGTCTGACCTTCTGGATAATTGGTGATGACGACCTTTAACGGCTTGAGTACGCACATGGCCCGTGGCGCGTTGGCGTCCAGATCTTCACGAATCGCAAATTCGAGCATACCGATATCGACCACGCCGCCCGCGCGGTTCACGCCGATCATGTCGCAGAAGGTACGAATCGACGCGGGGGTATAACCGCGTCGACGATAGCCTGTGAGTGTCGACATGCGCGGATCGTCCCAGCCGCTGACGTGCTTTTCATCTACCAACTGCTTGAGCTTGCGCTTGCTGGTGATGGTGTAGTTCAGATTCAGACGTGCAAATTCATACTGACGCGGACGTGCCGGAACCGGGAGGTTCTCCAGAAACCACTCGTAGAGTGGGCGATGGTCTTCGAACTCGAGGGTGCAGACCGAGTGAGTAACGCCTTCGATGGCATCCGACTGGCCATGGGTGAAGTCGTAGCTCGGGTAGATGCACCAGTCGTTTCCGGTCTGGTGGTGATGGGCATGGCGGATCCGGTAGAGAATCGGATCGCGCAGATTCATGTTCGGCGAGGCCATGTCGATCTTGGCGCGCAGCGCCTTGGCGCCGTCCGCAAACTCTCCAGCCTTCATCCGCGCGAACAGATCCAGATTCTCTTCCGCCGAGCGATCGCGGAACGGGCTGTTCTTGCCCGGTTCGGTCAGGCTGCCGCGGTACTCTCGGGCTTGCTCTGGCGTCAGGTCGCAAACGTAAGCCTTGCCCGCCTTGATCAGCTCGATAGCCCAATCATGCAGCTGGCCGAAGTAGTTCGAAGCGTAGCGCTCTTCACCCGCCCACTGAAAACCGAGCCACTGAACATCGCTCTTGATCGCATCGATGTATTCCTGGTCTTCTTTCGCCGGGTTGGTGTCATCGAAACGGAGATTGCACTCGCCACCAAACTCCTTCGCCAGACCGAAGTTCAGGCAGATCGACTTGGCATGGCCGATGTGCAGGTAGCCATTGGGCTCTGGCGGGAAGCGGGTGATGATCTTGGCATGCTTACCCGATTCCAGGTCGGCCTGGACGATCGGGCGGAGAAAATTGGTGGCTGCGGTAGTCTCAGGCTTGCTCATGGTGTCCTTAACGATCTGCGAGTGTGCGGCTCAGGGTAGGCCCGCCAAATCAAAGCGCCTATCATAGCGGACCCGTCAACCCCCTGACAGAGCAAAGCGCCTGCCGTGCAGCGCCCTTCAGCCGCAGCGCTTACCCATTGTCGGCACGACGCGACCTTCCCTCTTCCTCATTAGGACGACTTTCAATGATCAAGCTACATACCAATCACGGCGTTATCACCGTCAAGCTCTTCGAAGACAAGGCTCCCGAGACCACCTCCAACTTCAAGGAATACGTCAAGAGCGGCCATTACGACGGCACCATTTTCCATCGCGTGATCAGCAATTTCATGATTCAGGGTGGTGGTTTCGAATCCGGCATGAAGCAGAAAGCGACCCGCGCCCAAATCAAGAATGAAGCCAACAACGGCCTTTCCAACAAGACAGGCACGCTGGCCATGGCACGCACGATGGAACCGCACTCTGCGTCCGCCCAGTTCTTTATCAACGTCAAGGACAACGACTTCCTCGACCACACCGCGCCGACCGTTCAGGGCTGGGGTTACGCGGTATTTGGTGAAGTGGTCGAAGGCATGGACGTGGTCGAAAAGATCAAAGGCGTGCCCACCACCATGAAGTCCGGCCATCAGGACGTTCCGGTGGAAGACGTAGTGATCGAGAAAGCCGAGATCGTCGAGTAACTTGCATTGATCCTGTTGATCTCAGATCTGCATCTCGATGAAAAGCGCCCGGATATCACCCGGGCGTTTCTTCGTTTCCTGGAGACACGTGCAGCCCAAGCCGAGGCGCTGTATATCCTTGGCGACTTTTTTGAGGTCTGGGTCGGCGATGACGGCATGTCGCCGTTCCAGCATGAGATAGCCCGAGCGCTGAATGCGCTGAGTCAGGGTGGGACGCGTGTCTACCTGATGCACGGCAACCGCGACTTCATGATCGGTAAGGCGTTCTGTCGCGAGGCCGGGTGCACACTGCTGGCCGATCCGCATATTGCACAGATTGGTGGCGAGCGGGTACTGCTGACCCATGGTGACAGTCTATGCACGCGTGACGAAGGCTATATGCGGTTACGGCGCTGGCTGCGCAATCCGGTCAGCCTCTTCATCCTGCATAATCTTTCCCTCGCCAAGCGTCAGAAGCTGGCGCAGAAACTGCGCTCAAGCAGCAAGGAAGAGACGCGAATGAAGGCCAGCGACATCGTCGATGTGACGCCAGACGAAGTCATCAAGATCATGCAACGTCACAAAGTCCGCACGTTGATCCACGGGCACACCCACCGACCAGCAACCCATTCGATACAGATCGACGGTCAATCCGCCACGCGCATCGTGTTGGGTGACTGGGATCGCCAGGGCTGGGCGTTGCAGCTCGACGAGGCAAGCCTTCACCAAGCGCCATTTGACCTGACCTAAACCATCAAGCGGCGCTCGGTACGCCGCTGTGGAAGCGAAACTCGGAGTCAGGGCTTTCGATCAGTTCGCGCTCACGTTCACGAACGCGAACGATGGTTGCATCGATGTCCGCCGCCTCTCCATAGAGGTAGGCCAGCTTCAGGTAATCCCGAAAGTGCCTCGCTTCGGACTTTAGCAGCCCGTGGTAGAACCGCCCCAGCTCGTCGTCGAGGTGTGGCACCAGCATCGCAAAACGCTCACAAGAGCGAGCTTCGATGAATGCGCCAATCACCAGCGTATCCGTTAGTCGGTAGGGTTCGTGGTTGCGTACCAACTCGCGCAAACCGGCGGCATAACGGGACGAGCCGATATTGCGCAAACCGATTTCGCGCTTGCGGATGATCGAGAGCACCTGCTCGAAATGCCGCAGTTCTTCTCTGGCCAAACGCGACATTTTGTTCTGCAAGTCGGGCTTATCGACGTAGCGAAACATCAACTGGAAGGCCGCGCCCGCAGCCTTCTTCTCGCAGTTGCCATGATCAATCAGCATCACGTCCTGGTTCTGCAGCGCAACGTCGACCCACGCCGAAGGTGTCACACAGCCAAGGAATTCATTCAGTTCAGGGAGCATGAGGTCTTGGTATTCATGAAGGAAATGAAAGCAGCGAACCGCATGAAGCCGTTCGCCCGCCGCGCATTATACGAGCCCGGCAATCAACGACCAGCGCTGCTTGATATGGATCAGTGGCTGTCGTGAAACCCTTGTCTATAGTGAAACCGTCCGATCACCCAAACGGAGCCGATCATGCAAGCCATACGCTGCATCCTCGTGGTAATTGACCCAAAACTTTCCGAAAACCTGGCGTTGAAAAGAGCGCGACTGATTTCCAGCGTCAGCCAGTCCCGGTTGCACTTGCTGATCTGCGACGCCAAACAGGACTACACCAGCTACCTTGAGCGCTTGCGTCAAGAGCTTGAAGACCAGGGCCACGCCGTCACGGCAGGTCAGGCCTGGCATGAGAACCTTCACCAGACCATCATCAGCGTTCAGCAAGCCGAAGGCTGTGGCCTGGTGATCAAACAGCATATTGCCGACAACCCACTGAAACGCGCCCTGCTGACGCCTGATGACTGGAAGCTATTGCGCTATTGCCCGTGCCCGGTGCTGATGGTCAAAACCGAAGCGCCGTGGACGGGCGGCAACATTCTCGCCGCAGTAGATGTTGGCAATGCCGACATCGAGCATCGGACACTTCACTCCAGCATCATCAACTATGGCTACCAGATTGCCTCGCTCGCCGAGGGCACTTTGCATGTGATCAGCGCTCATCCGTCGGCGATGCTGTCCTCCGCTGATCCCGCGTTTCAGCTCAAGGAAACGATAGAAGCCCGCTACCGCAACGCTTGCCGGCAATTTCAGACCGAGTTCGACATACCTGACGGCCAGCTGCACATCGAGGAAGGGCCTGCGGACGCTCTGATCCCTCGCGTTTGCCACCAGCTTCAGGCTGCCGTAACGGTCATCGGTACTGTTGCCCGAACTGGATTCTCCGGAGCCCTGATGGGCAACACTGCAGAGGTAGTGCTCGACACACTGGAAAGTGATGTTCTGGTGCTCAAGCCAGAAGACATCATCGACCACCTTGAAGAGCTCGTGGCCCGCCGCTAGGGCCATCAGCCGAGGTTGGGCAAAACCCTCCTCGGCTATACCCAGCCCTAGCGCGCCATGTCCTGCAGAAACCGGGGGGCAATGTAACGCTGGTAGTGGGCTTCAGACAGGAGAAAGAACTCCCTATCGATCGCATCACGGAGTTCAGGCAAGGACCAATCGCGAAACTCCGGCAGTAGCACGACGCCGTAGGCTTCGAGCTGCTGAATGACCCTCGCGCCCCGTGCGATCAATTGATACGCCCAACAGTAGGCCGACTGGTCTGCAACGAAGCGAATCTGTCGGCTTTCCAGCTGAGAACGCAGCAGCTTCGCATCGAAAACTTCCAGCTTGGCCGCCATCACCTGCGCAAGCAGTACCTCCAGGCGCTGCCAGACCGAGCGTTTGACTTCTTCGCTGTAGCCATTCCAGTTCACCACTTCATGATGAAACCGTTTGCATCCGCGGCAGACGAGATCGCCATAAACAGTGGAGCAAAGGCCGACGCAAGGTGTTTTGATTCGCTGATTGGACATGGCGGGCGATGGATCGATGAACAGCGCCGCATCTTAGACTTTTGTCCAAGCCGGGTCACTGACCAATCCAGGGCACACCTTCAAAAGACGCCCTGCAGCCCGCGGATCACGGGCCTCAGCCGGAACAGCCAGCAACCTCCTGTTAGCGCCGCCACGGCCGCGCCTTGGCGTTTCACTTAACTTTGCGGGCCCGTTCCAGTAGAATCGGCCCGCCGTTTTAGGCGCCACAATCCGCAAGAAGCTGTTTTCAAAGCGTCACGAGCACAGTTAACCGGCTACTCCGCCGGGTGCGCAGATCCCTCTCACCTGCGCGCCCGGTTCTCAACCCGGCGTAAAACTTTGAAAACAGCTTCCGGATGCGCGTCCCGAGACACCCATGGGACCAATGATGAGGGTATAAAACTGTGCTTGAAGCCTATCGCAAACACGTAGAAGAGCGTGCCGCTCAGGGCGTCGTGCCCCAGCCGCTGAACGCCGAGCAGACCGCGGGCCTGGTCGAACTCCTGAAAAACCCGCCTGCCGGCGAAGAACAATTTCTCCTTGATCTGATCACCAACCGCGTTCCTGCGGGCGTGGACGAAGCCGCTTACGTCAAGGCCGGCTTCCTTGCCGCCATCGCCAAAGGCGAAGCCACCTCGCCGCTGATCAGCAAGCAGCACGCCGTTGAGTTGCTGGGCACCATGCAGGGCGGTTACAACATCGTCACGCTGGTCGACCTGCTCGATGACGCCGAACTCTCCGACACCACTGCAGCGCAACTCAAGCACACCCTGCTGATGTTCGATGCTTTCCACGATGTCGCTGAAAAAGCCAAAGCCGGCAATGCCAACGCCAAAGCCGTCCTTCAGTCCTGGGCTGAAGGCGAGTGGTTCAAGAACCGCGCACCCGTTGCCGAGAAGGTCACTCTGACCGTATTCAAGGTCACTGGTGAAACCAACACCGACGACCTGTCCCCGGCACCAGACGCCTGGTCGCGCCCGGACATCCCGCTGCACGCGCTGGCGATGCTGAAAATGGCTCGCGACGGCATCAACCCCGACGCTCCTGGCTCGGTTGGTCCGCTCAAGCAGATGCAAGAGCTGCAAACCAAAGGCTTCCCTGTCGCCTACGTTGGTGACGTGGTCGGCACCGGTTCTTCGCGTAAATCCGCTACCAACTCGGTACTGTGGTTCTTTGGCGATGACATCCCGAACGTGCCGAACAAGCGTGCCGGCGGTTTCTGCTTTGGTACCAAGATCGCGCCGATCTTCTACAACACCATGGAAGACGCCGGCGCACTGCCGATCGAGTTCGATTGCTCCGACCTGGCAATGGGCGACGTAATCGACGTCTACCCGTACAAAGGCGAAGTCCGCCGCCATGGTAGCGATGAGCTGGTCACCACTTTCCAGTTGAAAACTGACGTCCTGCTCGACGAAGTGCGCGCTGGCGGCCGTATTCCGCTGATCATCGGTCGCGGTCTGACCGAGAAAGCACGCGCCGAACTTGGCATGGGTCCGACTGACCTGTTCAAGAAGCCGGAAGCGCCGGCAGAAAGCAACAAGGGCTTCACGCTCGCCCAGAAAATGGTCGGTCGCGCCTGCGGTCTGCCGGAAGGCAAAGGCGTCCGTCCGGGCACCTATTGCGAACCGAAGATGACCACCGTCGGCTCGCAGGACACCACTGGCCCGATGACTCGCGACGAGCTGAAGGACCTGGCTTGCCTCGGCTTCTCTGCCGACCTGGTGATGCAGTCCTTCTGCCACACCGCGGCTTATCCGAAGCCGATCGATGTCACCACTCACCACACCCTGCCGGACTTCATCATGACCCGCGGTGGTGTTTCCCTGCGTCCGGGCGACGGCATCATCCACAGCTGGCTGAACCGCATGCTGCTGCCGGATACTGTCGGTACTGGCGGTGACTCGCACACCCGTTTCCCGATGGGGATCTCCTTCCCGGCCGGTTCCGGCCTGGTCGCCTTTGCCGCAGCCACCGGTGTCATGCCGCTGGACATGCCGGAGTCGGTACTGGTTCGCTTCAAGGGCAAGATGCAGCCCGGCATCACCCTGCGCGACCTGGTTCATGCGATTCCGTATTACGCGATCCAGAAAGGTCTGCTGACCGTAGAGAAGAAAGGCAAGAAGAATATCTTCTCCGGCCGCATTCTCGAGATCGAAGGCCTCAACGAGCTGACCGTAGAACAGGCGTTCGAGCTGTCTGACGCCTCGGCAGAGCGCTCGGCTGCCGGCTGCACCATCAAGCTGCCGGAAGCGGCGATTGCCGAATACCTGCAGTCGAACATCACCCTGCTGCGCTGGATGATCAGCGAAGGCTACGGCGATGCTCGTACTCTGGAGCGTCGCGCGCAGGCCATGGAAGCCTGGCTGGCCCAGCCGGAGCTGCTGGCTGCCGATGCGGATGCCGAGTACGCCGAGATCATCGAGATCGACCTGTCCGAAGTCACTGAGCCTGTGCTCTGTGCACCGAATGACCCGGATGACGCTCGCCTGCTCTCGACTGTCCAAGGCGAGAAGATCGACGAAGTGTTCATCGGTTCGTGCATGACCAACATTGGTCACTTCCGCGCCGCCGGCAAGCTGCTGGACAAGGTCGAAGGTGCTCTACCGACGCGCCTGTGGCTGTCGCCTCCGACCAAGATGGACCAGCATCAGCTGACCGAGGAAGGTTATTACGGCATCTACGGCCGCGCCGGTGCGCGACTGGAAATGCCGGGCTGCTCGCTGTGCATGGGTAACCAGGCACGTGTTGAAACCGGCTCCACAGTCGTCTCCACCTCGACTCGTAACTTCCCCAACCGCCTCGGTGACGCGACCAACGTGTACCTGGCTTCTGCCGAACTGGCAGCTGTTGCTTCGATTCTTGGCCGTCTGCCGACTGTCGAGGAGTACATGGTCTACGCTGCTCAGATCGACACCATGGCGGCTGACGTTTACCGCTACCTGAGCTTCGATCAAATTGCCGAATTCCGCGAGTCTGCGGCGAAGGCAAAGATCGACGTGGTTGCCGTTTGACGCTTCAGTGACAACGCTCAGATCGCAGGCTGTCTAGAACAGCCTGACGACGAAGCGGTAGATGAGTGAGCGCCCCGACTGGTTCGGGGCGTTTGCTTTTGTGGACCTCATACAACTGCCGGCGCAGCTATGCGACAATAGCGGCACTGTCTGGCATGAACCCCTACCTTTATCCCAACAGCTCGGCCTTGCGCACGAATGCTGCTGCTAACGTACGCCCGCCGGAGCAACGCTGAGGGGGCTTGGGGCGAACGACCAACAACGTTCGATCCGAGCATGCACAAGCCGATACCTAACACTCTGAAACCCGCGAGATAGAGCTTCTTGATTTCTACAGCTAACATCACCATGCAGTTTGGCGCCAAGCCGCTGTTTGAAAACGTCTCTGTCAAATTTGGCAATGGCAATCGCTACGGCCTGATCGGCGCCAACGGGTCCGGCAAATCGACGTTCATGAAAATCCTCGGTGGCGATCTTGAGCCGTCCGCAGGTCAGGTCATGCTCGAACCCAACGTGCGCCTCGGCAAGCTGCGGCAGGATCAGTTCGCCTACGAGGACTTCAATGTCATCGACACGGTGATCATGGGTCATGAGGAGCTGTGGAAGGTCAAGGCCGAACGCGAGCGCATCTATTCGTTGCCAGAAATGAGCGAAGAAGACGGCATGGCGGTGGCAGAGCTGGAAACCGATTTCGCCGAGATGGACGGTTATACGGCCGAGTCTCGCGCTGGTGAGCTGCTGCTGGGCCTGGGTATTCCTCTGGAACAGCATTTCGGCCCGATGAGCGAGGTCGCCCCCGGCTGGAAACTGCGCGTGTTGCTGGCGCAGGCGCTGTTTTCCGACCCTGAAGTGCTGCTGCTCGACGAACCAACCAACCACTTGGATATTCACACCATCCGCTGGCTGGAAAACATACTCACGGCGCGTAACAGCACCATGATCATCATCTCCCACGACCGCCACTTCCTGAACAGCGTGTGCACGCACATGGCGGATCTGGATTACTGCGAGTTGCGCCTGTTCCCTGGCAACTACGACGAGTACATGACCGCGGCGACCCAATCACGCGAGCAGCTGCTGTCGGACAACGCAAAGAAGAAGGCGCAAATCGCCGAACTGCAGACCTTTGTCAGCCGCTTCTCGGCCAACGCCTCCAAGGCCAAGCAGGCGACTTCACGGGCCAAGCAGATCGACAAGATTCAGCTGGCCGAGGTCAAGCCGTCCAGCCGTGTCAGCCCCTTCATCCGGTTCGAGCAAACCAAGAAGCTGCACCGCCAGGCTGTGACCGTGGAGCATGTGGCCAAGGGCTTTGACGGCAAAACGCTTTTCAAGAATTTCAGCTTCACGGTCGAGGCCGGAGAGCGCGTAGCCATTATCGGCCCTAACGGGATTGGCAAGACCACCCTGCTGCGCACACTGGTTGGCGAGCTGCAACCCGATGCGGGTTCGGTGAAGTGGACCGAGAGCGCCGAACTCGGCTACTACGCTCAGGATCACGCCGATGACTTCGAAGACGATGTCACGCTGTTCGACTGGATGAGTCAATGGACGCAAGGTGGCGAGCAGGTCGTGCGCGGCACGCTCGGTCGCATGCTGTTCTCCAACGACGAAATCCTCAAATCCGTCCGGGTGATATCCGGTGGCGAACAGGGCCGCATGCTCTTCGGCAAGTTGATCTTGAAAAAGCCCAACGTGCTGCTGATGGACGAACCTACGAACCACCTCGATATGGAATCGATCGAGGCGCTCAACCTTGCACTGGAGAACTATCCGGGCACTCTTATCTTCGTCAGCCATGACCGGGAGTTTGTCGGGTCGCTAGCGACCCGCATTATCGAGCTGTCGGCTTCGGGCGTGACCGACTTCAGCGGAACGTACGATGACTACCTACGCAGCCTCGGCGTAATCTAAAGGTCCGCAACGCACGAAAGCGCCCCGCTAAGCCGGGGCGTTTTTGTATCTGCTGTCGTTGGTTTTATGTACTCAGAACTGCGGCAGGAGTCGATACATGCTCTGGAGATACAGGTAGTCCAGCCACGCGGCCTGATGAACGATAACGATCAGCCAGAACACCAGCTGGAATGAGAACTTACGGGTCTTGTGGCGCAATGCCTGCTGAGCGATCAACGCACCCGGCCAGCCACCCAGCAACTCAACCAGATGCAGGCGGGCCTCGGGTGTACGCCAGCCGCTACGCAGTGCGCTGCGCTTGTCGTGCAGGTAGAGCCCAAAGGCCAACAGGCTACCCAAGAGATAGGCATAGAGCGGCCAGTAGCTACCCTGCCCCGCCATACGAAAAAGCCCGAGCGCCGGTAACAGACAGAGCAGAATCAACCCCAGGAGTTTTAGGGGCGGCCACCTTATCGCCCCGTTGCGCCGAGGCCTTGCTTGCGACTTGGCCCTTGGTTGGATGCTTCTATTCTGCGCGGACTGGATCGCTACCCCAGGCGGCTTTCGTCGAATGGCCGGCTCGTCTAAAGACAGCCCTGCGTCCAGGCGAATATGCGTGGCGCGCAGGCGTCCGTTTTCGTCCCGTTCACTGATGTAGAGTACCCGGTCGCCCTGCACCGGACGGCGAGCGCCGCGCATGGCCGAAATATGCGCGAAGATTTCCTCGCTACCCTGTTCCGGCCGAATGAAACCGAATCCCTTCTGATCGTTCCAGCTTTTAAGCTGACCGCGTAATTCCATGGCAAGTGATCCCGCGGGAAAACCGGGGATTCTAGCCGCTTACCTCTGGCGCTACGAGCAGCTAGCCGCTATCGGGCCTGGGTGTAGCGGCGCTCAAGAAAACCGAGAAGAAGCCTGTTGACCTGCTCGGGCTGCTCGCTCTGTATCCAATGACCACAGTCTTCGACGATGTGCTGCTCAAGGTCCGAAACCCAGCTGGGCATCTTCTGCAGCGTATGGGCTTCCAGAGTACCGACCGGGTCCTTGTCGCCCAGCAGGAAAAGCGCGGGCTGCTCAACCTTTCGCTCGGCTAACGGCGCTGTGCGCTCCCAGTTACGCTCGAAATTGCGATACCAGTTCAGTGCGCCACGAAAGCCACGTCCCTCGAACGTAGCGAGGTAGACGGCGAACGCGTCTAAACCGCACCAGGCTGGGGGCGCGCCCGGGTCTCGCATGCCCTGATAGAGCGAGCTGCCGGCTGGTTTGTCCTGTAGAAAGAAATCCTTGGGGACCGCTGCCGAGGTGTTGTGCATCATCATCCGCAACGTGCGCGGAATGTCCTGATCCAAGTCGGTCTCGGCAACACCAGGTTGCTGGAAGTAAAGGATGTAGTTGAACCGATCAGCGAACTGGCTGCGGATGATCTCTATAGCAGGTCGTTTCGGACGACCACCATAGGGCACGGCCATGGCGGCGATCACTCTGACTCGTTGCGGCTCAAGCAAGGCTAGATGCCAGGCGACCGGTGCGCCCCAATCGTGCCCCACCACTGCTACCGAGCTCTGACCAAGCAGGTCCATCGCCGCCTGGATGTCTGCGCACACAGTCATCAGGTCATAGCTGGAGACATCATCCGGAGCGCTGGTCTGCCCGTAGCCGCGCATTTCAGGGACCATCACCCGATATCCCGCCTCCGCCAGCAGCCGTATCTGGTGGCGCCACGAATACCAACTTTCAGGAAACCCGTGCAGCAACCAGACTACAGGCCCATCCAGGGGCCCCGCGCTATAGATGCTGAGTGTGATGCCGTTGACTGATAGAAGCTGATGTTCGAACGAGGGCACGTAAGCGCTCCTTGGCTATCTGTTCAAGCGTGCTCAGCCAGCCGCCGTACTCCAGTCGATCAGGCTGAACTGCCAGGTTCCAAGGATGATGATGCCGAAGATGATTCGATACCAGGCAAATGCCGCGTAGCTATGGTTGCCTATAAATTTCAGCAAGGCCCTGACAGCCACCATCGCAAAGATGAACGATGTAACAAAGCCGATAGCAAACACCGGCAAATCGGCTGGCTGAAAAAGATCTCGATACTTGTAACCCGAGTACACCGCAGCACCGACCATGGTTGGCATGGCCAGAAAGAACGAAAACTCTGTGGCTGCCTTTCGGGACAGCCCGAACAACAATCCACCGATGATCGTTGCACCCGAACGGGAGGCGCCGGGAATGAGAGCCAAGCACTGTGCGAAACCCACCTTCAGGGCCTGGCTCCAGTGCATGTCATCAACCGTTTCGGCCTGCACTTCATGCGCTCGCTTTTCAGCCCAGAGCATCACCACGCCACCAATAACCAGTGCGGCAGCAACCGTGATCGGGTTGAACAGGAACTCATGGATGAGATCAGCGAAGGTGACACCAAGCACCACCGCCGGAAAAAACGCGACCAGCAGGTTCCCGGTAAACTTCTGGGCCTGCTTCTGTTTCGGCAGGCCGACCACCACGTCGATTATCTTGCGCCGGTACTCCCATACAACCGCGAGGATGGCGCCTAGCTGAATAATAATGTTGAAAGCCAGCGCTCTTTCCCCGCCGAAACCGATCAGGTCCGCGACGATGATCTGGTGCCCGGTGCTCGATATCGGCAGAAACTCCGTGATGCCTTCCACTACCCCTAGAAGCAACGCCTGAAAGGCAATCCATAGGTCCATCTATTTCCCCAATTTAACGCTGGATTTTATCGCGGCTGAATATGCCACAAAGGTATATGTCAGATAGCCATCTGAGCGCTGTTCTGACTCGCTTGAGCCAAGTAAATTCATTGGTGAGCGCGGCCACCCTCATCTTTTTCAACTGACAGCCGAAATGCTATTCATGAGCCATGACCAAAACCGCTGCCTTAACTGTTTTTCAGGGCAGACCGTGTCGCCGCGCTCCACTCCCTATTCGAATAATAAAAAAACACAAGACATTAACAGGAGCTTACAACCTTATGAATCTGCTAAGAAACTTCCCGATTAGTAAGCGCCTCTGGCTGATTCCGCTGGTAGCGGTGGTCATGCTCTTCGTGCTTGGCCTGCTGATGATCCAGCAGGTGCGTAGCGACTTGTACAAAGGCAAGCAGGTCATGACGCAAAACATCGTCGAGACCGCGCGAGGAGTACTGACCTATTACCAGCAGCTCGAAGCCAACGGGAGCATGACGACGGCCGAGGCACAGAAAGCCGCAATGGATCAAGTTCGCCTGATTCGCTATGGCCAGAACGACTATTTCTGGATCAACGACATGCAGCCCGTCATGGTCATGCATCCGATGAAACCCGAGCTTGAGGGCCAGAATCTGTCCAAGGTTAAGGATCCGAACGGCAAAGAACTGTTCAACGAGATGGTCAAGATTGCCCAACTCAAAGGTGCCGGCCTGGTTGACTATCAATGGGCGAAGCCCGGCGAGAAAGACCCCGTACCGAAGATCTCCTATGTCGAGCTGTTCAAGCCATGGGGCTGGATCATAGGTTCGGGGATCTACGTCGACGACGTCGAAGCGGAGTTCCAGAATTATCTCGTCCGTTTTTCGATCATCGGCCTGGCGATCGCTGCGCTGATGGCGGTGCTGGTCGCCATTCTCATCCGCAGTATCACCCAGCCGTTGCGCCACTCCATGCAGGCCATGGCCAACATCGCTAGCGGCGAAGCCGACCTGACGCGCAACCTCGACGTGTCGGGCAACGACGAATTGACCACACTTAGCCGCGACTTCAACACCTTCACGGCCAAGCTTCGTTCGGTGATCGGGCAACTGTTTGAAACCTCCGGCGCACTGGAAACCTCCTCTAATGCACTCGGCGGTCTGGCCGGACAGGCGCACAAGCAGAGTCAGCAACAGTCGCAACAAATGGAGCTGGTTGCCACAGCCGTCAACGAGGTCACCTATGCTGTTCAGGAAGTGGCGAAGAATGCTGAACAGGCATCCAACGAAGTAGGTGACGCGGAGAAACAGGCAGGCTTGGGGCAACGAAATATCGAAGCCAGCTTGCAGCAGATCGACCAGCTCTCAACCACCATCAACGAAGCGGTCGGGGTCATCCAGTCGTTAGCTGACGAGACCACCAAGATCGGATCGGTTCTCGAGGTCATCGGGTCGATCGCCGATCAGACCAACCTCCTCGCACTAAACGCCGCGATCGAGGCAGCCCGCGCAGGCGAACAAGGTCGAGGCTTCGCAGTGGTGGCCGACGAGGTTCGCCTGCTTGCGCAACGCACCCAGACCTCAACGGCCGAGATTCACACAATGATCGAACGCCTGCAGAAGAACTCAGGTGCAGCCGTCACGGTGATCATGGAAAGCAGCCGAGCTTCCCAGGCCACCGTGGAGCAAGCGAGTCAGGCCGGGGCAAGCCTTGGCCAAATTGCCCAGGCACTGCGCAACCTGTCGGGATTAAACGCGTCGATAGCCAGCGCTACATTGCAACAAACGCACGTAGTCGAAGACATCAACCAGAATGTCACTCAGGCAGCTGGGTTGGCGCAACAAAGTACACAGGCCGCCGAGCAGTCGAGCGCGGCAGGAGAGCGGCTCGGTGAGCTAGCCGAGCAGTTGAATCGCCTGCTCAAGCAGTTCAAGGTCTGACTACGCAGAATTAGCGCAGCGCTTTGTATACATCGGCCAGATCCAGAACTTGGATCTGGCCGTTTTGTTTTTTACTCCGGTTGCGGCTCTTCGCCACACCCGAAACAACATTAAACGCAGGTTTGAACCGGAATCTACATGTGCCACCTCAAACTAGTTCAACTAAAACAATAACTTAGCTTGCAATTAAGCCGAGAGTGCGAGCTGCAGCTAATGCTAGACCTTTGGCTAATTGCAAAAAAAACCGTAAAACACGAAACAGCTCTGTGACTTATCGGTCCTCTGTGTACATCAATGGATATGTAAGGCCAGCGCCGACAGCTTGGCGGCAGGCTCATATCCGATTTTTGGTTATCACACAGAGAGACATGCCTGATGAACAGCCCGCTTCGCTTTAACGACGCCCTCCTGATTACTGACCGTGCGTTCAAACCATTCCAGTGCGTGGCCTGGACGCTGCTCGAAGGCAACGGCGAGCTCAGTATCACAGTTCTGGATGGCAGCGAATCGCGCACCGTCGGTCATTGCAAACTGGCTAGCCATGTCTACTCCGACCCGATTAAGCTCGGCCAGTCACTGGAGCAGGCACGCGCCGACCTGAGTCGCCAAGGCGTACATTTGGCTCCTTGGCACATGCCCGAATAAAACTGTCCGCGTTTAGATGAGGCCCGGCTGCGCAAGCGCCGGGCCTTTTTGCTTTCAAGTGCCTGATCCGCGCAGGTGCTCCGCTGAGCAGACGGACCCATTCGGGTATTCGACGGTCCCAGCAATAAGCCAATAAACAAGGAGCAGCCCATGAAAGGTGCAGAAGCCTACGTCAATGATCAATGGCATAGCAGCGGTCTGGCCAATCTGCCGGAGGGTGAACAAGGCCATTGCATCACCCTCAAGTTCATCATTCCCCGCGATACGCAGACCACCGGATTGATCACACATGTCTGCGATGTAGCGCAGCAGCATCTGAGCGACTTCTACAAGGGTCGTCAGGTGACGCACAAACCGGTACAGGGCTCGGTAGTGGGTGACGGCAGCGGCGATGGGATCAACCTGATCTTCGACGTTGCACCTGCAAAATGATCAATATCTGCGGACCAAGAGGATGACATCGGCAGTCCTTGACCTTGATGAAGCCAGACGCATCTGCGAAATGGCGTTTTTACCCTGTCATGCGGTGACTCGAGCCGACCACACGGACGGCAGCTTCTCGCTAAGCGTAACCAGTGCGGCAGGTGACGAAGTTCTATCAATCCTACATATCGCGCGATCTCAGTATGCAGACCCGGCCCACTTGGCCGGTTTGCTGGAGGCTGCCCGACTCGAATTGAGCAAGGATGGCGTGAAATTGAGTGCATGGTCCATGCCTGCACAGCCTGGGATTACTGACTGAGCATGACTCAACGGCGCCGAACAGTGAGTATCGGAGCCGGACGGAGCCAATATTTCCGCGATCAGCTGCCGCAATGATCTCGGTGGAGGCGCCGCAACTGACAGGCGGCACGGCATTGGCAGCAAAAATGGAAACAACATTGCTGTTCATGCTGCGCCGTTACGCGAGCCAGAACCCCTGTCGTCCGTGCCGGTCTGTTATTGAGACACAGCGCTTGTGTCAGCACCCTTCTCGTTCGAACCCAGGAGCGCTTATATGATCGGAGATTATTCCTCGATAAATGACCATCTGGAGAGTGCACGACGGCTGGCGGACAGCGCCGAAACAAAGGCGGATCCGGCGATCTATCGCGAGGCAATCGACGAACTTGTAGCCGCGATACGGCTGTTGATGCGTAACAGCCAGGAAAGCGAAGACTGACACCGGCCTCGCCCAGCAAGTCGCCACCAACCACCAGGACAGCCTGGCTGCATTCAACGCACAATCATTGACGCAGCTGGGCTTAGAACGCCGGGCAGAGGCCCTTTCAGGAGCATGCATGCTGATCGATCAGGGCAGCGGGAAGGCTCCGCAATTGGCGGAGGGCGTTCGCCCGCAGCCGGCGGATGAAATACCGGATACCGGCACGGCCCTCTGCCCTGAGCTACCTACCGATCTGCACTACGTGGACGATCACGGGCCAGGCATCAGCCGCCGAAAGCTCAGAGGTAAATTTGCTTATTTCCTGCCGTCGGGCGAACGCATCCTTGATGTGCAGGAAATAGCCCGCATCAATAAGCTGGCCATCCCGCCCGCTTATTCCGACGTCTGGATTTGCCTGGATCCTCAAGGTCATATGCAGGCGACTGGACGCGATGCTCGCGGTCGCAAGCAATATCGTTATCACCCTCGCTGGCGTGAGATCCGCGACAGCAGCAAGTATGAACGTGTCCTGTTATTCGGTTCTGCCCTGCCGCGTATGCGAGAGCGCCTGCAGCAGCAGTTGTCTTTGCATGGCATGCCAAGGGAAAAGGTAATGGCGCTGCTGGTGCAGTTGCTCGAATCGACCCTGATCCGTGTTGGCAACTCGCGATACGCAAAAGAAAACCGCTCTTATGGGCTGACCACACTGCGAACCCGTCATGTCGATGTACGGGGCGCGGCAATCCGTTTTCAGTTCCGAGGCAAAAGCGGTGTAGAGCATCGCGTGACACTAAAGAACCAACGCCTGGCGCGCATCATCCGGCGCTGCATGGAGTTGCCAGGTCAGCATTTGTTTCAATACCTGGACGAACATGGTGTGCGTCGGCCAGTCAGCTCCAGTGACGTTAACGCATTCATACAGGAGATGACCGGGGGCGACTTTACCGCCAAGGACTATCGAACCTGGGCAGGGAGTGCCTTGGCGCTGGAATACCTGCGCAAGCGTGAATGGCAACCGGACACCGTGGCGCGTCGCAATCTGGTCGATGTGGTTTCCCAGGTTTCTCGCCAACTCGGTAATACGCCCGCCGTGTGTCGCCAGTGCTACATCCATCCTGACGTGCTTGACGCCTTCGTCGCTGGCGAACTGGCGCAACTGAGCAAGGCGAGAAAGCGCAAGTGGATAAGCAGTGAAGAAGTCACTTTGCTGAAATTTCTAAGCGCCCGCACGAAAGCCTAGCAGTACAGCGTCACCTGATTGCGCCCTGCGGCTTTTGATGAATACAGGGCGTTGTCTGCGCGCTCAATCAGTTGCGCGTAACCACTGGTTGGCTGGCTAAGGTCCGCAATTCCCATACTGACGGTGAAGCGAATGCTATGCCCGTCGTAGACGACCTCATGGGCCTCAATGGTTTGCCGTAACCGTTCAGCAAAGGTCACTGCGCCCTCGCTGTCGGTATCCGGCAGCAGCACCACGAACTCCTCGCCGCCGTAGCGTCCGGCAATATCCGCGTCGCGCATGCACTGCCGAACAAGCTCGGCAGTTTGCTGGATCACGGCATCGCCGGCCTGATGGCCGTAACTGTCGTTGATCTTCTTGAAGTGGTCGATATCGAACATGACCAGCGCAGCGTTGCGCTCATAGCGAAGATGTCGCGCATAGTCCTGACGCAGCATCTCCTCCCAATGGCCTCGATTGAACAAACCTGTCAGGCGGTCGGTGCTGGATAGGCGCTGCAGTTCCTGATTCGCCGCTTGTAACTGCCGACGGTTGGTAGCCACATCGGTAACGTCATAGATGATCAGGCAGATCTGTTCGATTCTGCCGTTGAGCGCCTTCAATGGCATCAACGTGGTGTTCTGGTACATGAAATCTTCCAGTCCGGTAATCGGCTGGTAGTTTTTGAATCGCAACAGATACGGCCGCTGCTCCCAGATGGTGAACGACGGCGTCCCGAGCGTAGCGACGTTCTCTACCTTACGGCGAAACCAGTGCTCGTCGACTTCAGGAAACAGCTCAAAGAAGGTTTTCTTGCGCGCCTCTTCGGGCAACCGTCCGGAGCGGTTTTCCATGAACGTATTCCAGACGTCGATGCGATACTCGCGGTCAAGCACCACGACACCCACGTCGATACTCTGGATGATGGCCAGTAACCAGTGAAGTTCGCTTAGATCGTTCGGCTCGGACATGTTCAGCTCATCAACGGGACGAGTTTGCGTGACAGCAGCTCAACCGAGTCTTCGGTGAACAGCAAGAGCAGGTCGAAATGGATGTCATGACCTTCCAGGCTGTAGCTGATTTCAACCGCCAAGGTGTTTTTCCAGCGTTTACGGTTGAGACGTATCAGTTCGTCGATTGAAGCATGCTGGCCCAGCACCTGCGGGTGCCCTTGAGAAAAAACCACATCGATCTGGTCTGCTATACCGCTCAGACATGCGCTGATCAGAAGACTGGAAAGATCGAGCAGCATCTCCAGTTCGAGGTAATCATCGGCGCGCATCAGACGCGCCATGTCGGCAATCTCGGAATCGTGGAATATCAGCAGTGCCTCGCCGGCGATGCCGCCGCCGATATAACCCTGGCACACCGCCGACAGCTTGTCGCCTTGAGCGGCATCAGCCAGCGCCATGTGCAATTCGCCGACTTCGAGGATGTTCACATTGGGGATGGGCAGCTGCACGAACACCCCTAGCACCTTGGCGAGCAATGCCGCTGCTCGCCCCATCGCTACGTTAACCACCTCACGGAAGGCATCGCGGAACGCAACCGGACCGGCGTTTCGCTCTCCGAGCGCCGGCAATTCGCTGCCGACAACCCCAAGCCCCGCCAGGGTCTGCTGCAAATGTACGGGATCGGCAGGCTTGCGAATGAATGCCAGCGCCCCCAATTCCAGCACCCGGCGGACGGCCTCTTCCTGGACGTCCGCCGAGATCACGATGACCTTGCATTCCAGCTGCTCGTGGCGAAGGGCTGCCAGCAACCCATAGCCGTCCATGTCTGGCATGGTCAGATCGAGCAGCAAGACATCAATGTCCCCTTCACGAATTCTTTCAAGCGCCTCGCGACCACTGGCAGCCTGAGAAATATCCAGCGGCCACTCAGCCGGCAGTGCGCGCAGCAATTGCTTGCGCGCCAGGCTGGAATCATCGCAAATCAAAAGGGAAACGGCAGACATGCAGCGCTCGCTCACTTGGCCAGGCCTCTGGATCCTGGACAGCTTATCTCAGCTAGCGGGCGCTGTGGGGACGACGCGAAAAGATAGTAGCAATCAGCCATCAAGCTGACCGAAACAGCCACCGTTTAGGCCGTTACCACTCAATAATAGGCATTGTCACGGTTGGTGTGGTCGGTCACATCACGCACGCCCTTCAGTTCCGGGATCCTTTCCAGCAAGGTTTTTTCAATACCTTCCTTGAGCGTTACATCAGCCTGACCGCAACCCTGGCACCCACCTCCGAACTGCAGCACTGCCACGCCTTCGTCCACCACATCGATCAAAGTCACCTGCCCGCCATGGCTGGCAAGTCCGGGATTGATTTCGGTCTGCAGGTAATAATTGATTCGATCATTGAGCGGGCTGTCTTCATTGACCATCGGCAGCTTGGCGTTGGGTGCCTTGATAGTCAGCTGTCCGCCCATGCGGTCAGTGGCGTAATCAACCAGGGCGTCTTCCAGGAAGGGTTCGCTGGTGCCGTCGATCCAGGCGGTAAAGCTCTTAAGAGAGACCGCGATGTCGTCCGGCTTTTCCTCGCCCGGTTTGCAATAGGCGATGCAGGTTTCAGCGTAAGGCGTGCCTGGCTGAGTGATAAAGACCCGGATGCCGATCCCGGTAGTGTTCTGCTTTTCAAGCAGGTCGGCCAGGTAATCGTGTGCAGCTTCGGTAATGGTAATGGCGCTCATGGGAACTCCTCTCATACATGCCCGGCAGTGTACGCCAACCACCGCCCCGGATAAAGTCCTAGTGTTTTAGTAGGACTTACCTGCCTACGCATAGGTCTGTCGCTTACGAGCACCTTATCAACATGAGCGCTGCTCATGTAAATCAGCTAGTGATCAAAAAGCGTGCAGCTTTGCTATTATTCGCGGTCCTCGCAACCAGTTTCAGGTAGTTCTCATGCTCGACCGTAATGCCCGTCTCCAGGCACTCCAGCAGGCCCTCAAGGAGCGCATCCTGATTCTCGACGGCGGCATGGGCACGATGATCCAGAGTTACAAACTGGAAGAGTCCGACTACCGCGGCGAGCGCTTCGCCGATTGGCCGCAGGATCTGAAAGGCAACAACGACCTGTTGATCCTCACCCGGCCGGACGCCATCAGCGCGATTGAAAAGGCTTACTTCGACGCGGGCGCCGACATCGTCGAAACCAACACCTTTAATGCCACGCGCGTATCCCAGGCGGATTACGGCATGGAAGAGCTGGTCTACGAGCTGAACGTCGAAGGCGCCCGCCTCGCCCGACAAGCCGCCGACGCCAAGACGGCCGAAACGCCCGATCGTCCGCGCTTCGTTGCCGGCGTGCTCGGCCCAACCAGCCGTACCTGCTCGCTGTCACCGGATGTGAACAATCCCGGCTACCGCAACGTGACTTTCGACGAGCTGGTTGAGAACTACACCGAGGCTACGCGCGGCCTGATCGAAGGCGGGTCCGACCTGATCCTGATCGAGACTATCTTCGACACGCTCAATGCCAAAGCGGCGATCTTCGCCGTGCAACAGGTTTTCGAGGACATTGGCTTCGAGCTGCCGATCATGATCTCCGGGACCATCACCGACGCTTCGGGCCGTACCCTGTCCGGCCAGACCACCGAAGCCTTCTGGAACTCGGTTCGCCACGCCAAGCCCATTTCGGTCGGCCTCAACTGCGCTTTGGGTGCGAAAGAGCTGCGCCCCTATCTGGAAGAGCTGTCTAACAAGGCCGAAACCCATGTTTCGGCGCACCCCAACGCGGGCCTGCCGAACGCCTTTGGTGAATACGATGAAAGCCCGGCAGAAATGGCCCGGGTGGTCGAGGAATTCGCCTCCAGCGGCTTTCTCAACATCGTCGGTGGCTGCTGCGGTACGACGCCTGCGCATATCGAGGCGATTGCTAACGCCGTTGCGAAGTACCCGCCGCGCGTCATTCCCGATATTCCCAAGGCCTGCCGGCTGTCCGGTCTCGAGCCCTTCACCATCGATCGTAGTTCGCTATTCGTCAACGTAGGCGAACGCACCAACATTACCGGCTCGGCCAAGTTTGCCCGGCTGATCCGTGAAGAGAATTACACCGAGGCGCTGGAAGTTGCCCTGCAGCAGGTCGAGGCCGGCGCGCAGGTCATCGACATCAACATGGACGAGGGCATGCTGGATTCGAAGGCGGCGATGGTCACCTTCCTCAATCTGATCGCCGGTGAGCCAGACATCTCACGCGTGCCGATCATGATCGACTCCTCCAAGTGGGAAGTGATCGAAGCGGGCCTCAAGTGCATCCAGGGCAAAGGCATCGTCAACTCCATCTCCATGAAGGAAGGCGTTGACGCCTTCAAACATCATGCGCGGCTGTGCAAACGCTACGGCGCCGCCGTGGTGGTCATGGCCTTCGACGAAGCCGGCCAGGCCGATACCGCTGCACGCAAGCGCGAGATCTGCCAGCGGTCCTACGACATTCTGGTAAATGAAGTCGGCTTCCCGCCGGAAGACATCATCTTCGACCCGAACATCTTTGCCGTCGCTACCGGCATCGAAGAACACAACAACTATGCCGTGGACTTCATCGAAGCCTGCGCCTACATCCGCGACCACCTTCCCTACGCCCTGACCTCTGGCGGCGTATCGAACGTCTCGTTCTCGTTCCGCGGCAACAACCCGGTGCGCGAAGCGATTCACTCGGTGTTCCTCTACTACGCGATCCAGAACGGCCTGACGATGGGTATCGTCAACGCTGGTCAGCTGGAGATCTACGACGAGATCCCGAAAAAGCTGCGCGATGCAGTTGAGGACGTGGTGCTCAACCGCACGCCGAACGGCACCGAAGCGCTGCTGGCCATCGCCGATGAGTTCAAGGGCGACGGCAGCGTCAAAGAAGCGGAAACCGAGGAGTGGCGCGGCTACGCGGTCGAAAAGCGACTGGAACATGCGCTGGTCAAGGGCATCACCACCCACATCGTTCAGGACACCGAGGAATTCCGCCAGCAATGCGCGCGTCCTATCGAGGTCATCGAAGGGCCGTTGATGTCGGGCATGAACGTGGTCGGCGACCTGTTCGGTTCGGGCAAGATGTTTTTGCCACAGGTGGTCAAGTCCGCGCGCGTTATGAAGCAAGCCGTGGCGCACCTGATTCCCTTCATCGAAGCGGAGAAAGGCGACAAGCCGGAAGCCAAGGGCAAGATCCTCATGGCAACCGTCAAAGGTGACGTGCACGACATCGGCAAAAACATCGTCGGCGTGGTGCTTGGTTGTAACGGCTACGACGTGGTGGACATGGGCGTCATGGTCCCGGCTGAAAAGATTCTGCAGACAGCAATAGCCGAGAAATGCGACATCATTGGCCTGTCAGGCCTGATCACACCGTCGCTCGACGAGATGGTCCACGTTGCTCGTGAGATGCAGCGCCAGGACTTCTACCTGCCGCTGATGATCGGCGGCGCGACCACATCCAAAGCACATACAGCGGTGAAGATCGACCCGCATTACAAGAACGATGCAGTGGTCTACGTCACCGACGCCTCGCGCGCCGTAGGGGTGGCGACCACCCTGCTGTCGAAGGAGCTGAAGCCGGCCTTCGTCGAGAAAACCCGTGAAGAATACGCGATGATTCGCGAGCGCACCGCTAATCGCAGCGCCCGCACCGAGCGCCTGACTTACCCTGAAGCGGTTGCGGTCAAACCCCAGTTCGACTGGGCAGCGTACTCGCCGGTCAAACCGACATTCACTGGCCGTAAGGTCCTGGAAGATATCGACCTGCGTACCCTGGTCGATTACATCGACTGGACACCGTTCTTCATTTCATGGGATCTCGCCGGTAAGTATCCGCGCATCCTTAAGGACGAAGTCGTTGGCGAAGCCGCCACCTCACTGTTCAACGATGCCCAGGCGATGCTCACCAAGCTGGTCGATGAAAAGCTGATCAAGGCGCGCGCCGTGTTCGGCTTCTGGCCGGCCAACCAAGTCGACGAAGACGACATCCAGGTCTATGGCGACGACGGCGAAGCCCTCGCCACACTTCACCACCTGCGCCAGCAAACGGTGAAGACAGACGGCAAGCCGAACTTTTCGCTGGCCGACTTCGTCGCACCGAAAAGCAGCGGAGTGACCGACTACGTGGGTGGCTTCATTACCACGGCCGGTATTGGCGCTGAAGAAGTGGCGAAGGCCTATCAAGACGCCGGCGATGACTACAACTCAATCATGGTCAAGGCGCTTGCCGATCGCCTCGCCGAGGCCTGTGCCGAGTGGTTGCACCAGCAGGTCCGTAAGCAATGGTGGGGCTACGATCCTGAAGAACAGCTGAGCAACGAAGAGCTGATCAAGGAGCAATACAAAGGCATCCGCCCTGCCCCGGGCTACCCAGCCTGTCCCGACCACACGGAGAAAGGCACGCTGTTCCAGCTGCTTGATGCCGACGGCGTCAGTCAGGTCACCCTGACCGAGCATTACGCCATGTTCCCGACAGCTGCAGTCAGTGGTTGGTATTTCGCCCATCCTCAGGCGCAGTACTTCGCAGTAGGCAAGATCGACAAGGACCAGGCCGAGCGCTACAGCTCTCGCAAGGGCCAAGACATCACTGTCACGGAGCGCTGGCTGATGCCGAACCTGGGTTACGACAACTGAGCCTACTCTGGCCGTCCCATATCTCTGGGCGGCCACGCAACCTACCTCAATCAACCCATTCGCGAAGCGTGCAATGTCTACCCAACCCCGATACCTGCTCGACGAACTTGAATCCGCTGACATGCTTGAAGTCGACGGTCTGCACGCCTGGCAGTTCACCCTCAACGATGACTTACTCGACCGCGCCGATGCCGCCGCCAACGCAGGCGAGCCTTTCGCCAGCGACGAAGTCGTTGTGCGCATCGAGTCGATCGACGGCCGTGAGCGGCGGCAGTGGTCGTTCAGCTACAACAGCGTAATGGAAGCACTGTACCGCGAGGATGAGCAGTGCTGGAGCCTCGGCAGCGCACCGCAAACCCGCCTTCGCTGCCTGGGTGCGGTGAGTGCAAGCGCTGACGACGACTGAAGGGCACTTGACCTCAACGCTCGTGGAGGCCGCAGCGAGCCGTTCAGTTTGACAAGTGTCTTTGACGCACCGCCGCTACGCCGCAGCAGCCTTACCGCGCCGGAGCAGTAATCCGATAGCGATGATCACCAACAAACTGCCCGGCAGCCAGTGCCAGCCGATTCGTTGTGGTTGGGCGATGAACAGCAGCAGCATCGATACGAACGGAACCAGGTAGCTATACGCGGTCACCGCCCCCGGGGTCAGCACCGCCGTGGCTCGCTGCTGCAGGAAGAAAGTCATACCGCTGGAAAATACACCCAGATAGACCACCAGGGCGACATCACGCCAGTCCATCCGGGTTAGAGCCATCGGCTGTTCCCAGACGAGCCCTAGCGCGCCAATCAGCATGGCCCCCATCAGCAGGCTCCAGAACGTGCGCAAGCCGGCCTGAGGTGCCAGTACGCCGCGCTGCAGCCCCCACTTGCTCAGCACCGGGTACATCGCCGAAGCAATGCAGCCGAAGAAGAATGCCAACTCACCAAAGCCGAACTCCAACTGGGCTATGTCTCCGTTGCTTTCGGCTACAGCTAGCCCCAGCGCGCCCAGCGCACCCAGCGCCAGTATCGCCAGCAGCCGGCCTGTAGGTTGTTCGACACCCAAGCCGCGACCGATGCAATAAGCCAGCAGCGGCACACTGACGAACAGCGTAGCCATCGACAGAGCGCTGATACGGTGCGCGGCCCAGAACATGGTGCCGAAGAAACCAGCCAGGCTCAGGCCCATCAACGCATACAGAAGTAGCCCCGGCAGGCTTGGCCAGCGTTCATTCTGGCGCAACAACAGGGGTAGCAATGCCAAGGCGGCAATGCTGAAACGGATAGCGGTCAGTAGCAACGGCGGCAGGCCTTCGCTCATCAGCCCCAC
>Ga0208814_1000328_pt1 | contig 31933 bp, 53 predicted proteins | sample MalvirAntarct_55_FD_184253 | JGI IMG/M metagenome (GOLD analysis project Ga0208814, IMG submission 184253) | Marine viral communities from the Global Malaspina Expedition - Malaspina viral metaG Antarct_55 (SPAdes) (version 2) | ecosystem: Environmental > Aquatic > Marine > Oceanic | place...
ATCTTCAACACACCCCTATCTATATAAATAAATATTTATTCATATAAATAACTAGATGTATGCATAGTCGTTAGTATCAGTACGAATGCTTAGGGTGCAGCTCGTATACTTAAGGCTATAACAATACGATGTAATTAGTACAGATTTATTAGTAAAATAATTTAAATTAATTTTATATATAACAATAAATATATATTGATACAATATAATAGTGTTAATATAGTATATGTACATCGTTGTTATATACATACAATACAATACAGTACAATACAACCCCAAGCATTCTAAGCTGTGTCTGAGCTACTTAAATAGATAAGCAATACATTTATATATAAGGCACAAAGAAAGCCGCTCAGAGGCAGCTTAAATAGATTGTATTAATATAGGCTATTTACATTGGTTTAAATTGGTTAAATTATAAGGCATAAAAAAAACCGCCGTACAAATTAATGCAAAGCGGTTTGGATTGGTTTTGATTGGTTTATTATATACTATTCTTTTTTTCCCAATTTACTATAAGGTTAATACTTTCATTAATACTTTCATAAATTCCGTCTTGTTCGATTGCATCGGTTAAAATTTCATACGCAAGACTATTTGAGCATTGAAAGGATTCATTTTTGACATCTAAAATATGCCAAAGGTTATCTATATAATAACCGTTGTTTTTCAGTAATCTTTTTGCTGCCTCAATTTCTTGTAAAGTATTCATAGCTTAGTGTTTTTTTAGTTTAGTTAACTTACCAGATCCGATTAAATAAAAATAATAGTTTTCTAAATTTACTTTTACCGACTGGGTACCTAAATACCACATTGGGTTAATTGTAGCGGCTTTTATAAACTGTTTAAGCGTATAGTAGTTTTCGTACGTTTTACGGCTTGTTTTTACTTTATCCGATACAATACAATCGAATTGTTTTATCTCTTCGCTAAGGCAAAATAAAAGAGCTTCGCTGTAGTTGTCAAAACTATACGAATTCATCATTTCCCTTTCTAATAGATTAAAAAAGTACTTTTCTTTTCTTGTTTGTTTCACTTGGTATAGCATAGCTTTTTTTTTAGTGTATTAATAAACCTATTTTGTTGTTGTTGGTATTGATTGCTAGTAAATCATCAGATGAGGCATTTACATAGCCTTGTTTTTGCATTTCGTCCATAGAATAGAAAATTTTAGAATGTCTGTCTTTGTTGACATCTACTAAATTATCGAATTTAGAACCTAGTGAATAAATTAGTACAAAATTGCTAGGTTTCCCGCTTACCAAATCAAACAATTTTTTGCTTTTAGTATATGCATAAAATTTCACATTTGGGAATTGTAGCATTATTTCGAACCAATTTTTTATATACTCAAAATTGTAAAAATCTCCGCTGTCGTGTATTCTAATATGCGTCGCCTTTCGTCTTGTTATTGCATCAGTCATCTTTGCTTTAAACAGCTCACTATCTTTAGAAAGCAAATAACGTTTTTCATATGCTTTTTTCGTATTGGTCCAAATGTAACTACCTTTGTTCGCATAGCACAAAGAAACGCACGTATCAGCAAATGGGCACGTGATTTTTCCCGTACTATGAGATTTGTAAGCTGTAATCCCAAAATTGTACAATCTTATATTATTTTCTTTAGACGTTTTGCGCATCTTACTATTTTGCGTCAAAATTTGATTGTGCTTTAATTCGATTAAATCGTTTTTAGTAAATTCCATAGCTTTATTTTTTAGTTTTCTTTTAACTCAGTAAGGATAACATTTAACTCATTAAGGTTAAATGTATGCAAATCTAATTTGTCTTGATTGTTGTGCGTTTCTTTTATAAGAAAGTTTATTTCTTTAATTAAATCGGGTTTTGTTAGTTTCATCGTTTTTAGTTTTTAGGTTAACAATAAGGCAAATATAAACAAATGTTAAAAACTACCAAATAAAATAAAAGAAAAAACGTGCGTACGCATTTACATTCTTTTCGCAAGCTCGCGTATACAAAAATATTTTTAAATAAAAAAATGCTTAAAAATTTGCATTTATCAAAATTTGATCCGTTAACCCCTCCCCTATCAATACATATAATAAATTATATACTTAAAGACCTGGGTTATTTACCTGCCCCTCCCCTACCACCTGGAGGGAGGCTAAATTCTATGGTTTACTAAAAAACTAATTACTTTCGGAGTTCTGTAAAAAATTTAGAATAATATTTCTTAATTAAATAAATTAGTTTACATTTGTTCAGAACTAAAAACTTAAAAACTTATAACGATGACAAGAGAGGAGATTTTAATTGAAAAGATTAGACCGATGATATTCTGTCTATGGAACTCAAACGAGTCTATTAAGGCTGAGCAATTACTAATAGAGGTTACTTACTACCCTAAAGTTTTTATGGGTGATAATTACCCTGAAATAGAATTTACAATTGAATTAGGAGATGGTACTGTAATACCTAAAGATAAACTATCTAAAACCTTTACTGATATAGTAGATTCTATGGCAAAACATATATATACTAGGCTATATAGTATACGCTAGTAAGGTGTGAATAGTGAAAGTTGCATTTTGGAGCTTCCACACACACAGAATTTATACCACCCCCCCTTTTTATTAACGATTAAAACTAAAAATTATGAATGGACATTGGAAGAAACAGTTTAACTATGACTACTTAGGTTCTTACTCACTTGATGGTAAGAAAGAAGTGGTAGTATCTATCAAAGGTGTAGATACAGCTAAGGTAACAGGTCAGGCAGGTCGTAAGGAAGATTGCTTTGTAGTAAACTTTAACGAGTTTGATAAGCCTATGATACTTAACCGAACCAATGCAAAGGCGATAGAGAAAGTTGCAGGTAGTGGATTGGTAGAAGACTGGATTGGATCAAGTGTAACTCTTTACGTTGAGAAAGGTGTAAAAGCTTTTGGCGATGTAGTCGATGCGTTACGAATTAGAGATAAGAAGCCTAGCGAAACTAAGATGACTGAAACTATATACAAATCAATGCTTATGGCCATTGAGCAAGGTAAGGTAGCCCAGGTAGAGATGGCTATACCTAAGTATAAGATGAACAAGGAAATGTCTACGGTTATTTTAGAGCAAATTAAATTAGCAAAAGGATGATACAACTTATTTTATTTTGGATTTTAGATAGCGTAGATACTCCTAATTTTATTTGGGCTATATTTATAATACATTGTTTGTTTGCTTTTTTAAGGTTCGCAAGTGATGTATTGAAATCAATAGCTGACAGGTAATGATAGACTTAAACAATGACGAGGAGTACTACGGAGATTTTGACTATACTACAAACTCACAGTTAGGGTACGTTAAGCGTTCACCTGCTTACTATTGGAAGATGCGTAACGGAGGGAAGATAGACGCTCCTGCACTTAGGTTTGGTGCTTTGGTTCACACGTTGATACTTGAACCTGAGAAGTACCAAGAGAACTTTGTTGTATTTAATCCTGACGATAGACCTGAACAAGATAAGGGTATGACATCTAAGATTAATAAAGCTTGGAAGATTAAGTTAGACGAAGAGTGTAAAGATGGTCGCAAGTATTTAATGACTATGGAGCAATATCAGTTAGCTCTTAAACTAAAGAGAAAGCTATATAATTGTAAAGAGTTTAAAGAGATTCTTGACAATTGCGAAACAGAAGTCCCTAAGACTTGGTTAGACTTTAACACAATGAGTAAGTGTAAAGGTAAAGCGGATATAGTAGTTACAGGAGGCGATGTGCTAGTCGATATTAAGACTACTGGTAAAGATGTAGCTGATTTCAGAAAGAGTGCTTACAGGTACGCTTATCACAGGCAAGCAGCGTTCTATTTAGATGGGTTTAACGCAAAGGAGTTTATCTTTGTAGTGATTGAATCGAACGCACCTCATCAGATTGGTATCTTTAGATGTTCTGAACACTTTATAGAACAAGGCAGACAAGAGTACATAGAATTACTAGAGAAGAAAAACAAATATTGTCAAACGGTTGTTGAAGCAAACAACCACATAATACACGATGAACTATGAAGACAACAAAACAATCAAGACAAGGGGTTGATGCTTTAGATGTAGCTTTAAATTTAGTGTCTAAACATTGGGACGTACCAAGGGAATTAATCTTAGGTAAGTCAAGAGAATTAAACATTATGAACGCCAGGCACTCAGCAAGGTATTACCTGTGTTCTTTAAATGTATTTACTTTAGCTGAAATTGGATCTTTAACTAATTGTGACCACGCTACCGTAATCAATAGTCGTAAGAAGTTTAACTACTATTGCCACAGCGATAAAGAGTTTGTTGATATGAAAGCTAAGTTTAACGGTGATATAGATTTAACTAAGACTGAGATGCTTAGAAATAGTTTAAGAGATGTGTTAAGTAAGCCCTCAATGGTGCAAGAAAAAGTAACCGAAATAATGTCGATTTATGAAAATAGATAGAGTAGATGTGGCGCACGAAGAGATATTTGAGAACTGTGAAGAGTATTTAGTACTCTCTGTGCAAGCAAAAGGAGAAGATGAATACATCTCTAGGGCTTACCTATCAACGGATGGCGATATTTTAAAAGAAATATTAATAGATGAGATGAATAATAGCGAATTAATTGCTACATTTATGCAAGAAGTTATTAACGATTATAAACAACAAAAACTACAGTAATGAGTAACTTAGAAATGAATGGTACAATCACTAAAGTTAGTGAAGTACAAACAGGAACAGCTAAATCGGGGAACGATTGGAAGAAGTTAACTTTTGCAATAAAAACTGAGGGTGATTACCCTAAGACAGTTGCGTTCACAGTATTTGGTGAAGAGAAAGTTGACAATTTTATGAAGTTCAATAAGATTGGTCAAAAGGTAGACGTTAGCTTTAATGCTGAGTCAAGAGAGTACAACGATAAATTCTATACGGATCTACAAGCGTGGAAAGTATTTACAACTAAAGCAGATGTTGAGGAAGCTGCTCCAGTAGGTGCAAGCGATGGATTCCATAAAGCTTCGGATTTACCATTTTAAATACTAATTGATGGGGGTCGCTTCGTGCGACTCCTATTCTTTTTTTTAACTAGAAACTAAAAAAAATTATAATGATGGCTAAACGATTTACGGACACCGCTAAGTGGAGCGAAGATTGGTTCTTAGAGATTAAAAACCCACACAAATTATTTTGGATTTACGTTTGTGATAATTGTAATCACGCAGGTATATTTAAGCCTAATAAGAGAATGTTCGAGTTAATCTTAGGTGCTAGGATTGACATAAATATGTTCTTAGAAGAGATTAATTCCGACAAACAACGTATTTTAGAGCTTGCCAATGGTAAATGGTACTTAACTAAGTTTATTGAGTTCCAATACGGAGGTAAGCTTAACGAGAATAATAGAGTGCATAAGTCTATCCTGGAGATACTTATCGCAAACAACATTACTTGGGAAGAAAAATCTATAGTACCTCAATTAGAGGTGAAGGATTACAAGCCTAAGGTTAATCCTAACATACCTAGCACCATCAACGAAGTTATTGACTACTTCAAGCTAAAAGGTAGCTCAAAGATAGAAGGTGAGAAGTTTTACTATTTCTACGAGTCAAAAGATTGGTTAGTAGGGAAAACTAAAATGAAGAATTGGAAGATGTCAGCTTCGGGATGGATTGCTAGGAATAAAAAAGGTAAGCCTGATTCGGATTATTTAGGTGGTCAACTTCAAGCAATGAAAAACTAATGGCTTCTTACAGAATAACCTCGAAGCAAGAGGTGAACGACTATTGTAGGAAGATATACACTAAAGGGTACTCTAAAGGACTCTCTACAGGCATATCACCACTTGACCCTCACTATACGTTTAGAAAAGGAGAGCTTACTATTATGACTGGGTTTGCCAACATAGGTAAGACCACCTCTCAACTTTTTCTAATGATAATGTCAGCTAAACTCTACGGTTGGAAGTGGCTAATGTACTGCCCTGAAAACGAACCTGTAGGTGATTTAATGATTGATATAGCTGAGATGTTTTGTGGTGGTACTGCCGATAGAGATTTCAACGATAGAATTAATCAAGAAGAGTATCTTAAAGGTATTAATTGGGCTTACGAACACTTTACGGTTCTTACGTTTGATGAAACACCTACCGTAGAAGATGTGCTAGGAGCATTTCAAGACTATATGCAAGTGACTCCTATCGATGGTGTATCTTTAGACCCACTTAATGATTTAAAAGCAGGAGAGAAGCAATCTAAGTACGATTACTATTACGACGCTTTAAGTAATATTAGGAGGTTTATTAAAAAGAATAAGATAGCTTTTTACCTTGTGGTACACCCAGGAACGGCAGCTAACCGAAGACGAAACGATGATGGTTCTAGACCTGCTCCGAATATGAGCGATGTAGAGTATGGTTCTATGTTTGGTAACAGGGCAGATAACTTTATTGTGTTTCACCGTAACCCACAATCGGAGCAATGGAATCAAACTGAGGTTCATATACAAAAGGTTAAGTTTCAGAAGTTAGTCGGAGTTCCTACGCCTGAAACAAGTCCAATCGCTTTGTTTTACCATTATGGTACACGCAGATTTAGGTATTTAAATCAGAACGGAAGTCCAATTGATCCGATTGAAATGGTAGATAGTAAATTAAAAACTAACGATATATTTTAGTTATGAAGATATTAGAATTATTTGCAGGTAGTAGGAGTATTGGTAAGGTAGCAGAAGAAAGAGGTCACGAGGTTTTTAGTGTAGATTTAAAAGATTTTGAAGGTATAAGTTTAGCTAAAGATATTGAGAATTTAATACCATCTGACATACCTTTTAAACCTGATATGATTTGGGCTAGCCCGCCTTGTACTACTTACTCTATGGCAGCAATAAGTCATCATAGACCACTAGGTAAGAATAAATCGGACTTTGCTTTTAAAAGTGATAACTTGGTCAGAAATACTTTAAAAATAATTAACTATTTTGATTGTATTTATTATATAGAGAATCCAAGAGCAACTTTAAGAAAGCAATCTTTTATGCAGGGAGTACCAAGAACAACTGTGTGGTATTGTACCTATGGAGAAGTAACTGCTAAACCTACTGATATTTGGTCTAACAATATTTACTCTATTTTTAATCCAATAGGATGGCATCCAAGAACTGAATGTTTTAATGGTAATAAAAAATGTCATCACGAACCTGCTCCAAGAGGAAGTAGTACAGGAGTCCAGGGTATTAAAGGTAATTACAATAGGTCTAAAATACCTTATGAATTATGTTTAGAAGTTATTATAGCAACAGAAATAAAATTAAAAACTAACAACACATTTTAAAAACTATGAGTAATTTAGAGAAAATTATTGCGAACAACCCTAAGTCTAAATTTTTAATAGCAGATGGATACGATGATGCCGTAATCGGTCATTGTTCTCAAGCAAATAGATTAATATACTCTTACAAAGAATGTATTTCTATAGACTTATGTAGTGTAACAGATACAGACCAAGCCCCTTGTTATTTTGATATTGTAGATAACCTTCAATACAATGTTATAGGCTTTTATGTTGGTAAAAACAGACCAATTTGGTGTATGGATGAAGGCTTATAGTTATGGCAGATGAGATGACAATGAAAGCACTACAGTTGCTTAGAGAACAAGACCCGAATATGGATGAGATAAACAGTATGGATAAGTTTATAGCACACCAAAAAGAGGTTGTTCAAATGAGAAATCAGTACATAGACTTTGCTAATCACCCTCAAGCAGAAAAGCTAAGAAAGAGGTTAAACGTGTTAGAGGATAGTTCGTTTGCTTTTACTTATGTGTACACGATGATGATGGGTTACAAGAGAGAGTCTTTACTAGCCCAAGCGAATGAGATGGAGATGGCTAATGCTGTTATAGAGTTGAAAGCCGAACTAGACCTTGTTAATAAACTAAACAAAGATTACTAAGATGAAAACAGTTAACTCATTAAGTGGAGGTAAATCCTCAAGTTATATAGCTTTAAATCACCCTGCTGACTACAATGTATTTAGTTTAGTAAGAACAAATGATAAATCGTGTATGTACCCTGATGCTAAGGTAAGGAAAATTGTAAGCGATAAGATAGGTTGTGAGTTTGTAGGAACAACAGAGCAAGACGCTATCATTAAAATTATGTTACAACTTTCTGAAAAGATAGATATTGATTGGGTTACTGGAGAAACATTCGAAGATGTTATTGATTACAAAGGTGGTTATTTACCTAATATGATGGTTCGGTATTGCACTACTCATTTAAAGATGATACCTATTTTTAAGTGGTGGAAAGAAAACATTAATGAAGTTTGCGATATGAGAATAGGTTTTAGAAAAGGAGAAGAACGCAGACAAAACAATATGTTAAATAAATTAAACGAGAATGGTAACGAAGAAATTAAAGTAATTGTAGGTAAAAGTGGTACTCGTAATAAGTGGGGTATGGTAGAGTGGAGAAAACCTAGTTTCCCTTTAATTGATAATGGTGTAGATAATAGAGCAATACAAGAATACTGGAATAAAAATAATGATATAGACTTTCCTAAAGGTTATTACAATAATTGTGTTGGATGCTTTCACAGAAGCCCAATGTTTTTAAATAAAATGAATCAAGAACACCCAAATAAAATAGAATGGTTTGCTAAAATGGAAGAGATTAATTCACCTAATACGTTTAGAAAAGACGTATCTTACAAGGAAATAATGAAATACAACCCACAGTCTGAGTTGTCTTTTGATGATTTCTCTGAATGTGATAGTGGTTTTTGTGGACTTTAAAATTTAGATATGACTAAGAAAGAATACGAAGTATTGGATAGGTGGGCGGATCGTTACGATGTAATTTATACACCAACCGAAAGTAAGGTATCGTTTTGGGATTTCACTTACGAGCTTAACGATATTAAGTATTATTGTGAGATGAAACAACGTAACTTCACTTTGGATTATGCTGTTCAGAATTATACTGACGGTTTACTCCTGGAGATGCACAAGTATGAACGCATCCTAAGAAGAACCAAAAACGAAAAAGGCTCACAAGGTCTATACTTCAATTTCTTTAATGATGATAAAGCTTTAGTTTTTAATCTGAATAAATTAAAGATAGATAAATGGCAATGGAAGACGATGCCTGAATCTACTGAGTTCTCAAGACGTAGATTTGTTCACAAGTACGTTACCTTTATTGATTATAGTAAAGGAAAATTATTTTATATTTGAGCATTCTGCTATTATCCCCTCGTTATAGCGTTTTTAGTTTCTAGTAAAAAGGATTTCTCTTCGGAGTTGTCCTTTTTTTTTATATATTTGAAAAAAACTAAGAAACTATGAACGAAGAAATCGCAAAGCTATTAGAGCAAAACGCATCTAACGTGTGCAATTCAGGCACAAAAAGCAGATTAGATATTGGAGGCGACAAGGAAGTAGCAAAAGCCTGGAAGCTAATCCAAAAAGAGATTAAGCGAATTAACCCAAAGTTTTACGAAATAATTAAAGACAGATGAGTATAATAGAAGAGAAAGTAGTCGCTAAGATTTTAAAGCGAGCAGAGGTAGGTAAGTCTAAATATGGCACTACGATGGAGCGAACGGATTTAAGTCGCTTAGATTGGCTTGTACACGCTCAAGAAGAGGCAATGGACTTGGCTGTGTATCTAGAAAAGATTATACAAGAAATAAAAAAGGGAGCTTAATAGCTCCTTTTATACTTTTACGACCCACACGCTTCACAATCGTCATCGTCAATGCCGCACGTTTCGGGTTGGTCTTGATCAGTTAAGTCAACTATCCAACTATCCCAAGTGTTTCTTGCAACTTCTTCGTTGCGTTCTTTTGTTTTCTTTAATTCTTCTTCTTCTTTATTCATCTTTTATTTAGGTTTTTCGTTTATCCAATCTACTGGGATCATTTTATCTGCCCACTTAATGTTATTCTTATCGCACCAATTAGAGTAGGTCGTCTTACTACCTTTAAACAACTTGTTTGTGTGTCGTTGAAAGACCATACGAATATCCTTGTCGGGGTGCTGTGCTATTACTAGCAGCATCTTCTTCCTGTCTGCTGTGGTGAAACGACCTTTTAACTCTAATATAATACCATTCGGTAAAATAACATCAGGAGTATACTTACGTTGTTCGGAAACTTCATAATGAAGATTAACAGTTTCGTACTCAAAAGGTACATTCTGTTCGTCAAGTTTACCGCAAACAACTTTCTCATAGTTACTCCGAAATCTGTGGATTGTTTTCTGCATAAGTCTTTTTATTGTGACACGAGTGGCAAAGCGATTGAATGTTATCGGCACTTAGACTAGCACCTCCTTGCTTGATTGGTTTAATGTGGTCAACTACATCAGCAGGAACAACTTTACCCTCTTCTTCACAATGAAGACATAAAGGAAATTGATTAATCCACCAACCCCTAAGCCTACGCCATTCAGGACCACGATAGAACGAAGTATCTCCACCCCAAGACTTGTTGTGGTCTACTGCTTTCGCTCTTCCTCGACCTTTAGGTAATGTAGGCATAGTAGTTTTAGGTTATAGTTAATTCAAATACTTCTCCCTCGGTTGCTTCGAGTAATTGAGAGAGAGTTCGTTTTGATGAAGTAATATCCAGTAGGGAATCGTTGTTGACCTGTCTAAAACTAGAGCCAACAAGAATACACCCTCTTGTGTCTGTATTAAAGTTTCCTTGATGAATAAGTATGTATCTTCTATCTCGAACATCTTGCAATATAAAGTGTTTTTTGTACTTTTCAGAAGTTCTATGTAAGACTTTATAAACAGATTTAGGAACACAACTTACGTTAGTTTTATTATCTTTCCAAGGAAGCTCTAAAGTCTTACACTCAAAAATCTTATCCAATCCATCAAATAAAGTTAACACACCTAGAGTCTGATTACCATCATCAATTAACCTTGTTAAATATCCTTTTATCATTTTTTAATTTTCTCTATAGACCTACCTGCAAAATAAGCAGCGTAAACAGTTATAAGTAAAGTTTGATATATTGGCTTGTAAGCTTCATTGATAGTAAACCCACCTATGTTGCCATCTAAGAAAGAAAGTAGGACTAAGATAAAGGTAAGGAATATAAGTATTAAAGGTCTTATATTCTTAGATAACCAATTATCCGCTTTCATATCAGCTTCCCATCTACGACTTACTTGCTCCTGGGCTTGCGACTCAGCTTTAACTAATAAGTCTTTCATAGCTTGTTTAGCTAACAGCTTTTCTTCTTTAGATGTGTTAAGGTTATCTAGGATTTCTCCTACAGACTTCAAAACATTACCGCCAAGTATATCAACTAATTTACTCATACTTTCTTATTCTTCTTATAAGCTACATAAAAATTAAATATAGTATAAGCAATACCCAAAAGTAGAGCAGCGAATCTTAACGCTGTTTCTACCTCTGTGAAGCTTATTCCTATAGCACCACCATTTACTGCTATGTTTTTTATCAAGTCTTTATCCATCTTTCACTAGACTTAACATTGCTTCTAACCATTGTCTAAAATACCTTTTCATACCTCTTCAGATTGATGTTCAGATAGAAATGTAGATGCTTCTGATCTAGTCATTAAGCAATTTTTAGGATAAGCTTTATTCTTTCCAAGGTTAAGTAAAGAACTTAATTCACCATTAAGCCAACTAGCTTCGAGTTGAATAATATAAAACTTAGCTTTACCTATTTTTACCATAGGGTTATGACCAAACTTTCTACGATTGTATTCTCCAAGCTCTTTAAAGGTTGGATGTGTTACACCGTTTTGAATACCCTCTTCATCGTACTCAGGTATTCCGTAAGTACCTACCAATTCGTTTGGAATTAGTTTATTGAATGTTGTGTTATCTAAACACAGAAATACATTTCCTCTCATATTTACGATATTTTAACTGTTCCTCTATCATTCCATAAAAAACCTGCATCTCTTGGCTCTCTTGTTGGTAGACTAGAAACTGTGGTTGCATTATTTAAATTTAAAACATCATCCGATTTATTTTCAACGGATTTTACTAATATATGAAAGAAAGCTCGAAGTTTTTCCGCTGTAATGTTAGCGTTTTTAGTTTCAAACATATCCTCAATCATATCTAATAACTCAGCTCGTGTTCTTTTTTCATCACTAGATACAGCGACTTTGGTTAAAGTATTTCTTTTAACTAAAGATTTATATCTATCTCTAATTGATGTTGCTTTGTAATCGTTTTTTGCCATTTTGTTTGTTTTTTAATTACCGTAATCGCTTGAAAAATCATCGCTAAATGATGAGCCTGCTGAATGAGTAGTTGATCCTGCGTTATAATTCTGAGTAACTTCCTCCTGAGTTAAAGCTCTGTTATATAGTCTTGAGTCGTCTATTAGGTTACTGTAAAATCTAGTATTTAATGAATCTCTACCTATATACTTTACTAGACTATTCGTAATATTAGCATTAGTTGTTGCTGTGTCAGTCTGAGCTACAGAATCAACGTACATAGTGCATAGCGATGAATCTCTAGTAATAACTACGTGATACCAATCACCTGAATTAAATACATCGTTTGAGTAGAAAGGTATACTACCAACGTACCCTGCGAATTTACTAGTAGTATTAAAAACTCCAATACCTGCAGAACCTACATCTGTCATAGCTCCACCTAAAGCGATTATAGAATTTAAACTACTACCTCCCGATAAGTAACTAGCCTTAAGCCAAGTTTCAATAGTAAAATCACCCGTACCAAAGTCGATCGAATTATCATCAGCCACCTCAGCGTAACCACTTCCACCCAAGTTAAAACTATGTTCTCTTAGTCTTAATGGATTACCTAATATATCAAAGCCTTTGTTGTTAGGCGCTTGGATTAGGATTATCTCAGGTGAACCACTTTTAGCCCAATCCATCATACCCAACTGAGGTATGGTAGGTTGTTTGTCATCGTATGTAGCTCCGTTAATCGTTCCGTTGTTGCCTTCTCCTGAACTATCGTAAGCAATCGAACCTGCACCCTCACTCATTGCCCAATAGCCTTTTAAATTAGATAGAGCAATAGTCGAATTAGTGTTGTCCGTTACGAGATGATTAGGGTTGTTGTAATCGAAGGTTGCATCGGCTTGACTTAAGATTGTGTCGTACCATTGAATATCAGTAATAAAACCATCGAAATGTATACCTGATCCACCAGGGGCGTCTGCTCCAATAAATAAAGATGTTGTATCAGTTAAATCTCCACTTTTAGATGATATATCTACAGGTGTTTGAGCAATACCATTTATGTAACATATTGCATTACCATTCCTATCTGCGGATATAACAACTCGTTGCCAAACACTTGAAGTTAATGTTCCTAAAGTAAAGGGAACATTGCTTGTTCCATCGTTTAATTCCACTCTTAATACATTACTTGAGTCTAAATAAAAAGTAAACCCCCTTGTATCTCTTTTATCAATTATTCTTTGTAATTTAGCTGAATTTATATAAATCCAAAAACAATAAGTAAAATCATCAGTACCAACATTTAAACTTGAAGAGTTTGGAACTTCAACATTATCTACTGAACCATTAAAATCAAGAGCCTTACCTGTAAACAATTTGCCTACATTTGAATTACCTGATTTGTCGGGAACGAATTGGGCTACTTCTTTTACGGATACGTTTGAAATTTGAGCTAAAGTTGTTCCACCTGAATTTGAAGCTACTAACAAAAATCCATCAGTAGATACAGCTGTAATAGTTTTTATTATATTACCTGTTGCTACCGAAAAATTACTAAGGTTAACACCTCCAACAGTAGCCCTTAGACCACTCCCTGAAGCACTATCTACGTAATACTCAACATCGTATCTATTCCCAATAGTTAAAGATAAGTTTGTGCTTATCAAGTTAGTCGTTCCTGCTACAGACGTATCAACATTAGCCACGCCACCTGAAATAGTCCAACCTGCTTGCTTAGTCCAATCTGTATCAGTAGCGAAGTCACCATTAACAACCAACTCCCTACCTAATGTTTCACTCGTTCTAAATCCAAGCCACATCTTCAAACCGCTAGTAATAATTGACTTACCTACGTTTCGGATTGCTCCTATTACATTTGTGAATGATATTATCATAATTTAAAAGTTTAAATTAGATTAATATAAGGCTAATATGTCCGCTGCATCTGTACCTGTATTAAATACTTTTTTAACTTGAACTGCTAATACAGAACCGCTTGCTAGATTTTTAAAGGTAACATCATCGCCTGATATAGTTGTTACTTTAACATCTCCACCTGTACCAATGTATAGAACAGCTCCAGGCGTTACTAATACTTCTAATACAGCAGGGTCAACTACTACTGCGTGAATTGCTTGTTGTGTTACTTTGTTAGTTGGAATGAATCCCATAATTTAAGTGTTTAGTTGTTGTTGTTAATTAATTGTTTAAAGTTGTAAAAGGTTGTGAGAGAACTAGGAAGAAAAAGGTAGCAAAAACCAAGCCCTCCCACACCTTTAAATTTTTTCTAAAAAAATCTCTCCTCCGTAAATTGCATCTGATGTTGCAGAAACTCCAACCTTTAAAAGGTAGTATTTACTAACCGCTATTGTTTCAGTAGTTGTAAGTGAATTTCCTATGTTACTTGTACCTGTAAATATATTTGTAATCGTTGTGTTACTTATATCGCCTTTAGTCAAAGAAACAGAAAGCGATGAACTTGTTGTAACTCTAAAGCCTGTAATCCTATAACCAATAGGTAAAAAGACCATTGCAAAAATATCGTTATCCCTACCAGCGGTTGAATCTGGTTGTATGCTTCCTCCGCTGTTTCTTGTGTAAATATTTGCTGAAAGGTCTGCAGAAACACTAAAGTCACTAGGCGCAAGCATATATTTAAATACAGATCCTACTGTTTGAGTTCTAAACCCTGTATTTTCTCCATAATGTCTACCCTCTATATTGTCAGCATTTAAGAAGTCAGTTGTTTTATCGTACTCAAAACCTGCCTCAGCTCCAAACGCTCCGCTGTCGTTAAATTGAACCTCTTTATTTGAGCCTCCTGGAGTTCCACCACCTGTAATTATGTTGGTTAAATCTGAATTTACACAAGAAATAACACTTCCTATAGGATAAATTAAATTAGGAATAAAACTATCTACTAGTATTTGAGTTACTCCAACAGCAATTTCACTTCGAGATGTTACTATAACACCATTTGTTCCATCAGGATAACTCAATCTTAATTTTTGATTATCGTAAATTTTAGCACTTGTTAATCCATCTATTTCAAACTTATCTATCGCAAATCCCGAACCTATAATTGTATCAGTAATACCGTAATTATCACTAGCCAAGTTACTGTCATAAATTGAACTTGTTTGTAGGACATTTTGATTTACTATACTTGAAGGGGTTTGTGTGTTAGGAAGTATTAAAGATTTAAAAGCAGGTGTGTTGTCAACTATAATAGTGCTTTCAGCCCCTCTACCTACGTTATACCATTCACCGCTCATTATTTCGCTTTGAGCTTTAAATGTACCGCCTAAAAAAGAATACAACTTAAAAGCTTCATCGTCATTTAAACTGTACTTTAACAAGCGAAGAGGCGATATGTTATTAGATTGAATTTCAGCTTGTAATATCTCTAACGGCTCTATTTGTAGAGCTAAAAACTCGTGAGTCAGTAGTTGAGTTATATTTCTAAGATTAGGTACAGCAGGATTACCTACCTGAAAGTCAACAACGGGTCCCCATTGAGTAGCTACTTGTTTCTGTATAGAGTATAATTTATTTAGTTCCGTACCACCTAATTGTAACTCACCTAAATCATAAGACTCTGAAGATGGTACTTCTGTTTGAGATGAAGAATATTGGAAACCACCTGCTACATCTTCAAATTCTGTGTTACCATTTACGGATAAATTTATACTTACACAAGTTGTACTTTCACTTGTAGGAGTAGGGTTGGTTATGTCTTGATAAGAAAATTGCGGTTGGGATCCATTCAAATACTCTCCCACTTGGTAATAATCGTTATTTGCTGTAAGTTGAATTGAAATATCTCCTTGAATATTTGGCGGTTCAATATTAGCAACAAAATGAATCTGGGTACTGAAAGATTTTCCAAGACCAAAACTACCTGGAGTAACGCCTGCCGAACAAGGACCTGTAGAGTCGTTTATTATTATACTACCACCTGTTACAGGAACACCTTGCGTTACAATACTATTAGCTACAAGACCATCAGAAAAAGTTGCCTGTAAAGCATTATTAACAGAATCGTTATTATAACCTCTTGCTATTATTACTGTTGCAGGATTAGTCACCCACTTTAATTCAGTAGGTGTGTTTAAGTTTTGATTTGTAAGGTATTTAGTTGTAACGCCATTAGTTACAGATATAACTAAAGTTGCTGTAGTTAAAAAAGAACTATTTCTTACCGTAGGTGTTTGGTTGTAAGGTCCTCCATCGGGTGCTGTTGTACCAAAAGTAAAATCACTTGCTAAAAAATTCTCAATATGTCTTGCAGAAAAATCTAAAGTAAGATATCCTGCTTGATTTGTTTCTACTTGAATACCCCCTGCTATAAATGAAGTTGTTAAATCTGCTGTAGGACTAATAAAAAAATCAGTTCCACCTAAAATAAAATCAGCAGTTACACTTTCGTAAGATGGTTCGTAAGTAAATGCACTACCACCTAGAATTACATTAGAGCTTTGATCTATTGTTAAAACTGTATTTATGTTACTTGGAGTTGTTGCTTGATAACCACCCTCTATAACATTTAACGTACCTTGTTCATTGTCAAATAAAGTATTAGGTTGTAGAAAGTTATAAAAACCCTCCGCTAAAAATCCTATTGTATTAAATGTTTTTAAGCAGCCATTAAAAACATCAGACCTTTTATAGTTATAAGCTTCATCGAAATTTGATATATCACCCTCATCGTCATATTTTGTTTCTTTAGCAAAAGCTCCTTTAGCAGCTCCGTAAACATAAAAAGGTCCTGTAGTGGCTGCTGCACCGTAATCTTGTGGTCGCCACCAATTTATAGCCGTACGAACCCAATTTTTAGAGGCTCCGATTGGTGTGTCTACTCCATCTATATCCATTACACTACCAAACTCAAAAATATGATCAGCAATAGATTTCGGTTGGTTTTTTTCTCCCTCTCCTGAAAGTGTGTCTTTTTTTAATTTAGTGTAATATCCGTAAGAATCAGTTGATGTTATCTTACTAACATAAGGGTAAGGTGTGTTTTGTATTGCATCAAACCCAGGTTGAATCCAACCATACCACCAGAGTTCATTTTCAGTTGTTCCGTTTTTATATATTTTTATGTAGTGATTTTTTTCTCCTTTTTTTAATAGATCGTTATAAAGAAAGTTTTCATCAGAATTGTTTTTAATATAAACATTTAAAATACATTCAGAGCCAATAAAAGTTCTATCTCTTGTACCTCCACTTCCTGACCATTTAATTACAAAACCCTCGCCTTGCATATCAAATTCAGTAGAAGTACCTACAAAGTCTTTTTGGTAAATATCAACGTACCAAATAGTCCCTTTTTCGCCTTTAATTAAACTATTTCTAATCTTTCCAAATGCCATACCTTTTTCTTTATCTGTAACCTTTTCTTCGTTGCGCTCTATCGAATACTATTAATAAATCATCTCCTGTTATTCTTACGTCAGGAATTGCAGTTGCACCTCCACCGCCTAAAGCGTGGTTAGGTATAATCGTTCCGCTTGAACCTGGAACAAATAATTCAGGACCTCGCTCTCCTACTACGCTAGGTCTACCTACAGGTGGTCGCCCTCCATCGGCAAAACCTAATACTTTCATAAAGCTTCCACCAAATGATTTAGCACCACCTAAACCTGTTAATTGCATTAAACCTGCGAATATAAGTGCTTTAGCTATCATCTTACCTATGTCTATTATGAATTGTTTAGCAAAAGTACCAAATTTTTCACCGAAACTTATGGTTTGTTCCTCCATAACTCCGTTAACCTCTACAAATCTAGTCTGTTTTTCGAACAAACTAACAAAACCCTCAGAGAAATTAGAAAGCATATCCGTTCCTAACTCATTTAAGCGTGTTATTTGTTCGGCTGAAACATCTAATAATACCCCAATTTTAGTTAATTCTAATGCTGAAAATTGTGTTTTATCAGAAGATGTATCTACTCTACCACCATTAAGTTCAGATTTGTCTGTTGAAAAATCGCCAACAGATGTTATTTTTTTTGCTGTTATTTTATTTGCTTGATTTTTTAAAGCTCTTTGAGATAAAAATAAATCATCAGCCGCTTTTTTAGCAGCTATCATACCTTTAGAGATTTTACTTAAAGCTGTTCCGCTTCCTGCATTTAGCATACGGAAATCATCCATCTCTTTATTTAATTCTTTTTGAGCATCAGCTAATTTATCTGCTTCTTTTGATAGTGAACTAAAATGACTAACCGCAAGAATTGATGAGGCTGCTATTAGTGTCATTATACCATCAAAGGTAGCTAAAGCTACAAGTACTGGAGCTGCCGCCGTTGCCATAGTAGCCAAAGCACCTCCTATAAGCGTAATTATTGGTACTATAGCAGCTGCAGCTAATAATAAAACCCCTAAACTAGCGGCGATTCCTGCTACAGTTAATATAGTATTTTGAGTGTCTTTATCTAAATCAGAAAATGTATTTGCTAATTCTGTTATCTTTTCTATTACAGGTAGTAATCTTTCCGCTAAAAGTTCACCAAAAACAATTTGCAATTCGTTTATCGCAGATTGCATCTTCTTAATCTTACCTTGAGTGGTAGATTCCATTTTATCTGCCATTCTACCGAGGGCAGTTGTATTGGTTTCGTACTCAGTAGTAAGTTCAGTTACTTTATCTAAGTTCTGAGAAAGTATAAGTAATTGATTGGCAGCAGTTTTACCTACCAAGGCATAGGCATCATCAAGCGATAATGTACCCGAAGCCATATCCTCCAATATACCTGTAAATGGAACGCCCTCTTTATTGAGTTCCATAAATATAGTCCTTAAACCTGTACCTGCTTTAGAAGCTTTAATACCACTATCCATAAGGACACCCATCATAGCAGATAACTCTTCTACGGAAACTCCCACAGCATTTGCCGAAGCTCCTGCGTGACCAAAAGCAGTCGAGAAAGTGTTAAGTTGTATAGAGGACTTGGCTGCTGCTAAAGCTAAAGTGTTAGCTATACTAGCTGCATCGGTTGCTTCTAAATTAAAAGCGTTTATGGAAGCTGATACGGTTTCTGCTGCTATGGCTAAACCCTCACCAGTTGCTAAAGCTAAATCAGCTATAGCTTCTTGCATACCCATTATTTGGCTAGGATCAAAACCTTTACGACCTAATATAAGTTGTAGTTCAGAAAATTCAGAAGCAGTAAATTGAGTTGTCTTACCAAGCTCTCTCGCTGTACCCTCTAGTTTTTTCATTTCAGACTCAGTAGCACCTGTTACTACGGCTACTTTCATCATACCATCCTCAAACTCAACAAAGGTGTCTACGGCTGCTTTACCTAGTGCTGCTAAAGGAGCTGTAACACCAAAAGTCAACATAGAACCCATACGAGCTGCTTGAGAAGAGAATCTAGCTAAACTTTTATTAGCCGAACCCATCCCTTTTTCTAGCCCCTTTACGTTAGCTGCTATAATTATCGATATGGTCTTTACTGAAAAACTCATTACTTCTTATATTTTATTGAACTTAATTTTATCGTACTTCTCTAGTACTTTTTGTATGTGTTCTTTTGAAGCTATTTCTTTTTTCGGCTGATACTTTTTGTCCCAAGGAAGAGGTAATATATCTTTAGGTTTAAGATTCTTTTTAGAGTGAGGTTGCAAACATCCCATTAATATAGTTCTAGTTTGCTCCCATTGGTTCTGTGACATTTGCTCTTGGTGCGTTTTAAAGCCGTTTAAGCGATTGTTAAAGGAACGTGGAGTTAAGCCATACAATTCATCGTATGATAGCTCCAACATCCCTAAACCAACCTCTTCTAGCTTATCCCAGTCAATATCTCCCTCTTCGGAATCTATCTCCTCTCCCTCAACTACTTTCCCTCAGCTTGAGGTTGGTCGAGTTGGAACGCTTCAAATATTTCACCTAACTTAGAGAAGTCTTCATTATCCAACCACTCTTCGATGTCAGCTATTTTATAAGCAAACTTTTGACCATCTTTCTTAGCTCCGTATTTTAAACCGTAATAAGCAATAACTCCAATGTGGTCTATCTCAGAACCTAACTGATTTAACTCGTTTAGCTTTAATCCCAACTTATTGCAAATTGCTTTTAAGCATAAATAACTAAACCTGATTGGTCGATTCTGACCACCTAACTCTACCTTTTTCATAATTTATTTTAATTGTTGTTGTTATTAATACGTTCCTTGAGTTGATACTCCTGTACCTGTTATTGAAACAGAATAGGTTGTGTTATCCTCGACTCCTGCATCCATAGACGCACTTGTAACAATTCCTAAACCTTCCCATTTCACGCCTGTATCTCTTTCTGAAAATCTTACCGTAACTTCGCTACGAGAATTAAGATCATTAAAGAACTCTTTAAAGTCTAAATCAGCGTTAACATCTTGCAAAGCATCCGTAGATAATTCAAAAGACCTAAGTCCACCCTCATTGTCTTGAAATCCTCCACTATCTTTCGTGGTGGTATCTCTCAAGTCCATATTGAATGAAACAGAAGCAGATGTACTATGTGCGATTGGTTCGTAGTCGTTATTAGTTTGACCCGATGTAATTACAATAACCTCTATAGCACCTTCATTTATTGTAGCTGTACCATCTGCAAAACTTAAAGTGTTAACGTCCCCTGGAAAAGTGTTAGTAAAATCTAAATAATAAAAATCACCATCATCTATGATACTACCAGCTCCAGTATAACCATTAGCATTTAATGTAGCTCTTATAACGGATAATAATGCAAAGCCGTTATTTGATACTGATAATGTTTCTAACTCAGCGACATTATTTCCTGAACTATCTGTCGTATTTAAAATTTTAACACTACCAACACCACTTAAAGGGCTTACTTTTAAAACTCTAATTCTAGTTACTTGAGCTACGTCAGCAGGTGATTTTTTGTAAACCAATAAATCCGATGCGTTTATAATTGCCATAATTAATGGATTTAAAAGTTAATACTATACGTTTTGGAACAACTCTCCTGTACCTGTTAAAGAAACAGAGAACGTAGTATTTTCTTCTACACCTGCATCTATTGAAATAGAAGTTATAAAGGCGTTACCTGTATATACCATACCTGTAGCACTAAATTCTATAGCTACGGCTGTTCTTGCGTTCCAAGCTGTCCATAACTCAAGTATGTCAGCAGAACCTGCATCGGTTGCTATATCTACAAAAGAATCTCCACTTAATTCGTAAGAACGTAAGCCACCTAAGTTATCTTGCCATCCTCCTGATGATTTAGTTGTTGAATCTCTTAAATCCATATTCATAGAAATAGAAGCCGATGTAGAGTGAGCTACAGGAACTAAAGACCCTCCAACTGTTACTTTAAGAACTACGTCTGTTGCGTTTAAAATTGCCATTTTGTGTTTGGTTTATTGTTTAATAATTAAACAGTTAAATATTACGTTTTTGTAGAATACTTCGGCTGATTTAAAGTACTCGTCATCTAGGGTTTCAAACCTAAACTTCGCTACATAACTCACGCCACTTTCGGTGTATGTCACCTCAAACAAATCTAAAGCTTCTACTACCGCCTTAGCTTGATTATATGTTACTTCATATCCGTCTGCAAAACAAGCTATCCTAATCGATACATCACAAGAATTTAACGAGTTGTTTTTACTCATAAAGTTACTCACGTTCGTTATCTCAAATGTAGTAGATGGATAGTTTACACCTTGGGGTATAATGACAGGAAACACCTTATTACTGCCGTTAGCAGCAGTAAAGGTAGCTGTGTTATTCAACTTAGTTACTATTTCTTTTCCTATCTCTTGAAACATATGTCTATTTAAATCCTGCTTGTTTAAACATTCTATCTAACATTTTAGATACATCTCTTTCTGCTGTTGAAGCTATATTAGAACCTTTTTCGTTCATAACTTCTTTGTAGTAATTAGGTTGGTTTTTTATTCTACCTACCGACTTACCGTTTTTGTGAGTCCTTTCCTTTGTGCCATTAACTAACATCGCAGGTAAATTTCTACTCTTTTTACCTTTGACCCAAGTTTGGTTAAGGTGTTTTAATCGTGTTCCAACAAATAATCCAGGGTCTTTAGACCTTTTAGCTGTAATTATACCAATCGAATCCGCTATAGATTTACCGACTGATTTACTTTTAGTAGAAGCATCGTATCTTTGACCAGGAACTTTGTTCTTACTTCCTGATTTGTACTTTGACTTCAAAGACTTTACTGCTTTCATTGCAGCAGGTCTTAATGCTTTGTTAATTTTAGTTCTAGCTGTTTTCTCGTTTGCACCGAGTTTCTTTAAACTAGACATTGCTGCTTCAAGACCTTTAACCTTTATTACTTGGTCTTTAGTTACTTGAGGTTTCTTTGAAAATATACCCATTTATACAGGTGATTGAGTTGGTAAGTCATCACTAATAAATATCTCTATAAATTCATTTCTAGGGTCAATTACATACCCAATAATATCTAAGTTTCTACCTGTACCTACTTCTTCTAAAACCCAGTTAGATTGTATAACTTTAGTTTCAGTAGAATATCGTATAGTATAAACAAATCTACCGTAAGATACTAACTCTTTACCCTCGAATTTCTCCTCTATATCACGAAGAGATTTAACATTTTTATTAGCCCAAACAGTAGTTACAGTTGCATAAGTATTAGTTACACCACCGAAATTATCTTGAGCTGCTGTAAACGACTTTAAGTTCACACGAACATTAAAATCACCTGCTTTTATTTGACTTATAAACGCCATCTAATAATAACATTTATAAGGTTGTAATAATATTTGAGAAGCCATAGGAAACGCTCGCTTTCTATCTTCTCTAAAATAATACATATCAGCTACAATTAATTTTATAGCTTGCTTGATTGCTTCGGGAGTGTCGGTTGCAGCATCACCAAATCCTGTTTTAAACTCATACCAAAATACATTAGCACAATTATCCTTTAATGTAGGACTTATGAAGTTACTATTTAAATAAACTAACGATGGATTTGAATAAGAATCTATATAAGCTTCGTTGTTACCTTGAGCGGCACCATTTACATCTATCCAATTAACGCAAGTTTGATTTCCGTTGTTTTTTAAAACACAATTAGGAAAAATTAATGAAGCTGAACTTATTACCTCATTAAAATACAATCTATATTCGTGTGTTATAAAATGGCGATTACAATAGTTCTCAGCCATATCAGTAGCAGCATCTATGTAAGCCTCTAATAAACTTTGCTCGTCATTTGAGTCAATGCGTAGCTGTTCTTTAATTTCAGTATAAGTCACTACTTTTGTAGTAGGATTATCAATTAAAACTAAATCGCCTTGTATATTTAAGTTTGGGTCTAAATACATAGATTAATTAAAAAAGTTAAAAAAGGGAAGCCCCGAAGGACTCCCTTTAATTAAATATATACTACTAAGCCGAAGCTGTTAAAGAAGTGTTTTTCACAAATGATTTACCGTGAGATACACCCCAATCCATATATTGGTTAAGAACTAATCTAGTTTCTCCATTTATTGCTCTAGAATACGGATCTACCATAATATCTAGTCCACCGAACATTCCAACGTAAAGGTTAGAGAAGTCACCGAAGAAGAAATCAGCAGATGTATCTGCTACATTAGTACAAGCGTTAGTAAAGAAAGTAGGATAACCGTTGATTAAAGAACCTTGCATACCCGCATTTACTGCTGCTACTTGAGCTGATTGCTTTAATTGAGCCATCAATTTAGGAGAAGCTACATAAGCTAAATTTCCATCAAGACCACCCTCTTCTGCAAGTTGCGCTTCTGCAAGAACAAAATCTAACATAATAGATGCGTAATCAGCAAAAGGAGTTGTTGCAGTAAATGTACTTGTTGCTAACACACCTAAAGATACAGGAATACCTGCTGCGTTTGCTGCTGTTTTAAATATACTTTCGTCAATTTTAGCTGCTGTTGCACGACCTAAATCACGCATAATAGCTTGTTCTGCACTAGCTCCGTTTTGCAACAATAATTGCTTAGAGATGTTAACGTGAGAAGCTAAACGGAATGGAGTTAATTCAACTTTAGTAAAATCGGCTCCACCATTATCTGATGCAGCAACTTCTGTTGCCCAATCTACACCTTGCGCTCCAACTACAGGAATTGTAGTGTTTGCTGCAAGACCAGTCATAATATTTGCACCAACTCTACTAAATACAGAGTTTTCTCTTAACGCATCAGCATAACCCATTACGTTTGTAGGAGCGATTGCTGAACCTGCTTGAGAAACAGCACGAGATTCTAACATAAAAGATGGAATACCTAAACCGTCAATTGAACGACCTACTGAACGAGCTTCGTTTACAGCCTCTTCGTGCATTTCACGTTCTACTCCAGTTAATTTACCATCAGTAAAGTCATTAATTGCCTTAAAGAAAGAGAAATCTCTCACCTCTTTTGGCTCGTTGCTTACTGGTGCTACTACTTTAGAAGCAATCTCAGCGTTTAATTTTTCTTGTCTTTCAACCATTTCTAGTGATTTTTTTAATTCGTCTATTTTAGACATTTTCTCATCGTAAGAAACTTGCTCATCGGCAGTTAAATTACGTGACTCAGTTTTACAAAGCTCAAGTAAAGCATTCGCATCAGTAATGATACCTGCTCTCTCTTGCTTTAATTCTACAGAATTTTTCATCTTTTACAGTTTACTTTTGAGCGTTAACTCGTTTGTTAATAAATTAATCATTGAAAGGTCTTCAACCTCTTCTTCTTTAACTTCTTCGTTAGAACTATTAAATTCTTCTAAAGAACGTAAAGCGACATCAGTATCAGAATAAGCTCCAACACCAACTATAGAAACATCAAATAACCTTCCGATTTTATTGATATTTCTCTTTGTTACATCACCGTCTTTACTCCAATCGTCATCCTCTACTGTAAAAGCAAAAGAAGATTCGTAAAGCAATCCCCTACGCATAAGTTCAGCGACATCTCGCCCAACCGACGTGTTAGGTAATGTACCATCGTATCTTAAACCTAAATTATCTACGGACAATTTAAGCGTACCACCGTGATTTCTATCTAAGATAGAGTTCATATCGTGGTTAAATGTTAAAATTACATTATCATCTAATCTACCATCAAAAGCATTACGACCTATAGTTTCTCTAAACCCTAAATCTCTGCTCTCGTGATCAAATAAAGAAGCGTATCCGCTTACTTGAATTTCTTTTGAGTCTTCATTCATCCGAACCTCTATTGAAGCCTTAGAGTAAACTCTAGTTTCTTTGTTATTCTTCTTCATTGTCTTCTTCTTCAATATTGTTAATTTCTTCTCTTGATGTTCCTTCGCCTAAGTTATCTATTGGCAACATATTAGATTGCATATAGAACAACTCAGAATTACCACCTACAGCGTTTAAGTCTTCATAAGACCTAACCTCATCAGGCGATAGTACACCGATGTTCACCAAAGTACGGTAGTAATCTGCTCTCGACTTGGAATCACCTCTTAGAAGAGCGTTTACGTTAAACTTAAAATATTGCGTACTTTTTTTATTAAAAGGAATTAATTTAGAGTTTAACTCAGTTTCAATTCGTTTTAAGTAAGGTGTTATTGTGTGAACTACAAAGTCGATTTGTTGTGCTTCGACTGAATTGTAGCTAGTGTTTTGTAAATCGTTTATAAGGTGATTTGGTACTCTAAAGATTCGAGCAATATCACTTACTTGGAATTGTCTTGACTCTAAGAACTGTGCCTGGTTGTTAGGTAGCATCTTAGGTACGAAATCCATACCCTCTTCGAGTATAGCTGTCTTACCTGTATTAGCTGATCCACCGTAATTGCTAGACCAAGACTCTCTAAGTCGTTTCGCAGTTTCGGGTTTAAGCACTCCAGGGTGTTTAAGTATACCACCTACAGAAGCTCCATTCTTAAAGAAAGAACCTGCGTGCTTGTTTAAAGCTAGTGAGATACCTAAAGTTTCTGCTGCTGACTCGATAGGCGATTGACCCTCGATACCGTCAAGAGAAATACCCTTGCAATGTATCATATCTATCGAATTCACTCTACCTGTGTGTGGGTAGACAAATGTTGTGTTGTTTTGGTTTATTTCGTAATAAACACTTCTACCATCAGGCGACATATAGATGTCAACGTCAATGGCTTGTATAGGGTGAAGTCCAATAGGTAAACCTGCTCCGTTTCTCTCAATCCAAGCGTAGAAGTTTCCATCTAAGCTAAGGTCTACCAGCATTCGCTCATAGAACATAAAAGAGTTAAATAAATCAGAGGGTTGTTTACTTACTAAATCATTCAGGGGGGAATTTAATTTAGATTTTCTGTCCGTTTCAGGGTCAACTTGATATTGCGCTATTGGTAAAGAAGCGATTGTTTCTGACAATACTCTAACGCAAGACCAAACCGCTGCGATTCGCATTGATTGTTCCTTTGAAACCAACTCTCCCGAAGCAGAGCCAAAAGCAGGACCTAGTATAGTTTGCCCATACAAATTTCTCTCCTCTTGCTCAGGAGCTTGCTTTCTTGTCGTAAAAATGTCGAATATACCCAAATTGGTTGTTTTTATGAAACGCCGTACAACTATAAATAGTAAAAACAGCGAAAATGTGAACTAAATTTTTGAACTATTTTTAATTAATTTATAAGAAAGCCCTATAAGTCTATGTATGTAGCTTGGACTATAACCCTTAATTAATGATATTTCTTGTATTTTTAGACCATATTCGAACCTTAAGTACATAACATCTCTCATTCCTTTGTGCTTTAAATTACTTAAATTATACCAAAGCAAGTCTGGCAATATATCGTAATTATCGCTTTTAAGGTGGTTTTTAGGCTCTCTAAGACGATAAGTGTTGTGAAAGGGACTCGATGTACTAATTACTTGATTGGTGACCACACGAGCCACGAAATACTCAAATTGGTTTGTTTCGTGCAAAGACTCAATCGTTTCATCCATTTGAGTCAGTAGAATTAGGTTTATATCTTGAATAAGGTCGTCTAAGAGGTGAATGTCGTTGTTGTTAGACAATACACTTGAGCAAATTGCTCTAATACTTCCTTGATTGGAGGTGATTATTTCTTCTTTAGATAAAGAAAATCTCTTTGCTATCATATCCTGTTCCACCTTGATTCTTGTTTTTCATCGACTCGCTTAATCCCATTAACACAGATACTATACCGTCAATTTTGTCGTTTGATTTTGCCTTATTAGGCTTTACGTTTCCTGCTGGATCTTCGGTTAACACTACGTTAGACATCATCCATCTTAGCACAGGGTTTCCTGCGTGACGAATGTTTCCACTTAAAATTAGTGTTTCGAACTCTTTGGTAGCAGGTGACATAGTTCTGTAACCTTGACCTACAGGAATCATTGGGCATCCCTCTTCTGTAAGGTCGATTACGATTTGAGAAGCGTTCCATCTATCGTAGGCTATCATTTTAATATCGTATAATTCGCTTAAATCACGAATCTTTTGCTTTATGTAGTTGTAATCGCAAACGTCACCAGGAGTAAAGATTACGTGACCTTGCCTGTGCCACTTAACGTAATCTACTTTATCTCGTTCTGAGCGTTTGTAAGCGTTCTCTTCTGGTATAAAAAAGAACGGTAATATGTCGTAGCCATCGTTATCGTCAGGAAACAAAAGCGATAAACAAGTAACATCTCGTGTAGAAGCTAAATCTAAACCTCCGTAACAAGCTCTTCCTTTAAGGTAAGCTTCATTTACAGGTACATCACCCTCCATCCACTTATCGTCACTAATAAATTTAGTTTCGTTAGCAACCCATTGATTTAGGTGCAATCTACGGAAAGTGTTTTCGTATGAAGGTTCGTTTTTAGCTTTAACCGATTGTTGTTGCATATACTCTTCGGTGATGATAGTACCGAAGCCTGGGTTGGCTTTCTTTTGCACCTCAACGTCAAAGATGTCATCGTCTTTACCTGCCTCATACACAACGCCTAAGAATGAGTCGTCTTCGATAGTACCCTCAATAAGTTTCTTCGCATAATCGTAAAGCTCCTTACAAATGTGGTCTTTTTGATGACCTGCACCTGCTGTGGTAATACCAAGCATAAGAGGCTCTTTCCTTGCTCCCATAGAAGTAAGTAAAACATCATATAAATCTCTGTTTTTGTGAGAGTGTATCTCATCAAGTAAACAACAAGAAAGGTTTAGTCCGTGCTTAGTATCTGCGTCTGCTGAGATTACTTTGTAGTACGATCCAACTTTATCGTAAGTAATTGAATCTCTGTAAGTACCTGCTCGTTTAAGTAACTCAGGATTTTGTAAAACCATTTGCTTTGCGATAGAGAACGATAATCTAGCTTGTTCTTTATCGGCTGCTGCGGAAACAATCTCAGCTCCTTTCTCTCCATCTGAAAAAAGCATATAGAGAGCGATACCAACCATTAAATTAGTCTTACCATTCTTACGAGGTATAAACACAAAGCATTGTCTAAATCGTCTTAATTTGGTCTTCTTAGATTTCCAACCGAATAGAGGGCGGATAATGTCATCCTTTTGCCACTCTTCAAGTATAAACTTCTGACCTGCTAAATCGCCTTTAACGTGTTGACAGAACATCTCGATAAAGTCTACAGCTCTCTTGGCTGACTTCTCATCGAAATACCATTTGGTTTCGTCAATGTGTTTAAGGTTATTCATTATTTAATGCGTTCCATCAATTAATGATACACCGTGTTTAAATCCATCTATAAAATCTTGTGTAGTTGTTGCATCCTCAAAAGCCGTTTCATTAATTGTGTATTTACCCAACACAAATCCAACTTCATTACCTAAATCCCCAAAGTCACCACCTTTATATGTTATGTCTTGCAGTTTACGGATAATGTCTGACTTCATTTCTTCAAAATCTTTCATATTTTTAAGGTTATTCATCGTTATTAAAGAAGTTTTCTATTTTGATGTCGGGAGTTTGAGCTTGTTGCTCGATTGAATTTACCTTAGCCCGACTCGATGGAGTTAAACCAAATTCTTTAAGAAGTTGAAAGACTCTAACAAAAGATTGATTAGCAATCTGAACTTCTGGTCGAATAACAGTCTTAGCGTTACCCTCTCTAGTTACTTGAACATCTGTCGCACCTAAATCGTTTATGACTTGCTTGGCTGCCTTGTATTCGCTGTATGAGTCACAGAGCAATTCTAGTGCCAAAGCATCTGCGTTGGTAAGCACAGACATATCGTGAAGCACAACTCCTAGCTCTAAGAAAGTCTTTTGCCCATCCTCGCTTAACCAGGTTGGTGTAGGAGGTATAACCGAGGGAAGTTCAGGCTCGTTAGGATTTAACCTATCTTGTCTTAGAGTTCCACGTTGTTTTTTTATTTCTGTAGGTAATCGGTTTGGCATAACACTTCAAAGATAACATTATTTCCTAAGAAAGAAAAAAGTAAAACAAAAAAGAAAGAACTATCCTTATCCTTATCCTTATCCTTGTCTATAGGGGTATCGTTGACCCCTAATTGACCCCTAAAATGTTATTTATTGATAATGAGATGTTTAAGCCTTAATTCGTGTATTTTGGTCAAAATTTATATGGGGCTAAGAAATTTTACAAACAAATTAACATTTACTTGTGGATTAACAAATGTTGATGTACATTTGCCTTAAGAAACTAAAAACAGAACTATGAAATCAAAAGAAAAATACTTAACTTCGTTAGCAGATATTAAGGTTAAAATTGTAGACGAAAAAGGATTTGTTGTAGGAGATAATACAATGTTAGTTTTAGGACTTCAATATGGTACTTTATACGATAAAAATGCTTACAAAGGTAAGCGTAAAGAAAAAGAGTAATGTGGTACAAAGGAACTTTAACTGATAAAAACACTAAAAGAAAGAATGGGCAACCAAACTCTATTAAATATAGAAGCCAGGATCTATCTAAAGTTTTTGATTTTCTTACTGCTTATATAAAAGATTGTAACTTAACCGATGTCGGAATAAGAATAAAACACGAGCCATTAAACAAAAGAGATTTATAAGTGAGCAAGCCACTTGAACGCTGCACTAAACCACCCCAAGCTTTAATCCAAATACAGGATTAGGTGTATTAAATTTTTAGGGGTGGTACTTATACGAGAGCTTCCTGCGTGAGTGGAGCATATAGTGAAAAGTCCTGCTCGTAGGAAATAGGCAGGCAAATACAGGCGAGATGTAAAGATCGATTTACTTTACTTTTGTTAATACCGAAAAGTAAGGTGTGTTTGAGAAAATTTCACACCTTACTCTAGGTTTACTTAAGAAGACTCAGATGACTACAAGACAACAGTATGTAAAAAGTAAATATCAATGCGTGGCTGGAGTTATGACTAAAGGCGTAATTAAATGGCGTGTAAATATGGCAGGAGTAGGACGTGTTAATTTAGATTCTGAAAGAGAATGCGCTATTGCTGTAGATAAAATTAAAATAAGTCAAGGTAAAAACCCTGTGAATATACTAAAGAGAGTTAAAGAATAATATTGTAGTGGTCAACAAAGAACTTAAACAAGACTAAGATGGATATTACATTAAAAATAACTAGAGGTAAAGACCAAGAGCTTAATTTAACTGCAAAAACTATGAATGAATTGGTAGATAAAATCATAGAATGGCAATTATGGGAGAATCAATCTTTAGATTACTACAAAAATAAAGGTAATGGTAGGTTAGAAAAGGAAAAAGAAAGTGGGTATTATTATTTTAAAGACTAAGATATGAATGAACGAGTCATTGACTACTACCTAGAGATAGGTTGGTGGATTCAAGTAAGTCCTTTGGCTAACGCAGGTTCAGGTTGGATTTGTGGTGTTTACAAGCGAGGTGCTAAAACAGGTAACTGGAGTACACAATACTCTAAGCACTTTAAAACTCCTAGCGAGGCTTACTCCTGGGGAGATATAATAATCGATGCAGAAATTAACAAAGAAAAAACATTATGATACAGAACGTAATAATTTTAATCGTGACTATATTGTCCGTTATTTTAGTAGTAGAACCATTTATTAATAAAGATAAATGATACAAACTTTTTCATTAATCATTAAAGCAATTAAAGATGGTTGGAATAATCACAAAAGCTCTAAGAGCATCAATCAAGAGAGGTATGACCTTAAAGGTTACACAGAGATACCTAAGGATGAAATACAAAATTGCTGTAAGTTTAGTTGTTCTGACTAACAGATTAAAGAACCTAAAAAAATAAACTATGGCTAAGTTTAAATGTAACAAGTGTAACTCCACTATAAAGGAGATTAAGAAACACACAATGAAAATAGTTGATGGAGAAGTAGTTTGTCCCGAAGCTGTTTGTTGTGACGAGTTTATGGAGTCAGTTAGAGAAGAGGGGAATGGATTTGGTGGTATTATTAAACGACCAGGCGGAACAGTAGCAAAGAAGTTTTAAGTATGTTGTATTTATTTAGTTACGAAGATTCAGAGTTAGACGATAAGGATTTAATAGTTTACTTTACTGTAAGAGGTTTTGATGAAGTTAGAGATTTCACCATTAAAAACTTTGTACCAAAAGATTATGCTCTTGGTTACAATGGAGATAATCAAGAAGAAATTTACGATTACTACCCACAAGACTGGTTTGAAGAAACTGTGACAAAGGAAGATTTGAAACAGATCGTTAAAGATTACGAAAATAAGATAAAACTAAATTGAGTTTAATAGCTTGCTTGTGCTTAATTTGGGGGTGCATTTTAGGGTTTGTTTTTTCAAACATCGACTCAGACTAGGGTGGGGGGGAACCCCAACAACCCCTTTGGTATAGGCAGGACG
>Ga0208814_1000330_pt1 | contig 31858 bp, 30 predicted proteins | sample MalvirAntarct_55_FD_184253 | JGI IMG/M metagenome (GOLD analysis project Ga0208814, IMG submission 184253) | Marine viral communities from the Global Malaspina Expedition - Malaspina viral metaG Antarct_55 (SPAdes) (version 2) | ecosystem: Environmental > Aquatic > Marine > Oceanic | place...
TTCATAGAATTTTTTTTCAAAGATAACAAGGCTATCGTAATTTGTATTTATTAAATTAGTTTATTGTTTTAGAATAAAATTATAATTAATTTAAGTTTTAATAATTTTAAAAAACCTTAATTTTGGCTTAATAATTGTAAAAGTTTGTAAATAACATTGTTGAATGAAATTTAAATTATTAGTTATTGTTTTTTTTATAATAAATTGTGAAGCTACATTAGTGGCGCAATTTGAAAATCCTAATAACTCGGTGCAATTTGAAGTTGTAGAAGATGACTTTAAAACTCCGAATGGTTTGGAACTTCCTGCAATCAAATTGCCAAATATTATAAAGTCTAAAAATCCTTTGAGAATGAACGATTATTCTGGATTGGGTATTGAAAAATCAAAATTACTTGACATCACCCATGAAGATGATTTTTTAGATTTAAAAACCAATGCGGCTCCTAAGTACTTTACAAAAGACAAAAAAATAGCTGAAGAATTTGGAAGAGATCAATACTTAGGGGAATTGAAAACAGGCTCATTAAATGTAACTATAATGTATAGAGATCATGAGTATGTAGATGGTGATCGAGTTAGAATATATGTTAACGGTGATATAATTAAGTCTAGTGTTTACTTGTCTGCAGGTTTTAGTGGTTTTACGTTTAAATTACAACCAGGCTTTAATAAGGTAGAGTTCCAAGCATTGAATCAAGGTTCGTCAGGTCCAAATACTGCCGAACTAAGAATATTCAACGAAGGAGGAGAAGTTATTTCTACAAACCAATGGAATCTTACCACTGGAAGAAAAGCTACTGTTACCATTATTAAAGAGTAATAAATTAGGGAATTTTAATGATCTGTTGTTATAGTATATATATATATTCAATAGCCTATTTTAATAGTAAATCGACGAGTGTATTAATTTATAATAACAATGCATTACTTATTGATGTATTTTAGTATATTAGTTTTGGGTTTTTTGGGATTTTGTTTTCTTCCGATTGTTCTTTATTAATTTTCTTTGCTAAAATGAACTCAGCATTGTATTGATTTAAAAAAATAAAAAAAAATGAAAAACATTTTATTAATTTCCTTTATTGTTTTTTTTACAATGAATGCATCTTCTCAAAACTGGATGACTGATTTAGAAGAATCGAAAAAATTAGCTTCTGTAGAAAATAAAAAAATAATCCTGGTATTTCAAGGATCAGACTGGTGTGCACCTTGTATAAATTTGGATAAGAAAATTTGGAGTTCTGAAGAATTTAAAGAATATGCCAAGAATAATTACATAATGTTACAGGTAGATTTCCCAAGAAAAAAGAAAAATGCATTATCAGAAATTCAACAGAAAAAAAATAATAGTTTAGCGGAGTTGTATAATAAAAATGGATATTTCCCTTTTGTAGTGATTTTGGATAAATCGGGAAAAAAATTAGGTGAAATGGGCTATTTAAAGATCAGTCCGAACGAATATATAAATAAAATTAATTCAATTTCTGAATAAAATTGAAAAACAACTTTACTCTTTTATTGTTGCTTTTTTCACTGAGTACTTTTGCTCAGGAAAATTTTAAACGCACTCTTATTTTAATGGGAAGCCGTTTTGATATTACGGTAGTGGCTTCCAATGAAAAAGAAGGAAACGAATATATTGATAGTGCTATTTTTGAAATAGCTAGGATTGAAAAGCTTATTTCTTCTTGGGATGTAAATTCAGAGACTTCTTTAATTAATAAGCTTTCAGGAATAAAACCAATTAAAGTAGATAAAGAATTATTTGATTTAATTGAACGTTCTATAGCAATATCAACATTAACTAATGGTGCTTTTGATATCAGTTATGCTTCCATGGATCGAATATGGAACTATGACGGGAGCATGAAGGAAATGCCTTCGGCAGAGAAAATTTCTAACTCCATTAAAAAAGTTGGATATCAAAATATTAGTATCGATAAGGAAGCGCAAACCGTTTTTCTAAAACTGAAAGGAATGAAAATTGGCTTTGGAGCAATAGGAAAAGGATATGCTGCTGATAAAGCGAAAGCATTACTTATAGAAAAAGGAGTTAAAGCTGGAATTATTAATGCCTCTGGCGATTTAAATGCTTGGGGTAAACAAGCTAATGGAAAAGATTGGATGGTAGCAATTACCAACCCTTTAAATAAAAACAAGGTATTTTCATGGCTTCCAATAAATGATTCAGCAATAGTAACTTCTGGGAATTATGAAAAATTTATTAGTTTTAATGGGATAAGGTATTCACATATCATCGATCCTAGAACTGGATATCCAAGCACAGGAATAATTAGCACATCAATAATGACCTCTAATGCAGAATTGGCAGATGCCATTTCGACTTCTGTCTTTGTGATGGGAGTTGAAACAGGATTAGATTTTATCAATCAATTAAAAGGAGTTGATGGTATAATTATTGATGAACAAAATAAAATACATATCTCAAATAATATTAAATTAAATAACACGAATTAATATGAAAAAGGCATTTTTACTTATTATTGTTATATTCACTTTTAGCTCATGCGTTGTTGTAAAAGAGTACGAAAAAGTAAATATTAATGATCCCGATATGAAACTAACAAACTATGGTATTGATCGTTTTAATACAAATGCTTTATTGTATCGTGAAGCTTCATCTGGAGGGAATGGTGGAAAAACAAGTGGAGGTTGTGGTTGTAATTAAATTAGGCATCATTAAAATATGAAAAATATAATCAAATTTGTACTCTTTTTTTTTACGATAGTAACATTTGCTCAAAATGATTCTACAAAAGTGTATAAGAAGCGAGTACTTGAATCTACTGAGGTAGATTTTTTAATGAGTTATTATGAACAAAATGGAGATAATGCTTCCGTCACAGGAGGTATTGGAACAGAAGAACTAACTGATTTATCTCCAACAATTGTTGTTTCAATTCCTCTTAATGAGGATGATATTTTAACTGTTGATTTTGGAATATCCGCTTATACTTCAGCTTCTTCAAGTAATTTGAATCCTTTTGACAAATCAGGAGCATCTATTGAAAGCGGTGCAAAAGGCACTCCTTGGCTTGCGGCCTCAGGTGCTTCTGCATCAGATACTTGGTATGGATTAAATGCTGATTATAGTCACAGTTCTGATGATAGGAATTTTATTTGGGGAGCTCATGCAAGTTTTGCTACAGAATATGATTATACTTCTATAGGATTTGGTGGTTCTGTTGCAAAATTATTTAACGAAAAAAATACAGAATTAAATATTGGAACCCAAGTATATTTAGATAATTGGATTCCGGAATACCCAACAGAATTGGATTCGTATTTAGAAGTGGGAGAAGATTTAAATAACGGTTACTTTAATGGTGTTTCTATATTGAATCAGGATGGACTTGAAATCGATAAATCTGGAAATAATGGTCCTATTTGGAATCCTGAAAATTTTGATTTTATTAATGATAAATCTAGAAATACTTATTCAGTTTCAGTGAGCTTATCTCAAATAGTAAGTAAAAATGCTCAAGGTGTTATATTTTTTGATCTTGTGCAGCAAAAGGGTTGGCTATCCAATCCTATTCAGCGAGTTTATTTTAAAGATAAAGAAAATTTTTATATCGGAAACTCAGAAAGTATCCCTATTTATACTTCAAGAGAAAATACAGATGTATTTCATCTTGCTGATGATATTGAGAAGTTACCTGATACTCGTCTTAAAATCCCCGTTGGTCTAAGGTTTAATTATTTTATCAATGAATTTTTGACAGTTAGAACTTACTATCGATATTATTATGATGATTGGGGAGTAAATTCGCATACGGCTAATATTGAAGTTCCAATTAAAATTAGTGACAAATTCACGTTGTATCCTTCATTTAGATATTATACCCAAACAGCAGCAGATTATTTTGCTCCCTATAACGAAAACATTTCAACAGATAACTATTATACTTCAGATTATGATTTGTCTAAATTCAATGCAAATCAATATGGTTTTGGAGTTTCTTATACAGATATTTTTACAAAAGCTAATATTTGGAAATTTGGAATTAAAAATATAGATCTTCGATTCCATCAATACGATAGGAGTAACGGACTTAGTGCTTGGATAGTTTCTGGTGCGATAAAATTCGTAATGCAATAAACTTCCAAACATCAACTGCTTTTTTAAATTTCAAGCTTGTTTTGTAAAACAACTACTATTTGAAAATCTTCTTTAGTCTTATTTTATTTTTTAGCTATTTGATACGCTACATATTATAGTTAAATTGATGCTATATAAATAAAGCAAATAGATAAAATACTGCTATTGCTATGTGTATATTTGCATATTCAAAATAAAATATGACAACATTTAAAGATTTAGGAGTTCATGGCAATTATATAAAGGCTTTAAAAGAACTTCAGATAAAAATACCAACTGAGATTCAGGAAAAAACGATTCCAGTTTTGCTAAAAACGAAAACAGATTATATAGGTTTGGCTCAAACTGGTACTGGTAAAACCGCTGCTTATGGTCTTCCAGTTTTAAATAGCATCGATACTAATTCTGCAGTAGTACAAGCTTTAATATTATCTCCAACACGTGAATTGGTCCAGCAAATTAAAAAACAACTTTTTAAGTTTACTAAATTTAATGAAGAAAAAATTTTTGTGGAAGCTGTATATGGAGGAGAGAAAATTGAAAAACAGATGCAACGATTGCAAAGACCTACTCATATTATTGTCGCTACTCCAGGACGTTTAATAGATTTAATTGAAAAAGGAAATGTGAACCTTAGAAGCATTAAAACAGTAGTGTTAGACGAAGCAGATGAAATGCTAAGTATGGGGTTTAAAAAAGAATTAGATGCTATTTTAAATTACACAAGTGGATCTAGAAATACCTGGTTGTTTTCAGCAACGATGCCAGAGGAAATACTACGAATTATTTCAAAATACATGGAGCCAAGTGCAGTGAAGGTTAGTGTTAATAAAGAATCTCTTGTAAACGCCAATATTAGTCATCAATATTTAATCACTTCAATCAAAGAAAAAACTACAGTTGTATCTCAATTGTTAGATAAATTTAATGAAGGAAGAGGTATTATTTTTTGTAGAACAAAATTAGGGGTTCAAAAATTAGTCAAAGATCTTAAAGAAGAAGGTTTTTCTGTTGATGCTTTAGAAGGAGATATGCAGCAAAGAGATAGAGATAAAGTGATGAGAATGTTTAAAAAAGGAACTTTGCAGTATTTAATTTCTACCGATGTATCTGCAAGGGGTATTGATGTAAATAACTTAGCGTTTGTAATGCATCACCAATTGCCTGAAAATTTAGAATACTATACCCACAGAAGTGGACGAACAGCAAGAGCCGGAAAAACAGGAATATCTTTGGCTTTAATTTTACCAAGTGAATTGCAGCGAGTTCACGAAATACAAAAAGCTTTAGGCATAAAGTTTGAAGAACAAATGTTATAAAATTAATAGAAACTATAATGGCACTATCCAATAACGACATATTTAAAAAATTAAGAGTAGCCCTAAAATTGAGAGACGAAGAAATAGTAAATATATTAGCTTTGGTTGATTTTAAAGTGACTAAAAGTGAAATTGGGTCTTTTTTTAGAAATGAAAAACATCCAAAATATGTAGAATGTGGGGATCAAATTCTTCGAAATTTTTTAAACGGTCTAGTGATTCATCTTCGTGGCCCTATGCCAAAAAAAGAAGAAAAATAGTTTTAATTTTTAAATCTTTTTAAAATATTTAACTAAAATTTAGGTTTAAAATTTACTAACGTAGAGGTATTGATAATCTCCTCCTTATTCATTTTCATTTTTCTAAATTTTCCAGTATTAAACATTTCTGCTTGATCCTTATAATGTTTACTAAATTGATTTCCAGATTGTCCTGTAGGAAGTATACTTATGCTATTTTCGATATCATTAAAATCTATAATACGTCTTGTAGAAGGGCCTGCTTTTACATTATAAATTCCAGTTTTATCTCTCTTATACGCTAAATTATTAATTACTTCAGAAGCACCATTTACTGAAAAAGGACCTACATTAAAAAATTTTCGTAAAAATTCTACAGATCCCAATGGATGGTTATGTTCTAAAATATGAACCTTATCCCAAGTCCAATAATTTATATCTTCTCCCAATTGCATCGTTAAATCAGCTACAGTTTCAGTAATTGACTTGGAAAGAATATTATTTTTTGTTTCTATAATAGATGGAGTGGTAATGTCATCCCACCAAATTATTTCATCGCTAAACATTTGATCAGCAATAACTCTTTTAATCATATGAGTTTCTTCAAATTGCTGATACAATTTTTCACCCATTTCATCTTGAAAAGTGTTTTTTAAATAGTTGTAAATAAATTTATTATATATAGTAGGTGCTACCTCGTCTAGGTTATTGGATCCATCCCATAATTTTAATTTTTCAATAGCGACTTGTTCTTGTTTATTAAAAGAATTGAAATTAATGTTGTATATAAGCTCTCTTATAATATCAACTGATACTGTTGATTTGACATCATTAATCATTTTTTTAGCAGATTTTTTATTCCAATTATTTTTTGCTTTTAATAAACTTACAATTCTATTCGCTCTATCTTCAGGTAAATAATAACCAGGATATATCATTCCAGCAATACTATCTGGCTGATTATTTGCTGAATACACATATTTCCAGGGAGGGTTTTCGGCCATTGGATTTTGTGAAAAATCTAAATATTCAATAATATCATCCTTACCTGAAGCACCATCCATTACAAATTTAGTTTTTACATGAGGTAAAAATTTATATAATTTGGCGGAAGCCCACCAAGCAATATTTCCCTTAGAATCTCCATACATTACGTTTAAGCCAGGAGCATGAATCATAGATGCCCCAATTTTAAACTCTTCTTTTGAGTTTGCCGTTGACATCTTGTAAATAGCCTGTAATAATTTATTTTCGAACTGTGTAAATATCCAAGATAATGCAATAGGTGAACTTTCATTTATGGTTGCTAAAACATCATTTACTATCGGGCCATGTCGACTACTCTTATAATTAAAAATGATTTCCTCTTTATCTTTTACTTTTATAGTTTTTGATTTTGAAATATAGGAATCATAACCAGTAGGAGTTACATATTTAGTAGAATCTGTAGGATGATTCTTTTCCTTATAAAAATTAATGTCATCATTTTCAAGCATCGTTAACCCATAAGCATGTTCTCTATTATGTCCTAAAAGAGGGAAAGGTATACCGGGTAAAAAATAACCATAAATCTCATGATTAGGAGTTACGATATGCGCTTCAAACCAAATTGAAGGTTGTGAAAAACCAATATGAGGATCGTTTGCAAATAGTACTTTTCCACTTTCTGTTTTATCGCCGCTAATTACCCAACTGTTACTTCCTATAAAGGGTGGGATGGGAGAAGTATTCATGATGTTATTTATATTTGAAGCCATTTTGTTATAGCTTTCAATATCTTCTTTTGAATTTTTAATAAATAATGTTTCAGAATTGATATCAATATTTAATGCTTTTAAATATTCTTCACCTAATTTATACTGCAAGGAGCTCATTAGTGGATCTGTTTTTTGTGCCATGGCAAAGCTAAAAGACATATATCCTAATACATTGTAGATGTCTTTCATTAAAAAATGCTCTTTTTTAAGACCTATTAAAGAGTATTCTATCGGTGTGGGACCTTCATCTATAAATTGATTAATACCTTTTAAATAAGAACTCATCAAAAGATAAATATCACTGTTAGGATCTAAATTAGCTACAGATTTTTCAGAATATTCATCAATACCAAGACTTGCGAAGAATTTATCGTTTTCAATAAGCTTTTCTCCAAATAACTCAGCCAGTCGACCAGGTGCAATTCTTTTCATTAATTCCATTTGCCACAACCGATCTTGGGCTTGAACATATCCAAGTGTTGTTATAGCATCTTTATGACTGTCGGCATAAATATGAGGAATTCCAAAATCATCAAAGTATACTGTAGTTTCTTTTTCTATGCTTGTTAATGAAATTTCACCTGAATAAATGGGTTTTAAATAGTTGTAATACCAAAAGCCGAAAACAATTATTAAAATTACTACAATCAAGAAAAATTTTAATACTATTTTAAGAGTTCGCATACGTTAAGAAGAATGTTTTATAATCCAAATATAAGTTGAAAATTTTGAATCTTATTATTTTATATTTAGTAATTATTTGACGGTAAATTAAATGAATTACATTAAATTCAACTTCATAAAAATTATAATATGAACAAACAATTAATATTTGTAAAACGTCCAGAGGGATTACCAGAAAGTAATACTTGGAATTTAGAGGAAAACGCCATTGTAAGGCCAAAAAGTGGAGAAGTCTTAATACAACATCATTATATTTCTTTAGATCCTGCAATGCGAGGTTGGATGATGGACAGAAAATCTTATACACCTCCAGTCCAAATTGGTGATGTGATGCGTTCTGGAAGTATCGGTAAAGTAATTGAAGCTAATAACCATCCAGATTTTAATGTCGGTGATTGTATTGTAAACTGGGGAGGTGTTCAACAATACTATACTACAAACGGAGAAAATTGTTATAAAGTAGATGACTCTATAGTTCCAATGCCAAAATATCTAGGAGCATTAGGAATGCCTGGAATGACTGCTTATTTTGGAATCTTACAGGTTGGTAAAATCAAAAAAGGTGATACTGTGTTAGTGTCTGGAGCAGCTGGAGCAGTTGGCTGTTTAGTAGGTCAAATTGCAAAATTAAAGGGATGTATTGTCATAGGAATTGCAGGTGGAAAAGAAAAATGTGATTACTTATTGAACGATTTAGGATTTGATGAAGCCATTGATTATAAGTCGGAAAATTTAATAGAAGCTCTTGATAAAAAATGTCCTAAGGGTATAGATGTGTATTTTGATAATGTAGGAGGAGAAATATTGGATGCAGCATTAACTAAATTACGATTAAATGCTCGTGTAGTAATTTGTGGAGCAATTTCTCAATACAATAATAAAAACGATATTGTAGCTCCAAAAAACTACTTGTCTTTATTAGTAAATAGAGCATCTATGCAAGGTATGGTCGTTTTGGATTATGCAAGTGAATACGAATCGGCAGCAAAAGAAATGGGTATGTGGATGATGCAAGGAAAAATAAAAAGTCGCGAAGATATTTATGACGGAATTGAAAACTTTTATGAAACATTTTTGCGATTATTTTCAGGTAATAAAAAAGGCAAGTTGATTTTAAAGATTAGTTAAAAATAAATTATACTATACTAGTAAATAAATAGTTTTTTTTTATAATCAACATATCTATTATATTGATTTTTAAGGCTATATAATCGTTAATGATTTTTTTACACCAGTTTTTTTTTACTAAAAGTAGATTATCCGTTACCTATATTATAAAAAATCAGTAAATTCGGCTTTAAATAAACTTAAAATAACATTATGACATTAATTAAAAAGAACTTATTGTACTTATTCATGATAGGAGCTAGTATTTCTAGTTTTGCGCAAGATAATACTGCCGAGTCTGGTACAGAAACTACAAAAACTGAAATTAAAATTGGTGGAAAAGTAGGTTACAGTTTAGGAAGTTTAACCAGTAATACTGAAAATATTTTTACCGATAATTACGAATCTATAAGTGGTATTGATTTTGGCTTAACTTTTGAATTTAAGTTAACAGCACTTATTTCTATGCAAACTGAATTAAATTATACACATCGTGGTGGAGAGAGAAATGGTTTGCAACCAGTTACAGCTAATGAATTAAGCGAAACATTAAATAGTTTGTACCCTTTTACAGGATTACCGCTGATCACAAATGCGAACCCTTTGTATGCTACTTTTGATAGTGAATCAGATTTGCAATATTTAGAGGTACCTGCATTGATTAAATTTGGTTGGGGGGATAATTTAAGATTTTCTGCTGCTATAGGTCCTTATGTTGGAATTTTATTAAAAGCAACACAGGTAACTAGTGGTACAAGTCCATTTTATTTAGACAGTGAAGGTACAATGCCAATATCTGATGCTGTATCACTCGACGCTGATACAAATATAAAGGATGATTTAAAAACTGTTAATTTTGGAGGAACTTTTGCAATAGGGATTAGTAAAAATATTGGTGATACGGGGCAGTTATTTTTAGACGCAAGAGCATCTTATGGTTTTAATTCTATTCAAATTAAAGATGAATATGGTGAGAGCAATATTGGAGGAGTTATTTTCTCATTAGGATATGCTTATACACTGCAATAGTAATTGCTTGAATACTTTTTGCTATTTATTTTTATAGTAAATGATACTTTTTAGTATTATTAATATTAAAAAAAGTCTACATCTAGAGATGTAGGCTTTTTTTATGATGCTTATTCTGGGGAACTAATTTTTTAAATTTTATATTTAGTTGAAAAGTTTATTTTATATTTAGATAAAACAGCATAAAATTCGATAGAATTTTTAAATATTATTTCCATTGTTTTTTCTTGCTAGTACGTCCAATTCCTGGATTGAAAATATTATTTGGATCTAATTTCTTATAAAATGTTTTAAGAGAAGATTTAGCTTCATATTCATGACCAACGTTGTGCTCTGCTGGATATTCAGCTCCTCTAATATTATAAGTATTTAAAAGTTTTTCTTTTAAGATAATAGGATCAACACCTTTTTTAACAATATAATTGAGGTGCATTACATGACAAAATAAATGGCCATAATAAAATTTCTTATCTAATAAACAATTGATTTCAGTTGGTAATTTCTCAAACCAATTTTTTTCATTTCTAGGAAAAGCAATATCCATTGATAACATGCCCCCCGTAGTATTTTCATTTAAAGAATGATAACGGCCTATAGCACTTGCAGCAACAAATCGATGCAATACAGCTTTTCTTGCTTCTTTTTTGGTACATTCAAAATAGTCTCCCTCTTTAACATTAAAAAAGTCAGCAAAATATTCCTTTGCTTCTTCAATTCCATCATCAGACATTTCAATCACCCAATGATGCTCATATTTATCTCTAAACTTTTCCATCCTATTGGGTAGATGATTTGGATAAAAATTACTTAAAAACTGCATTAATTTATCAGATAGTTTATCAGGTAAAAAATTTATTTTTTCTGACAATAAATCAACTTTTCTTTTTAATTTAAAGAGGGTTGGAAGAAAACTTGTACCTAATTTGTCGATTACAATAAAAGTATCTTTACTGTATTTTTTTGCTGCATCATAACAATCTCTGTGCAAGTAGTCTCCTGCAGTTGGAAGAGTTTTAAATTTTGAAAGTATATCTCTTCTAATCTTCCAAAAAACATCAACATCATTTGAACCTAAATAAAACACCTTATTTCTTTTAGGCACAGGATATGTATCTAATCTTACAGCAAATACTGCAATTTTTCCTGCACTTCCAGAGGCACCATATAATAGTCTACTGTCAGAATTAAATCTTGATGGAGTTGATGAATCAATTTGTCGAATAATTTGAGAGTATTTATTGTCAGATGCTAATTTTTCTGAGTGAATTATATCTCCTTCATTATAATTTCTGTTCTCTAAATTATTTAAAATATCCTCTTCTTTAGAGCCTAAATTAATACCTAAGTCATTAATTAATTCTAATTCTCCATTCTCTTTAACTCTACCATATAGTGCTAATTCTGTGTAAGCTGGTCCTCTTTTTACTAGTGATCCACCAGAATTATTACATACTCCACCAACAATTGAAGCTCCTACTGAAGTCGAACCAATAACTGAATGTGGTTCTCTATCGATAGGTTTTAATTTTTTTTCTAAATCATACAATGTACTTCCAGCTAATCCAATAATCTGTTTACCCTTATCTATTATTTGAATATCGCTTATACGCATAGTATTAATAATAACTATAGGGCGATCATAATTGTTACCATAAGGAGTAGAGCCTCCAGTAAGTCCTGTATTAGCCGCCTGCATAATTATTATTATATCTGATTTTATACAAACTTTTAGAATTTTCCAAAACTCTAATAAAGTTCCAGGTTTAATAACTGCTAATGCGTCACCTTTTCCATACCTCCAACCTTTACAATATGGTTCTTTCTTCCATTCTGAAATAATTAAAAATTCCTCTCCAGAAATATTTTTTAAATCACTAATTAATTTTTTATTTTTCTCCATAATAAATACTAGAAAATACGTTTTTTCGAAAATAAATATAATTTAATACATTGATATATTTTTTAAAATCTTGTCTATCTTTTTTTACTTTCATAAATTAGTAATTGCTAATATTACCTTTAATGAGAATAGTTGTAGACATCAAATAAAAGATGGGACACAGCGAGTAGCTTTTCACCCAATAAGCATATTAAAAAATGCTCTTTCTTAGTTTTCTATTTGATACGTGTCAATGTTTTGTACAGTAATGCTAGAATCTTCAGAAGGTATTGGTAAATCAATGCCTAAAGTACTTAAATCTTCTAGTTCATACTCTATTAGCGATTCACTAAAAATAAGGCCTACATTGCTAGCAAAATAATTTGTAGTTTTTATAACATCTTGTGCTTGTAGGATCGGAATTACGATAACGGTTCCTAAAATTTCAATATTAGTGGATATAGAAAGGTTCAGTATAATTGAAGAAGTTAACACTTTATTAGCTGTAAAAGCACCAGTTCCTTCATCTACTATATCACCTTGAATTGTACTAATGGTATAACTGATAATTAATGGAATATCATCAATTATTTCTGAAATTTCACCTATTTCCTCACTTAATAAAGCGCCGTTTTCTGCTTCTTTATCGTAAATAATTAGATCTGTTAGTGGTATGGAAATGTCTGGAAAACCTTCTATTAGTGGTGTGCCAAACTCTCCATTTAAAAAAAGCTTAGATTCAGTAGTCCTCATTAGGTTTTGAGACATCATAGAAGTCATAAATCCTGAAATAGGTTCAGAAGCTATAAGTTTGGTATAATCCAATCCGTTTAAAACTTCATTAGAAGCAGTATAAAGTGAATCCCTTGCAATGCCCTCATCATTCTCATTATTATAATTCCAATAGGAACTCAATGTTAATGGAAAATAATTATATATTTCTACAACAGGAACTTCTTGATTGTCATCAGTAGTTGAGCAAGAAATAATTAAAACTAATGCTAAAAGAAACGTTATTTTTTTCATATAAGTATATTTTAGCGAATATAGTAAAATTGGTAGAAGATGAATAAGATTAAAATGACTTTTGGATATTGTATTATTAAAATATACATTTGTTGAAAACGTATAGATGGCAGGAAACACTTTTGGGAGTCTTTTTAAACTTACTACTTTCGGTGAATCTCATGGTGAAGCTATAGGCGGTGTTATAGATGGTTGTCCAGCTGGCTTAGAAATTGATTTTAATGAAGTAGCGATAGCTATGGCTCGCAGAAAACCTGGGCAATCTAAAATAACAACTCAACGTAAAGAACCCGACCACGTAACGTTTTTATCAGGAATATTTGAAGGTAAAACGACGGGGACTTCTATTGGATTTATTATTGAAAACACCAATCAAAAACCCAAAGATTATTCACATATAAAAGATGTTTACAGACCCTCGCATGCTGATTTTACATATGAACAAAAATTTGGACATCGCGATTACCGGGGAGGAGGAAGAACTTCTGCAAGAGAAACTGCTTGTAGAGTTGCAGCTGGTAGTATTGCTAAGCAGCTTTTAAAGGATATTAAAATAAATGCTTTTGTATCTTCAGTAGGTACTATTTGCATAGACAAGCCCTATCAAGAATTAGATTTTAGTACCATTGAAAATAATATTGTTCGTTGTCCAGACGAAGAAATTGCTCGTAAAATGATTTCTAAAATTGAAGAAATTAAAAAAGCAGGAGACACTATTGGAGGAACCATAATGTGTGTTTTACGAAACGTTCCAATGGGTTTAGGAGAACCCGTATTTGACAAGCTTCATGCTCAATTGGGAAAAGCTATGTTGTCAATCAATGCTGTAAAAGGATTTGAATATGGAGGAGGATTTTCTTCGACAAAAATGAAAGGAAGTGAACATAATGATATTTTTAATAAAGACGGTAGTACCAAAACCAATTTTTCGGGAGGAATTCAAGGTGGTATTAGCAACGGAATGGATATTTATTTTAGAGTAGCTTTTAAGCCTGTTGCAACGCTAATTCAAAAACAAAAAACATTAGATATACAAGGAAATATAGTTGATATGCAAGGAAAAGGAAGGCATGATCCTTGTGTGGTTCCTAGAGCAGTTCCTATAGTAGAAGCCATGGCTGCACTAGTGTTGGCAGATTTTTATTTACTAAATAAAATTAATAAAATATAATAACCAAAATCTATTGGTTCAAAATAATTTTTATGAAAAAAATTGCATTGCATTGGAAAATATTAATAGGTATGGCTTTAGGAGTCATCGTTGGATTATTAATGACCAGGGTCGATGGAGGAATGGGAGTCGTACAAGACTGGATTAAACCTTTTGGTACCATATTTATTAATTCATTAAAACTAATTGCAATTCCTTTAATCTTAGCAGCATTAATTAAAGGAGTATCCGATTTGAAAGATATTTCCAAACTATCAAAAATGGGTACTAGAACTATATTAATATATATTATGACAACTGTAGTTGCTGTATCTGTTGGCTTAATATTAGTAAATACTATAAATCCTGGGAAATCTATTTCAGAACAAACCAGGTCCGAAATGGTAGAAAATTACAGTGGAAATACCGTTAAATATCAAAAAACGGCACTTAAACAAAAAGAATCAGGTCCTTTACAAGCATTAGAAGATTTGGTGCCACAAAATATATTCAAAGCTTCTACTAGTAACAAAAATATGTTGCAAGTAATTTTCTTTGCAATTTTCTTTGGTATCGGATTGATTTTAATTCCTGAAGAAAAGGGAGCTATTGTAAAAAAATTCTTTGATGGTTTTAATGACGTAATATTAAAAATGGTAGATTTAATTATGTTAGCCGCTCCTTATGGTGTATTTGCTTTATTGGCAGCTTTGGTGGTTGAATCCCCAAGTGTTGATCTATTTAAAGCCTTAGGTTGGTATTCTTTAACAGTCATTTTAGGCCTATTGATTATGATAGGAATTTATATTTTAATCGTAGCAATATATACTAAAAAGAATCCTAAATTTTTTATTAATGGAATTTCACCAGCCCAATTATTAGCTTTTTCTACGAGTTCCTCTGCAGCAACACTACCTGTTACTATGGAAAGGGTTACGGAACATTTAGGAGTAGAAGAAGAAGTAGCAAGTTTCGTTTTACCAATTGGAGCTACTATAAATATGGATGGAACAAGTTTGTACCAAGCAGTTGCTGCTGTTTTTATTGCTCAAGCATTTGGTATGGATCTTAGTTTTGGAACACAATTGGGAATTATTGCTACCGCTACACTAGCTTCTATAGGAAGTGCTGCTGTACCTGGCGCAGGTATGGTAATGCTAGTTGGAGTACTTGGTTATGCAGGTATTCCTGAAGCAGGACTGGCATTAATTTTTGCTGTAGATAGACCTTTAGATATGTGTCGTACAACGGTTAATGTTACAGGAGATGCTGCTGTGTCTATGATCGTAGCTAAATCTATTGGTAAATTAGAAGTACCAAATATAAAAAACTGGGACGATAATTATAAAGGTGAAAACTAAAATAAAAAATCCGAATACTAAATTAATAGTTTCCGGAATTTTATTATTTTCTTAAGTTTAGAAATCTAATTTTTCTTGTGAATATCCATTTGAGGATAAGGAATTTCGATACCTGCTTTGTCTAGTTCAATTTTACTAGTTTCCATAATTTCAAAATAAACAGTCCAATAATCAGCTGTTAATGTCCAAGGTCTCATTTTAAAATTAACTGAACTATCTGCTAATTCTCCCAATACTACTATAGGTGCAGGTTCTTTTAGAACATTTGGATGGTCTGTCATAATTTTCATCAGCAAATCTTTTGTTTGCTTGATGTCAGCATCATAACTAACTCCCATAGTAATATCAATTCTTCTTGTTTTTTCTGTTGAATAATTTATGATGTTTCCATTTGATAGTGTGCCATTCGGAATAATCACTTCTTTATTATCAGTTGTATTTAATTTTGTTGTAAAAATCTCAATTTCTTTTACAGTACCCATTTCGCCTTGTGCTTCAATAAAATCACCAATTTTATAGGGTTTAAATATCATTATCAAAACTCCACCCGCAAAATTTGAAAGTGATCCTTGCAAAGAAAGACCAATTGCTAAACCTGCAGCAGCTAATATAGCGGCAAAAGAAGTTGTCTGAACTCCTAGTTGTCCTAGAATGGCAATGACTAAAATTACTTTTAAACCTCCAATTATTAAATTAGACAAAAAGCGTTCTAGAGTTTCGTCATAATCTAAATGATCCATTGCTTTTAAAATTATTCTCTTTATTTTTTTAATAAGCCATGTTCCAATAATCCATATCAGTATTCCACCCAGGAGTTTTAAACCATATTCAGTTCCGTAATCTAGAAGCAAATTTTTCCATTCGTTTATATCAATATTATTCATAGCAATAATTTTAATTAATTTTATATGACTTCAAAAAAACAATTTTTTTTATTAATTATAAAATTTATTTTTTAGTTCTGGTGTTGGAATCATACAACTTACTTTTTTTCCAAACCACTTGTAACGGTTTTTAGCAACTAAATCATAAATCCAATTTCGTATAAATTTTGGAACAATCATAAAACAAAATAAAAGCGGGTAGGCTCCTGAAAGTTCTTTAGCGATATATAGCGCCGCAGTTGATTTAATATAATAGTTATCTTCATCAATTAGAATAATAGAATCGGTGTCTTTTGTATTAATATGGTATTTTTTTAAGGTTGTTTCACCAAAATCAGTTTGTATTGGCGCAAACCTAAAAACTCCTTTCTTGTCATTTTTAATCACAAAATTAACGGAAGTATTGCATAAATTACATACGCCATCGAAGAGAATTATTTTATATTTTGATTCAGTATTCATTAAACTTTTTCTAATTCTGCTAAGTTAACTTTAGTTTTAAAGGTGCCATAGTTTACAAAAGCTTTCTTTTTTTCAATCTTATCAATAGTACCAATTGCAATGCCGTCTGCCATTCGTACTTTATCTCCTAATTTTAATAATGATTTAGGTTTTGGTGCTGGTGTCTTTTTAGCTTCTTCTTTTTCTGTTTTCTTCTTTTTCCTTATCACAGCAACTTTCTTTTCTAGCTCTTGTTTAATAACTTGTTGCTTTACTTTTTGCACTTTCTTTACTTCTTTTGTTTTTGGTACTATTTTTTTAATCTTACTGTTTTCTACCAAAACCAATTTAAAAAGTTCCTCCATTAAAGGTTTCTTCTTCTTATTATTTAAATATTGCTTAGAGAGCGTATCTAATCTTTTCCCTAAACTGATTAACCGTTGATTAGAATCAAATAATTCCTGGTAACTTTCTAATTTACTTTGAACTCTATTATTGGTTTCCTCTAACTTTTTGCTATGTTCTTTTGCTTTTTGTTCTTCAGTCTTTAAAGATTCTGAGGTTTTTCTCACTTCGGAACGTTCTTTTTGAAGATTTGCAATGCTTTTGTCGAAACGTATTTTGCCCCGTTCTACTTTCTTTTTTGCTCTGTTAATTAAACTATAAGGGATTCCATTTTTTTGAGCAACCTCAAAAGTAAAAGAACTACCAGCTTCACCAAGATTTAATTGATACAAAGGTTCTAGTGTTCTATTGTCAAATTGCATATTTGCATTTGTTGCAAAAGGTAATTCATTCGCTAACAATTTTAAATTCGCATAATGAGTAGTGATCACACCAAAAGCTTTGCGTTCATAAAATACTTCTAAAAATATTTCTGCTAAAGCACCTCCCAATTCTGGATCACTACCAGTACCAAACTCATCGATAAGAAATAATGTTTTCTCCTTACATTTTTTAAGGAATTGATTCATTTTTTTTAAACGATAACTATAGGTGCTCAGTTGGTTTTCGATAGATTGATTGTCTCCAATATCCGTTAAAATTTTATCAAAAAAGCAGAATTCACTTAGTGGATCTGTAGGTACTAAAAGCCCACTTTGTAACATAACTTGTAATAAACCAACAGTTTTTAAAGTAATACTTTTACCTCCAGCATTAGGGCCTGAAATAACGATAATTCGATTCTCTGAATTTAATTCTATTGTTTGAGGGAATGTTTTTTCTTTTCTTTTTTTATTTGCCAATAAAAGTAAAGGATGGTAAGCATTTTTTAGATAAAGTCTTCTCTTATTTGACAATAAAGGTAAAACTCCATCTATTTGACACGCGAATTTTGCTTTCGCATACAAAACATCTATAGTTATTAAATAATCTTGATAAAGCTTTAATAGTGATGAATAAGGGCGGAAATATTCAGTTAAAGTTTTTAAAATTTTCTTTATTTCTTCCTGTTCTTCATACAGTAGATTGCTTAATTCATTGGAGTATTCTAATGTTTCTTGAGGTTCCATATAAACAATACTACCTGTTTTAGAATTTCCTAAAACAGTACCCCTAATTTTTTTGCGATACATTGCTTTAACAGCTAAAACTCTTCGGTTATCAACTATAGACTCCTTTATGTCATCTAAATAATCTTGTTTGATATAGTTTGATAAGGATTTTAAGAATGAAGAATTAATTTTTCCTTTTACATGCTTTAAACGCTTTCTAATAGCAGATAACTCAGAGGATGCATCATCACGTACTAGTCCGTACTTATCTATTATTTTAACGATTTCTTCAGAGAAGAAAGGGTTGTAGGTGATGCTTTCTGAATATGAGTTTAAGTAAATATAGAATGTTTCAAATTTTTTAAAAAATTTAATTAAGGTTTGTGTGGTTAAAGTAACTGATAGAATACGCCTAAAACCTAAAACCTCTAGGGAGCTATTTTCTATGTCCAATAAAAACAACTCTCTTTCTATAGCCTCAAAGCCATGATTAGGAATCCCATTATCACCACTTAATGAAGCTGCAAATTCCTTTACTCTTATCAGTTCAGGATTTATTTCTTCAAGTTTATCAAAGGGAACGATTGCTAATACTTTTTCTTCTCCTAATTTAGTTATACAAGCTGAAGATATTTCTTGTAATACCAGTGGGAATTCTAAACTTTCTAATGTTTTGCTTTGAATATTGATCATTCTTTAGTTAATGTGTTTTATAAATAAACAGAAATTGTTAAAACCCCCATCGTTACTATTAAAAGAATAATAACTAAAGGAGTTATAAACTTTAGCCATTTGTCATAACCTATATTTACAATTGCCAATGATGCTAGTATTAACCCAGTAGGGTTAATAAATGCAAATAAGCCCATTCCGTATTGATAAGCGTTTACAATATGTTCTCTTGCCACTCCAACACCATCTCCTAATGGTGACATGATTGGCATAGTTAATACTGCCATTCCAGATGATGAAGGGATAAAAAATGACAATCCACCATAGGTATATAACATTGTATTTATAAAGAAACCTTTATTCATTCCATTGGTTAAATTACTCGAATAATAAAGTAGTGTATCACTAATTAACCCATCTTCCATTAATATAGTAACACCCCTTGCAATACCAATAATAAATGCAACTCCAAGTAAGTCGGTTGCACCTTTTACAAAAGTAGTTACAAAAACTCGTTCATTAATTCTTGAAATAAAACCAATCAATAAAGCGCCAGTAAAAAATACAGACGTCATTTCTAAAAACCACCAATCTAATTTAGAAACGCCATAAATCATTACCATAAAACAAAGAACAAATACAGTTAATATCAATCGCATTCTTACTGTTAATTTAGTTAAGTTATCTTTGAAATCGATACCTCCAAATATTTTTTCTATTTCTTCTTTTTGACTATAAATTATAGATTTTGTTGGATCTTTTTTAACCTTTTGAGCGTACCAAATAATATAAGTAATACATATTAACAGTCCCAATGCAAGCATAACAAATCTTCCATTAATTCCAGCAGTCCAATTAATCCCTGCAGCATCAGAAGCGATTATAGTACTAAATGGATTTACTGTAGATGCCATAGTTCCCATTGAAGAACCTATATAAATTGATGCTAAAGCAACTATCGCATCGTATCTAGCGGCAAGAAATACAGGAATTAATATGGGATAAAACGCAATAGTTTCTTCTGCCAAACCAAAAGTTGTTCCTCCTATAGCAATAAGTGTTGTAACTAAAATTATTAAAATATACTCTTTTCCTTTTAATGCATAAGCTAACCGAGAGATTCCAGCCTCAAAAGCTCCAGTAGAATTTACAATACCAATTAGACCACCAATAATTAATACCAAAAGTATAATATCAGACACTTCTAATATGCCTTTTAAAGGAGACTTAATAAATGCCAATAACCCTTGGGGGCGAGGCTTTAGTTTTTGGTATGTTCCAGGAATACTAATTGGTTTCCAGATATCACCAGTGGTAAATTTTTCCAATGGAATTTTAACCTCTAATTCATTTAAAGTCTCTTGGGTAGCTTCTAAAGTAACAGTTTCTTTTAAATGAGATATTGTAAAAGTTTGTGTTTCTTTATCATAAGAAAGTCTGTCATACTGGCCAGCAGGTACAAACCAGGTTAATAAAGCCACCAAACCAGCAATAATTAATAAAACAGTTTGAGCTGTAGGAAATCTTGATTTATTATTTTCTGAGGACAAAGGTTATAATTAAAATAATTAATAATTAGTTATCTTTTCTTTATTAGTAATTTTGTTCAAAAGTACTAAATATGACTGTAAAAATAGAGGCAAGTTGGAAGGAACAATTAGAAGATGAGTTTTCTAAAGAATATTTTAAAAATTTAACTCAATTTGTACAAGAAGATTATCAGTTAAATGAATGTTTTCCTCCAGGAAATTTAATCTTTTCTGCATTTAATCGAACACCTTTTGATAAAGTTAAAGTGGTTATTATTGGACAAGACCCATATCATGGTTTAAACCAAGCTAATGGTTTGTGTTTTTCTGTAAATGATAAAATTTCTCATCCACCATCGTTAATGAATGTTTTTAAAGAAATAGAATCTGATTTATTAATTCCTTATCCGAAAAGTGGAAATTTAGAACGATGGGCCGATCAAGGTATATTACTTTTAAATGCAACACTTACGGTCAGGTCTCATGAGGCTGGTAGTCATCAAAAAAAGGGATGGGAACAATTTACCGATACTATTATTTCATTATTATCAGAAAAAAAAGAAAATATAGTTTTTTTGTTATGGGGAGGATTTGCAAAAAAGAAGGGGGCAAAGATTAACAGTGAAAAACATTTAGTTTTATCCTGTGGACATCCTTCGCCTTTAAGTGCGAATAGAGGTTATTGGTTTGGTAACAAGCATTTTAGCGCTACTAATATCTATTTAGAAGAAGTAGGAGTACCACAAATAAGGTGGTAATAGAAAAAATCTATTCGTCTTCTGGCATGTGGGATTCTGGATCGTTACTGCTAAATTGTAGTAACAAGTAGTTTGCTATTAATAGTGCCCCAATAATAATTAATGTTATTTTCATAATTCTTTATTAACACTCTTTAGATGTATTATTTAAAAAAGGGTTGCGTATTTTTTATGTTTTTTTTCAAAATTACTCAATAGGTTATTTATCAATATTTTAACGGTTTTTTTAGAGCCATTTGATAAGTGAAATTTAAAACTGATCATTTTCTAATTTATGAATTGATATTTTATTTACTAACGTAATAAAAACCTTAGTTCACAGCATCGTTTAATCATCTATAATTATAAATGTTTATTCGTAAAATATTAATTAATGCCTTCTGTGGTTGACTTTTTATTTTTTAAAGTCTTTAGCAAGTGAGCTTAAAAATTTAAAGAGCCCAAACCTTATTAAAGTTTTTTATTCCACAAATTTATCAAGTGTATACTTGATAAGTTTTTCAACAACCATATCAGGGTTTTTACTAAATGTTCCATTAGCTCTATTGGCAATAATTGCATTTAATGATAGTGCTTGATGTCCTAATAACTTTGATAAACCATAAATTGCAGAAGTTTCCATTTCTAAATTTGAAACTCTAATTCCATTATAACTAAAAGAATCCATTTTATTATTTAAATGGGGGTCTTCAATAGCCAATCTTAAAACTCTTCCTTGTGGACCATAAAATCCTCCTTTTGTTGCAGTCATTCCTTTAAAAGTTTGATTGCTTTCAAATAATTTTTCTAGTTCATTATCGTTATTGATGACAATAGGCCTAGATTTATTTGAATTCCATTGAGTATGTTTAATAAAAGCTGCTTCTAATAGTGGATTTGTTATGCTGTCAATTTTATAAAAATGAAGCATTCCATTTAAATCCAGCGCATGAGTACTAAGGAGAAAAGAATCGACTGGTATATTAGATTGCAATGATCCTGAAGTGCCAATTCTAACAATTTTTAAGCTTTTTAGTTGCTCTTTTAGTATTCTTTTTTCTAGATCAATATTTACTAAAGCATCCAATTCATTTAAAACGATATCAATATTACCTGATCCAATTCCGGTAGATATTACTGTTATACGTTTTCCTTTATAAGTTCCTGTTTGAGTTTTAAATTCTCTTTTTTGGACAGAGAATTCAATACTATCGAAGTGTTTCGTTATTTTCTCAACTCGATCTTGATCGCCAACAAATAGTATGTTTTCAGAAATTTGTTCTGGTTTTAAATTTAGATGGTAAACACTTCCATCTGAATTTAATATTAATTCTGATTCTTTTATTCTCATGTTACATTATTATATTAAACTGATCATTATCGACAAGCTATTTAAAAGCATACTGCTCGCTAATTGTAAATTAGTTGCAAATTTTATTATTTAATTTTTTGATTTTTTTAATAGCTGGATGGAAAGCTTTAATAGCAGTGAATTATTTAGCCACCAACTCTTTTTACTTTAAATCCTTTATTAATAAGAAAATCCATAATTTTATTACGATAATCTCCTTGTATAATAATTTGTTCATTCTTAAAACTACCTCCTACACTTAGCATTTTTTTAATTTCTTTTGCTAATTGTTTAAAATCTGAATCCGCTCCAGTATATCCTTCAATGATGGTAGTAGGTTTTCCTTTTCGTTTTTCATATTTACAAATCATAGGTTCCTCTTGCAGCCAAATTGAAGCATCTTCGACTTGAGCGTCATTATCAGTATGCTGATGTTCTGGGAATAAGTTTTTTAATTGATCTTGAAAATCCATTATATCAATCCTATTTCACGCAAACGCTGATTTAAAAACTCACCTGCTGTAATGTCATCAAAAGCTTTGGGGTGTTTTTCGTCAATACATTCTTTTAAGCAGTTTAATTTCATTTCACTTCGAGGATGCATAAAAAATGGTATAGAATAACGAGGGTTTTTCCATTCTTCTTTGGGAGGATTCACCACCCGGTGAATGGTCGATCGCAGTTTATTATTTGTATGCCTTTCTAACATGTCACCTACATTAACTACTAAATTACCTGCTTCTGGTTTTGCTTCAATCCATTCTCCATCATTCCTAAGAACTTGTAAACCTCCAGCAGATGCACCCATTAATAAAGTAATGAGGTTAATGTCTCCGTGTGCTCCAGCTCTCACCGCTCCCTTAGGTTCGCTTTCTATAGGAGGGTAATGTATAGGCCTTAAAATGCTATTGCCATCAGTAATCCATTTATCATAATAAAACTCATCCAATCCTATGTATAATGAAAGTGCTCTTAAAACATACATTCCTGTTTTTTCCAGTAAACGATAAGCTTCTAATCCCACCTCATTAAAAGATGGTTGTTCGCTTACATTTACATTATCAGGGTATTTTTCAGTTAAATTTGCATCATTAGAAGGTTCTTGACCAAAATGCCAAAACTCTTTTAAATCCCCTTCTTTTTTACCTTTAGCGTGTTCTTTGCCAAACGATATATAGCCTCTTTGTCCGCCCAAACCTTCCATTTCATAGTTCTTTTTTACATCTTCAGGAAGTGCGAAAAAATCTTTGACTTCCCCATAAAGTTGATCCATTAAAGCATCACTTAAAAAATGATTTTTAATAGATGCAAATCCAATTTCAGAATAAGCAACGCCAATTTCTTGAACAAATTTTTCTTTTCTAACAGGATCATTCGAAAGAAAGTCTGCTAAATCAACACTTGGTATATTTGTCATTTTTATAAATTTTAATAAAACAAATATACCAAATTCGCTTAAGAATAGAAATGATAAAAAATGAAAAGAAATAGTTTGATACACTCGGTTTTTTTCTACTTTTGAATCGTAAACATTTAGAGATGAAATCTGATACAACAACTACTATACATTTTGATTACGACCGAAGTAAACTAGATGATGAAACCTTATTAAATCTATATAAATTAATGCTTAAACCTCGTTTAATAGAGGAGAAAATGTTAATTTTATTACGTCAAGGGAAAATATCCAAATGGTTTAGTGGGATTGGTCAAGAAGCGATATCAGTAGGATTAACTGCTGTTTTAGATACGGATGAATACATTATGCCGATGCACCGTAATTTAGGAGTGTTCACTGGGCGTAACATACCTTTAGACAGGTTATTTTCTCAATGGCAAGGGAAGGCTAGCGGTTTTACCAAAGGGAGGGATCGTAGTTTCCATTTTGGTACACAGGAGTATAATATTGTGGGTATGATTTCGCATTTGGGTCCACAATTTGGAGTAGCAGATGGGATTGCTTTAGGAAATAAATTAAAGAAGAATAATAAGGTTTGTGCTGTTTTTACTGGTGATGGCGGTACAAGTGAAGGTGATATTCATGAGGCCTTAAACGTAGCATCTGTTTGGCAATTACCTGTATTATTTTGCATAGAGAATAATGGCTATGGGCTTTCTACTCCTAGCTCACAACAGTTTAATTGTGAATATTTATCAGACCGTGCTCAAGGATACGGTATGGAGTCTCACATTATTGATGGTAATAATATTTTAGAAGTTTATACAAAACTGCAAGAAATAGTTGCAGATGTTCGTGAGCATCCCCGTCCTGTATTAATAGAGTTTATGACTTTTAGGGTTCGTGGGCATGAAGAGGCTAGTGGTACGAAGTATGTTCCAAAAGAATTATTGCATTCTTGGCATTTAAAAGATCCTTTAGAAAACTATACCGCTTTCCTAAGAGATGAAAATATACTTACAGACGAAATTGAAGAAGCTTGTAAGCAAGGTATTATGAAAGAAATTCACGACGGATTAGAAATTGCTTCTGCAGAACCAGCAATTGAATCATCTGTAAGTGAAGAGTTAAGTGATGTGTTTCAAGAATTTAATTATAAGGAAGTTAAAGAAAATGATAATCTGGAAAACATTCGATTAATTGATGCGATATCTGAAGGATTAAAGCAAAGTATGCAACGTCATGATAACTTGATTTTAATGGGTCAAGACATTGCAGAATATGGTGGGGTTTTTAAAGTAACCGACGGCTTTTTCGAAGAGTTTGGAGAAGCTAGAGTTCGAAATACTCCTATTTGCGAGTCGGCTATTGTTTCGGCAGCAATGGGCCTTTCTATCAATGGCTATAAGACGATGATGGAAATGCAATTCTCAGACTTTGCAACTTCAGGATTTAATCCCATAGTAAATTTATTAGCCAAATCTAATTATAGGTGGAACCAAAAGGCAGATGTAGTAATTCGAATGCCTTGTGGTGCTGGAGTTGGTGCAGGACCTTTTCATAGTCAGACCAATGAAGCTTGGTTTACACATACGCCAGGTTTAAAAGTAGTATATCCGGCGTTTCCTTACGATGCAAAAGGATTATTAACAACCGCTATTGAAGATCCAAATCCGGTGTTATTTTTTGAGCATAAAGCCTTGTACCGAAGTATACGACAAGAAGTTCCAACCGATTATTATACCCTGCCTTTAGGTAAAGCTTCGCTTTTAAAAGAAGGAAATAACATTACAATTATTACGTATGGTGCAGGTGTTCATTGGGCTTTAGATACTTTAGAAGAACTATCAGATGTTTCAGCTGATTTATTAGACCTAAGAACCTTAGCACCCTTAGATACAGAGGCGATCTATACTTCTGCTAAAAAAACTGGAAAAGTAATTATACTACAAGAAGATTCTATGTTTGGAGGAATTGCTTCCGATATAGCCGCTATGATCATGGAAAACTGTTTTGAAAAATTAGATGCTCCGGTTAAGCGTGTAGCTAGTTTAGATACTCCAATACCTTTTGCAGCAAATCTAGAATCAAATTATTTATCGAAGAATACTTTTAAAACAGATTTATTAGATTTAATAGCCTATTAATTAGTGCTTGTTTTGTAATATTAACGATCCTTTAAGCGGTTATATATTTTAATTACTGTGTGTAAAAGCATTAATTTAAATTTGTTGCAATAAGTTCTTGAGAGCTGAATCGTGTGACTGATATGAATTATATGTTTTAGATACTAATGCTTTTAACCAATACAATCTCTACATAATGTATTACTTTAGCATTTTAAAATAAAAAATAAAAAAAAATGAAAACTATTAAAAAATTTGGAATTTTACTTTTAACAGTATTAATCGTTGCTTGTAGTGATGACGATAGTAATGGTGATACCCCTGATGCACCATCGTCTACTTACTCAATTTCTGTAACTGCAAGCTCTAATAGCGATTATACCCTTGTAGGAACTGACGCTAATGGAGAGGTTAACGGTAATGACCCTTCAATAACAATGAGTGTAGGAGAGACAATTAGCTTTAATGTAAATGCTGCTAGTCATCCATTTTATATCAAGACAGTTCAAGGTGGCGGAACAAGTGATCAGGTAAGTGGTGTAAGTAATAATGGAACTACAAATGGTGTTGTTAGTTGGGCACCAGCAGTTGCTGGAACTTATTATTACCAATGTTCAGATCATAATGGCATGTATGGAGTAATTACAGTTCAATAAGAGACATAACATCTTTAATAATTTTAGTTATGAGCGATTGATAGCAAATTAATTAATTATTAACCCTAGCTTTAAAAAAAACCACTCTATTAATTTAGAGTGGTTTTTTTATTTAGGACATTAAATGTCATGTTCAAAAATACGTATGGACCAATGCATACATAAAACATATTAATTAGTAATTTAGGGACATGCAAGAAATGAGTATTAAAACTATGATGGGCGCTACTGTAATAAGTATTGCAAATATATGGGAGGGTCCTATAGCAGGTGATATGTTTAAAGGAAAAGTTAAAACACATACAACATTACCTGAGCAATGGCCTGAAATGGAAGATAATTATAATGACTTTACAGAAATTAACTATTTAAATAAAGAAGGACTTAATATAAAAACCGAATATTATCAAAACGGTGAGCGTACAAGTTATTCTGTGAACCATTACAATAATGATTTATTAATTACAGAGAGGACCACTACAAATAAAAAAGATATATTTTCAAGCTCTTATGTTTACAAGGATGATTTATTAATAACGAAGATCACCAAGTGTAACCAGAAATTATATTCAAGCACCGAATGTGCTTATTATAAGGATAAAAAGGTGAAACACACAAAAGTGACCCATCTTGATGAAAACGCAAAAACAAAAGTGTATAGTGTCTCTGAGGTGTTTTATTATTATGATTTATACACTAATATAATAAAAATAGAATCTATCGATTACTTAATTGATGAAGCTAGAACTGTAATTTCTACTAAAGAAAATAGCCTAATTTTATATACATATGATTATAAAAAAAGAATCACTAAAGAGTCAAGTTACGATGATTTAGGGGAGCTAGATTTTTTTGAAGAGCAGTATTTTAACGAACTAGGTGAGCTTATAAAAGACAAGCAAAACTATATTGACTCAAATGCGTCTACCAATTATAAGTATGATAAGGATGGGAGTCTTTTTAGTTTTGAAAGGTTTGTAGCCGGTGAAAAAGTAAATACAAGTATTAAAAAAATAATAGAAAAAAAAGATATAGAATTACTCTCTAGATTAGGCTCTGAGTTTGAATGTATTTCGGATAATGAAGATGGCAGAACTGTATGGTCTAATAAAATAGATTATGACGAGATTGGTAATGTAATTAAAAAAACAACCTATGCTGACTCAGAAATAACCTGTATCCAGGAATATCAAATCACCTATTATTGATTTAAATTAATGTCTTTTTTATTTTGCAGTTTAAAAAAATATAACAAGATAATAATTGTCATAATTCAAAACTTATGTGCATTATATATGAATCCTCAAAAAATTAAGAACATAGAGGTCATGACCATCTCAAATAACGAAAGTTAATCGTCCAATTAAAACCATATTTTAATGAAGAAGTTCGTATTACAAGAAAAAACCTTTTGTACGTTCTAAGTTAGATACTTTAACGATGGTAGTGATTTATAAAAATTAAGTGTATTGTAATACATCTATAATTTTAAATAAATTTTGTTACTTTTGATTTAGGACTAATAAATTATTTTTCCTTAGCTAAGGAAAAGCATATTGCTATCGTATTTCACTAATGTTTTTTTCAATAACAAATGCTATAATCATTGAGGAGAACTGCTTAAGAACGAACAAATACTATAGTATGTTTTTGCAAATTGAATGCATAAAGAAGCGATATAAAATTAAAACGTTACACAAAAAAACATTTATAACACATGAATGAAATTATATGCCCAAATTGTGATAAAGCTTTTAAAGTAGATGAAGCTGGATTTGCAGCTATTCAAAAACAAGTTCGAGATCAAGAATTTTCCAAGGAATTAGACGAGCGTTTATTAGCGGTAGAAAGAGAAAAAAACACAGCAATACAACTAAAAGAATCTGATTTAAAGAATGATTTTCAAGGGCAATTGGCTTTAAAAAATGACGAAATAAATGCTTTAAAACTAAAAAGCAGCGCTGAATTGATCGATGAAGTATCTAAAAAAGAGGAGCGTATTAGAGCATTGCAGTCTCAATTAGAGAGTGCTGAGGTTAAGAAAGAACTAGAACTTTCTAATGCTGTTACTAGTGTTGAAAAAGAAAGAGATCAGTTAAAAAATGATTTAAGACTTAAAGATTCTGAAAAAGAGATTTTAGAAAAATCCTTAAAACATCAGTTTACAAATGATTTAATAGCAAAAGATGAGTTGTTAAAAATGAAAGATGGAGAAATAGCAAGACTCCAGGATTTTAAACAAAAGCAGTCTACCAAAATGTTAGGTGAAAGCTTGGAGCAACATTGTGAAATTGAATTTAATAAATTAAGAGCAACAGGTTTTCAGAACGCTTATTTTGAAAAAGATAATGATGTATCTGGCGGGACAAAAGGAGATTATATTTATAAAGAAGAAGATATAAATGGCAATGAAGTGATGTCTATCATGTTTGAAATGAAAAACGAAAATGATGAAACCGCTTCAAAAAAGAAAAACGAAGATTTTTTTGCGAAACTCGACAAAGACAGAAAGAATAAAGGATGTGAATATGCTATTTTAGTTTCTTTATTGGAGACTGATAATGATTTTTACAATACTGGTATTGTAGATGTTTCTCATAAGTATGAAAAAATGTATGTGATCCGTCCTCAGTTTTTTATACCCATCATTACACTGCTTCGCAATGCAGGAATGAAGTCGCTGCAGTACAAAGCAGATTTAAATAAAGTACGAAATCAAAATTTGGACATCACCAATTTTGAAGAAAAGATGGATGCCTTTAAAACTGGTTTTGCAAGGAACTACGAACTTGCAAGCCGCCAATTTGGTAACGCCATAGCTGAGATTGATAAAAGCATCTCACATCTCAATAAAATTAAAGAGGCCTTAACATCTTCTGAAAGAAACCTGCGCCTGGCGAATGATAAAGCAGATGATTTAACCATTAAAAAGTTAACACAGGGAAACCAGACGATGAAGGAAAAGTTTGAGGAACTATAGGTTAGATAAATAAATGATAGATTCAGAAAAAACAGTAAATATTATTAATGCTTCAACCTTAAAAGCTAAGCTTAAAGTGTTGAGTAATAAAGAGAATGAGAATGACATTATTCGCTTACATCGTGCCATTAGCTGGGTGAAATGTTCCGAAGAGAGCGCCAATAACCAAGACTTAAAATTTATTACACTCTGGATCGCCTTTAATGCATGTTATGCCGACAATGACAATCATGAAATGTCACTCACCGAAAAGAAACGCTTTAAAACTTTTATTAGAAGGTTAGTAACGTTAGACAAGGATGAGCGAATTTTTAAGCTCCTATGGCACAAATTCTCGGGCCCTGTAAGACTGTTAGTAGATAATACCTTTGCATACAAACCATTTTGGGATGCTCAACGTGATGAGAAGATAGATTGGCAGCGATTATTTAAGCAATCGAAAATTGATTCTAGAAATTATTTGGCGCATCAACAAGTGCCCAAATTATTGGGAGTGGTTTTAGATCGATTATATACCGTGCGCAATCAATTAATACATGGAGGCGCAACCTATAATAGTAAAGTGAATCGAGCCCAAGTGAAGGATGCAGGTCAGATTTTAGAATTTATGATGCCTATTATAATTGACATTATGATTACAAATATGGATGAGGATTGGGGAGTTATTAATTATCCGGTGATTGAGAGATAGGGTTAATGAAATATTTAGAGTATTTAATGCAAAAAGTAACAAGCATAATAATTTGAATATAAACAAGTAAATTAAAATTTTTCACTTAAATTTAATCCATACTTTAGAAAAAATTAATGAAGAAATCTTTTAAGGACATATTATTTCCCACCACCTACAAATACAGTAGTGATTCGGATCATATACCCCTTGAGTTTTATAATGAGACATTTCCAGTTGCAAAAAAAATAGATTTATTTTTAGGCTATTTCAGTTCAAATGCAATTAAGGTATTGTCTAAGAGTTTTGCTGAATTTGTTGTGAATGGTGGTGAAATGAGGATTATTACAAATCATATTTTCAGTTTAAAAGATAAAGAAAATCTTATTGATTACAACTCACTTAAAGATGAAGATAAGATAATTGATATTTTTAATGACCTTGAAAAACTTGAGTTTGAGCTTAGCGATTATGGACAGCATTTTTTTGATTGTTTAAAATATTTGCAAAAAAATAAAAGACTTATTATACAACCAGTCAAGTTTAATAATGTTGATTTAGCTCATTGTAAAAGAATGGTGCTATATGATGGATTTGATTATATCTCAACTGACGGTAGCATAAATTTCACTTTATCTGCACTGACAAAAAATTCTGAAAGTTTTGAACTCAATGCACCCTGGAAAGGAGATATTTTTAAAGAACGTGTAGATTCTGAAAGAGCTGTTTTTGAGAATGTTTTAAACGGTCAACATCCTGATTACAAACATATTTCATCTGAAAAAATTGAAGTTGTAATTAATAATTTCGGCAACGACAAAGACAAGCAAGACTTGTTGGAAGACTCTTTAAAAATTGATAATTCATCTTTCGGCAAGAAAGTAATGCAAATACTCAAACAAAAAAAGGAAAGGTTTTTTAATAAAATTACAGAACTGAAGATTATTAATGATAAACCTCATTTCCCAATTTTCGATGGAAAAATCTCACAACCAAGACCATATCAAGTCGATGCATATGAAGCTTGGGTGAAAAATAGTTACTCTGGAATCTTTGCCATGGCTACGGGAACAGGTAAAACAATAACGGCTTTAAATTGTGTTTTAGAAGAATATAAAAAATAAAAAAAAATGAAAACTATTAAAAAATTTGGAATTTTACTTTTAACAGTATTAATCGTTGCTTGTAGTGATGACGATAGTAATGGTGATACCCCTGATGCACCATCGTCTACTTACTC